>ENA-UOJG01000201-UOJG01000201.1-human-gut-metagenome-genome-assembly--contig:-C47-NODE-201-length-91693-cov-8.436620_pt1 | contig 91693 bp, 65 predicted proteins | sample MGYA00242340_ERZ723887 | MGnify/ENA metagenome assembly ERZ723887 | reverse complement strand
GTTTGCGGCCGCCGCTCTTTCGGCGGCCGCAAACGAAAACCTCGAATGGAAGCCTTTCGGGACCTCCGGCAGCATCGGGGCGCAAATATCCGAAAACGGGGAAATGTCCGTCAGCGGAAAATTCGGCGACGCCTCGGCGGGATTTGCCGCGCGCGCAAACCTCGAACCCTCCTCCGCGTATATCCTAAAATTTCTCGCCGCCGCCGACACCGCGTCAGGAGGGATAATATCCGGCACTAAATTCATAAACAAGTCGTTTTGGCAAAACGGGAAAGAATTTTCAGAATGCGAAACTGTCTTCGCCACAACCTCAAACCCGACCCCTTCCCAATTGACCGTCCGCTTGGGCGGATGGAACGCGGACGGCAGGCTCGCATTCAAAAATGCCGAAATTTTGGAATATTTTCCCGTTTCCGCCTCCCCCGCGCTCTCGCCGAGCGAATCCTTGAAGGGCGGATTCTACCGCTGCGATTCGCAATGGCAGTTCGGCTACGACGCTTTCCAGAAAATTTCGACCGGCGGCGGCGCGCGCTTTAATGAAAACCGCTGGGTGATTCCGCGCGGGGCGGACGTAGTCTTCGAGTTTGAAGCGGCCGGATTAAAACAGAGATCGGCGGAGGCGGAAATTTCCGTCTGCCACAATCCTTCCAAACTTTCGGCGCGCCTCTCGGCGTCAACCGACGGCGAAAAATTCGTGGAAGTTGCGGAATTTTCGGGCAAATCCGCATATTCGGCAAAACTGCCGCAAAAGCTTTTTCCGGCGAAAAAAATTTTTCTGAAAATAGCCGCCGCAGGCGAAAAGGACGGCGCCATGCAGATAAACATGCTTAAATACAGAGCCGCCGTCGGAGAAAACCCGCCCGACGCTGAAGGGAAACTCGCGGGGGAGCTTCGGGCCCGCTTGTCGGACAAAATCAAAATCGAAAGAAAAAGCGTCGGGCCGGATTCCGCGGAAATCGCGCTCAAAATCTTCGCCGAATCGCCGAAAAAGGCGCAATTTCGCGCTTCTTTCGAGGATTTGGACGCGAAAAAGTCCGAAACCGCCGTTCGCGCCGATTTGCAAAGCGGTTGGAATTCCGTAAAAATCCCGCTTCCGGCGAAACTCGCGGATATGAAAAGGGTTTGCGTGTCGTCCGGAGCTTGGTCGGCGGAATACCGCGCGAAGGAATCAAACAAATGCCTCCTCGCCCGCGACCCGTACGGAGCGCGAATCTGCCCGGATATCGGCGGGTTGGCTGCGTGGGAGACCTCGCCAGCGGCGAAGCTCGCAAGGAGCTGCCCCGCGCCGAAATCGGAGAAAGCGGCAATATCCGTCTCCGCCGCCGCGAACGAGCGCGAGGCCGTGCAGCTCGCGTTCAGGCCGCAAAAGGGGAAAGCGCGCGCGCGAATAAAAGTCTCCGATCTGGAAAATCCCGAAACCGGAGCAAAAATACCCGCCGAAAACGTCGATATGTTCCGCGTCGGATACGTTCCGATATCCAATCCGACTGACGCTCTCGGCGAGAGGGGCGACTGGCCCGACCCGCTCTTTCGCATGGAATCCGGCGAATTTGAAGCGGCGGAAAACTCCACCCAGCCGGTGTGGTTGAGGTTCTTTGTCCCGCCCGACGCGCAAGGGGGAACCTACCGCGGCGAGCTCGAAATTTCCGCCGGAGGGGAATCGCGAAAAATTCCCGTGACGCTGCGCGTCTACGGATTCAGGCTGCCCGACACCCCCGCCGTCCGCTCGGCGGTCGGGGCGTTTGAGGGCAACCTTCTGCCGTATTACAAGGATCCGAAAGCCGCCAGGGGCAAGGTCGCCGCACAGCTCGGGCGCAAGCTTTCGGAAGCGGGGATTTCGCCGTACAACGCCCTCGCCCCCGAATTTAGATTTGAGTATCCGTCGGGCGACAAGTCTAAAACCCCGAAAATCGTCTTCAACTGGAAGAATTTCGACCAAAAGACGCGCGAGCTCGTCGAAAAATTCCGCGTCAACGCCATACAGCTGCGGGTTGAGGGCATAGGCGGGGGATCTTTCCACACGCGCACAAAGGCGAAAATCCGCGAAATCTCCGAGGGCAACCCGCGCTATGAGGAGACGCTCGCCGACTACCTCGGGCAAATCGACAGGCACATCGTTGAAAACGGATGGGAAAATATTTTCTACACCTACACTTTCGACGAACCCGAGGAAAGAGACTATCCGTTCGTGAAGCGCGAATTGGGCAAGATAAAGCGGCACGCTCCGAACATCAAAACCATGCTCACCGAACATCCGGCAAAGGAGCTCGAAGACTGCGTGGACATCTGGTGCCCCGTCACGCGCGAACACTCGCCCGCCGCATGCGCCGAACAGATAAAAAAAGGCAAGGAAATATGGTGGTACATATGCATGCAGCCGCGCGCGCCGTACGTCGGAATTTTTGTGGACCACCCGGGAATAGACCTGCGCGCATGGCTCTGGCAAAGCTTCAAATACGACGTTTCCGGAATACTAATATGGAGCTCCACTTATATGAGCAGCCGCACCGCCTATCCGGACCGCCTGCAAAACCCGTACTTTGACCCGATGAGCTGGGCTACGGGATACGGCCTTCCGGAGGGGACAAAAAACGCATGGGGCAACGGCGACGGCAGGCTCTTCTATCCTCCGGAATCGCTCGCGCGCGGGGAACCCGCCGAAGCCGGAGACGAAGCGGTCGGGACGATGCGCCTTGAAATGCTGCGCGAAGGCGTGGAAGACTACGGGTATCTCGCGATTCTCAAAAACCTGCTGCGGGAAAAGTCCGGAACTCTCGACGCGAAAACGCGCGCGGAAATCGAAAGCCTGCTATCCGTCCCCGAAAGCATAACCGCTTCCATGACCGAATACTCCCTTGACCAAGCTCCCATACAAGCGCGCCGCGGGGAAATTGCGGACGCGATAGAAAAACTCAAATAGCTGCGCAATGCGCGGCAAGAGCCGCGGAAAGCGATATTTGCCGGATGTCCGCCATTCCGCCGCGCCCGCTTTGCGGACTGCGGACGCATGGGGAGAGTTGCGAAAGGCTTTGCGAAAGCGAATCGCGCCGCCGCAAAGAATAACGCCCCATGCGCGGCAAAACATACGGGAAGGCGCAAAAACCGCCGCAAAACAACGACTCGATTTTAATTGAAACGCGGCGAAGACGGCATTGGCCGCTCCGCCGAAGGCGACAAGCGCGGCCTTCGGCGGAGGTTGCGAAATCACTCCCAGGAGCGTTCCGGCATCGGCTCCTCTTTTTCCACGCGGTCGCGGTTGCCCCTGTTCCACCAGTAGAACACCGGGCTTGCGATAAATATCGAGGAAAAAGTGCCGGCTATTATGCCGAGCATAAATACGAGGGAAAAGTCTACGATAATGCCGGTTCCAAAGAAGAAGAGCGCGGCAGCCGCCAAAAACGTGCTGAAACTCGTCAAAATCGTTCGGGACATTGTCTTGTTTATCGAATAATTGATAATGTCTTTTAGCGACATCGAGGGCTTCAGCTTCAACTCTTCGCGTATGCGGTCAAATACGACAATCTTGTCGTTTATGGAATACCCCATTACCATAAGGATTGCGGCGACCATCGGAGCCGAAAACTGCCCCGTACCAACGCCGAAGAGCCCGAATATCACATATAGGCCTATCGTTATCACGACGTCGTGGAAAGTCGCTATAACCGCGCCTATGCCGTAGCTGAGCTCAAATCTGACCGCGACATAGACGAGAATCAGCAACAGCGAAAGGCCTATCGCTATAAACGCGTCGCGCGTGATTTCGCCGCTCACGGAAGCGCCTATGCTCTGCTGGCTTATGAGCTTGAGATCGGCTTCCGGAAATTTCTGCGCGAGCATGTCGAAAACCCTCTGCCCCTTTTCGCTTTCGACTTGGAGGACTAGATGTTCGGAGCGCGTCGCCAAGTCTATCTGGTATGACGCCTGGATTTCGCCGATTCCCTCGTCGGAAGTGGAAGTGCTCAAATCCGTTATTTTTTCGATTGGCAGCTTCTTGTCGGGATTGAACGACAGCGACACTATGTCGCCGCCGACGAAGTCTATGCTGAGCGTTTTGTCCCCGCGGTATATCAGAATCGCCACGCCGAAAATGACGATAGTCCAAGATATTATAAACGACGCTTTCGCATATTTGAGGAACGGGAAATTCGCGTCTCCGGATATTACGCCCCTCGAAAGCGCCTTTTTGATGTAATTGTTTTTTATGCAAAGCTCGAGAAGAGCGCGGCTTAGAATCAGGCAGCAGAAAAGGGTCGTGAATATGCCTATCGCCAACGTCAGGCCGAAGCCCTTGACCGGCCCCGTGCCGAAAGCCCAGAGCGTGCCGGCGGATATCAAGGTTGTCAAATTCGCGTCGACAATCGTCGAAAACGCCCTTTCGTAGCCGGCGGACAGAGAGCTCCACAGGTTTTTTCCGCGCCTCGACTCTTCCCGCATTCGCTCGAATACGAGAATGTTTGAGTCTACCGCCATGCCTACGGTGAGCACGAGCGCCGCGATTCCCGGCAGCGTCATAGTGGCCTTGAAGCTCGCGAGAACCCCTACTATTATCAGTACGTTGACGAGCACGGATACCACAGCGATAAGGCCCATTCCGCGGTAAACGAAGATCATGAAGAGAATGGTCGCCGCGCAGCCGATTGCGGCTGCGACCATTGAACTCTCCCTCGCGGTGTCGGCGAGCGACGGGCCGACCTCGTTGAGCGACGTGCGTTTGAGGCCGACCGAGAGCGGATTGTTGAGCGCGTTGGCAAGCTCTATCGCCTCGCGCCGCGTAAAATTGCCGGTTATGGATCCGCGGTCTTTGATGACGCTGATTATATTGGGCGCGCTCATAAGGCGGCCGTCGAGTACGATGGCAAGCGGCTGTTTGGTTCCGGTGCGGTTGTCGCCCTCCAAAATGGTGCGCGTTATCCTCTCAAATACTTTTGCGCCGTCGGAGGTGAACTCCATTCCTACTGCAAACTTGTTGGCGTCTTCCATAGTGGGATAGGCGCGGCTTATTATGTCGCCGTTGGCCTCCGGTATGCGCTTGACGTACATCGGCTCTTCGACGAGCTTGCCGTTGCGCTCGGTTTCCATAATCATCACTTCGTACCCGAGCGGGATTTCCGAGAGCGGGGGCTTGGCGGACGACGGGCGCGCCGTACGGTGGACGAGGCGGAATTCGAGCTTTGCGGGGCGCGAGAGCTCCTCTATCGCCTCGGGGTTGTCTTTCAAGGATACGCCGGGCATCTGCACTTCGACCGCCTTGGAACCCATTATGCGGATAGTGGGCTCGGTGACGCCGAGGCCGTTGACGCGGTTGTTCATCACGGAAAGCACGTCTTCGAGCTGGCCCGAGCGCGATTGGGCGTCCCTGTCGAGATTTTCGTCGTCTATTTCGAGGGTGAATGAAACCCCGCCCTGCAAGTCGAGGCCCTTTTTGAGCTTTCCCTTGCTCTGGCGGTAGAGCTCTTTTAAGAGAATGTCGTTGCGCTTTTTGAGGTTGAGAATGTCGGAGACGTTTACGTCCGGAAAGTATTTGTAAAGATCGACGTTTTCGGCGTCGGCATAGTCGCGCAGGGCTATGTACAGCGTCGGCGACTTCGTCTTGTCTCCCTTTGCCGCGCCTTTGTCCACGCGCGCTTCCGCCGCTTTTAGGACTTTTGCAAACTCGTCCTTATGGGCGGTGGCGCGCGTCTGGATATACGTCTCAAACGGCGTGTCGGAAAACGGCATCATCGCCGATATCGACCATATTATGACGAGCGCGGTTATTATCAGTTTCCACAAAATGCTGCGGTTGATTGCGGACATATCGAAGCTTTCTTGGTAATTGAAATGCAAATGCGCGTCGCATTCGGGCGGCGCGCGCAAAACGGGAGGATTACTTTTTTTCGGTTTTCGGGGCGTCTGCGGAGACTTTTTCGGAAATGGCGGATTTCAGGAACTCCACTTTCACGCCGTCGCCGAATTTTACCGTAAACGTCTTTTCCTTGACGTTGGAAATCGTGCCGCAAGCGCCGCCGATTGTGATAACCTCGTCTCCGGTTTTTAGTTCGGAGATCATTTTGGCATGCGCCTTCTGCTTTTTGCGCTGCGGGGCGATCATGAGGAAGTACATCGCCGCGAACATCAAAACTATGAACAGAAGCATTGAGGTGCCCCCTCCCTGCTGCGCGCCTTCGGCCGCCGGAGCCGCCGCCTGCGCAAAAAGTGTCGATATGTGATCCATAAAACGATATAATTAATTAAGCGCATCATTAAATCCGCGCCGCTTTGCCTATGCAAGAAAAAAATTCGCATTTTGCCGCGGCGAAACCTTAACATTCACGCGCGGAGAAAGGGGATTCGGACAAAATCGAAGTCTCGCGCGGGCGCGAAAAAGGCGGAATCCGGAAGCTCCGGAAAATTCCGCCCGAAGAAATGCGAAGCAGCCCCCGCCCATTATCCGGGAGCGGAAGTTGCGGAAAGGGCTACTTGATGGTCTTTTTGGGTTCGGCGACGTTCGCGAATTCGCGGGCGAGGTTTTGAAGCGTATTCGCTATGAAATTGGAACGGTTGCGGTTGTCGCTTTCAGCCATTTTGTCGATCTGTTCGACGAGCGTTTGAGGCAGACTTATGGATATTTGAGTCATGCCTACAGTCTTTCCTGAGCCTTTTTTGCGTGCCATATTTTGTTTTCCTTGTTTTATTGTTGGGTAGTTTCATCTAATTTCGCCGGACATTTATAAAATCGGACCTCGCAAATTGCAAAAATCCTAAAATATCCGGCGATGAAAGTTCTAATTTTTTGTGAAAATTGTCCGGAAAAAAATTTACAGTCAAGTAATTTCTTCCGTAAAATTCTCCATTATTTCCGAATTGAATTGTTTTTTTAACTTTATAGAAGAATTAAATGTCAAATATAGTGTAATTTGTTTTATTTATCGGAAATTTTTTCATAAGTTAAAAATTTTTGGCTCAAATTCTCAAATCCGCATTCGTATGAGCAATCGAATGCTCGCTCCGAAAAGGCGCCGCGCCCAAAAATTTAAAAAGCCAAAGCGCGCAAAAAATATTTGACTATTTCCAAAATTTTTTCGCTAATAAACGGCGAGGGGAGAAGTTATTGGAATGTCGGGAGGATTTGTCGATAGGCTTTTGACGGGAGCCGCCGCGTCCCTGTTCATTGCTTGCGCGATTTTCGGCGGATTTTCCGCGTCGGCGGCCGCCGGCAAGCCTGCGGACCCAAAGGCGCAATTGGCGGCGAAAAAGCCCGCAGCAAAACCGGCCTCAAAAAAGGCGGCGGAACTCAAAATTCCGGAGCCTCCGGCTTCCGTTGGAGAGGCAAAACTTCCGGAGCCGGATAAGTCGAAAATCGCGGCACCCGATAAATCGAAACTCGTGCGCAGCGTAAAATCTTTCTCCGACAGGATGAAAGAGCTCAACGGCAAAAAAAATGACAAGCCCGTAAAATTGCGCAAACACGTCGTGGACGCGCGCGTCGTGGCGTGGGGGCGCGACGCCGAGAGCGCGGAAAACGCCGCCCTCGACAGCGCGCGGCGGCTCGTTGGAGGCAAGGGAAAATTTCTAGTAAAAGATTCCGTGTTTTACGCGGATTCCGCAAACAAATATATTTGCGCGGTGCGGATCAATTTCAGCGACCAGATACCGGAAAACTGGTATATGGAGTCCGAAATGTCCACGGGGTTCGGGCGCGACTACGAGCGGGCGTACTCGTCGGCGATGATGAAGGCAATCGGCAAGGCAAAAAACATTCGCCGCAAAAAGGAATGGGGCAATGCCAAAGCCGCTACGGAACTTGGAGTCATACCCTATGACTGCACGTTTTCGTCGATAGGCAAAGACAAGTACTGCAAGCTGTTTTTCAGGTACTTTATGCCGAGATAGGCGCGGACGGCGGTTTTGGGTTTCCCTTCCCTACGCCATTGCCGAGCGGCGGAATTTCCGGAATTTAAAGTTTGCGGGTTGTGCGTCCGCCGGATTTGCGAAATTTGCGGCGGAGCCTGAGCGTGAACGGACCGGCAAATGGATTTTGCATCATACGGAGTATGTTTGCGACGCGAGACGATGGAAATTTTCTCGAAGCGCGAAAAATTCCGCGAATATATCGGCGGAAATGCGGAAGATTGCAAAATCCGGCAGAGAGCGGCAAATGCGAGGGAGCGGGCGTGAGAGAGCGTTTCAAGCTTTTTTTGCAAAAGTTGGCGGATTGGGCGCGTCAAGGAGGAAAATCCGAAATGCGGAAGGCGCGGGAGACGGCTCGGGAAAAGGGATTGGAGAATTTAACTGTTAAAAGAATTTTTTGATATGTATGTTGTAATTGTTCGGGGAATGAGGTAGGTTCGAAAAAGTAAAGGAGAAATCATAATATGAAAATATTGCCCTACTTGACGATAGCCGTTTCCGCGCTTCCGGCGCTCGCGCAAACTCCGACTTCGCCGGCGACGGTTTGGCTCGGCCTCGGACAGGACTGGTCTTTGGACTCGAACTGGAGCGCCGGCCTGCCGTCCGCCTCGACTTCCGCCGTTTTCAATTCCACGGTCAACAGCAATCCCATCGCCAACATAAGCGGCGACGCCTACGTAAACGACTTGTATTTTTACGACGGCTTCGCCCTGAGCAGCAACGGCAATTACGACATCAACATATCGAGCTCTTTGAATGTGGCGGGAAATTTCTATTATACCAATTTGAGGACTGAAATTTGGGGAGGATTGAGGCTTGCGGGCACGGGCTCAAAGCTCGCAATAGCCGGCGACGCCGCTTTTGAGGCTTCCGCCCTCACCGAAGAGCAGAGCATAGCGTACAACAACGGAGCCGTCGACGTCCAAATAGGCAAGGCTGCGTCTTCCAACCCTATGTTTTCCGAAATCTCAATCGGCGGGAATCTGAACATATCCTCCGGAACTTCCTCGTACTCCGCCAAAGTTTCCATGGCCTCCGAAACGGTGAGCGTCGGGGGCGTCGTAAATCTCGCGAACTCCAATTCCACTTTCGCCGTTTTGAGTGCGACCCTCAATAATCCGGAATATGTCTCAAACCACACATGGGGAGGATTGACGGGTTCCGGCATCGTAATGGTTGAGGCCGCCTCATGGTCCGGAAACGCTCGGTACGATTCCGTTTTCACCGCCAACATCACCCTCGCCAACAAGAGCGACCAGACTTTTACGGGCCAAGTGAGATACGTCAATATCAACGACGGCGGATATGTCAATACGAGCGCGATTCATCTTGCCATGGATGCGGAAAACCCTTCCGCAACTCAAACCATGACGCTCGGCGGCTCTGCGGGATTCACGACGGTATCGGTGAAAAACGGAACCCTTATATATTCCGCGCCCGCGGCGTCGGAAACGCTCTCGGTGTCCGGCGGAAAGCTGATTTTGACGAACCCCTCGGTCGCGCAGGGCGATTTGGCTATGAGCGGCGGCGCGTTCGGCGCGGGAAACGGAGGGGCGACGGTAAAGTCGCTGGCGTGGACGGGCGGCAGCCTCGTGTTCGGCGCCGACGGCTTTTACGGCGGGCTTCCCGACGCCATAACCGTCGAAGGCGCGTTTTCCAAAAATTCAATCGACAAAATCGCGATAGACTTTTCGGGCCTCGACGCGGAGTCGCTCATAGGCGAGGGGCCGATGACTCTTCTCACGGCGGGAAGCTTCGAGGGGCTTTCGACTTCCGAAGACGCCGACGAATACTTTGCCGCGATAAACCTATACAACGCCTTCGCGAATTTCGAGTGGGACGGCAACAGCCTGACCGTGGCGTTCTCTCAGGTTCCTGAGCCCGCGGAGCTCGCGGCGGTACTCGGGGCGTTCGCCCTCCTTGCCGCAATCCGTCGCAGGGCGAAATAGAGCCGGCTTTAATTTTGACGGCCGCCGGCGCGGAAAGCCTTTTGCGCGCCGGCAATTTCCCGCCCGCCGCACGCGGCGGGCTTTATTTTTCCTCGTATCCTTCCGCAAAATCCCGTGAAGCGGAAATGGAGGCGCCGTACCTTGCGCTTGACGCGGCGGGAAAATCAGTCAAAATGTATCTTTATATTTGAAAATCATGGCAGACAAAAACCCCGAGTACGATTTTACGGAAATCGAGAAGCGCTGGCAGAAAAAATGGGACGACGACAAGACGTTCCGCGCCGTGACTTCCGCCCCGTCAAAGAATGGAAAATATTATATTTTGGACATGTTCCCCTACCCCTCCGGCGCGGGGCTGCACATAGGCCACCCCGAGGGCTACACCGCCTCCGACATAATCGCGCGCTACAAGTGGGCAAACGGCTTCAACGTCCTGCACCCGATGGGCTGGGACGCATTCGGGCTGCCGGCGGAGCAGTACGCGGTAAAGACCGGCACGCACCCGAGCGTCACCACAGCCGCCAACGTGGACAATTTCAGGAAGCAGATAAAATCCATCGGATTTGCGATAGACTGGCAGAGGGAGATCAACACCACCGATCCCGCGTATTTCAAATGGACCCAGTGGATATTTTTGCGCCTTTTCAAGAGGGGGCTCGCCTATGTGGACGAAAAGCCCGTCTGGTGGTGCCCCGCCCTCGGCACGGTGCTCGCCAACGAGGAAGTCATAGACGGCAAGAGCGAAGTCGGCAAATTCCCAGTCGAGCGCAGAAAGCTCCGCCAATGGGTGCTGCGGATTACGGCCTATGCGGACAGGCTCATCGAAGGGCTCAAGGGGCTCGACTGGCCGAATTCCACAAAGCGTCTGCAATCCAACTGGATAGGCCGCTCCGAGGGCGCGGAAGTCGATTTTGAAATAGCCGATTCCGCCGCCAAGGGCGAAAAGCTGCGCGTTTTCACGACGCGCCCCGACACCCTGTACGGCGCGACCTACATGGTAATCGCCCCCGAGCACCCGCTGATAGAAAAGCTGACCTCCCCCGAGAACGCGCAGGCCGTCAAGGACTACGTGAAATCCGTCGCCTCGAAGAGCGACCTCGACAGGACGGACTTGGCAAAGAACAAGACGGGCGTGTTCACGGGCGCGCACGCCGTAAACCCCGTCAACGGCAAGAAAATCCCGATATGGGTTGCCGACTACGTCCTCATGAGCTACGGAACGGGCGCAATCATGGCGGTTCCCGCCCACGACGAGCGCGACTTCGACTTCGCAAAACGGTTCGGCCTGCCGATAATCCGCGTGATCGACAAAAAGGGCGCGGACGGGAAAGAGCCCGAGCTGCCCTTCTGCGATGTGGGCACACTGACGAACTCCGGCGAGATGGACGGGACTCCCTCGCTCGAAGCCAAAGCCAAAATCACCGAAATGCTCGAGCGCAAAGGAGCGGGCAAAAAGGCGGTGAACTACAAGCTCCGCGACTGGCTGTTCTCGCGCCAGAGGTATTGGGGCGAACCCTTCCCGATAATCTGGACGGGAAAAGACGCCTACGAGTCGGCGGCGAAGTCGCCCGCGTGGAGCGAGAATATGCCCGAAACCCCCGTAACGTATTCCGACGCGGGCGGAAAGACTCTCTACGCCCTTCCCCTGCCAGATTCCGCACTGCCGCTCGAGCTTCCGGAAGTGGAAAATTACAAGCCCTCCGGCACGGGCGAAAGCCCGCTTGCGCACGCCGAAGAATGGCTTAACGTGAAAATCAACGCGCAGACGGGCGAAGTTCTGCCCGCCTCCGACGCGCGCGCCGCGGGCGCCGGGTGGTTCGCCGGACGCCGCGAGACCAATACTATGCCCCAGTGGGCGGGCTCGTGCTGGTATTACCTGCGCTACTGCGACCCCGACAACCCCGACACCCCCATAGGCGTCGAGGCGGAAAAGTATTGGGGATACCCCGATTTCTACATAGGCGGCGCCGAGCACGCCGTACTGCACCTGCTCTATGCGCGCTTTTGGCACAAGGTTCTCCACGACTGCGGAATAGTCCGCGGCGACGAGCCCTTCAAAAAGCTGTTCCACCAGGGGATAATATTGGGGCAGCTCGAATACACGGCATACAAATCTCCCGACGGCAAGTGGGTCAGCGCCCCCGACGCCAAAGAGGGCGACGTCCCCGTAAAACTCTCGGAATCGGACGTGGAAAAGTTCGGCGGCGGATTCGCGCTTAAAGAGGACAAGTCCGTAATCGTGGACGCGCGCTCTTACAAAATGAGCAAGAGCCGCGGCAATGTCGTCAACCCCGACGACATCATCGCCCGCTACGGCGCGGACGCACTGCGCCTCTACGAAATGTTCCTCGGTCCGCTCGAAGACCAGAAGCCGTGGAACACCAACGGCATAGAGGGCGTGGTTCGCTTCCTGAAAAAAGTCTGGCGCGAGTACGTCGGAAAGGACGGCGAAATTTCCGAAAAAATCTCCGGCAAATTCAAGGACGACCCCGATCTCCTGAAAGCCCTGCACGAGACTATAAAGAAAGTCGGCGGCTCCATCGAGACATTGCGATTCAATACCGCCATATCGCAGATGATGATTTTCATGTCGGTTTTCCAAAAGCGGGAAAAGGTGTCGCTGGACAGCGCCCGAAAATTCGTACAGCTGCTCGCGCCGTTCGCGCCGCACATCGGCGAGGAATTGTGGGAGAGGCTCGGCGGGACGGGTTCGGTGGCGAAAGCCCCGTGGCCCGTCGCCGACGAGTCCAGCCTCCAATCCGACACCGTAAAGATGGCGGTTCAGGTGAACGGCAAGCTGAGGGGCGAGATAGTCGTGGAGAAGTCGCTCGGCAAAGAAGAGATTGTCGAGGCGGCAAAGTCGCTTGAAAACGTCGCGAATTTCCTCGCCGGCAAGACCGTCGTCAAGGAGATTTGCGTCCCGGGCAAAATCGTAAACATCGTGGTAAAATGACCCGCGCCGCAGCAATTTTCGCCTTCGCGCTCTCGCCGGCTTGCGCCGCATTCGCCGCCCAAGTAGAGGGGGCGGCGTTTTTCAAGGCCGTGCGCTATTCCGTGAAAGTCTCCCGAAATTCCGAGCCCCTGAAAATCGCCCGCAACTCGACGATTCCCGCAAATGGCCTCCAAATATCCGTCCCCGCAGGCGAGGTTTTGGGGATAGCGTTTTCGAACGAGATCTCGGTTATAGCCGTAGGGCCGGCGGAATTTTCCGTTGACGCCCTGTCGCAGGAAGCTCCGGCGGCGGACGCTCCGAGAGAGCGCGAATCCCATCCGTCAAAAATAGGGATTTCCGTGTCGCGCGGGAAGCTCGTTTTCGCGTCGGCCGAAAGGCTCGAGCGCAGCGAATTTTCCATAAAATTTCCCGAGGCCGTCGCGACCGTCAGAGCGCGGATTGCCGTGGCGGAGACGGGGCCGAAGGGCTCGAGGCTCGCGCCTTTCGGCGGAACGGCGCGCATAAGGGCCGGCGAGGGAATATGGGACGTCGTAAAAGACGAAAACTTCGCGCGCGTCGTCTCCGGCGGAGGAAATCCCAAAACTTTGTTTGAGCGGGCGTATTCCCGCGAACGCGCGGAACTTTCAGTTTTGATGAAGTCGGCGGAAATCCTGCGCGAATCCACATTCTTCAAACTCGGCAAAGACGGAAAATTTTCGGCGGAAACCGTAATGCCTAAGACTTTCTTCTCAATGCCCGCAAGGCGGTGACGATGTCCGAACTCTCGAAATTTCTTCCGGACGGCTTTGACGCCGGCGCGACGGTCGCGATACTGGCCGGCAAGGGGCGCTATCCGTTTGCGCTGCGCCAAAAGCTGCGCGATGCCGGCGTCCGGCACGTCTTGATGGCCTTTGAGGACGAGACCTCTCCCGAGCTCTGGGCGTCCTTCCCCGAATCCGAAAGGTATTGCGCGAATGTCGGCCAGCTCGGAAAACTCCTCAAAAACCTGCGTTCAAGCGGCGCAAGATACGCGATAATGGCGGGTCAGATAACCCCCAAAAAGCTATTCAAGGGCATGAAGCCCGACTTGAAGGCGATACTCGCTCTGGCGAAGCTCAGGCGCAAGAACGCCGAGACTATTTTCGGCGCGGTCGCCGACGCCCTCGCCGGAATAGGCGTAGAAATGCTCGACGCGCGCTCCTTCCTCGACTCCGAGCTCGCCCCCCGCGGCCTGTTCTGCGGCGGCAAATGGAGCGTGCCGCAAGACTACGCCGAACACGCCATGCGCATCGCCCGCGAATGCGCGCGGCTCGACATCGGACAGAGCTGCGTGGTCGCGCGCGGAACGGTGCTCGCTGTCGAGGCCTTTGAGGGAACCGACAAAATGCTCGAGCGCGTCGCCCAGTTCGAGGCGAAAGACGCCGTATTCGCCAAAACCGTCAAGCCGAGGCAGGACTACCGCTTCGACGTCCCCGTGATAGGCGAGCGCACCGTGCGCAAGCTCGCGGAAGCCGGCGTGAAAAACGCCGTGGTCGAGGCTGGGTCGGTGATAATCCTCGACTCCGAAAAAGTCAAGGGGCTCGCAAACGAAAACGGCATAAAAATTTTTGGAATATGAGCGAAAAAGTCGAACGCAAAAAGAGCGCGTTGCGCGAGGAATTCGGACTCTTCGACGACCCGCGCGACACTTTCGAATACATCATCGCCAAGACGAAGAGCCTGCCCCGCCTGCCCGACGATCTAAAAAAAGAGGAATACCTCGTCAAGGGCTGCGTCTCAAGCCTGTGGCTCGTGCCGTCTTTCGACGGGCAGTCGGGCGAATGCTCTTTCAGGAGCGACGCGGACTCCGTAATAACCCGCGGCATCGCCGCCGTCGTATGCGAGGCGTACGGCGGGCTTTCGCCCTCCGAGATTCTCGAGCTCGATCCCGCGATTTTCGACGAGCTCAAAATCGGGACGCAGCTCTCTCCCAACCGGCGCAACGGGCTCGGCCAGCTATGCAAGAAAATAGCGGATTTTGCGAAATCGCATCTGGGTTAAAATGCTTTCCGTTCGGATTAAAAAAAACTCAATAAATGCTTGAACATTTGCAGAAGATGCAACAATATACCTTAACAAAGGCGCGGTATCGCACGCGCATCGTTACCCCTATTTTACTTTATAATAACAACAAAGAAATAAATTAGATGAAAAGAAAAGCACTCTCCGTCCTGTCAATCTCCGCGCTCATTTTCGCAAGCGCGGGCATTTCCTTCGCGCAGAACGCCGCTCCGGCCGCCGACGCCCCGGCAAAGCCCGAAGAGCCCAAAGTGGTTGAAAAGTCCCTCGGCGACATGTGGCGCGCCGGCGGCGTGACCATGTATCCGCTCGGATTTTTCGCGATTCTCGCCACGACCCTCATCATCTACAATTTCATCGCCATTCGCAAAAAAAAGTTCCTCAACCCCGACGGAGTCAAGAAGGTCGAGGCGTTCGTAAACCAGCTTCAAATAAAGGAAGCCCTCGAATACTGCGAAAAGAACCCCTCCCCCATCACCAACATCATAGGCTGCGGCCTCGCGCGCGCCGACGAGCGCGGCGTGGACACCGACGCGGTCACCGCCGCAATGGAAGAAGCCTCCGTCGAGGAGTTCGCCAGCCCCTACGTGCTCATCAACTACCTCTCGGTCACGGCGTCTTTGGCGCCGATGCTCGGGCTGTACGGAACGGTCAGCGGCATGGTCAAGGCGTTCAACACCATCGCGGCCGAAGGCGCGGGCAGCGCATCGAAGCTGGCTGACAACATCGCGGAAGCGCTCATCACGACGGCCGCGGGCATGATCGTCGGCATTCCGTCCATGTTCTTCTTCTTCTTCTTCAAGAACAGGTACGGCGCGATTATTTCCTCCACCAGCCGCATTATCGGCGACCTCGTATTCACTATGAAAATGGCGCTCAAATACGGCCCGCAGGACATATCCGAAATCGAGGCCGACATTGAAGGCTCTCCCGCCGAAGTGGTCGAACAGGCCGCCGCTTCCGAGGAAAGCGAAAACAAGTCCGAATAAAACCTGGATTCCCGTAAATGAAAACTTGGAGACCTGCGGAAAACGACGGCGCGTTCGAGCTCACGCCGATGATCGACGTCGTTTTTCTTCTGATCACTTTCTTTATGACGGTGACCAGTTTTGCTTCCGCGGAAATGATACAGGTTGCGATGCCGATTGCCCCGCAAGCGAAAGTGCCCGACGACATAGGCGACAGGCAGTACATATCCGTCACCGAAGACGGCATATATTTCCTCGGGGCTTTCAAGTCGGACTTGGAGCATATCAAAACCGCGCTTGAAGCAAGAAACGCCAAGGAGGGCTTTAAGGGCGCGTATATCCGCGCCGACTCCCACACGCCCTACAAGTACATCGGAGAATTGATGAAAACTTGCGCGGACGCCGGCGTTTACAACATTCTCTTTGGAACCTTAAACGACGGTTAGTATGGCGGCGAAACAAAATGATGTCTTGGAATCGGAAGATAAGTTCGACCTTACTTCCATGATCGACGTTGTCTTTCTGCTTCTGATTTATTTTATGTACCTGCCGATTCAGCAGGAGGCGGATTTGATGTTTTCCCTGCCCGCGTATTCCGCGCCCGGGGAAAACGTCGCCTTGCCGAGCGAACAGATGGTGGAAATCAACCCCGACGGCAGCATTGCCCTAAACGGGGCGCCGATGGATCATCCGGGCGACATAGAATTCAACGAGCTCGCCTCCACCCTGCACCGCCTAAAACTCAGCGCCGACCGCAGCGGCATCGCGACAATCGTCACGATATATCCCGACGCGGACGCGCCGCACCAGGCGTCAATATCGGTTCTCGACGCCTGTGCAAAAGCCGGAATAAAGCAGGTATCGTTCTCGGAAGCCGAGTAAAACGACAGTAAAGAGATTTTAGCCGCCCTATTTAGGGGCGGCTTTTTTTTTGCCATTTTGCAGAATCGAAGTCACGAGGAAAACCTTCTACTCTCTCTCCGATTCCTTATATTCAAATCGGCAAGCGCGGAAAATCTCCGGAATAAAAAAATTTCCCTTCCCCAAACGGCTTAAAAAAATTCCCGTTAAAACGTTTCCATATCCATCCGTCATTTTAATCGGGCGGCCGCGAGCCCTTCCAAATCATTTTGGCGAACTCCCGCCCCGCCGGTGTTTGCACTCCCGAACTTATTGTCCCATAAAAACGCGGGCTATCGCATTCAAGTAGGCGTATCCGTTTTCCTCGTCGGGTTCGAGATAAGTCCCCTCCGTCCACTCGTTCCACGAGTTTATGGTGAGGAGTTTCGGCATTCCGGGCTTGGCGTTTTTATCGAGCCAGTCCTTCGCCATTCTTAGCGCTTTCTCAAAATCCTCCGGATTGGAGCCCGTCACCATCGGGGCGAATTTTTCAGCCGGATAGCGAGGGTTGGTATCCCACCCGACAGTGACGTTCGGGAAGTACGTCAGCCCGATGGAATTTTTCCTGTCCCACAAGGCGGTTGCCATCGCCATCCAGTCGCGATATGCCAGATTGGGTTCGGCGCTTTGAATTTTATCCCACGTGCCGTCGTTCCAGCTGTAAACTGTGGTGGAATCTATGCCTATTTTTTCGGCGAGCTCCTTTGATACGTCGCTCGTGGTCATGACGTGAGCGCCCCCGAGCCCCGCTTCTTCCGCGCGCTTTTTGAGGTAGTCCAGCCCCGCGCGCGCGTTTTTCTCTCCGCCGACGCCGTCGACGAAATTTTTTATCCGGTATATGGAAACGACCGGCTTCCCGCCTATTTTGTAATAGTTGGGTTTTGAAAAGTACATCTTTATCCAGCGGTCGGCGACTCTCTTAAATTCGTCGAGCGGAATCTTTGAGTCGTACAGCGGGGGATCGGCCTTCTTGTCGGCCGCCTTATTGTTCCACAAATGGTCCACGTCGTGGTTGGCCCACATTATGAAAAACTTCATGCGCCCGCCGTTCGGAGCCTTCAAAAAGCCCTCGTTCAAGGCGTTTTCGAGGAATGGGCGGTTCTGGTACCAATACCAGTCGTATATGAACACGTTGACCCCGGCGGCGAGTGCGGCGTCGATTTTGCGCGCGACGACAACCGGATCTGCCTCGTTCTCATAGCCCCAGAGGGGGACTTTTGGCTGCCTGTGCCCGGGCTTCTTCGGCACGGCCTCGTAGACGTTTTGCCACTCTCCGCAACCGTGATCGAATATGCCGAGCTCCTTCCAGCGGGGTTCGGGCTGATAGGCGGGCCAGACGTAGGCGGCGAGGTCGTATTCCGCCGCCGCCGCGCATACGGCGCAGAGCATGGCGGCAAGCGCCGGCAATTTTTTCAGTCTCATTTATTTCCCTCCAATATTTTTTTCGCGACGGGCAATACCGCTTCATACATCGCGTGGAAGCCGAGATCCGTCGGGTGGCACTGGTCGACGGTGCACTCGGCTATTCCCCCGTACGGCTCGAAGATCCTGGTGCAATCTATAAAGTACACGTTTTTGTCTCCGGACTTCACGGCGTTCTCGTAGGTCTTGCGGATTACGGCGACCCTGTCGGGAGAGGGCCACGAACAGCGGGTCATAATTATGACGGGGGTGTCGGGCCGCTTTTTCCTGAAAATCTTAAAAAACCTTTCGTGGGTCTTTTCGAGGTGCTGGACGCTCGGCGCGTTATAGTCGTAATCGTAGACGAAAATCGACATATCGATGTCCCCGATTTTTTCGGCGAGTATGTCCTCGCCCTTAGCGTTGCCCGAAAACCCGAGGTTGATTTCCTCCGCGTCCAACTCCCTGCACAGCTTGCCCGTGTAGACAGTGGCCGGGCGAGAGGCGCAGCCGCCCTGCGTTATCGACGAGCCGTAAAAGACTATGGGCTTGGCGACCTTGTGCGGCGACGGCGGCCTTATCTCCGCCCCCGGCAGCACGCCGATTTCCACGCTTTTCACCCCGCAGTATCTGGGCATAAAGAGGGCGAACTCCCTCATCTTTGAATCGGAAAAATTCGCCCCGAGCTCCTCGTAAGGGACTTTCCCCATTTCGGAGACGTTGCGCTGGTGGAAGTTTTTGACAAAAGCGTACCGGCCGTTTTCGTCGCGCGCATAGAGGTCGAAGCCGCTCGAACCCGAGCGCGCCATGTGCCCCATTATGCCGCTGCCGTTTGTGACGTATCTTACCGCCACGGATTTTGAATCGGTCGCAAACCTTATCGCGAGTCCGGACGTGTGGTTGCAGAGCCCCACGACGCCGGGGCTTGCGTTGTCCTTCGTCACCCCGTCGGGAAGGCGCGAATACGCCCCGCCCTCCTTGCGCCATGGCGCTCCTTCTACTTTGAAGGGCGCGTTTTTTGCGTCGTAGAAGCGAAATTCGACGCTGCCGATTTTGCGCGGCTCGAAATTCCTGTCTATTTTAGAAATGTCCTGCGCGGCGCACTCGGCGCATACGGCAAACAAGACGAGAGGCAAAATAAGATTTCTCATAAAAACCATTAAACCTCGCCCGCCAAGCGTTTCAACACAAAAGAGGCAATAGCGTGAACCCAAAAAAAAGCGGCTCCTATGCGAAGCCGCTTCCTCCGTGTTTTTCGTCGCGCGCCTATTTGCGCTTGCGCCGCGCAAGTACCGCGGCAACGGCGGCTATTGCGAATATCGCGGCATAGGCGGCGGGTTCCGGAACCGTATATATCAGAGAACCCGAACCGCCGGAAAATTCTTCGAGCGCGAACGTCCCGCCGAGCCTGTTGCCGCTTTCGTCGTAAGCCACAAATATCGCGTCGGGATCAAAAGCGTCCGTGAGATAGCCGTAATCCATTATGACGAGGTACTGCGACGCCAAATCCTCGGCGGAGAATACGACCTTCACTTCGTCCACCGCCGCAACGGTGAGATTGCCGACTTTCAGCGGGCCGCCGTACACGAGCGAACCCGCGTTGATAGTGAAATCGCCGACGCCTTCGGGCGCCGTGAGCTTCAAACTTCCCCCGTCGAGGAGAACCGAGTTTACGGCGAGCTCGCTGTTGAATATCAATTCTCCCGAGGAAACGGAGACTTCGCCTATCGTCATATCATTTCTGCCCCCAATGCCCGCAATGCCGTGCGCGGCGGCGTTGGCAGCCTTGTAAATCGTTATGCTCTGCCTGCCGCTGCCGTTCATTGAAAAGTTCGCTGTGGATGAGACTGAATCCTGCGTGGCAAAGACGCCCTCAAAACTTCCCCCCTTGAACGCTCCGGAGGAATCGTTTGAAAACACGAAGTTTGAAGTCAGCGAATGGGCGGAAGTCATGTAAACGGCCCTGTTGTTTGAAACGAGCCCCCCGAGGTTTATCGTAAAGAGCGTGCCCGTGGAGTTTTCATTCACGTCGCTCATGTCGAAGGCGTGGTAGCCGGTGTCGGAAAGCGAGCCGTTCCAGTCGAATTGCAGGGCGCCGCCGACTTTCATGCTCGCGCTATGATAGAGGGAAAAGCGGGCGGTAAAGTATTTGTCGGTGGAAAGTATCATGTCGCCGCCGACGGTGAGAAAATCCGCCGTTTGGGAGACAAGCCTCAGCTGTTTGATATTAGGATCCGTCGAGTAGGGATTTTCGGAGCGCGCGTTTATCGTAAAATCGCCGACGAGCGAGAGCTGCGCCGTCATATTCAACTCCGTATTGACCGTGGCGCGAATTGCGTAATACGTCGTATTTTTGTGAAAATCTCCGCGCGCGAAATGCAGCGTCGAACTTCCATTCGTATTTACGCGGTCTATTATTACCATTGCGTCGGCGCCCGGGAGAGACTCGGGAGCGGCGTATTCGTCCGGCGTAAGGCTCCAGTACTGCAGGCTGTTTTCCTCCGTGAGGGGAACATAACCGGAGTTGCCGCGCAAGTAATAGTCTACGGTGGAGACGCCCCGGGCGGACAGGGAAGCGGTTGCCAGCGTGAATGCCAGAGAGACTAAGGCATATGAGAGAATGCTTGGGATTATGTTGGTACTTTTCATATTGTCTTATTTTGGAAGGTTGAAATTGAAATACGGGAGCGAGGGCGAAATTTCAACAGAAAATTTATAATTTTTATTAGACAGTTAAAATTTTCACCCCTTTTTTCTCCCTGCTCCGCCTGCATATTTTTTTGACCTCCCGCAAAAAAGCGCCGCCGCCGCTATTCCTTTCCGCCCGCGCGCGCAAATGCCGCCCGCCCGATAAATCCCGCATCAGCCGCGAGCGAATGGAAAACAAAACTCAAAATAATCCCGTTTCTGCGGCGGATTTGCCGTTTAAAAATCCAATATGAAACAAAAATTCTTCGTCCGACCCGCAAAAAAAGCGGCTCCCGTTAGACGGAGCCGCTTTTTTTGCAACATATTTGAGTCGGCCTATTTTTCGCGCCTCGCGAAAGCCGCCGCGAACGCAAGCGCGCCGATTGCCGCCGCAAACGCCGCCGGTTCCGGCACGGTGTAAATCAGGCTGCCTGAGCCCCCGATTTCGCCCGTGAGGGAAAATTCGCCGCCGAGCTTGTTGCCGCTTTCGTCGTAGGCGACGAAAATCGAGTTGGGATCGAAGCTCTCGCCCAAATACCCGTATTCCACCAGGACGAGCTCGTGCAATGCCAAATCCTCGGCGGAGAATACGATTTTTATTTCCTCCACCAGCCGCATTATCGGCGACCTCGTATTCACTATGAAAATGGCGCTCAAATACGGCCCGCAGGACATATCCGAAATCGAGGCCGACATTGAAGGCTCTCCCGCCGAAGTGGTCGAACAGGCCGCCGCTTCCGAGGAAAGCGAAAACAAGTCCGAATAAAACCTGGATTCCCGTAAATGAAAACTTGGAGACCTGCGGAAAACGACGGCGCGTTCGAGCTCACGCCGATGATCGACGTCGTTTTTCTTCTGATCACTTTCTTTATGACGGTGACCAGTTTTGCTTCCGCGGAAATGATACAGGTTGCGATGCCGATTGCCCCGCAAGCGAAAGTGCCCGACGACATAGGCGACAGGCAGTACATATCCGTCACCGAAGACGGCATATATTTCCTCGGGGCTTTCAAGTCGGACTTGGAGCATATCAAAACCGCGCTTGAAGCAAGAAACGCCAAGGAGGGCTTTAAGGGCGCGTATATCCGCGCCGACTCCCACACGCCCTACAAGTACATCGGAGAATTGATGAAAACTTGCGCGGACGCCGGCGTTTACAACATTCTCTTTGGAACCTTAAACGACGGTTAGTATGGCGGCGAAACAAAATGATGTCTTGGAATCGGAAGATAAGTTCGACCTTACTTCCATGATCGACGTTGTCTTTCTGCTTCTGATTTATTTTATGTACCTGCCGATTCAGCAGGAGGCGGATTTGATGTTTTCCCTGCCCGCGTATTCCGCGCCCGGGGAAAACGTCGCCTTGCCGAGCGAACAGATGGTGGAAATCAACCCCGACGGCAGCATTGCCCTAAACGGGGCGCCGATGGATCATCCGGGCGACATAGAATTCAACGAGCTCGCCTCCACCCTGCACCGCCTAAAACTCAGCGCCGACCGCAGCGGCATCGCGACAATCGTCACGATATATCCCGACGCGGACGCGCCGCACCAGGCGTCAATATCGGTTCTCGACGCCTGTGCAAAAGCCGGAATAAAGCAGGTATCGTTCTCGGAAGCCGAGTAAAACGACAGTAAAGAGATTTTAGCCGCCCTATTTAGGGGCGGCTTTTTTTTTGCCATTTTGCAGAATCGAAGTCACGAGGAAAACCTTCTACTCTCTCTCCGATTCCTTATATTCAAATCGGCAAGCGCGGAAAATCTCCGGAATAAAAAAATTTCCCTTCCCCAAACGGCTTAAAAAAATTCCCGTTAAAACGTTTCCATATCCATCCGTCATTTTAATCGGGCGGCCGCGAGCCCTTCCAAATCATTTTGGCGAACTCCCGCCCCGCCGGTGTTTGCACTCCCGAACTTATTGTCCCATAAAAACGCGGGCTATCGCATTCAAGTAGGCGTATCCGTTTTCCTCGTCGGGTTCGAGATAAGTCCCCTCCGTCCACTCGTTCCACGAGTTTATGGTGAGGAGTTTCGGCATTCCGGGCTTGGCGTTTTTATCGAGCCAGTCCTTCGCCATTCTTAGCGCTTTCTCAAAATCCTCCGGATTGGAGCCCGTCACCATCGGGGCGAATTTTTCAGCCGGATAGCGAGGGTTGGTATCCCACCCGACAGTGACGTTCGGGAAGTACGTCAGCCCGATGGAATTTTTCCTGTCCCACAAGGCGGTTGCCATCGCCATCCAGTCGCGATATGCCAGATTGGGTTCGGCGCTTTGAATTTTATCCCACGTGCCGTCGTTCCAGCTGTAAACTGTGGTGGAATCTATGCCTATTTTTTCGGCGAGCTCCTTTGATACGTCGCTCGTGGTCATGACGTGAGCGCCCCCGAGCCCCGCTTCTTCCGCGCGCTTTTTGAGGTAGTCCAGCCCCGCGCGCGCGTTTTTCTCTCCGCCGACGCCGTCGACGAAATTTTTTATCCGGTATATGGAAACGACCGGCTTCCCGCCTATTTTGTAATAGTTGGGTTTTGAAAAGTACATCTTTATCCAGCGGTCGGCGACTCTCTTAAATTCGTCGAGCGGAATCTTTGAGTCGTACAGCGGGGGATCGGCCTTCTTGTCGGCCGCCTTATTGTTCCACAAATGGTCCACGTCGTGGTTGGCCCACATTATGAAAAACTTCATGCGCCCGCCGTTCGGAGCCTTCAAAAAGCCCTCGTTCAAGGCGTTTTCGAGGAATGGGCGGTTCTGGTACCAATACCAGTCGTATATGAACACGTTGACCCCGGCGGCGAGTGCGGCGTCGATTTTGCGCGCGACGACAACCGGATCTGCCTCGTTCTCATAGCCCCAGAGGGGGACTTTTGGCTGCCTGTGCCCGGGCTTCTTCGGCACGGCCTCGTAGACGTTTTGCCACTCTCCGCAACCGTGATCGAATATGCCGAGCTCCTTCCAGCGGGGTTCGGGCTGATAGGCGGGCCAGACGTAGGCGGCGAGGTCGTATTCCGCCGCCGCCGCGCATACGGCGCAGAGCATGGCGGCAAGCGCCGGCAATTTTTTCAGTCTCATTTATTTCCCTCCAATATTTTTTTCGCGACGGGCAATACCGCTTCATACATCGCGTGGAAGCCGAGATCCGTCGGGTGGCACTGGTCGACGGTGCACTCGGCTATTCCCCCGTACGGCTCGAAGATCCTGGTGCAATCTATAAAGTACACGTTTTTGTCTCCGGACTTCACGGCGTTCTCGTAGGTCTTGCGGATTACGGCGACCCTGTCGGGAGAGGGCCACGAACAGCGGGTCATAATTATGACGGGGGTGTCGGGCCGCTTTTTCCTGAAAATCTTAAAAAACCTTTCGTGGGTCTTTTCGAGGTGCTGGACGCTCGGCGCGTTATAGTCGTAATCGTAGACGAAAATCGACATATCGATGTCCCCGATTTTTTCGGCGAGTATGTCCTCGCCCTTAGCGTTGCCCGAAAACCCGAGGTTGATTTCCTCCGCGTCCAACTCCCTGCACAGCTTGCCCGTGTAGACAGTGGCCGGGCGAGAGGCGCAGCCGCCCTGCGTTATCGACGAGCCGTAAAAGACTATGGGCTTGGCGACCTTGTGCGGCGACGGCGGCCTTATCTCCGCCCCCGGCAGCACGCCGATTTCCACGCTTTTCACCCCGCAGTATCTGGGCATAAAGAGGGCGAACTCCCTCATCTTTGAATCGGAAAAATTCGCCCCGAGCTCCTCGTAAGGGACTTTCCCCATTTCGGAGACGTTGCGCTGGTGGAAGTTTTTGACAAAAGCGTACCGGCCGTTTTCGTCGCGCGCATAGAGGTCGAAGCCGCTCGAACCCGAGCGCGCCATGTGCCCCATTATGCCGCTGCCGTTTGTGACGTATCTTACCGCCACGGATTTTGAATCGGTCGCAAACCTTATCGCGAGTCCGGACGTGTGGTTGCAGAGCCCCACGACGCCGGGGCTTGCGTTGTCCTTCGTCACCCCGTCGGGAAGGCGCGAATACGCCCCGCCCTCCTTGCGCCATGGCGCTCCTTCTACTTTGAAGGGCGCGTTTTTTGCGTCGTAGAAGCGAAATTCGACGCTGCCGATTTTGCGCGGCTCGAAATTCCTGTCTATTTTAGAAATGTCCTGCGCGGCGCACTCGGCGCATACGGCAAACAAGACGAGAGGCAAAATAAGATTTCTCATAAAAACCATTAAACCTCGCCCGCCAAGCGTTTCAACACAAAAGAGGCAATAGCGTGAACCCAAAAAAAAGCGGCTCCTATGCGAAGCCGCTTCCTCCGTGTTTTTCGTCGCGCGCCTATTTGCGCTTGCGCCGCGCAAGTACCGCGGCAACGGCGGCTATTGCGAATATCGCGGCATAGGCGGCGGGTTCCGGAACCGTATATATCAGAGAACCCGAACCGCCGGAAAATTCTTCGAGCGCGAACGTCCCGCCGAGCCTGTTGCCGCTTTCGTCGTAAGCCACAAATATCGCGTCGGGATCAAAAGCGTCCGTGAGATAGCCGTAATCCATTATGACGAGGTACTGCGACGCCAAATCCTCGGCGGAGAATACGACCTTCACTTCGTCCACCGCCGCAACGGTGAGATTGCCGACTTTCAGCGGGCCGCCGTACACGAGCGAACCCGCGTTGATAGTGAAATCGCCGACGCCTTCGGGCGCCGTGAGCTTCAAACTTCCCCCGTCGAGGAGAACCGAGTTTACGGCGAGCTCGCTGTTGAATATCAATTCTCCCGAGGAAACGGAGACTTCGCCTATCGTCATATCATTTCTGCCCCCAATGCCCGCAATGCCGTGCGCGGCGGCGTTGGCAGCCTTGTAAATCGTTATGCTCTGCCTGCCGCTGCCGTTCATTGAAAAGTTCGCTGTGGATGAGACTGAATCCTGCGTGGCAAAGACGCCCTCAAAACTTCCCCCCTTGAACGCTCCGGAGGAATCGTTTGAAAACACGAAGTTTGAAGTCAGCGAATGGGCGGAAGTCATGTAAACGGCCCTGTTGTTTGAAACGAGCCCCCCGAGGTTTATCGTAAAGAGCGTGCCCGTGGAGTTTTCATTCACGTCGCTCATGTCGAAGGCGTGGTAGCCGGTGTCGGAAAGCGAGCCGTTCCAGTCGAATTGCAGGGCGCCGCCGACTTTCATGCTCGCGCTATGATAGAGGGAAAAGCGGGCGGTAAAGTATTTGTCGGTGGAAAGTATCATGTCGCCGCCGACGGTGAGAAAATCCGCCGTTTGGGAGACAAGCCTCAGCTGTTTGATATTAGGATCCGTCGAGTAGGGATTTTCGGAGCGCGCGTTTATCGTAAAATCGCCGACGAGCGAGAGCTGCGCCGTCATATTCAACTCCGTATTGACCGTGGCGCGAATTGCGTAATACGTCGTATTTTTGTGAAAATCTCCGCGCGCGAAATGCAGCGTCGAACTTCCATTCGTATTTACGCGGTCTATTATTACCATTGCGTCGGCGCCCGGGAGAGACTCGGGAGCGGCGTATTCGTCCGGCGTAAGGCTCCAGTACTGCAGGCTGTTTTCCTCCGTGAGGGGAACATAACCGGAGTTGCCGCGCAAGTAATAGTCTACGGTGGAGACGCCCCGGGCGGACAGGGAAGCGGTTGCCAGCGTGAATGCCAGAGAGACTAAGGCATATGAGAGAATGCTTGGGATTATGTTGGTACTTTTCATATTGTCTTATTTTGGAAGGTTGAAATTGAAATACGGGAGCGAGGGCGAAATTTCAACAGAAAATTTATAATTTTTATTAGACAGTTAAAATTTTCACCCCTTTTTTCTCCCTGCTCCGCCTGCATATTTTTTTGACCTCCCGCAAAAAAGCGCCGCCGCCGCTATTCCTTTCCGCCCGCGCGCGCAAATGCCGCCCGCCCGATAAATCCCGCATCAGCCGCGAGCGAATGGAAAACAAAACTCAAAATAATCCCGTTTCTGCGGCGGATTTGCCGTTTAAAAATCCAATATGAAACAAAAATTCTTCGTCCGACCCGCAAAAAAAGCGGCTCCCGTTAGACGGAGCCGCTTTTTTTGCAACATATTTGAGTCGGCCTATTTTTCGCGCCTCGCGAAAGCCGCCGCGAACGCAAGCGCGCCGATTGCCGCCGCAAACGCCGCCGGTTCCGGCACGGTGTAAATCAGGCTGCCTGAGCCCCCGATTTCGCCCGTGAGGGAAAATTCGCCGCCGAGCTTGTTGCCGCTTTCGTCGTAGGCGACGAAAATCGAGTTGGGATCGAAGCTCTCGCCCAAATACCCGTATTCCACCAGGACGAGCTCGTGCAATGCCAAATCCTCGGCGGAGAATACGATTTTTATTTCCTCCACGGCCGCCATGGTAAAAGAGTCCGCCCTAATCGTCCCGCCGTATATGAGCGAGCCCGCGTTGATTATAAAATCCCTGACGCCGGCGGACGCCGTGAGCTTCAGGCTGCCTCCGTTGAGGGTGACGGCGTTTATCGCGATTTCGCTGTTGAAAATCAGCTCTCCGGAATTGGCGGAAACCGAGTCTATCGCCATGTCCTTTTTGTCTCCGACACCGGAAATGCCGTGCTCGGCGGCATTGGCGGCGCTGTAAATCGTCACGCTCTGCCTGCCGTTGCCGTTCATCGTGAAAGTCAGCGTAGACGAAACGGAGCTGTCGGCCGCAAACACCCCTTCGAAACTCCCGCCCTTGAAGGCGCCGGCATCGCTGTTCGAAAATATGAAATTCGCGGCGACCGAATGGGCGGATGTCATGTAAACCGCCCTGCCGCTCGAAGCGAGGCCGCCGAGGTTCAGGGTGAAGGAGGCGCCCGTCGAGGAGGCGTTCATGTCGCTCATATCGAAAGCGTGGTAGCCTTCGGCGTCGGCGGCGCCCGTATAATTGAACTGAAGCGCCCCGCCGACCCCCAGCGTCGAAGCCTGAAAGAGCGATATGCGCGAAGTAAAATACTTGTCGGTGGAAAGCGTCATATCCCCGCCGACATTGAGAAAGTTATCGGTCTGGGCGACCAGCCTCAACTGTTTTATGGAATCGTTGGAAGAGGAATACGCCGTGTCGGAAGACGAGGTTATGGAAAAGTTTTCGGCAAGCGTCAGGGAGCCGACCATGTTAAGTTCCGTGTTGACCGTGGCGGTTATGGAATAGTAGGAGGCGTCGCTGTAAAAGTCTCCGCGCGCGTTGGCAATATATCCGCCGATATCCTCCACGTAATTTGCCCGATCTATTATAATGGCGGCGTTGCTCCCCGGAAGGTCGTCCGGCGTGACCTGCTCGCTGTCCGAAAGGCTCCAAAACGGCTTGCTAAACGAAGGATCCGTCAAATCTGCGTACCAGCCCGTGGCCCGCAGATAATAGTTTACCGGCGAGGTTTCCTGGGCGGAAGCCTCGGAAAATGCCGCAGATGCGGCGGCCGTCAAAATCGGGACGGCCAGCGTTGAAATCGCTTTAATGGTTTTCATAATTGCGCTCTCTGTTTAAGGAAAACTTTTGAAATAAGAAGGCGATTACAGTTTGCAAGAAATTTTTAAAAAATCCGCGCAATCGAATGATTGCTCCGTCGCGAAAGATTTTCCGGCGCTCCTTCGCCCGCGGCAAATCCGCAAAAAAAGGGCGAACCCGAACGGATTCGCCCTCAAATATTTTCCAAAAACTTCGGATTATTTCGAGGATTCCTCGACGGCGACGGCGACCGCGACGGTGGCGCCCACCATCGGATTGTTGCCCATGCCGATGAGGCCCATCATTTCCACGTGCGCGGGAACCGAAGACGAGCCGGCAAACTGGGCGTCGCCGTGCATTCTGCCCATAGTGTCGGTCATGCCGTAGGAAGCGGGACCCGCCGCCATGTTGTCAGGGTGGAGCGTCCTGCCCGTGCCGCCGCCGGAAGCCACTGAGAAGTATTTTTTGCCGTGTTCCATCGCCCACTTCTTGTACGTGCCCGCCACCGGATGTTGGAAGCGCGTGGGATTGGTCGAGTTTCCGGTTATGGAAACGTCCACTCCCTCGTGGCGCATGATGGCGACACCTTCGCTCACGTCGTCGGCGCCGTACACGCGGACCTTCGCCTTTTCGCCCTTTGAGAACGGCGTCTCCTTGACGATTTTGAGCTCTCCGGTGTAGTAGTCGTATTCCGTTTCAACGGAGGTGAAGCCGTTAATGCGCGAGATAATGTACGCGGCGTCTTTGCCGAGGCCGTTGAGTATGACGCGCAGGGGCTCCTTGCGCACCTTGTTGGCGGTTTTGGCGATGCCTATTGCGCCTTCCGCGGCCGCAAACGACTCGTGCCCCGCGAGGAAGCAGAAGCACTTGGTTTCCTCCCTGAGCAGCATCGCCCCGAGGTTGCCGTGCCCCAGGCCCACGTCGCGCGAGTCCGCAACGGAGCCGGGAATGCAAAACGCCTGCAAGCCTATGCCGATGTTTTCGGCGGCTTCCGCGGCGCTCTTTGAGCCTTTCTTGATGGCGATTGCCGCCCCCGCGGTGTACGCCCAGACCGCGTTTTCAAACGCTATGGGCTGGATTCCCTTGACGATTTCCTCGACGTCGATGCCCTTGTCCTTGCAGATCTTTTGGGCGTCCTCGAGCCCGTCGATTCCGTACTCGGCGAGAACCTTGTTGATTTTGTCTATGCGTCTTTCGTAACCTTCAAATGTGATAGCCATGTCAGCCTCCTATTCCTTGCGCGGGTCGATGACTTTTACTGCGTCTTCAAAGCGTCCCTTGACGGAGACGTTCTTTTCGAAGGCTTCCTTGGGATCCGCGCCCTTGCGGATCTGCTCGAGCATTTTCCCGAGGTGCACGGTCTTGTAGCCGATGACTTCGCCGTTTTCGTCGAGGCCCTCTTCGAGGACGTACCCCTCCGCCATTTCGAGGTAGCGGGGACCCTTGATTTTCGTCGAATACATTGTGCCGACCTGCGAGCGCAGGCCTTTGCCGAGGTCCTCGAGGCCGGCGCCGATGGGCAGGCCGTTTTCGGAGAACGCCGTCTGGGTACGCCCGTAGATGATTTGCAGGAAGAGCTCGCGCATGGCGACATTGATGGCGTCGCATACGAGGTCGGAATTGACGGCTTCGAGAACGGTCTTGCCCGGGAGGATTTCCGCCGCCATGGCCGCCGAGTGCGTCATGCCGGAGCACCCGATTGTTTCGACGAGCGCCTCTTCAATGACGCCGCCCTTGACGTTGAGCGTGAGCTTGCAGGCTCCCTGCTGGGGGGCGCACCAGCCGATTCCGTGGGTGAGGCCGCTGATGTCGCCGATTTGGGTGGCCTTCACCCATTTTCCCTCTTCGGGAATGGGCGCGGGACCGTGTTTGGCGCCTTTCGCCACGCAGCACATCTGTTGCACTTCGTGCGAGCAATTGTGGTTTGGACAACTCATATCGCAGTAATTTATTGTTGTTTGTTGCGTAAATAAACTTTCCTAAAATCTCATTCGGCGGCGCGCCATGCAAGCGTTTTTGTCAAAAAAACGCCGCGCTGTCGACGGACGCCCGCGGGCGAAAGCGGAGACCGCCGCGCTATTTTGCGGAGATTTTCCCGAGATCGAGCGAACCGTCGGGGTTGAGGTTTTTGACGGCGAAGCGGAAGTCGCGGAATATCTTTTTAGTGTGGAAGATTCGCAGGGAGAGCGAATACGCCTCGCCGGATTTCAGGGAAACGCGCATGGCGTCCGAAAATTCAAACTTGCCAGGGAGGATTTTTCGGGGATCCTGCGAGGAAATCGCGTCGAACACGACTTTTCCGGAGGAGTCCCGCAGCTCGTACTTCATGCGGTACGGCAGGTATATGCGGGCGACGCCCTTGTTTTCGCCCTTTACCGACACCTCGAGCTTGCCGTCTTCATAGGACGCTTCGGCGGACTCCGGAACGAGGCGCGCGCCGGCGTACGCGCACACCTTGTCGACCGCCGCCCTCTCCTTGGGATCCGTTATCTGCCACGGGTGGAACGGGATCTCGTTGACGAGGGAGGCGTGGTTATCAAGAATCCAGTCGCAGGAAAAAATTATGTCCCATCCTTTTTCGTGCAGCGAATTCACGTCGCCGAAAAACTCGAAAAATATCGGCTTGTCCTTCCAAACGTCGCCCATGCGCTCTATTTTGTCATAGGGCGGCTTGCCTATCCAGCGGCCGAAGTGCCACGGCGAACCCACGCCGTCGCGCCGCAGCCCCACGCGCGGCTTTTTGCGCTTGCCGAGCGCGTATTCGAGAACCTGGAAGTCGTCGGTCATAAAAAATATGTCCGACTTTTTGAAATTTTGCAGGTACATGTCCGCGTATTTTTTGCGGAGATCGAGCGAATACATGTGCGGGTCTTCGAGGCCCATGGAGGTGCAGTGCCATTCGCCCCAGTTGCCGAAGCTGCCGAGGTCGAGCCCGCCTATGCGCGGGTCGCCGTCGTAGCGGGCGGCGAGGGCTTTTATGAATTTTTCGTGCTCTTCGAGGAAAATCGGGTCGTCGAAATACGCCGAGACGTGCGTTTTGGATTTTCCGCCTTCGGGAGTATTGTACTCCATTCCCTCAAATTCGTGCCATTTGGCGCCCTTTTGGAAAACCCATTCGGGAGTGGAATACTTGCGCCCGCCGTGGAAGTTGGTGCACATTATGCGGAAGTAGAACGGCAGGCCGTTCTTGGAGAAAAACTCCAGCGCTTTGTCGATCGGCTCCCAGTTGTATTCGCCCTCCGCAGGCTGCAGCTTTGCCCATTCAAACCTGAAATATCCCGCGCCGTAATTTACTTTTGTCTTGGGATTGAACCAGAGCGAATTGCAGGAAAACCCCTGCCCCGGATTCTGGAAAATATCGGGGTTTTCCTCGAATTTTATCTCCGAGGCGCGGACGGCGCAGAGCGCGCCGGAAACCGCAAGCGTCATCAACAGTTTTTTCATTTTGCGCAGCCTATTTTATCAGAATTTTCCCGAGGTCGAGCGACCCGTCGGGATTGAGGTTTTTTGCGGCAAAGCGGAAATCTTTGAGAACGCCCGCGGAGTGGCGGACGCGCAGGGAGAGCGAATATTCTTTTCCCCCTTCGAGCGGGACTTCAAACTCGTCGCAAAATTCAAATTCGCCCGGGAGGATTTCGCGGGGATCCCGCGCGGAAACCATCTCGGCGGCATCCCCCGAATCTCCGCGCAACACGTAGACAAATCGGTAAGGCAGGTAGATTTTAGACGCCCCTTTGTTTTCCCCGCGAATGCGGATTTTCAATTTTCCGCCCGCATACGACACGTCCGCAGACTGTGGAACGAGGCGGGCGCCGGCGAACATGTCGATGTCGCGCAGGAGCTTTTCCTCGCCGGAGCCCGCCGCTATCTGGCGCGGCGAAAGCGGCCCCTCGTTTACAAGGCACGCATGATTTTCGAGAACCCACCCGAGCGAATACGGGATGTCCCAGCCCCTGCCGCGCATCATCTCGACGCTGCCGTAAAATTCGAAAATCGCGGGCATGTCCCTCCATATCCCGCCCATGTTCGGTATATTTTCGTAGGGCCATTTCCCTATCCACCGCTTGAAGTGCGAGGGCGAGCCCACGCCGTCGCGCCTTATCCCGACGCGCGGCTTTTCGCCCTTCCCGAGCGCGTATTCGAGCGTCTCGTGGTCGTCGGTCATAAATATCAGGGGAGTCTTTTTGAAGTTTTGCAGGTACATGTCGGCGTATTTCCTGCGGATTTCCGGAGAGTGCGGGCGCACGTCGGGCTTTTTGAGCCCGAGGCTCGTGCAGTGCCATTCGCCCCAGTTGCCGTAGCTGCCGAGGTCTATGCCGCCGATGCGCGGGTCGCCGTCGTAGCGGGCGGCGAGGGCTTTTATGAATTTTTCGTGCTCTTTGATGAAAACGGGGTCTCCGAACTCCGGAACCGCGATTTTGACTTTTCCGTCCGGATATTTTTTATTTTTGCCGGGCTCCTTTTGCATTTCGTGGACGGCATATTTGGCGCCTTTGTCGAACACCCATTTAGGGGTCTGGTAGAACGGCGGATAGCCCGAAGTGCTGACGCACATTATTCGGAAGTAGAACGGCAACCCCTCGCGCGAGAAATTTTCCAGCGCGCGGTCGATGGGCTTCCAGTTGTACACGCCTTCTTCGGGATTCAGGCGAACCCACGTGTAGCGCTCGTATCCCGCCCCGAAATTGACTGAGTTTTGAGAACCTTTTAAGGAATTTCCGAAGCGCAGCCATCCCTGCCCCGGATTCTGAAAAATCCCCGCATTTTCATCAAACGTCTTACGAGCCTCGAAACTCCCCGAGGCGCACGAGCACAACAACGCCGACAAAGCGGCAAACAATGCGGATTTTTTCATAACATTCCCCTCCCCGTTACACTGTTGGACACGGTATGCGTTTATTAAAAAACAAAAGATAAACCGGCGTCAAGCGCCAATGCGCGCGGAACCGGAGTTCGGCGAGTTTTTTTCAATCAAAACCGCCCGCGCTAAACCGGCGGGCGCCGGCGCGCAAAAAAAAAGCGTTTGCGCATTCGCAAATCCGCCGCCCGCCGCAAAAGCCCGTCTTACGGAGCGGCCGGACGCCCTCGGCAAACGGCGCCGCCGCCTATCTTGCCGCGCGCCGCTCCAGCTCCCTGTGGGCGATATCCCGGCGGAAAAACCCGCCGTCGAACTTCACGGAATCTGCGAGCGCATAGGCGTTGGCGATAGCCTCTTCCAGCGTCTTGCCGAAGCCCGAAAGCCCCAGCACCCTTCCGCCCGCCGTAAGGATTTTATCGCCCTCGCGCCTCGTTCCGGCGTGGATAATCTGCGAGTTCGCGGGGACGCTTTCGGGCAGGGAGATCTCGTCGCCCTTCGCGTATTTCCCCGGGTATCCGCGCGCGCACATTACGACCACCGCCGCGAATCCGCCGGCTATCTTGACTTTGGACGGGTCGAGATTTCCGCACGCGGCATCGTACATGAGCTCGAGCGGGTCGCTTTCGAGCAGCGGCATCAGCGCCTGGCATTCGGGGTCGCCGAAGCGCACGTTAAATTCCACGACTTTCGGGCCGCCTTTCGTTATCATTATTCCGACATACAAGGTTCCGCGGTAGTCGATACCCTCTTTGGCGAGCCCCGCGAGCGTCGGTTCCACTATTGTTTTGCGCACGGCTTCGAGAACTTCCGGAGTCGCCACCGCCGCCGGCGCGTATGCGCCCATTCCGCCCGTGTTCGGCCCCGTATCGCCCTCTCCGACGCGCTTGTGGTCCTGGCTTGCGGGCAGCATCACGTATTTTTGACCGGAGACCGCGAGCATTATGCTCGCCTCTTCCCCGTCCATTTTTTCCTCTACGACGATTTCCCTTCCGCTATCTCCGAACGCGCCGCCCTCGAGCATTTCGCGCGCGGCTGCGGCGGCCTCTTCGCGGGAGGACGGTATGACGACCCCCTTGCCCGCCGCGAGGCCGCTGGCCTTTATGACGGTCTCAAACGGGGCGGACTTTATGTAAGCCTCGGCCTCCGCCGCGTCCGTAAAGCTGCGCCCCTCCGCGGTGGGAATGGAGTATTTTTTCAAAAAGCCCTTTGCGTACGCCTTGCTCGCCTCTAAAACCGCGCCGTCTTTCGACGGGCCGTAAACGGGAATGCCCCGCGCCCTCAGCATGTCGCCGAGCCCCAGCGAAAGCGGGACTTCCGGGCCGCAGATTGCGAAATCGAACCCGTTTTCCTCCGCAAACTTCGCAAGGGCGGAAACGTCCTCGGCGGGGATCGGGGCGACTTCGCAGTCGCGCTCTATGCCGCCGTTGCCGGGCGCGCACACGAGCCTTTCGAGCATGGGGGAGCGCTTTGCGGCCAGAACGAGCGCGTGCTCGCGGCCTCCGCTTCCCACAATCAACACCTTTAATTTTTTTCCGGATGCCATATCAAACAACTTTTCTGTAAAGCGAGAGCGCAAAGAGCAGCATCGCGATATTCGGAATCGCGGCGGCCCATAGCGGCGGAATTATTCCCCTGCCCCCCACCGCGCCGAGCGCGCTGTCGAGGACGAAGTACACAAAAAACAGCCCAACCGTCTTGGAGACGCCCACCATGGGGTTCGTCCGCACGCCCGCCACCGAAAACGGAATGGCAATCGCCACAACTATTATGCACGCGAACGGGCTGAACCATATGGAATAGGACCTCACGAGGTACGGGACGGCCTCCGGAGCGTCGGCGCTGCCCATCGACTCTATGAGCGTTTTCGTTTCAAAGAGCGAGAGGTCTTTGGGGCGGCGCATGGACAAAACCATTATCTGCGGCTTTTCGCCGAAATCCCTGAAATACCTCTTGTCGAACCCGACCGCCTTCACCGCCTTGTGGGTGTCGGGGTCGAAGTCTATGCGCTGGCCGTCGAGAAAAAACCAGCAGTTGTCGACGTCGTCGTAGACGCCCTCGCGCGCCATCACCCGCGAGACCTCACGCCCCCGCGGGTCAAGCGCGGATACGGTAACCCCGCGCGCGCGGTTCGTCGCCTGGCTGAACGAGTTCATGAACCAGAGCCTGCCGTCCTTCCTGTTATTGAAGCATAGGGCGTTTACCCTCCCGACCTCCGAGAGTTCGGCGGTGCGCATCTGTTCGGCGAACCTGATGTTGTCGTAGAGCAGGCGGGAATTTTCCTTGCATACGGGAATGGCGTGCGCGTTGAGCCACAGCAGCGCGCCCGCCAGCAGCGCGCCCGCAAACCACAGCGAGCGCGTAATGGCAAAAACGTTCAGGCCCGCCGCGCGCATTGCGGTGATTTCGTTGTTGCGGTGGAGGGAGCCGAGCACGTATATGAGCGAGAGCAGAAGGCTTATCGGGAGGACTATCGGGACGAGCGTGGGAACGAGCAGCGCGTAAAAAAGGAGCATCTGTTCCGTCTCCGCGCCCCAGTTTATGAGCTTGCCGAGATTGTTGTACATGTCGTGCAGCACGAGAATCCCGAGCGTGACGCCTATGGCGACGACAAATATTTTCAGCCACTCGCAAAAGACGTATCTGTCCAATAGTTTCATAAAAAATACCGGTTCCGATTATTGGGAATTGCGCGGACAATACAAACTTTTTCGCATGAAAAGGGGAAATGCGGCCTCCGATAAGCTCCAAAGGGAGAAGTTTCCCGCGCGGCTCCGGCGCCGCGCCGATTGAGGCGGAGGCGATTCTTCGGAACGGGTCGCCCGTTCCGCCTCCCGCCCAAGAGAAGCCTCGTCAATAGAATACGCGCTGCAAAAACAGCCCCCGCGCGGGCGCCGCCTGAAAGCGGTTTCCCCTTTTTTTGGAGGCGAGCATTTCCTCGATGTCGCCCCCGTCGAGCTTTCCCGTCCCAACGTCGACGAGCGCGCCGACGAGCATTCTCACCATCTTGTACATAAACCCGCTGCCTTCCGCGACGACCCGCAGTTCCGCGCCGCGCGAAGTCACGGCAAGGCGGCGCAGGGTTTTCACGGGGTTTTCGCGCGCCCCCGTTCCGCGCGAGGCGCTGAAAGCCGTAAAGTCGTGCTCTCCCAAGAGGAGTCCGGCGGCCTCGTTCATCTTCTCCGGATCCGGCTCCCTATCCCCCAACGACCATCTGTATCGCGCGATATGGGGAAGCGCGACGCCCCTGTGCATATAATAGACATACCGTTTCCCCTTGGCGCCGTATCTGGCGTGAAAATCCGGCCCGACCCTTTTGAGGGATTTTATCCTGACATCCGAACGGTTCGATGAGCGCATCGCCGCAAGCAGGGCTCCGTCGGAATGCCCCCACGCGGCGTCGAAGTGGAAGACTTGGCCCGTCGCGTGGACTCCGGCGTCCGTCCTGCCGCTGCCGTGTATGCGAACGGGCTCTTTGAATATCCGCCCGAGCCTGCCCTCTATATAATCCTGCACGCTGCCGCCGCCCTTCTGCGACTGCCACCCGCAAAAGTCCGTGCCGTCGTAGGCGCATTCGCAGCGGAAACGGAATTTTTCTCCCTCCATCGGGCGCGAACCGGAAAAGACGCCGGCAAGGATGACGGAATATTTCCCTCCCGACCCCATCAGAAAGCCCCTCCGCCGCAGGCCGAATCCCCCGCGCCGCCGGATTCGAGATATTCGCGCAATATGATGGCGCTTGCGCGCGAATCTATGTCGCCGCTTCTGCGGAGCTTTTTGCGGGCCGCCACCGATTTTTTCCCCGCGCGCGAGACGGCGGAATAGTCGCTTTCAGCCTGAAAAGAGCTCAGCCGCTCGTCGAAGCGGACTACCGGAAGCCCGAACTTCTCCTCGAGAACCGCGATGAAATCGTCCACCTCGCGCGCCTTAAAGCCGACGCTGCCGTCCATATTGTAAGGATATCCCACGACGATTTTTCCGATTTTGCGCTCCGCGACCTCGCGCGCTATGTGGCCGAGTCGGGCCTCGGGCGATCCCTCCGCTGCGGCGGCGATCGGAACGGCGACTTTGAGTTCCGAATCCGCGTAGGCGAGCCCCACGCGCCTGTGCCCGTAGTCTATGCAGAGAATGTTCATTTTTGCGCGGCGAAAAGCGAAAACGGATGATATTTCCTTTTCACGTTATTGAAATTTTGCGCCCGAATTAAAGCAAAAACGAAAAAAAATGCGTTGCCAACGCGCCAACCGGATGTAAATTCGCCTTCCGTGAAGAGGGATATCGAAAAATTGTTGTCGCTGCAATCAAAGGACGCGCAGCTCTCCGCCGCAAAAGCGAAATTCGATTCCGTCCCGCGGGAAATCGCCGCAAAACGCGCCGGAATATCCGCCGCCGAAGCGGAATGCGATGCGGCAAAGGCCGAGCTCGACGGCGCCGAAAAGCTGCGGGAACAAATGCGTTCACGGCGCCGGGAGCTGGAAGAAAAAGTTTTCAAGTACAAAAACCAACTTTTGGAAGTCAAGAAAAACGACGACTATACGGCCATAAACGCCGAAATCGACAGGCTCGCAAAGCGCGCCTCCGAAATGGAGGAGGAGGAGCTTGAACTGCTCTTCGAAATAGACTCCAAGCGCGAAAGGCTCGAGAAAGTCGAGGCGGCCGCCAAAAGGCGGATAGAGGCGATAGAAGAGGAAATTTCGGCGATCAACGCCGCCAAGATCTCAATGGAGGCCGATTTGGAGGAGGCCGAAGAGGGGGTTCGGGCGGCTCGCGGGGAAGTTTCGCCGGAATTTCTGGGCGCGTACGACAAATTAAAGTCCTCCAAAACCGCTTTCCCGCTCGTCGCGCGGGTGGAGGGATCTCTATGCACGGGGTGTTTTTTGAAAATTTCCGGAGAGCGGCTCGACTCCATGAAAAATTCGGAGGGGCCCGTTTTCTGCGAACAGTGCGGCCGCATAATTTTCCTCTGACTCCGCCGCGGGAAAAATAAAAAATCCCGGCCGTCCCGAACGGGGACAAAATTTGCGCGGAAACGGCTTTTTGGGGCAAAGTCCGGCTGAAAAATTCGTAATTTTTCCCGCAATTCGCTTAAACAAAGCCTGTTGAGACATCTGAAAAAAAACAAACGCGACAACCGAGCGCATCTGGGGGATCGCGGTTTGAAAAACGCCCGCAACAATCGACACTCGGGGCGGATTGAAAATCTCCCCGCAATGGCAAGGATTTTTTTCAAAAATTTTTTCACATCGGCAATGTGAATAACTTGTCAAAAACTTCTTCTTGCAACTTGACCGAAAGAGGCAATTATATGACCCCATAAGACGGCGAAAAGCTTTTCCGCCGGGCTTTGCGCCGAGGGGCAGGCGGAGGGGATGACCCTCTGAACATTTCGCCCAATACGCGCTAAATAAACAATTTACACCTAAAAACAGCAAACTGAAAAACATTCGCAATGGGAGAAATTCGCCAAAACCGGCAGTCGGCGGCGGCGCGCATCGGCGCGCGGCGCAAATGTTTGGCTAATATTGGCAAAAAACTCCGTTTTTGTGAATAAATGCGCACTTTGACATGGAAACCGATTTGATACCGCCGGCCGCGGCCGCAATATGGGAGAGGACGAAAGAAAGCCTCTTTTCAATCGTCGGCGACAGGGTCTACGAAAGCTGGTTTTCCGGCCTTGAGCTCTCCGGCTCCGACGACGGCTCCATGCTGTTGTCGGCGGACGGAGAATTTGCCGCCATATGGATCCGCGACAATTACATGGATGTGCTCGCCAACCAGATTTCGCTCGCGGCCGGACGCAATATGAAAGTGGACATAGTAGCGCGCGAGGAATCCCCGCGCGCAGAGTCCCCGCGCGTCCCCGACGGCCTCCCCGAACGCCGCCGCCCGCCCGCGGCGAAGGCCCCTGCCGCGATGCCGCCCGCGATAAACCCCCGAAACACTTTTGAAAGCTTTGTCGTGGGGGAGAGCAACAGGTTCGCCCACGCCGCCGCGCTCGCCGTCGCCCAGAACATAGGAGTGGCATTCAACCCGCTCTTCATATACGGCGCCACCGGCCTCGGGAAGACGCACCTCATGCACGCGATAGCCCACTTTGTGCTCAGAAACGGCGCGCCCGCGACTATCGCTTACGTATCTTCCGAAAATTTCGTCAACGAATACGTCGCGGCCCTTCGCGACGGAAACATCGCCAATTTCCGCAAGAGGTACCGCAATACCGACGTGCTGCTGATAGACGACGTCCAGTTTTTCGCCGGCAAGGAGAGATGCCAGGAGGAATTTTTCCACACGTTCAACGAGCTCTTCAATTCGGGCAGGCAGATAGTGCTGTCCTGCGACAAGCCGATAAACGAGGTCGCCGACATAGAGCAGAGGTTGGTGTCGCGCTTCGGCTGGGGAGTGTCGGTGGACATACAGGCGCCCGACTACGAGACGAGGCTTGCGATTCTCCAAAAGAAAGCCGCCACCCTCGGCCGCGACACCGCCATAGACCCCGCCGTTCTCGACCTGCTGGCGCGCAAGTTTACAAAAAACATCAGGCGAATGGAAGGGGCGCTGACAAACCTCATCGGCTACGCCTCGCTCGTGAACTCGGAAAACGCCGTCACGCTTGAAAAGGCGCGCGATCTCCTCGCCGACGCATTCTGCGAGGAGGAGGAAAACCAGTCGGTAGATATCGAAAAAATCCAGAAGAAAACGGCGGAATGCTTCAATATCGACCCCGCCGAAATCGTCGGCAAGCGGCGTCCGGCAAACATCGCGATGGCCCGCCAGATAGCCATGTACATTTCGCGCAAGCTCACGGCCCACTCTTTGCAGGAAATCGGCAGGCGTTTCGGGGGCAGAGACCACGGGACCGTCATGCACGCCATCAAAGTGGTGGGAGATGCCATTGAACGCGACGAAAACATGAGACGGCGGGTTGAATACCTGATGAAAACCCTTTGATCGAAAGCGATTCTGGCGCACCTGAATGCGGCGGATAGCCGCGCGGCGGGCCGTTAAACCCGGGCGTCTCCATCCGCCGCCCGCGATTGCGGACGGCCGGTCTCATTCCGCAGCGCGGGCGCCGCGCGGGATAGGCAGGTCATTTGTATAGGCTGGTGTCTATGCCCAGCTTTTTTATTTTGTAGAGCACAACGCGCTGGGTAGCGCCCAAATGCTTCGCCGCCGCGCTCGCGTTGCCCTTTTTGAGTTTTAGAGCCTCCACTATGAGCTCCTTTTCAAAGGAGGACACCAAAGACTCGTAATCGCCGCCCTCCGCGGAGGCGTTCGGGACGAATGAGGAATATGTAGTCTCCGCCGTTTGGAGAGACGGCGGCAGATTGTAGCCGCTTATCACGTTGTCGGAAGTGTTGAGGACGGCGTACTCGATGCAGTTTTCGAGCTCCCTGACGTTGCCGGGCCAATAATAGGTGCTCATCATGTTTATCGCCGGCGTCGTAATGCGCGCCACCGACTTGCCGTGTACGGCGTCGTACTTCTTCAAAAAATGTTCGGCGAGCAACACTATGTCGCTCTTGCGGTTGCGGAGGGCGGGCATGTAGATCGGAAACACGTTTAGGCGGTAATACAAGTCTTCGCGGAATGCGCCCTTGGCTATCATATCCTCGAGGTTCCGGCTGGTCGCGGCAATTATGCGCACGTCAACCTTGCGCTCCCTGTCGCCGCCCACCCTGTAAAACGAGTGCTCCTGTATGAAGCGCAGCAGTTTCAGCTGCATGGGAAGCGACACGTCGCCTATTTCGTCGAGAAACAGAGTTCCGGTATCAGCGAGCTCCGCGAGGCCGATTTTGCGGTTCACGGCGCCCGTGAAAGAGCCCTTTTCGTGCCCGAAGAGCTCGCTTTCTATCAGCCCTTCGGGAATCGCGGCGCAGTTCACGGATATGAAGGGCTTATCGGCGCGCAGCGAGTTTTTCTGTATTGACTTTGCCACCAGCTCCTTGCCCGTCCCCGATTCACCGCGTATCAGCACGGTCGCGTTCGACCCGGCGACTTTTGAAATCATCGCGTAGACCTTTTTCATATTGCTGCAATTTCCGACGATCTCGTCGGGGCGCAGCTTGTTTTCGAGCTCGAGCTTGAGGGCGCGGCTCTCGCTCAGAAGCTTTTCGCGCTCCTCGTGCTCCGAGTACGCGGCGTATATGGCGTCGGCCATTATGTTGGCGATGGTGTCGAGCAGGTGGTAGTCCGCCTTCAAGTCGGTTTCGGGCCCGACCTTGCGGTCGATGCTCAGCGTCCCTATGACGTCGTCCTTGTAGACGATGGGCACGCATATGAACGCGACGCCCTTTTGGTTGTCGCGGGCTTTCGTGCGGTTGAGGAATCCCCTTTCCCTGGAAATGTCGGGGATTATTCGGCCCTTGCCCTGCGCCGCGACGCCGCCGGTGATGCCCTCTCCGACCCTGTAAAGCCCCCTGTCGATTTCAGAGCGGCTGAGCCCCTCGGAGGCCTCTATCACGAGCACGTCGCCCTCGCGCAAGGTCACTGTTCCGCGCAGCAGCCCCATCTCGAGGTGCAGTATTTTCAAAACCTCGGAAAGCATTTCCGAAACGGAAGTCCTCCTCGCCACGAGATGGCTTATTTTGTTGAGTACGGCAACTTCTACGTGAAGGCTCATCTGCTAAGTCTTTATGATATTGTTCAGATAGGCGTCGATTTTTCCGGCGGCAGCCAGCCCCGAGGCGGCCGCGCGCACGACGAGCGACGGGCCGGAGACGCAGTCGCCCGCGGCGAATACCCCCTCCACATTGGTGGACATTCCCGCGTCCGCCGCTATCGTCGAGCGGGAATTCAAGAGAATCCCCAACTGCCCGACAATTCCATTTTTTTCCACGCCTGTAAAGCCCATACTTAGCAAAATCAGGTCGGCGTCGATTTTGAAGTCCTCGCCCGGGCGCTCCGAGAAGGCGCGCGGGCGTCCGGACTCATCGAAAGTCCACTCGCAGCGGGCGAGAGTCGCGGATTTGGCAAATCCTCCGCGAACCTCCACCGACTTGACGTTGACCGCCCAGAGCCTTTCGCAGCCTTCGAGATGGCTGCTCGAAGTGCGAAGCTTGTACGGCCACATAGGCCACGGGGTGGACGGGTGGCGCGCCGCCGGGGGCTCGGGCATTATCTCCACTTGCACGACGGATTTCGCGCCCTGCCTCACGGCGGTTCCCACGCAGTCGGAGCCGGTGTCTCCCCCGCCGACCACGAGGACTTTTTTGCCTTTCGCCGATACGGAAAGCTCCGCGGACTCGCCCGATACGACGCGGTTTTGGGAGGAGAGAAATTCGAGCGCGAAGTGGACGCCCCGCGCCCCCCTGCCCTCGACGTTCGGGCCGAATCCGCGCGGAACCTGCGTCCCGACGCAGACGCACAGGGCGTCGAATTTTCTGCGCAGGTACTCCGCCGATATGTCGGCGCCTATTTCCACCCCGCCCTCAAAGGTTATGCCCGACGACGAAAGAATGTCCAATCTGCGCTCGACGACGCTTTTTTTGAGCTTGAAGTCGGGAATGCCGTAGCGCAGCAGACCCCCGAAATTGACGTTTTTCTCAAAGACGACGACCTCGTGGCCCTTTTGGGCGAGCGCGTCCGCGGCGGCCAGCCCCGACGGGCCCGAACCGACCACGGCAACTCTCATGCCCGTGCGAACGCGGGGTTTGAAAGGCTCCACGTATCCGCGCCTGAAAGCGTTTTCGATGATTTCGTACTCTATCTGCCGGACGGCGACGGGCTCCGACGGCAGCCCGGCGGTGCATGACGCCTCGCAGAGCGCCGGGCATATCCGCGACGTAAACTCCGGAAAGGGGGAAGTCTGCGCGAGTATGAAATAGGCGTCACGCAGGCGGTTTTCCCTAACCGCGGCGTTGAAGTCCGGAATATTGTTGCCGAGCGGGCAGCCGGCGCCGTGGCAGAAGGGAATGCCGCAGTTCATGCAGCGCTTTGCCTGCTCCGCGACTTCGCCGCGGGACGGGCGGATTTCCACTTCGTCGTAGTCCGCCGCCCTGCCCTCGCGGTAGCCGGGGTTCAGGCGCGGTATGTCAAGGAAGTTTACGGCCATCTTACGCGGTCTCCCTGGTCGAATTGTGGGCGTCTTCGCTCGACATCCTGCCGAGCGCCTTTCTGTATTCCACGGGGAACACCTTTACGAACTTCGGGAGGGAATTTTCCCAGTCGTCGAGAATCGCCCGCGCGCGCTCGCTCGAAGTGGCGGCGAAAAATTCCTCCAAAAGCCCTTTCAGCTCCAACTCGTCCGCGGAACCCTCCGCGACGGTTTCGAGGTCTATCGACTGCAAATTGCACCTCATGTCGAAATTGCCGGGCTCGTCGAACACGTAGGCGAACCCGCCCGTCATGCCCGCGCCGAAGTTGAACCCCGCGGGCCCCAGAAGCACGACGCGCCCGCCGGTCATATACTCGCAGCAGTGATCGCCCGCGCCCTCGACGACGAAAGTCGCGCCGCTGTTGCGTATGGCGAACCTCTCGCCCGCCTTGCCGTTCAAAAACACCTTGCCGCCCGTGGCGCCGTAGCCCACAACATTGCCGGCTATCCAGTTTTTGTCGCTTTGTATAGGGCAATCGGGCGAGAGCCTGACGATTATCTTGCCGCCCGAAAGCCCCTTGCCGACGTAGTCGTTCGCCTCGCCCTCGAGATTGAAGGTGATCCCCGCGGCGAGAAACGCCCCGAAGCTCTGCCCCGCAACCCCCTTGAAGTTGACCTTCACGGTGTCCTCGGGAAGGCCAGCATTGCCGTACTTTTTCGCTATGCGCGAGCTCAACATGGCGCCGACGCTCCTGTCGGAGTTGCGGATTTGCATGTCGAATTCGACCGGCGTTCCGGAATCCACGGCGGCCTGCGCCTTTTCAAGAAGCTTCTTGTCGTACGCATGCGGCAGCTCGCGCGGGGCGAGGCCCGCGCAGCGGCGCGGCAGGGATTCGTCGCCGACCGTTTCGAAAATCTTTGAGAAGTCGAGGTTCTTGGACTTCCAGAATTCCACCGCCCCGTTGGTTTCGAGCAGATCGCTCCTGCCGACGGCCTCGTCTATCGAGCGCAGCCCGAGACGCGCGAGGATTTCGCGGGTCTCGCCGGCCACGAAGCGCAGGAAATTTTCTACGTGTTCGGGCTTGCCCTTAAAGCACTTTCTAAGGCGCGGATCTTGCGTGGCTACGCCCACGGGGCAGGAATTGTCGTGGCACTTGCGCATCATAACGCAGCCGAGGGAGACGAGAATAGTGGTCGCGAACCCGAATTCCTCCGCACCCAAGAGCGCGCCGATTACGACGTCGCGGCCCGTCTTGAGCTGCCCGTCGACCTGCACGCGGATCTTGTCGCGCAAACGGTTCAGGCGCAGGGTTTGCTGGACTTCCGCAAGCCCAAGCTCCCACGGCAGCCCCGCGTGCTTGATGCTCGTTAGCGGCGACGCCCCCGTTCCGCCGTCGTGCCCGCTGATGAGCACGACGTCCGCCTTGCCCTTGGCGACCCCCGCCGCGATGGTGCCGACGCCAACTTCCGACACGAGTTTTACCGAGACGCGCGCGGTTTCGTTGGCATTGCGGAGGTCGTAGATGAGCTGCGCCAAGTCTTCGATGGAGTAGATGTCGTGGTGCGGCGGCGGCGATATGAGAGTGACCCCCGCAGTCGCGTGGCGCACGCGGGCGATGGTCTCGTCCACCTTGTGCCCGGGCAGCTGGCCGCCCTCGCCGGGCTTCGCGCCCTGGGCTATCTTTATCTGCAATTCGCGGGCGTTTGCGAGGTATTCCGCCGTCACGCCGAACCTGCCGCTCGCGACCTGCTTGATGGCGCTCGACTTGTCGTCGGGCGTGCCGATTCCCTTGTAGCGCGCGGGGTCTTCGCCGCCCTCGCCGCTGTTGCTCATGCTGCCGAGCCTGTTCATTGCAAGCGCGATGGTCTCATGCGCCTCGGGGCTTATCGAACCGAAGCTCATCGCGCCCGTGACGAACCTGCGCACGATGGAGTCTACGCTCTCGACCTCCTCTATCGGAACCGCCTTTGCGGGCTTGAACTTGAACAGCCCGCGCAGGGTGCACAAGTGGCGCGACTGGTCGTTGATGTACGCCGCGTACTCGCGGTACTTGGAGATGTCGTTTTCGCGCACGGCGCGCTGCAAGAGCGTTATCGTCTGCGGAGTCCATAGATGGTGTTCTCCGTCCTTTCTGTACTTGTACTTGCCGGCGTTTTCGAGGGAATTTTCAAAATTCGGCTTCGGGTAGTGCGCGTTGCGGTACCGCTCGAGCGTCTCGCGCGCGATTTCCGGGAGCCCTATGCCGCCCACGCGCGACGCCGTCGGCGCAAAATAGGCGTCCACGAGCTCCTTTCCGAGCCCCACCGCCTCGAACACCTGCGCCTGCCGATAGCTGCGCAGCGTCGAAATGCCCATTTTCGACATCACCTTCAAAATGCCCTTGCACACCGCCTTTATGTAGTTGGCAACCGCCACCGCCGCGTCCACGCCGGATATCCGCCTGTTTTCGGCCATGTCCGCTATGGTCTCTATGGCGAGATACGGGTTGACGGCTGTCGCCCCGTAGCCGAGCAGCAGGCAGAAGTGGGCGACCTCCCGCGCCTCGCCGGTCTCGGCGATTATACCGGCGCTCGTGCGCAGCCGCCTGTCCACGAGCCTGCGGTTGACCGCCGCCACAGCCAGCAGCATGGGAATCGGCGCGTGCCCGTAGGAGAGGTTCTTGTCGCTCAGTATGATTACGCTCTTTCCCGCCTTAACCGCGCTCTCGGCGGCGTCGCATATCTTTTCGACCGACTCGCGCAGCGCCTTTTCGCCGCCTGCCGCGGAAAATTCGGCGGTTATGCGCTCCGCCTGGAAGTTCTCGACCTTCGAGGAGAGTATGCAGGCAACGTCGCGGTTGGCGAGTATCGGGTGCGGAAGCTTCAAGAGGTGCGCGTGCGCGGGAAGCTCCGCGAGGGTGTTGCCCTGGTTGCCGATATACGTCATGAGGCTCATCACGAGTTCCTCGCGTATAGGGTCGATGGGCGGATTTGTCACCTGCGCGAAGAGCTGCTTGAAATAGTCGTAGAGCAGCTGGGGCTTTTCGGAGAGCACCGCGAGGGCGGCGTCGTTGCCCATGGAGCCCGTGGGCTCGCGCGCAGTCTCGCACATCGGGCGCAATATCATGTCGAGATCCTCGGAAGTGTAACCGAATAGCTTTTGCCTCTGTATGAGGTTTTCGCCGACAATCGGCTCGGGGACTGATTCGAATATGCCGCTCAGAGTTATGCGGTTGGCGTCGACCCACCTGCGGTAGGGCTTGCCGCGCGCGACGAGCGTCTTTATTTCCTTGTCGAATAGAATGCGGCGCTTGTTCAGGTCGAGATATATCATTTCTCCCGCCCCGAGCCTGCCGCGCATTACGACCTCCGACGGCGGAATGTCCAACACGCCGGTTTCGGACGCGAGCACGAACTTGCCGCCCTTTGTCAGCGTAAACCGCGCGGGGCGCAGGCCGTTGCGGTCGAGGAGCGCGCCGGCGTTCACGCCGTCGGTAAATGCGATGGCTGCCGGCCCGTCCCACGGCTCGGAAAGTCCCGAGTGGTATTCGAAGAATCCCTGGATGTCCTTGCTTACGTAAAAATTTCTGCCCCACGCCTGCGGCACGAGCATCAGCATGGTGTGCGGAAGGCTGCGCCCCGCGGAGGCGTAGAGCTCGACGGCGTTGTCGAGGCAGGCGGAGTCGCTCTGCCCCTCGCAGATTACGGGGATTACCTTCTTAATGTCCTCTCCGAAGAGCGGGGATTCAAAATGCGCCTCGCGCGAGCGCATATGGTTGAGGTTCCCGCGCAGGGTGTTGATTTCGCCGTTGTGGGCCAGATACCTGAAAGGCTGCGCAAGCCGCCATGTCGGGAAAGTGTTGGTGCTGTACCGCTGATGGACGAGAGCTATCGCGCTCTTATAGTCGGGATCGGAAAGGTCGGGAAAGAAATCGCGCAGCTGCGGCGCGTTTAACAGGCCCTTGTAGACGATCGTGCGGCAGGAGAGTGTGCAGATGTAAAAGGCGTCGCCCGCGGCGGTATTGGAATCTATGTCCTTTTCTATCCTGCGGCGCAATATATATAGAAAACGCTCGAACGCGGAAGCGTCTCCGCCCTTCGCGCCGCGCACGAAAAATTGGAGTATATCCGGCCTGGATTCGAGCGCCATAGGGCCCACGGCGTCCAAATTTACGGGCACTTCGCGCCAGAAAAAGACTTCCATTCCCTCCTCTATCGCATCCGCCTCTACTATGCGCCGGCACTGTTCTGCGACATTTTTGTCGCGCGGCAAAAAAACCATGCCCACGCCGTACCTGCCGCGCTCCGGAAGATTCGGGATTTCGCGGCGGAAAAACTCGTCGGGAATCTGGGTCATTATGCCCGCGCCGTCCCCCGTCCGCGAGTCCCCGCCGACGGCGCCCCTGTGCATGAGCCGCTCGAGAACCTCTATGCCGTTTTCGACGATTTCATGCTTTCTTGCGGCGTTGATGTCGGCCACGAGCCCGACTCCGCAGGCGTCGTGTTCGTTTATTGAATCGTACATCCCCTGTGGGCGGGGAAAACCGTTGTGGCTATTGTCTTGCTGCATAAATCGGATATTTGTTGCGTCAAATTTAAGCAGACGGCGTGCCAATTTTGTAGTATTTTACTCAACATGCTTTAATTCAATATGTTAAAAACCAAACTTTGAATTGATAAAAATGAGAGGAAATTTCAGCCGCCAAATTGCGACAATTTTGTCGCGGCATGGAATTCATTTGCGACAATTTTGTCGCGGATATTTTGGGGACAAAACTATAAAAGTCTTGGAAAGCGGGCAAAATTTGTCAGGATAAAACGTATATATAAATAAGATAAAACCGCATCTACGCAAAATCTGCGGCTTTTGCCGCGCTTTTCAAAAACTGGCACGGAATATGCTTACTTCAAAAGCGTTGCTTGACAAATTTAAACAACTAAAAGGAACAAAATGAATGCAAGAAAGAAAGCATTGACTTCCATTGCAGCCCGCGAATGCGGATACAATGAGGAAATCAAGCCGTACCGCGTCGGCGAAGAATACGGCATCGACGCCTTCGGGCTCAAGACGCTCGAAGACTACGTATCCAAGCCGATATACAAAAAGCTTCTCGACACGATCCGCCAGGGGGTTCCGCTCGACCCCGCCGTCGCCGACGACGTCGCGCACGCGATGAAAATCTGGGCGATGAACAGGGGCGCCACACATTACACGCACTGGTTCCTGCCGCTGACGGGCGCGAGCGCCGAAAAGCATGACGCGTTCCTCGAGCCCGACAAAAACGGCGGCGCAATCACGAGGTTCTCCGGCAAAAATCTGATACTCGGCGAGCCCGACGCCTCCTCTTTCCCGTCCGGCGGCCTGCGCTCGACTTTCGAGGCGCGCGGCTATACGGCGTGGGACCCGACCTCGCCCGCCTTCATAAAGCGCATCGGCGGCGTCGCGACCCTCTGCATACCCACGATGTTCTGCTCTTACACGGGGGAAGTGCTCGACAAAAAGACGCCGCTTCTGCGCTCCATACAGGTATTGAGCATGCAGGCCAAGCGGCTGATGAAGTGCTTCGGGGTGAAAACCGACGACAGGGTTTCCGTCACGCTCGGCGCGGAGCAGGAATACTTCCTCGTGGACAAGTCCCTCTACATACTGCGCCCCGACCTCATGCAGACCGGCCGCACGCTATTCGGCGCGCCGCCCGTCAAGCACCAACAGCTTGAAGACCACTACTTCGGCTCGATACAGCCGCGCATAATAAGCTTCATGGACGAGGTCGACAGGGAGCTGTGGAGAATCGGCATACCCGCAAAAACCCGCCACAACGAAGTCGCCCCCGCGCAGTTTGAAATCGCCCCCGTGTTCGAGGAGCTCAACCTCGCCATAGACCACAACATGATGATCATGGAAATCCTGCGCAACACGGCGGAAAAGCACGGCTTCGAATGCCTCCTGCACGAAAAGCCGTTTGCGGGCGTCAACGGCTCGGGCAAGCACAACAACTGGTCGATTTCGGTAGGCGACCGCAACCTCCTCAACCCGGGCACCAATCCGCACGAAAACGCCATATTCATGACGACCCTCTGCGCGGTGATCAAGGCCGTGGACGAGCACGCCGACCTCCTGCGCTCCGCAACCGCCGGAGCCGGAAACGATCACCGCCTCGGCGCGAACGAGGCCCCGCCGGCGATAATCTCCATCTTCCTCGGCGAGCAGCTCTCCGACATCATCGACCAGATCGAGGCGGGCGAGCCCAAGAGCTCCAAGAACGGAAAGTTCATCAAAATCGGCGTGGACACCCTGCCGCCGCTGCCATGCGACGTCACCGACAGGAACAGGACGAGCCCCTTCGCCTTCACCGGCAACAAGTTTGAATTCCGCGCGGCGGGCTCGTCGCAGTCGTGCGCCAATCCCAACATAATTCTCAATACGATAGTCGCCGAGGCTTTCGACGAAATCTCCACAAAGCTTGAAGCCCTCCCGAAGGCCGAATTTCAAAAGGGCTTGCAGAAGATTTTGCAGGAGATCGTCAAAAAGCACAAGAGGGTCGTCTTCAACGGCGACGGCTACAACGAGGCGTGGAAGAAGGAGGCCGCCAAGCGCGGGCTGCCCAACCTCCGCAACACCCCGGAAGCCCTCAAGCCGCTGACCAAGCCCGAAAATATCGCCCTCTTCGAGAAGTACGGCGTCCTCAACGCCTCCGAGCTCAAGAGCCGCTACGAAGTCTTCATGGAGGAATACACCAAGAAGATACAAATAGAGGCGGCGCTCACGCTCAACATCTCGAAGACTATGATAATGCCCGCCGCCCTCGAGTATCTCGGCAAGCTGTCCTCCGACATGGCGGCGGCAAAGGGCGCAGGCGTGAAGAGTTCGGCTTTGGCGGCGAAGTGCAAGACTATCGCGTCTCTCGCCGACGAGCTCGACGGGGCGAACTCCAAGCTCGAAGCCGTCCTCAAAAAGGAGGGTACGCAGCCGAGAATCGACGCCATGAACGCCGTGAGGTCGGTTGCGGACAAGCTCGAGACGGAGGTCGCCGACGGCCTCTGGCCGATGCCAAAGTACTGCGAGCTCCTGTTCGTATACTGAGCCGGCGAGTCTGCGGCGGAACGCGCCCGCCCGCAAAAAAGCGGGCGGGCTTTGCCGCAATCAAAAAGCGCGCCCGCGGGCGCGCTTTTTTTGCGCGAGAAAAATTCGGCGGGCGAATTGAAAATTAGCTTTGACCGCCTGACGCCGCTTCTTAAAATATTTTTTATGAATTTACGCAATTTTTTATGCGTACTCGCGTTGTGCGTTTTGTCGCTCCGCCCTTTCCCCGCAATGGGCGGCGCGGAAAATCCGATAGTTCCGATGGGCGCAATCGTCGGCAAGCCTGACGCGAAAACGATCCGCTCCGCCCTAAAAGGCTTAAAGGAGGCCGGAATCACCCAATACATGATATATCCGCGCTCGGGATTCGGATTCGAGTACATGTCCGGCGAATGGCTCGACGCGTGCGAAAACATCTGCGCCATAGCCGGGGAGCTCGGCTTCACCTCCGTATGGCTCTACGACGAATTCAACTGGCCGAGCGGCACGGCGAACAAAACCGTTATGGCGGAAAACCCCAATTTCGCCTATCGCCATCTCGACGTCGCAAAGGCGCGCGACGGAAAACTCGAGATCGTCATGCGCGAAAACCCAAACATGTCCAACCTGCTCGACCCCGCCGCAGTGGACTGTTTCATGCGCCTAACGCACGAAAAATACGCCCAAAAGCTCGCCCCGTACCTCGGAACTCTCGTAAAGGGCATATTTACCGACGAGCCGTCCGCGGGCTATTTCAGCCCAAAATCCGGCGCAGACCCCGTGAGAATCCCGTACTACGACGGCTTGGAGGAAGACTACAAAAAGCTTGCGGGCTCCGACCTGCGCTCCGACATGCTCCTCGGCGCGCGGACGTCGAGCGCGCCCTACGAAGCCGCCGTGAACAGGCTCGTCGCCGACAGGTTTTCAAAGGTTTTCGCAAAAAAGATTTCCGACTGGTGCGCGGAGCGCGGAATGGTTCTGACCGGGCACCTTATGGACGAATACTTTTCGTCGCGGGCGCTCCGGCAAAACGGCCATCCGCTGAAAGTCTTGCAAGAATTCTCCCTGCCCGGAATAGACGACATCTTCACGCCCGACGACTTGAAGGGCGTCGAATGGCTGACCTACGGCACGGGAATGTATGCAATCGAAAAGCGCGGCAACAAAGGCGGCGCCGCCGAGCTGTTTGCGATAGGACCGACGGACATGCCCTACGAAAAGCTGCGCAGGCAGATATGGCTGGCGGCGTGCTTCGGGGCGAACCGCTACTTTATGCTCGCGCCGCTCGACGCGCGCGGCAACGCCATAAAGAAACTATACTACGCCGCCTTTACCCCCGCCCAGCCGTGGTTCGGATATATGAGGGAGCTCGGCGAAGACGCCAAACTCGCGGCGTCTTTTGCGACAAAGGAGCGAAAAAGGCCGCTCGTAGAAGTGCGGTATCCGTACAAGTCCGCAAATCTCACCGAACTGCTCAAAAACCTCTCCGCCGACCAGTACTCGTGGCGGCTTCTCGCGCCGGAGGATGCGGCTTCCTCCCCCGTAGCGCTGAACCTTGAGGGCGACCAGATCAGGGACGAAATTACGGGAAAAAGCTTCTGGGACTACCCGATGCTGAAAGAGCGGCTGCTCTCCAAATTCGACAGGAGCCTGCGGATAGAGGACGCCGAAGGAAACCTGCTTAACGACGTTTTCGTCAGGGAATACGCCGACGGGTCGGCGGTGATATTGAGCTATTCTCAAAAGCCGAGAACGGTTTTCGCCGCCAGAAACGGCGCGCGCGTCCCCGTCGCTCTACAATCGCGCGGCGTGGAAATCCTGCCGGGATGGAAAGTCGAAATCGACTCTCCCAACCTCGCCCGCGCGGAGTTTGAGAACGGCGAATTTGCCTTTGAAGTCTCGGAAGATATGGACGCGGAAATCCTCATGGCAGAGATTCCGGAAAAAGCCATCGTCGAGCTCGACGGCGCGGAAATTTCCGCGGACAAGCCGTGCGTTGCCCTCACCCCGGGCCTGCGCGAGCTCTACGGGCAAAAATCCGTCCGCCTTAAAAAGGGCCGCCATATCCTCAAAATAAAAAACCCCTCATCGGACAACCCTTACCTTCCCGCCGCCATAATCGCCGGAAATTTCTCGCAGAGCGGCTCAAAGCTCTCCCCTTATAAGGACGACGGCGCGGGACTCCTCGGGTACGCCGGCGGCATAACGCAGACGGCGGAAATGAAAATTCCAGAATGGGCGGTTTTGCTGAAAGCCGACACGGGCGGGCTGCCTGCGGAGCTCTTTATCGGCGGCAAATCCATGGGCAGGCGCGCATGGCCGCCGTTTGCATGGAGAATACCGCAGGAGCTCGCCGGAAAGCGCGCCGAAGTAAAAATCCGCCGCGAGACCTCAAACGCCAGGATTTTCGGGACAAAGGCGTTTGAAGTTTCCGGCGCGCACGATTGGCTGAAAGAGCGCCGGCCCGTCGAAAACTCAAAACCGATAATGCCCGCCGCCGAATGCGTCTTTGAATAAAACCTTCCTATGCGCGTTTCTGATTGCGCAAAATCCGCGTTTTTGCCGAATATTTTTCAACCATATGCAAGCATTTGCGAACTATGAATAATACGCATATCCCAAATAGCTTCTGCTTTCTAATCTTCGCCGCCCTTTGGCAGGCATTTGCCTGCGTTGAGGCGGCCGAAACAAAGACCCCCGCGCCGATGCGAATCGGCGCCGGCTATATGCGCGCAGCATCCGGAAACCCCGAGAAGCGTGAGGTGAAAATCAAATCCCGCCCCGTCGCCGCGTGGGTGTTTTCGGGAAGGGACGGCGGGGCGGTCTCGGCGGTTTCCGCAAAAATGCCCGAGGGATATCGGGGCGTGAAAATCGAAATCGCCGCGGCGCCGCTCGAAAAGCCGAAGGGCAAATCCGACGAGGACGTTTACAGGGCGGTTCTCTCCCAGACGGATCCCGAGACGGGAAAGGAAGTAAACAAATTAAAGTGCGTTCCCGCGCGCTCGAAAATTTCCGCATGCCCATTCAGGGAGAAAACCGTCGAGCTCGAATCCTGCTACCCCGCCATTCCCGGCCTGCCCGTAAACGTCCGCATAGAGCGTCTCGCCGGCGACCCGTCCGACACTTTCGAGGCGCCTACCGCGCTGATTGAGGTCAAAATGACGCCCGTAAAAGACCTGCCCGCGCCGGCAAATGTCGAAACCGCGAAGGGATACAACTCGTGGCCGATGATGCAGGCGCTCGGCGGGAAGCTCGTGTGCGTTTACAGCCGAGGGTCGGGACACACCATCGGAGAAGGCAGGCGCGGCGCATATGTGCGCGTCTCGGAGGACGGCGGCAAAACGTGGTCGGAGGAAACTCTATTGTCAAACGACCCGGACTTCGGAGAAGTGCCGATAGGCAAGGGCCTCGACGAAAACGGCGACATGCTCGTATGGATAAGGTTCGTCGGCAAGGGGAGGGTCGAGCACAAGCTCTTCCGCACGAAAGACGGCAGGAATTTCGAGTTCGTATGCTCGCCGAAGCTCTCGCCGACGCCCATGCAAATTACGGACGTATTCAAGGTGCCCACAGTCGGACTCATGGCGATTTGGTTTACCGGAAATTACGGAGAGGACGCACTCAATTCGTGGGGAACGCTCGTCAGCAAAGACAACGGCAAAACATGGACGCAAAAAACCGTTGAGTCGGGCCTGAACCGCAAGAATTGGAACACCGAGCAGTCGGCGGCATACATCGGGAACGGCAGGATCCTCGCCATAGCGCGGATAGAACACAGCGCGGACTCCACGGAGAGGGCGCAATTCCAGCTGGAATCGAGAGACTACGGAAAGACGTGGACGCGCGAGAGAACCAACATCGGCGACGTGTTCATCTCCACCCCGAGCATAGTGTACGACGAAAAGACGGGGCTCGTCAGCAACTACTACTACCAGCGCGCGCGCGGAATGCTCAAGCGCAGAGTGGCTGACGCCGACAGGATTTTCGGACATCCGCTCGCGTGGCCGAATCCCGAAATAGTGGCCTTTGCGAGCGCGGTCGGCTACGACGCCGGAAACGTGAACGCCACGGTCGTCGGCGACACCCACTACTTGGCGTACTACTCGGGCGACAGCAAAAATGCGGCGGTAGTAGTGTCCTCCGCGAAAGCCCCCCGGAAAGATCCTGCGGAGAAAAAATAGGATTGGCAAAATGCGGGAACTTCGCCCGCGCGCCGAAAAAACCGTTTCGCTCTGGCGCGGGGGTTTTCGCCGCACCCCGAAACTTTTGCGGCGCGGCAGGCGATACAAATGCGGAAGCGAAAATTTCCCGCGCGCAAAGGGAAACCGCAAAACGTCCGCCTCGCGCGCGTCCCATTCCGGAAAAGCGCACGGCGGGCGAAAAACGGGGAAAATTCTCCCGCTAAGCCTTGGGTTTGGAATCCGCGCCGCCCTTTTCGCCGCGCCCGCGCCCTCCGCGGCGGCGCCCCCCCCTGCGCCTCGGCTTCTTGGCGGGCTTCTTCTTAAAGAGCAGCCCAAGCAGTCCCCCGCCCTTGCGCCCGACGCCTCCGCGCTTTTTTTTCTTGGGGGAAATTTTCTCTGAAACTTTTTTAATCGCCTTGCGGACAAACTCAAGAATATTGAATTTTTCGGGCTCGGGCAGCGGCTCCGGCTCTATGGACGTGCGGGGATCCTTCAAAATTTCGCGAACTTCCAGAAAGAGCCTGCGGCTCATCCACGCGTCGGTCGCGGCGTAGTCTATCTGCTTTTTGGTGAGCGATTCGCTCGCCCAATTCGAGAGCTGCGCGGCCTTCGATATCCTCTCTCCGAATATCAGGGCGGCGAGGTTCTTCATGCCCGTGTTGATTATGCCGATTTTACTCGTCGACGCCGAGACGTCCACGAAGCCTGCGGGGTTGAACGCGCCCCGCGCGCGCAAGCTCTTTATGTCGCCCTGCACCGCAAGCCCCGCCTTTTTTATCGCCGGGTTTTCAAGCGTCTTGAAGATGTCCGCAAGGCGCTCCGCGAGCGGGTCGAGCCTTATGACCCAGACTTTCTTCTCGCCCGCGAGCTGCAATATGGAAACCGGATGCGACTTTCCCCTATTGAAGTTAGGCCGCGTCTCGGTGTCGAAGCCGAGCACGCTCTCGCGCGAGATTTCCGCCAGCGCCCTGTCCAGCTGCGACACGTCCTCGACGAGCTCTATTTCGCCCTCGTATTTCACAAGCGGAAGCGGCGCCACCATCTCGGCGGCGACCCTCCTGGGATAGACGCATTTTATTTCCGAATCCATTTTCTTTAAAGGTCAGATGCAAACAAAATTCCATTGAAAATGCGAACTTTTTTTGACCGCCTTCCGAAAGTTTGCGCGGGCCGCGCGCGCGGCAAATTCCGAGAGAAAATGTTTGCCTAACGCCCGATTTTAGGCAATATGTGCGCTTAAAAATTTATCAAATAAAGACTGCATTATGGAAGAACAACTGACTGGAAACGTTTTGGTAGCGCAATCCGGCGGCCCCACGGCCGTCATAAATTCGAGTCTCGCCGGAGTCATCACGGAAGCGCTCAACCACGACTGCATAGAGGAAATTTACGGAGCCCTCAACGGAGTGGAAGGCATTCTGAACGAGGAGCTCATCGACCTCGCGGACGAATCCCAGCAGACGGTGCGCGGCCTGCGCTACACGCCGGGCGCCGCCCTCGGAACCTGCCGCTACAAGCTCAAGAGCGAAGAGGACTTCGCGCGCGTCATCGAAGTGTTCAAAGCGCACAATATTCGATTTTTCTTCTATATCGGCGGCAACGACTCGCAGGATACCGCAAACAAAATAGCGGATCACGCCGCCGCTCAAGGCTACGATATGCGCGTCATAGGGGTCGCCAAGACGATAGACAACGACCTTCCCGTCACCGACCATTGCCCGGGCTACGGCAGCGTCGTCAAATATCTCTCCGCCGCAATCAGGGAGCTCGCGCTCGACCACGAAGCCATGGGCAACCACGACCTCGTTTCAATAGTCGAAGTGATGGGCAGAAACGCCGGATGGATAGCCGCCGGCACAAGCGTCGCCAAGCGCCGCAACCAGCCCGAAGACGCCCCGCACATCATACTTCTGCCGGAGGTCGCGTTCAACGCGGAATACTTCCTCGCGCAGGTTCAGGAATGCCTCAAGAAAAACCGCTTCTGCCTCGTGGTGGCGAGCGAAGGGCTTGCCGACGCCAACGGAAACCTCGTCGCCGCCGGAAAGATGAGGGATTCCTTCGGGCACGAGCAGCTCGGCGGAGTCGGCGAATACCTTCAAAACCTCGTCGCCGCCAACCTCGGCGTAAAGGCGCGCTCCTGCAAATTCGGGCACGAACAGCGCGCCGCCGCCCACTGCGCGTCTCTCGCGGACTCCAACGAGGCGTTCATGTGCGGGCAGGTCGCGGTCCAGGCGGCGGTCGAAGGGCAAACCGGAAAGATGGTCGCCCTTGTGCGCGCGGATTCCGAAAAATACGCCTGCGAAACGGTTCTCGTGCCGCTCGCGGAAGTCGCCAACGGCGTGAAGCATTTCCCTGAAACCTGGATAGCCGAAGACAAAATTTCCATCAGCTACCAGTTCAACAAATACGTAATGCCTCTGATTCAGGGAGAAGTGCAGGTTCCCTATGAAAACGGCCTGCCGGCGTATGTGAGGCTCGCCAAAAGCAGAGTTCCGCAACAGCTTCCCCCCAGATAGCGCCGATCCGCACAACGCGGCCAGCTTTCGCGCCGGACATGGAAGAAATGCCGCGCGCGCCGCTCGGCGCGGAAAATGCGCAAAGAAAATCCCGCCGGACGGCCGGATTTTTTTTGCGCTAAATAATGTTGCCGCCCCATCCGGAAAAGCGTCTGCAACGGCGGCGCAAAAACTGAAGAAAGCGGCGGGGTTTCAGCCGCCGCCGCTTTCAAACGCCACTCCGCGCAGGGAATTTTTCCGCAATATCCGGCAGGCAAGATTGGCAAGATACATATACGGCTTCAAATACAGCTTTACAAAAACATTGGGCCCCGCCTTCGGGTCGGCGGTCGCGGAAATGTCGGATTTGCTCTGCGCTATGGACACGGCGTCTCCGCCGACCAGCCCTAATATTGTAATGCCGAACCTCCAATAGAACTGGAGATCGAAATCTATCGGCCGGTAAAACTCGCCAACTGACAGCAGCTTTTTCGCCCCCTGAAAGGAGACGCACTCGGCGGTCGTCAAAAACGGGACTTTTCGCCACGCCGCCAGCCGGAACTCCGAGCCGGACGGCGCGCGGCACAATGCGGAGCTATCCGATATTTTCAGCGCGAGCCCCGACGGCGGAATTTTTATATAGTCCCAATTTTTCAGCCGCTTCAAAAGGTTTACGGCCTCGGGAAAATCCGCGCCCAACTCGGCGTCGTCCTCCAAGATTACCGCGAAGTCGAGCTTTTCGTCCGCTACCCTCTTCCATGCGAGCATGTGGGAATAGTAACACCCCAGCGCCCCCGTTGAAATCGGGTTGTAGTCGAACAGCCTGTTCTTTGCGGGATTGAATTTCAGCGGGGCGCCCAGAACGCGCGGCGATCCGCCGTCGCGCTTCATGTAAACCGCGTCTATGCGCTCGAACTCCACCCCGAGCCGATTCAGATTCTCCGTTATTCTCGCAAGCCTGTCCTTTCGAGAATCGAGGTTTATCACGAACACCTTATATTTTGCGAACCCCATCGGTCATTCCCGCACGTCAGGAGAAATAGGCCACCCCCGATGAAAATATCGGCTGGATTTTGTTTCCCGAAACGTTTTTGCCGACGTTTTCGCCGAACCGCTCGCTGTGGCCCATTTTGCCGAACACGAGCCCGCACGGGCTCGTTATGCCCTCCACCGCGTGCATGGAGCCGTTGGGATTGAACGGAACCGACGCGCTCGGCTCCCCGTCGGGGCCGACGTACTGTGTGGCGATCTGCCCGCTTTCGGCGAGCTTCCGAATCAGGGCGTCGGGGGCTATGAACTTGCCCTCGCCGTGCGAGACGGGTATCGAGTGGATGTCGCCCACCTTGCAATGCGCGAGCCACGGCGACAGGACGCTCGCCACCCTCGTGCGGACGTAGCATGAGACGTGGCGCGAAATGTTGTTGTACGTAAGCGTCGGGCTGTCGGGGCCGAGCTCCCTAAATTCGCCGAACGGCGCCAGCCCGAGCTTTATCAGAGCCTGGAAGCCGTTGCAAATGCCCAATATCAACCCCTTGCGGTCTTTGAGAAGCGACATCACCGCGTCCGAGAGGGCGGGATTGCGGAATACCGCCGCTATGAATTTTCCGGAGCCCGCGGGTTCGTCGCCCGCGCTGAACCCCCCGGGAATCATGAGAATCTGGGCGGCGTCTATGCGGCGCTTCATCTCGGCGATGGAGTCCGCAACGCGCTCGTCGGAAAGGTTGTTGAAAACGAAAGTGTCGGCTACGGCTCCGGCGGCCTCGAACGCGCGGGCGGTGTCGTACTCGCAGTTCGTGCCGGGGAAAACCGGTATGAAAACTTTGGGCTTGGCAATCTTCGAGCGCGCGATGTTGGGGGCGCGTTTTTCAAAAGACGGCTTCACAATATCCGACGCTTGGCAATCCTCCGCGCGGGTCGGGAAAACGCCCTCGAGCGTCCCGCTCCACGCGCCGTAAAGCTCTGAGAGCGCGATTTCCATCCCGCCGGCAAAAACGCTTTCTGCGGAAGTCGTCACGCCGATCTCCCTACCGAATATCTCATCCGCGGAAACGCCGTCGGCGAGCTCGGCGATTATCGAGCCCTCTGACAGAGCGAATATGTCTCCGGAAAATCCGCCGTCGAATTTGAAGCCTATCGAATTGCCGAAGCACATCTTGGCGATCGCTACGGCGATTCCGCCAAACCCCACGGCGTGCGCCGCGAGCACCTTCCCCGCCCTTATCGCGTTGAAGAGCGCGGAATATTTTTTCATGGCGTCCGCCCAGTCGGGTACGAGCGCGGAGTCGCGCCCGACTTCGACGAGGACGACGCGGGAGCCCGCCTTCTTAAATTCGGGAGACACCGCGCAGCGCACGTCGCACGGGGCAATCGCAAAGCTCACAAGAGTCGGCGGGACGTCGATGTCGTTAAACGATCCGGACATCGAGTCTTTTCCGCCTATCGCCGCCGCCCCGAGCCCCATCTGCGCCTCGTACGCGCCGAGCAGCGCGGCGAGCGGCTTGCCCCAGCGCTTCGGGTCGGAGCGCAGCTTTTCAAAATATTCCTGAAACGTCAGCCTTATGCGCGCGACATCCCCGCCGGAAGCCGCAATTTTCGCAAACGACGCGAGAACCGCGTACATCGCGCCGTGGTATGGGCTCCAAATCGAAATTTCCGGATTGAAGCCGAATGCGAAAAGCGTGCCGGTGTTCGTAGAGCCCCTGAGCAGCGGGATTTTCGAGCACATCGCGTCGATGGGAGTGGCGAGGTTTTTCCCGCCGAACGGATGGAAGACGGCAGACGCGCCTATGGAAGAGTCGAACCTCTCCACGAGGCCGCGCTGGGAGCAGCAGTTGAGCTTGGAGAGCTCCGCCTTCCACGCCGCGGGGTCGGAGGCGGACAGCCCCGACGGGGCGGCCAAAGGCGACGATTCGGACGGAGCCTCAACCTCCGCAGAAGCCGAGGCGGTCACTCCGTTCGTGTCGAGAAATTCGCGGAGCAGGTTTACCACGGGAGCCCCGCGCCACTTCATCACGAGCTTTCCGCTGTCGGTGACTTCCGCCACGCGCGTGCATTCGAGATTTTCCTCCTCCGCAAGCTTTATGTACTCTTCGGCGTCTTCGGGCGCGACCACTACCGCCATGCGCTCCTGCGATTCCGAAATCGCCAGCTCCGTGCCGTCCAGCCCGGCGTACTTCTTGGGAACCGCGTCGAGGTTTATCTCGAGCGACGGGGCGAGCTCTCCTATCGCGACCGAAACGCCGCCCGCGCCGAAGTCGTTGCACCGCTTGACGAGACGGCTCGCCTTCGGGTTTCGGAACAGGCGTTGGAGCTTTCTCTCCATCGGGGCGTCGCCCTTCTGAACCTCCGCGGAATTCTCGAGGGCGCGCTCCGTATGGTCTTTTGACGACCCGGTCGCCCCTCCTATCCCGTCGCGGCCGGTGCGCCCTCCGACGAGCAGCACGACATCGCCTTTGGCGGGGGTTCCGCGCACCACCGCGCCGCGGGGCGCCGCCGCGACTACCGCGCCTATTTCCATGCGCTTTGCGACGTATCCCGAGTTGTAAATTTCCGTCACCTGCCCCGTGGCGAGCCCTATCTGGTTGCCGTAGCTGCTGTACCCGTTCGCCGCCCCCACCGTTATCTTGCGCTGCGGAAGCTTGCCGGGCAGCGTCTGCGAAAACGGGGTGCGGGGGTCGCCCGCGCCGGTCACGCGCATTGCCTGGTACACATAGCTGCGGCCCGAAAGCGGGTCTCTAATCGCCCCGCCGAGGCATGTGGCGGCTCCCCCGAACGGCTCTATTTCGGTGGGGTGGTTGTGAGTTTCGTTCTTGAACATCACAAGCCACTCCTCATCCTTTCCGTCCACGTCCACGCTTACGACTATGCTCGCGGCGTTGATTTCCTCGCTGACTTCGAGGTCTTCAAGCTTCCCCTCCGCGCGCAGCCTGCGCATTCCTATCAGCGCCGCGTCCATCAGGCACACCGGCTTGCCCTTTGCGTCGAGCCCCAGAACCCTGCGGGATTCGAGGTACGATTTCCATGATTTTTCTATCGGCGCCGAATACCTGCCATTGTCGATTTTCACGCTTTCGAGGCGCGTGAGGAAAGTCGTGTGGCGACAGTGGTCGCTCCAATAAGTGTCGAGAACGCGGATTTCGGTAACGGTGGGGTCGCGCCGCTCGGTTTCGGCAAAATACCTGCGGCAAAATTCGAGGTCGGCAACGGACATCGCAAGCGACATCTTTTTGTGGAGTTCCGCGATTTCCCCGCCACCCATCGAAACGAACCCTTCGACAACCTTGACGTCGGCGGCGGGCTCGGGCTTGATTTCGAGCGATTCCGGCATTTCCATCGACGCCTCGCGGCTGTCTACCGAATTTATGAGGTACGCCTTCGCCGCCGCTATTTCCGCCTCAGAAAGTTTCCCCTTCAATACGTACACGCGCGCGCACGCGACTTTCGGGCGTCTGAACGCGACTATCTGCACGCACTGCTCCGCCGAGTCCGCGCGCTGGTCGAACTGCCCTGGCAGGTATTCTATCGCGAACGCCTCCTCGCCCTCCGCGAGCGGAAACGCCCCCTCGTAAATGTTCTCCACGGGAGCCTCGCAAAATATCAGATTTTTGACGCGGGCGTAAACTTCGTCGTCCATCCCCTCTATGTCGTACCTCTGCAAAATCCTCGCGGACTCGAGCCCTTCCAAATTCAAATTGCCCTTCAAATCGCCGAGGAGGGCGCGCGCGGAATGCCCGCTTTTGTCTTCAACAAATACTCTGCGAATCATATCCGGCGAATTTCGCAAATACGGCGGCGGGGCGCAATTCTTTTTTGCCGGCGGCGGCGTTTTTCAAAAAAATCCCGCCCCATATAAAAATAAGCTTTAAATCGGCGTCTCCAAAAAATATCGTCGGCGGCAAATGAAAAAATTTATACTCACGGTCTCGCTCTGCATTGCGCTGGCGGCAGTCTCCCATGCGCGCGTCACGGCATTCGGCGAACCCGCCTCGTACGGGATAAAGCCCCTGCCCGAATCCGCCGAATTTTACGATATCAACCCCTATACGTGGGAAGTCTTCGCGAGCTTCGACGGCGACAAAATCATAGGAGCCAAAGAGCCCCGCAGAACCGTATTCCAGCTCGAAGCGTATTCCGCCTCGGTCATGGAGGGCCGCAGGGTCGGCGAATTTACCCCCGTCGCGTCGCTAACCGACAGGGGCGCCTTCTTCGGCGGCGACGGCTACATGGATTTGTATTATTCCGCGCCGGTTGACTCAAAATACGCCCAGCAAGCGGTGTTCTTCGGCGGCTGGAAGTACAACGTCACAAAATACGTCGATATCGACCTCGGCGGGAACATAATCTATTCCACAAAAAAAGTCGCCGGCCCCGGGCTCGTCGGCATCGGAGGGGAAAGCTGGCGCGGCGACGTCTACGCGGGGCTCTCCACCGACGAAATCTTCCTGCGCCCGTTCGCCTATGTCGGCTACGACCCAACCTACGATTCGCTGAAAATTCAGGGCGGCTTCAACCCCGTATTCAGCCTCGAAGGACTCACGGCAATCAGGGGTCTTTCCATACAGTCGCAGATAATCTTCGGATACGTAAAGGCAAACAGATTCGCCGGCGACACCCGCCTTTCCGACGGCAATTACTGGCGCAACTCCTACGGCTACATCCAAGCTGAAAGCAACCTCGTATACGAAACGAATTCCTGGCGCATATTTGTGGGCGTCGGTTGGGCATGCCACAACGACGGCAAAGCCGGCCCCGACAACGTAAACATGGGCCCCGACAACTTCGTCTGGACCGGCGGCGGCGTCGGCTACATCTTTTAATGAAAGGGGGGCAAAGCCCCCCTTTCGGCGGATTGGCATAGCCAATCCCCGCCTATCCCCCGCAACGTTCAACTCCTTCCCGCGAAAGCCCCCCTTTCGGCGGATTGGCATAGCCAATCCCCGCCTATCCCCCGCGTCGCAACGAAATCGGCATTCGGGCAAATTCGCTTTAAAGAAATCCGCCGGCGCCGGTCTATGCGGCCGGCGGCGGCTTCTTTAAAACGGAGCATCGGCGGCAGGCGCGCTCTCAAAATCAAAAGCCGTTCGTCAAAATCGGTCGGATAGGCCGTCGGGGATTTTCCCCGAGAGCGCGGCGAGAATTTCGCCCGCCAAATATATGGAGCCCGTCGAAACAATGGTCTCCCCTTTCCCCACCGCCGGACATTTGAATCCGTTTTTGAAGAGCTTTTCCACTTCGCATTCCTCTATCGGCGCATTGCATCCGCCGGCGCACTTTCTGAGTTCGCCGAAGCCCAGCGCCCGCGGCTGGCGCGGAACGAGAAGCAGGATTTTTTTCGCGTATTTGGATATGACTTTGAAGAGCGGAACCGCCCGTTCCTCTCCGAGCACGCCTACGGCTATTACGGGCTTTTCTCCGCCGAGGGAGCGCAGGTTGCACTCCAAAGTCCGCGCGCCCTCCTCATTGTGGGAGGAGTCGAGAATAAGAGTCGCGCCGTTTGCGAGCGGTATCTTCTGCCAACGCGCCGCCCACGATACGTCGAGCAGCGCGCGCCGCGCCGAACTTTCGTCGAGAAGGGAAAATATTTTGGCGGATTCCCCCATGTCGGCGCGCCCGCGCAAAACGCGCGCGCAAAGGAGAGCGACCGCCGCGTTGCGCCTCTGGAATTTTCCGAACAGCGACGTTTCCGGAAGTGAATTTTCGTCCGGGAAATAGTCGCGTACATCGTAAAACGGCGCGCCAACCTCCTCCGCCCTCGCGCGTATGACGCCGAACGCCTCATCGGGAACGAACCCGCACACGACGGGGACGGATTTTTTTATTATGCCCGCCTTTTCCGCCGCGATCTTCTCGCAGGTGCCGCCCAGAAGAGCCGTGTGGTCGAGGCCGATAGAAGTTATCGCGCATATATCGGGGCTAACTATGTTCGTGGAGTCGAGGCGGCCCCCGAGCCCGACCTCCACGACGGCGGCGTCCACCTTAGCCTCCGCGAACGCGCAAAAGGCGAGAACCGTCATGTATTCGAAAAACGACGGATACGCAGCCCTGTCGGAGGGGTCGAAAATTTTGTCGGCCGTTTCCCTGATAGAGCGTATGCGGCGCAGGATTTCCCCGCGCGAAAGCTCCCTGCGGTTTATCTGGATCCTTTCGCCGATGCTGACGAGGTGCGGGGAGGTAAACATGCCCGTCTTTACGCCGCGGGCGCGCAGAATGCGCTCGAGCATCGCGCAGACGGACCCCTTGCCGTTCGTGCCCGCCACATGGATTACCGGATATTTCAGGTGCGGATTTCCGAACGCCTCCGCAAACTTCCGGATCCTGTCCAGCGAAAATTTCGACCCCGCGTTGCGCAAGTCGCATACGAAGTCGAGGGCGGATTGAAAGTCGGCGAGGGCGCCGCGCTCTGTCGGAATATCGGGCATAATCAAGCGCGCAACTCAACCACCGGCCGCGCGATTTGTAAAGAAGAATGATGCCCCGAAACAAAACGGGCTTTCAATTTGTCAAAAAAAGCCGAATAATGAGAGCTATGAAAAAAGTCCTGCTCATCAACGGAAGCCCGAACGAAAACGGCTGCACCGCCCTCGCGCTCGAGGAGGTTGCGGCGGCGCTCAAGAGGCGCGGAATCGAATGCGAAACAAGGAACATAGGCAAGAAGCCCGTCGCCGGCTGCATAGCGTGCGGGTCGTGCCGCAAAACGGGCAAGTGCGTATTTGACGACGCCGTAAACGAGATCCTCGCCTCCGCGGACGAATACGCCGCCCTCGTCGTCGGCTCGCCCGTATATTACGCGGGGGCGTCGGGGCAGCTCTGCGCCCTGCTCGACCGCCTGTTCTACGCAGGCGGCGGGCGTTGGGAGGGCAAAATCGGCGCGTGCGCGGTCTCCTGCCGCAGAGGGGGAGCGACGGCGGCTTTCGACAGGCTGAACAAATATTTTTTGATGAACAATATGCCCGTCGCCCCGTCGCAGTACTGGAACCAGATTCACGGCAACACGCGGGAGGAGGCGGCGCGGGACGCCGAGGGTTTGCAGACCATGCGGACGCTGGGAGATAACATCGCGTGGATGATGAAATCCTTTGAAGCCGCCGAAAAATCTGGCGTCCGCATTCCGGAGCGCGAAGAGCCCATGCGCACAAATTTTATAAGATAGCTCCCCGACGCTATCCGAGAGATCGGGCGGCCGCTTTTTTTCCGACGGCTTCGCCCATAGCCGCCGCGTTGCCCGTGACGCGATAGCTCGCGTGCGGAATAAAACCGCCGCTTATGCATCGCCCCGCCATATACAAGTTGGAAAAATCCGCGCTTTCAAGGGCGCGCATGGGAATATCGTAAGGCTTGGACTTCATTCCGCCGTCGGAAAACGCGCGCGACGACGCGTCCAATCCGTGGATGTCCGTCCAATATTCGACTCTGCATACGGCGTCTTCAAAGCGCGCTCCCCGCGCGACGTCTTCGGCGGTTATTTCGTATTTTCCCCTGATTCTGCGCCCTTCGCGGATGCCCAAATGCGAGGCGGTCAGGGCAAGCCTCATATTTTTCCACACTCCTCCCAAGGCGCGAAGGGCGGCCGCCATTTTGTTGATTTCCGCCCGCGCCGCGACGGTGTGCGCCGTATACATTCCGGCATCGTCGCACGGAACGGCGAATTCGTGGTTGACCATAAAAACGGTCCATCCGTCTCTGATTTGAAACAGAGACGGCGACGAATAACTCGGCGACATTCCCGCCGCCGCTATCTGCGCCTTGAAATTCTCGCGCCAGCGCGGGGAATCTATCAGGCCGGCGGCTTTCAACTGCGCCGTTTCGAGTCCGGAGACTATGGCAAAGAGCGTCGCGGGCTGGCATTTGCCGTCCTTATTTCCGACCGAAAAATTCGCGCCGGCATAGGCGCCGACATCGCCGTTTCCCGTGGCGTCGACAAAGGCCTTTGCCCTCCAAATTTCCCTGCCCGACACGCTCTCCGTCTCGACCGATTCTATCTTTCCGCCCTGCGCGTTTACGGCGCAAACCCGCGTATAAAGGCGGACTTTAACTCCCGCCGCCGCGCAAAAAGAGTCCAGCGCAAATTTCATGGCTTCGGGATCGTACAGGTGGGGGGCGTCTTGCGCGCCGGTTTTGTCAAGGGCTGCGAGCAGCTCGCGCAAAAGCCCGCCCTTGTTGCGCCAATCGAGAATCAGGCATACGAGCCCCGACGTCCAGATGCCTCCGAGACACCCCTGCTGCTCTATGAGGGCCGTATTCGCCCCCGTTCTCGCGGAAGCGACAGCCGCCGCCCACCCCGCGGGCCCGCCGCCGCACACGATTACGTCAAATTCGCGGGCGGATTTGACGCTTTGATTTTCTTTGCCGGCAAAAAGAAACTGCGGGCAGGCCGCCGCCGCCGAAGCAGACAAAGCCCGTTTTATCATCTCGCGCCTTTTCATAACGGCAAAAATACGAGAGAGATTTTAAACTGCAACAGTTTTTCCGTTTCGGCGCGCTATTTTCCGCCCAACTCCGCTCGGAGGGCTTCGAGCACCTCCCAGCGCGCCATCAGCCTCTCGTCCTCGGCGCGGATTTGTTCTAGGCGCGCGTTTATTTCGGCGATGGATGAGGCGTTGGCGACGACAAATTCGGAATCCGCAAGCTTTTCGGAAATCTCCGCCGCCTCCGCCTCGAGCGCCTCTATGAGTTCGGGGATTTTTTCGAGCTCTTCGCGCTCCCTGTTGGAGAGCTTCGAGCGGCGTTTAGGCTGCGCGGCGGCAATCTTGCGTTCGGCGGGCTTTTCCGCGCTCCCCGCGGCTCTGCGCGCGCGGAATTTCTCCCACTCGTCGTATCCGCCGACGATCTCGGCGATCTCCCCGTTTCCGCAGAAGCAGAACGCGCCGCTTACGATGTTGTTCAAAAACTCCCTGTCGTGCGAAACTATCAGAATCGTGCCCGGGAAAGAGACGAGAACGCCCTCGAGAATTTCTATCGTCTCGATGTCGAGGTCGTTCGTGGGCTCGTCGAGCGCGAGCAGATTGGCGGGGGCGGAAAATATTTTCGCGAGCATCAGGCGGTTCTTCTCTCCGCCCGAAAGCGATCCTATTTGCGTCATCATACGCGCGGGGTCGAAGAGAAAGCTTTGCAGATAGCCCGCGACATGCCGCCGCTGCCCGTTGACCGTCACGTATTCGGAACCCCCGCCTATGAACTCGAAAGGCGTGGAATTTGGATCGAGCTCCGCGCGCAGCTGGTCGAAGTACGCGACTTTCACGCCCGCGCCGACGGATACCTCGCCCGAATCGGGCCCCGTCCTGCCGAGCATGGCGTTCAGCAAAGTCGTCTTCCCCGCCCCGTTGCGCCCTATTATGCCGATTTTGTCGCCTCGGTAAACCGCAGCCGAGAAGTTTTTCACAACCGGCTCCCCGCCGTAGGACACCGTGAGGTTTTTGACCTCCAAAACTTTCTGCCCGCTCTCGGAAAACTCCTGCGCACGGAGCTCCGCAAGCCCCGCGCGCGACACCCTCGAAGCCCTGATTTTCCTCAGCCGCATGAGCTCCTTGACGCGCCCCTCGTTGCGGGTGCGTCGCGCCTTAACGCCCCGCCTCAGCCACGCCTCCTCCCTGGCGAGCTTCTTGTCGAATTCGGCCTCCTCCCTCTCGCGGGCTGCGAGCAGCTCGTCGCGGCGCGCCGCGGAATTGTCGAATCCGCAATCGAAGGCGCTAAGCGTTAACCTGTCCACCACCCCTACCCACGTCGAAAGGGCGCGGAGAAAGCTCCTGTCGTGCGAGACGAACACGGCAGTCTTGCCGCAACCCTTCAAAAATTTTTCTAGCCATACGGCGGAGTCTATGTCGAGATGGTTGGTTGGCTCGTCGAGCAGAAGCAGGCCGGGGTCGGATACGAGCCCCGCCCCGAGAAGCGCGCGGCGCCGAAGCCCCGCGGAGGCTTCGGACACGTCGAGCGACGGATCGAGCTCCAGCCGGTCGGCGGTCTCCAAAATTTTCACGTCGGCGGCCCACACATCGGAGTCGGCGGCTCCGGGTCCGGCCTTCTCCAAATCCGCCGCCGAAGGGTTCTCCCTGCGCAGGGCGGCGAGCCTTCCGGCTTCCCCGAGGCCCGCCGCGAGAACCGCGTAGACGCTCCCGCGCAGGCCCGTCGGGACCTCCTGCGGCAGATAGGCGACCGACAGGCCCCTGGCGCGCTCGACAAGTCCGGAGTCCGGCAAGACCGCGCCCGCCATGATTTTCAGCAGCGTCGTCTTTCCGCACCCGTTGCGGCCTATGAGCGACATGCGGTCGCCAGCCTCCACGTTCAAATCGGCGGCGTCGAGCAATACGCGGTCTCCGTACCTCAGCGAAACCCTGTTGAGAGAAAGCAGTCCCATAAGCGAAAAAACCTAAGGGCGGCGGCGCGCGGAATCAACGCAAATCTGGCGCGGCGGCGGGAAAGCTCCGGCGCCGGAAGCGAGGCAAAAAAACGTCGGGGACGGACGGCAAAAATTTTGTTGTAGCGCGGCGGCGGCGGGTGCATACTTTCCGCAATAATTTTATGCCGCATTTGAAAAACCAAAACGATTCGCAAAAATGAAAGCCGGAGAACTCTTCGATTTGCCGACTTCGCTTGAAAGGTTCTCCGAATTTTTCACGCCCGACATGTCGCCCTGGGAATGGGTCGGCAACATCAAAAACGCGCTCGCGAGCGTCGACTTCTCGTCGCTCGACTCAAAGAGCGACATACCCGACGGCGTGACGGTGCGCGGCGACGTGTACATACACCCGTCCGCCAAGCTGCCCGCATACGCGGAAATCAACGGCCCGGCGTGGATAGGCGCAAACGTCGAAATGCGCATAGGCTGTTTTATACGCGGAAGCGTGATCATCGGCGAGGGGTGCGTGGTCGGCAACTCGTGCGAATATAAAAACAGCCTGCTCCTGGAAAAGGTCCAGACCCCCCACTACAATTATGTCGGCGACTCGGTGCTCGGCAACCGCGCGCACTTGGGCGCCGGCGTGATATGCGCAAACCTGCGGCTCGACAAGGGCAACGTGATGGTCACCCTTCCCGAGGGCCGCGTGAACTCAAACATGCGCAAGCTCGGCGCGATGCTCGCAGACGACGCAGAGGCCGGCTGCAACGCCGTCCTCCAGCCGGGCTCGATTCTCATGAAACGCTCCATCGTCCTGTCCTGCATGGCGTTCAAGGGGTATCTTGAAGAGAACACAATGGTGGGCGAAAAGCTCCAGCTCAAAAAGATGCCGCGCTTCGGATTCTAAACAACCCGCTTACCCGTCTCCAACGCAAACGACAACCAAAAGATTATGGAAATATCCGTAGTAATTCCCGTCTACAACGAGGAGGGCAATCTCGCCTCCCTCTTCAAAAGGCTCTGCAAATCCATGGACGAAATCGGAAGGCCGTGGGAAGTCATCTTCGTGAACGACGGCAGCCGCGACGCCTCCGGAGAGCTCCTGCGCCAATACCGGAAGGAGCGTCCCGACGTCGTCAGGATAATAGATTTCAACGGCAATTTCGGGCAGCACACGGCGATAGTCGCGGGCTTCGAGCGCGCCAAGGGGGATACCGTCGTCACCATAGACGCCGACCTCCAAAACCCGCCCGAGGAAATCCACAAGCTCATCGAGAAAATCGACGAGGGCTACGACGCCGTGGGCGCGTACAGAAAGAAGCGCGAGGACACCTTTTTCAGAAAATACGCCTCCAAGCTCGTAAACTTCGCGCGCGACAAAATGACGAGCATCAGAATGAAAGATCAAGGGTGCATGCTGCGCGCCTACAAGCGGAAAATCGTGGACGGCATAATACGAACCAACGAGCGCTCCCTCTTCATTCCCGCGCTCGCCTATACGCTCGCGTCGAACCCGACGGAAGTCGAGGTCGAGCACTCCGAAAGGCTCGCGGGAGAGTCGAAATACAGCCTCTACAAACTCATCCGCCTGAACTTCGACCTCATAACGGGCTTTACGCTCGTGCCGCTGCAAGTGTTCACCATCGGCGGGTTCATATCGAGCCTGGGGTCGCTCGCGCTCGTAGCGATACTCCTGTTCAGGCGGTTTTTCCTCGGCTCGGAAGCGGAAGGGCTGTTTACGCTGTTCGCGATTCTGTTCTTCCTCGTCAGCGTGGCGATTGTCGGCATAGGGCTAATCGGCGAATACGTAGGCAGGATATACCAGGTAGTCCAGGCTCGGCCGAAGTACATAATCAAAGACACGGTCGGTTTCGATGGAAAATAGGCCCCGCATTCTATTTTTCGGGTTCAGCGACGTCGGGTACAGGTGCCTGAAACTCCTGCTCGACAAGGACTGCGACGTCATTGGCGTCTTTACGCACGACGCCGACCCGCACGAGGCCCATTGGTTCCAAACGCCCGAAAGCCTCGCAAAGGAAAATTTCATCCGCGTATTCAAGCCGGACACTTTGAAGACGGGAAAGTGGTTCCGAAAAGTCAGGTATATGAAACCCGACCTCATTCTGTCGCTATACTACCGCAACTTCATACCGGAGGAGATTTTTTCCCAAGCGCGCCTCGGGGCGTACAACATGCACGGCTCATACCTGCCGGCCTATCGGGGGCGCGCGCCGCTCAACTGGTCCATAATAAACGGCGAGGACCACTGCGGCGTCACCCTTCACACGATCGAAAAAAAATTCGACGCGGGCGAAATCGTCGACCGCGAGAAAGTCGCGTTCGGCCCCGACGAATACGTGGGCGACATCCAGCCGAGGGTTGCGGCGGCGGCTGTGCGCGTCCTCGAAAGATCCCTGCCCTCGCTGCTTGCGGGCAACCCCAAGCTGGAAAAACAGGACGAATCGAAAGCGTCGTATTTCGGCAAACGCGCGCCGGAGGACGGGCGGATAGACTTCTCAAAATCCGCGCGGGAAGTCTTCAACCTCGTCAGGGGCGTGAGCAGGCCGTTTCCGGGAGCGTTCGCGGAAATCGGCGGCAGGCGGTACACCATTTGGCGCGCAAAGCCGTTGGAGGATTTCAAAGGGGGCCGCGCCGGCGAAATAGTATCCCGCGAGCCGTTTATTATCGCCTGCGGAAAGGGCGCGCTGGAAGTTTCCGAATGCGACGAATCGCCCGCGCGGGAATAAGTTTTCATATTCCCGCGCGCCGCCATAGCGCGCCATTAATTTCGCATTTTCCGCTTGCCGCGCGGCAAGCCCGTTGCGGATTCCGCGCGCCGCCGCGCTTTTTTATGGGTAGAGAGGCTGAAAGCGCAGCGGCCGATTCCGAACCGCGCCGAAAGCCTCGGGCAGGCGGAAACTCCGCCTCGCTATCCGAGCATTGATTCGTACAATCCCCCAACGGCCTTCGCCGCCTCGGCGATTTCCGAATAATCTTTCGAACCGCTTTCGAGCGCGCCCTTTATCAGCTTTCCCTCGCGGGCGACGAGCTCGTCGTGGAGCGGGAAATATTCGTCGAACAGAAAATACGAAAATCTGACGAGCCTCTCGTCGCCGAACGCGAGCCGCTGGAGCTTGGAGCCGTGCGAAGAGTAGGCGTCCACCGCCAGAGACTTCCCGCCGAGCACGGCGTCTTTGATGTCGGGAAAATCGCAAGATTTGGCGAACGCGATCGTATATCCCGTGCCCTGCAAATCGACGGAGTGGGCGTCGGTGCAGCCGATTACCGGCTTGCCGGCGCAATGCCTGGGATAGTGGCACAGGGCCCGCGCGAGCGCGATGTCGGCGCATGTCGAATTAACGAGCTCGTATGCGTCAAATTTTTTGCGGCCGGCAATCAGGTCGAGCATCCGGCTTTCCATATGCGTATATTTTCCCTTTTTCGGCGCCGCTTCCCAGAAAGGATGGTTGAACACGGCGATTCCCCCGAGCCTGCGGATGAAGTCGAACTCCGCCTCCGCCACGGCGACATTGCGGCGCACAACCGCAGAAGCGTCCGCCGGAAGGGTTTTCTCAATCTCGGCGACGAGGGCGTCGAATTCCCCGCGGTTCTTTTTGACGTATTCCGTCAGGCTCTGCGAGCCTCCGAAATTTTGAATGTGCGCGTGCGAATAATGGCATTCTTCGGCGTTAAAAAACGACATAGACGTCGGAAAGCGCGAGAACTTGCGCTTCATGTCCTCGGAAGTGGAATAGACGCTGTGGTCGGATATTGCCTGGTAGTCGAGCCCGACTTCGTAGCAGCGCAGGGCGACTTCCTCCGGAGAGTTTTTCCCGTCCGAATTTGTGGAATGTATATGGCTGTCCCCCTTGAACGGCCTCAGCGCGTAGATGTCCTCCCCGAGCGCGTAGACGGGGACGGAAGCGACGAAGCTTTCGTTCCCGCCGCGCTTTTTGTCCTTAACGACGAAAGTATAGCGGCACTCTTTTTTAAAGTCGGCGTCAATGGCAAACGCCCCGTTTTCTTCGCGGTATTTTGCGGGGAAATCCCCCGCCCATGGGAAAGAGTCCGACTTTCCGTCCCACGCTGCGTCGCCGTAGAGTATTGAAACCGAAAGCGAGGACAGTATGCCGGCATATTTTTCCGGAGGGCGAAGGGTAAGTTTTGCCTTTCCCGTTTTGAATATGCGCGCGGAGGGGACAAATCCGCCGTCAAAACTTTCCGATTTCGTTTTATTTTTTCCGCCGGCGCCCTTCGACGGAACGCCCGCCGCGAAAGCGGGGGAAGCTCCGATGACGGCTATGCTCTTTATGAATGTTTTCCTGTCCATAACGAATTAATTTTTGCTAACGATATTGTCAAAAATGTTAAAACTTTTTACACACTTCCCATTCCCTGAACCTCTCCGCATACTTCGCGGGAACCCGCGCCTCAACCTCCACTCCGCCGTCCGCGTATTTCTGCGACGCCACAGACGCCCGCGAGTGCAGCAGCGCGAGCTGGGCGTATTGCGAATGGGGGATAAAAAGCCTCATAAACGCGGAGGTTTCCCCAACTGCCCCCTCGAGGCGCGCGACCAATTCTCCAATCCCCCTGCCGGTGCGCGCCGAGACCTCCATCGCGTCGGGAAAGTCGAGCGACAGCGCGTACCGCCACGTCCCGTCCGGCGCGATGTCGATTTTATTGAACACAGTAAGCGTCCTCTTTTCGTCCGCGCCCAACTCCTTCAAAACCCCGAGAGTGGTGCGCGCGTGCTCCGGAGCGTCGGGATTTGAAACGTCTATGACGTGCACCAGAAAATCCGAAAGGGCGGCCTCTTCGAGGGTCGCCTTAAACGCCTCTACAAATCTGTGCGGAAGCTTGCGGACAAATCCGACAGTGTCAGTCAAAAGCAGAGGAGAGCCGTCGGGGAGGTCTACCCGCCGCGTCGCGGGGTCGAGAGTCGCAAACAGCTTGTCCTCGGAAAGCAGAGACGAGTCCGCAAGGCGGTTTATGAGCGACGACTTCCCCGCGTTGGTATAGCCTACTATCGCCGCCGTCGGGAATGGCGCCCTCTCGCGCCGCTTGCGCTGCGTTGCGCGCACCGTGCGCACCCGAGCGAGCTCCGTTTTCAGCCTCGCGATTCTCTCGCGGACGCTCCGGCGGTCGAGTTCGAGCTGGCTCTCGCCGCCGCCGCGCTGGGTGACGCCCCCGCCCCGCTGCCTGTCGAGATGGCTCCACGCCTTTCTGAGGCGCGGCAGCGAATACTCCAGCTTTGCGAGCTCCACCTGAAGCCTCGCCTCTTTCGTGCGGGCGCGGGAGGCGAAAATGTCGAGTATGACCTCCTGGCGCGTGACGATTTCCATTCCGGACTTTTCCTCCCAGTTGCGCTGCTGGGCGGGCGTGAGCTCGTCGTCGAAAATTATCGCTTCGGCGCGGGCCGACTCCGCCGCGGCGATTATCTCGGCGCACTTGCCCGCGCCCGCCACGAACGCGGGGTTGTAATTGCGCACCTTCGCCGCCACCGACCCCGCAGACTCCATGCCGAGGTTGGAAACGAGCTCCGCGAGCTCGCCGAGCAGGGCTTCCGCCTCCGCTCCGCGGCCGTCGGAAAAATCGAACCCCACCAAAAACGCCCTCGTTGCCCGTCCGCCGTCCGGATTCCGACAATCTCCCTGCATACGGGCAAAATTTTGCGCAATTCCGCCGCGCGCGCAAGCGTTAAAAGCGCGGAAACTGCGCTGCAAAATTTGCTTGCCCAAAATCCGGCGCGGAAATAAAGTCGGCAGTTTAATTTCAAATCGTTTAAAGGATACGCAATGAAACCCAAAAAAGTCGGAATTCTCACGGCGGGCGGGCTCGCCCCGTGCCTCTCGAGCGCCATAGGCGGGCTCATCGAACGCTACACCGAAATCGACCCCTCCATTGAAATAATCTGCTACCTCGGCGGATACAAGGGGCTCCTGCTCGGGCAAAGCATAAAGGTGGACGGCAAAATGCGCGCCCAGGCGCACATTCTGCACAGGTACGGCGGCTCGCCAATAGGAAACTCGCGCGTGAAGCTCACCAACGTCAAGGACTGCGTGAAGCGCGGCCTCGTCAAAGAGGGAGAAGACCCCCAGAAGGTCGCCGCCGACCAGCTCGTAAAGGACAAGGTGGACATCCTCCACACCATCGGCGGGGACGACACCAACACCGCCGCCGCGGATCTTGCGAAATTTTTAAAAGAAAATAATTACGAGCTCACGGTAATCGGGCTGCCCAAGACCATAGACAACGACGTCTATCCGATACGCCAGAGCCTCGGCGCATGGACCGCCGCCGAGGAGGGCGCGAAATTCTTCCGCAATGTCGTATCCGAAAACGGCGCCAACCCGCGCATGCTAATCGTGCACGAAGTCATGGGGCGCAACTGCGGGTGGCTCACCGCCGCGACCGCCGCCGAGTACCGCAAGCTTCTCGCGCAGGGCGAATTCGCCGACGGGCTCGGGCTCACGAAAATGCGCCGCGACGTCCACGCCGTCTACATTCCCGAGATGGAGCTTGACATCGCCAAGGAAGCCGCGCGCCTGAAGAAAATCATGGACGAAAACGACTGCGTTAACATCTTCATCTCCGAGGGCGCGGGCGTAAAGACCATCGTCGCCGAGATGGAAGCAAAGGGCGAGGAAGTTCCCCGCGACGCCTTCGGGCACGTAAAGCTCGACGCTGTGAACCCCGGCAAGTGGTTCGGCAAGCAGTTTGCCGAAATGCTCGGCGCGGAAAAAGTGCTCGTGCAAAAGAGCGGGTATTTCGCGAGGGCGGCAGCCGCCAACGCGGACGACCTGCGCCTCATCAAGAGCTGCACCGACCTCGCCGTCGAATGCGCCATGAAGCGCGAAGGCGGCGTAATCGGCCACGACGAGGACGCCGGAAACGTTCTGCGCGCCATAGAATTTGAAAGAATCAAGGGCGGCAAACCCTTCAACGTCAAATTCGACTGGTTCCAGAAGCTGCTCAAAGACATCGGGCAGGCGTAGTTCCGGTTCCTCCGATCGGCAAAAAAAGCGGGCATTCGGGAGCCCGCTTTTTTTTGCGCCACTCGAAATTCCGCAACAGGCTATTCCACAAAAATCTTCTTGTAGCGGTTGGAATCCTTGGCGGAGAGATTCACGGTCTTTTCGTATCTCTTCCCGTCTTTTTCGTATGAGACGAGATACTTTCCGTAGAACGCGCGGAAATGTATTTTCCCCTCGGCGGAATCGTAATGCAAATCCGTGCGCCATTTTTTCAGGAGATTTTCGAGCGCGACATACGACGGCTTCTTGCTCATGTCGGCGCGCAGAAAGCCGCTCATAAACCTGTCCTCCCCGCCGGCGGTTTTGTCCACAAAGTGCCAGTAGGTTATAGCCTCGACATTCCTGTGGCTGAACCAGAGCTTGTAGAAATTTTCGACGAAAAACGCCTGGTTCGCCTCGCCGACTTCGCCCTCGCCAAAGCACGGGAAAGTGATTTCCGTTATGTGTATGGGCCTGCCGAACCTGCCGAGAGTGTCGAGCACCGCCCTCTGGTATTCCGGCCCCCACTCTATCCCCTTCAAGGCGTTCTGGTAATCTTCCTTTCCGAAAAAGTGGAGCTGCAAGCCGATTATGTCGACTTTCGCGCCCCTGTTTATCAAATCCGCTATCGCGAGATAGTCGGACGAGTATTCGCGGTACGCGGCGACCCTCTGCCATACGGGGGTGGTGTAGTTTGAAATGAAGCGGTTGGAGGTTCTGAAAACGCGCTCGGCCTCCTTGAACGCCTTAAATCCGTAGTCGTCGGGCATGAATCCGTGCGGATCAGGGGAAGTCTGGCTCCATATTGTGTGGCGTTTGTCGGTGTTTTCGTTCGTCACGTCCCAGTAGTCGATTCTGCCGTCGTACCTCTCGGCGACTTTGCCGATATAGCGGCACATGTACTTTTCGTATTCGAGTTTGCTATCGGGCACCCACTTCGGGCGGGAGGCCGTGGCGGAGGCTATGTGCCATGAGAGGCAGTGGCCCTTTGGAGTTATGTCGTTGCGTTCGCACATCTCCAATACGACATCCGGCGGAGGGCGGCGGTAGATGTCGGGCCTGTTGTCCCCGCGCGAAAAGCGATAGAAGCCCGGCTCGGGCTCGTACGACGCCCAATAGAACGGAACCGTCGCAAAATTGAAAAGGTTCGCGAAGAGCTCCTCAAACTTTCCGTTTTTCTGCGCGGCGAGCTTCGGGTCTTTCTCTATATGATGGAAACCTTCCGCCAAAAAAGCCTGCATTCCGAAGAGAAACTCGTGTTTTTTCAGCGTCACAGACACGTTTTCGACTTTCGCCGGGCGCCCTTTGGAGTCGCAGAAGTCGAGGTAAAAAGAGCCCATGCGGTTTGCCTTTATTCCGAGCTCGATTTCCTCCTGCAACACGGGGTCTGCCCACTGCTTCCTGAGCTCGGGCGACACCTCCCTTATGTCGGCGTCCTGCGGGGCGGCGAGCGCGTAGGGGAAATCCGGAACTTCCAGCCAATACCCGCTCTTTTGCGGGCGGGCTGCGGCGCAAAACGCCGCGGCGAACGCGATAATTGCAAAAACCGACTTGCGCATACTTTTCCTTTCGGGCTTATTTTTCAAATTTCAAAATTTTGTAGAATCCGCCGGAATCGCGCAGCTCCTCCTTGAAGCCGAGCTCTATCGGGCGCGCCTCGCCCTCCGGAGAGGTCTTTTTGAGCAATACCGAAACAACGTATTCTCCGGACGGCAAATCTTCGACGGGGATCCCGTACGTCTCGGAAACGGGGATGTCGGGCTCCCATTTGCGGTTGTCGGCGGAAGCTATCGGAAACACGCGCTCAAACTTGCCGTCGCAACTGCCGATTTTAACGAAGAGCGCATAGCGGTTAAAGGCGTGCGCCATTCCGCGGTTTTCCCATTCGAGGACAAGCTTCCCCGATTCGGGGTCGAAATCCGCCGAATTTATAAAATACCAGTACCCGACTTTATTCGCCATCTCCCTCAAAAAGTCGGGATTGTCCTTTGCGTACTCATCGGCGTATCCGTGGTAGCCCAGATATGTGCAGTGCGCGCGCTTCAACGCGCGGCGCAACGCGGCCGCACCCTCCTCCGCGCCGTTCTTTCCCTTCCACGAGCCGCTTTTGAGGGTGGACTTGTAATGCTCAAGCTCTATGGTGCCGGGCGCGTAGGGGTAGATGTCGTCGAAGAACTCGGGGCGCAAAAGCGAATCTTTTCCCTTGTGAACATCCGCAAAATAATGCCACTCCACGAGTATGGAGTCGTCGCGATAGGCGAGGCCGTTTTTCACCGCATACTTTCTGCCCTCCGCGAGATCCTCTCCGTCCAAATTGTTGCCGATCCAGTCGTCGCCTATCGTCAGCCGGCTCTTTTTATAGCAGCGCTTATATAAGTCTATATGCTTCTTTATGGCTTCAAGCGGAACTTTTATTTTGCTCGACGCCGAGTAGTGCCCTTCCCCCCAATTGCCGAGGCTCGCGAGCGTCATATCGACTATAAACGGCTTGCCGTCGTATCTGGCGGCTATCGCCCTGTGCAGGTTTTCGAGCTTTTCCATAAACACCGGATCGGCGATTTGCGGCTCGACGATTTCGCTCCCCCATCTCGTCTTTACGATATTGCCCTTTGCGCCCGCGTCGAAAACCCATTTCGGCGTCGCGTACTTTATTCCGGTCTCGTTGCACGTTATGGAGAGCGAAACTTTTACGCCGCGCGGATACCACTTGCCCGCGATGTCGTCTATCAGAGCCCAGTTGAACTTGCCCTCCTCGGGCTCCAGAAAACTCCACGCAAAGCGCAAAAACAAATGGTGCATATTGGGTATCGCCGCTATCGACTCGTCGGAGCCCAGATACCTTTCAAGGCCGTTGTCGTAATAGTGGTGGTACCACCCCTTGTCGGGATTGAGCAAAACGCGCTCCGAATCCTGCGCGTCGCGCAGGCTCTTCGCCGCGAGGGAAGCCGAGGCCGCCGCGAGAGCGCAAATTAAAAGAGATTTCAGTTTCATGCGTATTTTGCGTTATGAATTTGAAATCTAAAAAATTTTTAAAAGGCGGTCAATTTTTAAAACGCTCCGCACACGAAATTCGAGCGCAGAAAAAGCCGCGGGGGAGATTCCCGCGGCTTCGAAAAACAAACGCGCTCCTCAATGCGAAGCCGCCTGCTTCGCCTTTGCTACGGCGTAATCCCTGTTCATCTTTGCGATGAAGTCGAGCGTTATGCCCTTGGGACACGCGGCCTGGCACTCGCCGTAATTCGAGCAGTTGCCGAACCCGAGCTCGTCCATCTTTTCGACCATCGCTATCGTGCGGCGGTCCTTTTCGGGCGCGCCCTGCGGCAGATAGTTGAGCTGCGAAACCTTCGCGCTCGTAAAGAGCATGGCGGAGGCGTTCGGGCACGCCGCAACGCACGCGCCGCAGCCTATGCACGCGGCGGCGTCCATCGCTTTGTCGGCGATTTCCTTGGATATGAGTATGGCGTTGGCGTCCTGCGCCGAACCCGTGCGCGCGGAAATAAAGCCGCCCGCCTGCTGGATTTCGTCGAGGGCGTCGCGCGAGACGATGAGGTCTTTCTTGATCGGGAACGGCCCCGCGCGCCACGGCTCGACGACTATCGTGTCGCCGTCCTTGAACTTGCGCATGTGCAGCTGGCAGACGGTGGTCTTCATCTCGGGGCCGTGCGGCTTGCCGTTGATGACCATCGAGCACATGCCGCAGATGCCCTCGCGGCAGTCGTGGTCGAACGCGATAGTCTCCTTGCCCTGCGCCACGAGCTGCTCGTTTAGAATGTCGAACATCTCGAGGAAGGAGCTGTCGGGGCTTACGTTGTCGACGGTGTGGGTGACAAACCTGCCCTTTTCGCCGGCGTTTTTCTGAGTCCAAATTTTAAGATGCACTTTCATCTGAATTTCCCAAATTTGCGGTTTATTTGTAGGAGCGCACGACGGGGGCGACTTCCTCGTGCGTTATAGGCTCTTTGTGGAGAATCGGCGGCTTGCCCTCGCCGGCGTATTCCCACACGAAAGCGTAGGAATACTCGGCGTCGTTGCGCTTGGCCTCGCCGTCTTCCGTCTGGTACTCGACGCGGAAGTGCGCGCCGCAGCTTTCCTTGCGCTCGAGGGCGTCGCGAACCATGACCTCCGCGAATTCGAGGAAGTCTGCGACCCTTCCGGCCCTTTCGAGCTCGGCGTTGATCGTGTGCTCGTCGCCGACGACGCGCACGTTCTTCCAGAAGTCCTCGCGTATCTGGGGAATCTTTTCGAGCGCCTTTTTGAGGCTCTCCTCCGAGCGCGCCATGCCGCAGAGCTCCCACATGACCTTGCCGAGCTCCAAGTGGAAGTGGCGGGGGCTCTTGTCGCCCTTGACGCCTAGAAGCTTCTTAATGCGCGCCTTGACCTCGCCTTCGGCCTCGGCGAATTCCGGGCGGTCGGTGGAGATTTTCTTGGCGCCCTCCTGCGCTAGATAGTTGGGGAGCGTGTAGGGAATGACGAAATACCCGTCCGCCAGGCCCTGCATGAGCGCGGAAGCGCCCAAGCGGTTGGCGCCGTGGTCGGAGAAGTTGGCTTCGCCGAGCACGAAGAGGCCGGGAATGGTGCTTTGGAGGGTGTAGTCAACCCACAATCCGCCCATCGTATAGTGCGATGCCGGATATATGCGCATCGGGACCTTGTAGGCGTTTTCGCCGGTAATCCTCTCGTACATTTCAAAGAGGTTGCCGTATTTTTCCTCGATAGTGTGCAGGCCGTCGCGCTTTATGGCGTCGGCGAAATCGAGGTACACGCCCCTGCGGAAACCGTTGACCATTGGGCCCACGCCGCGGCCGTCGTCGCACGCTTCCTTTGCCGCGCGCGAGGAAATGTCGCGCGGGGCGAGGTTGCCGAAGCTCGGATACTTCCTTTCGAGGTAGTAGTCGCGATCCTCTTCGGGTATGTCGTTGGGGTTCTTGGTGCAGTCCTCCGCCTTCTTGGGAACCCATACGCGGCCGTCGTTGCGCAGAGACTCGCTCATTAGGGTCAGCTTGCTCTGCTGGTCGCCGTGTTGGGGAATGCATGTCGGGTGGATCTGCGTGAAGCAGGGGTTTGCGAAGCCGGCGCCGCGCTTGTAGCACTTGAACGCCGCCGTCACGCTGCAGCCCTGCGCGTTTGTGGAAAGGTAGAACACGTTGCCGTAGCCGCCCGTGCACAGCAGAACCGCGTCGGCGGAATACCGCTCGATCTCGCCGGTGACGAGATTGCGGACGATTATGCCCTTGGCGTGCCCGTCCACGAGGACGAGGTCGAGCATTTCGCGGCGCGGGTACATCTTCACCTTTTTGAGGCCGATCTGCTTTTCAAGCGCGGAATACGCGCCGAGCAGGAGCTGCTGGCCCGTCTGCCCGCGCGCGTAGAAAGTGCGGCTGACCTGCGCGCCGCCGAACGAGCGGTTGGCGAGCAGCCCGCCGTACTCGCGGGCGAAGGGAACCCCCTGCGCCACGCACTGGTCGATAATGTTGCCGCTCACTTCCGCCAGGCGGTAGACGTTCGCCTCGCGCGAGCGGAAGTCGCCGCCCTTTACGGTGTCGTAAAAGAGGCGGTAAACGCTGTCGCCGTCGTTCTGGTAATTTTTGGCGGCGTTGATGCCGCCTTGGGCGGCGATAGAGTGCGCGCGGCGGGGGCTGTCCTGGTAGCAAAAGCACTGGATGTTGTACCCCTGCTCCGCCAGGCTCGCCGCCGCAGACGCGCCCGCCAGCCCGCTGCCGACCACTATCACGCTGTACTTGCGGCGGTTCGATGGATTGACGAGCTTGGCGTGCGCCTTAAAGTTGGACCACTTCTGGGCTATCGGCCCTTCCGGAATTTTAGAATCCAAATTCATGATTTTCCTTTCCTGCTTTATTTCTTAGCTTCGGGTTTTGCGGCGGCGCATTTTGCGGCTTTGCCGGAGAGGAAGCCGTAATCGACGAATATCTTGCCGGCGCCCGCGGCTTTCTGGGCCTCAATCTGTTTGAGGACGCATTTTACGGGCAGTATCTCGCAACCCGTGTATTTGGAGACCAGCACGGCGAGCGGATTGAGCGAAAAACCCGCAGCTATGACTACGCAGTATGCGACGGCAATCGCGTTGAGGCGGTACCTCCAAGCCTCGTTGCGCAGGCCAACCGACTGGAACATGCTCGAAACGCCGTGCGAGAGGTGGAAGGCTATCACAATCATGGCGAATACATAGCCGAGCGCCACCCACGGATTGGAGAATCCCATTATGAGCATTGCGTAGACGTCGTGGAGGGTTTTGCCCTCGTAGATCCCGCCAGCGGCGACCCATTCGAGAATCTTGAAGTCGGGGTTTAGGTTGAGAACCGTAAAGTGGAGAATGTGCAAAACCGCAAACGCTATCACCACGGTGCCGGAATATATCATGGTGCGGGCCGCCAGCGACGAGGAGAGCGACTTCTTTACGGCGTACTGCTGCGGGCGCGACCTGTTGTTTTCAACCACGAGCATATAGGCCGTGAGGAAGTGGACTGCAAAGCACGCGAGCAGCGTCAGCCTGAATCCCCAGAGAATTTCCCACGGCAGCGTCTGGAGCGTGTGCGCGTATGCGTTAATCGCGTGCGGCCCGCCCTCGAACGTCTGCAAGTTGCCCAGCATGTGTATCAGGAGGAACGAGGCCAACACGAAGCCCGTTATAGCCATCAGAAACTTTTTGAGCACTGACGACAGAACCGATTTCTTTATGTTTACCATGATTGTGCGTTCGTATTGTTTTCTGTTTGGAAAATGAAGCCTTTAATAAGGCATATCGGCACGGGCTTTTCAATACAATTTTTGCCCCGAACGCCCCGAAAGCGGGCGCCGCCCTCCGAGCCCGCGCGCCGGATTTTTCCGCACAAAAAGCTTCCAATCCTCCCCCCTTGCGTTCAATATCCCAAACCATGAAACTCACATACGCAGACAAGACGGCGCTCGTGAGCGGCGCCGGCAGGGGCATAGGCAGGGAAATCGCGCTGGAGCTCGCGCAGGCGGGTTGCGCCGTAATATGCGTGAGCCGCAACGAATCCTCGTGCGGAGCGGTCGCCGAAGAGATACGCAAAGCCGGAGGAAATGCCGAAAGCTTCGCATTCGACGTCTCCGACGCCGCCCAGACAAAAGAAAAATGCGCCGAAATCCTCAAAAAATACGGCGCCGTGGACATCCTCGTAAACAACGCCGGCATAACGCGCGACAACCTCCTGATGCGCATGACCGACGAAGAGTGGAACGACGTTATCTCCACAAACCTCTCGTCGTGCTTCTACCTCTCCCGCAGCCTCGTGAGGGCTATGATGGGCAAGAGATGGGGAAGAATCATCAACATAACGTCCGTCTCCGGAATAGCGGGGAATGCGGGACAGGCGAACTACTCGGCGGCGAAAGCGGGCATAATAGGCTTTACAAAGACGCTGGCGAGGGAGCTTGCGGCGCGCAACATAACGGCGAACGCGGTGGCTCCGGGCTTCATTGAAACGGACATGACGGCAAAACTGCCGGGAAACATCGCGGAGGCGGCTAAGGCGGCAATTCCGCTCAAAACCTTTGGGAAGCCGGCGGACATAGCGAGAGTCTGCGCGTTCCTGGCGTCGGAGGAGGCCTCGTACATAACAGGCCAGGTAATCTCCGTAAACGGCGGCCTCGTGATTTGACGAATGTTTTTTGGAGCGGGGCTGCGTTGCTTTGGAATAAGCCGCATCCTCGCGTACTAAAAGCGCGCTTCGGCGCGTCTTTTAAAAAGAAGACAGCCCCATCCCGAAGCGATAGGCGCAAGGGCGCACTTCCATTGAAGAGGCAGCCCCCTTACGCCCATTGCTTCGCAATAGGTTCTAAAATTCTGAAAAACCGTGGGTACCCGATTTGGCGCAATGATTTTGGATGAGGAGCGAGTATTCGGGGAAAGCCGCCGGTGGGAGCGTACAATTAGTACGTGACCAGTGGCGGCTTTCCCCGAAACGGAGCTATTCGCCAAAAGCATTGCGCCAAATCTTAAAAAAAACTTGCATAATGCAAAATATAGTTAAAAAGTGGGAGGAAGATAAGTTCATCATTCAAAGGCCGCTCAAAAATATGAAAAAAATCATAGCCCTCATATCTCTCGCATTTTCCGCGTTTATGCTCGCCGCGTGCGACTCTATGGACAATCCGTCGCCTCTCGACACCCGCCCCGGGGCTTCGGGCAACGAGCTCAACCCCGGAGGCCTTCCCTCCGACGCCGCGATGAGCGCCGATTCCGGATTGCAGGAACGCGGAATCAACAGTATGAACGCTTTTGATCCCGAAAACATCAATCCCGAGGATGTCGTCGTAACGGTGTATTTCGGGTTTGACCAATACGCCGTCGCCCCCTCCGAGCGCGCCAACGTCAAAAAGGCAGCCAATTTCTTCGCGGACAATCCCGACTTTAGAATCGCGCTTGTGGGGCACACCGACTGGTACGGCACGGAAGAGTACAACATGCTGCTCTCCGACAAGCGCGCCAGGGCGGTATCCGACTACATGTCGAGCCTCGGCATAGGCCCCGAGAGAGTTGAGATAATCGCGCGCGGCGAAGCCGGAGCCGCCATGGACGTTGCGAAAAACTCCCCCGAAGCGCGCCACGACCGCAGGGTGGAGATCGTAAAAGTGCGGTAGGCCGCCGAGAAATTAAAATTCCGCAGGGGCGATCCGGATTTCCGGCTTCGCCTTTATTTTCGCCAAAACGCGCGCGGGAAATTTTGAAGGGATACCGCTTTCCGAAAATCGTAAGATACCCCGCCCGCCCCGATTGGGACAACGGCGCGTTCGACGACTTCGCCGTCGGAGAGGCCGGCAGGCCGCCGGCGTTTATGAATATCGAACGCTCCGAAGCGTCCGCGGAGGCCGTAGGCGACGGTACCGCTCAGGCGGGGCGCGCTCTCGAGCCCGGCGGCGCGCGGGTATAGCAGTACCGCCGCTTTTCGGAGGGGAAGAATCTCGAATTTTCATTGGCGTTCAAGCTCTCGGAAAATTCGGACTTTTCATGCGGAACGGAAAGCGGCGCGTTTTTCCCCGTAAAGGGCGCCGCGATAAGGGGCGCGGAGAACTCCGCCGTTCCGCGCGGCAAATGGATTTCGGCGAGGGGGCAAAATCCCCTTCCCGCTAAAAGGCGGCGAAAAGCGGACTCTTCTCATAAGCGGCGAAGGAGAAGAAAAAAGCTTTGAAATGCGGCTCCCCGAAAAGATCCGCGCTAATCCGTCGAGGTTCGCGTTTGAATCGGAAGATGGGGCCCACGCGCATTGCCGATATAAAAATGGACGCGAGATATGACTTTGCTTCGCCCCCGAAGCGAAGGCAAGAGAAATGGCGGCAGGTAAAATTTAACGCCCCGCGAAAAGGGCAGCCGGGCGCATTCGCGCCGGAATCGGCGGGCATGGGGAGGCGCGGCTGAAAAAATAAAATCCGCAGGGGATTGTGCGCAAGTTTTAGCGCAATGAAAGTTTTGGAGAAATATTTCCAATTTATTTGACTTGCATTTTCGCGTCAATATTATGAAAAGTTATACAGCATTCAAACAACAAATACAGCCAAACTCTTATGAATTCCCGCAATTTGATCTGCTTTACGGTTTTCGCAGCCGCCGCTTCTCTGGCGTCCGCCGAAACCTTGACGTATAACGGGGCCGAAAGCGGCTCTTTCTATGACGGCTCCTACTGGGGCGGGACTGTCCCCTCCTCTTCTTCCGACATATTGTTTAACGACGCCAATAAAGAGGTTATATACAGGATAGACGCAACCGAGGGTGTGACGATAAACAGTTTGACCGACAACTCCATTACAAACAGGACTGCCCACGAAGGTTACAGTCCGTGGGGTAAAAACATAGAAATAAATATAGGAGACTCCGCTTTTACGATATTAAACGACATCACTCTCGCCTCCAACCACAATTTTGTGCCGTTCTCATTCACCTCATCAGGCGACGGGGTCGGGCGGGTCGAGATAGGCGGAAACATAATATCCCAAAGGGCCCCGGACGGCACCGAGGGCGAATCGCTCTTCGGAAGCGGAAAACTTTTGCAAGCCGTTGCGGTTGGCGGAAACATAGAATTGCAGGCCTCAAGGCTGCGCTTCCACGCGCAAAACCTCTCGGTGGCCGGAACATTGAACTTTTCCGGCGGACAGCTCAACTTGTTTTACGGCTCGGGCGACAACCAAACGCTTTCGTATTCTTTTGGGGGAATAAACGGCACGAACAAAGACATTCAATTTGGCGGCAATCTGGACTCCAAGCACATGCTTCAAAATTCGACCGCCACCATTACGCTCACAAACACCGGAACCGCGAGGTTCAGCGGAGGGCTCATATACGCGGCTTCGGGCGTTGCGGAAAACAACGAGTTCAATCTGGTCATGAACGGGGCATCTTCCGGCGTACAGTACTGGGACGACACCGGAAGCGACATGACTTTCAGCAACGTCACCGTAAAAAGCGGCAAGCTCAACTATTACAGCAATCTCGGCACGTCCGCGATATACCTCGAAGGCGGAACGCTGTCGCCCGCATCTGCGACAAACGAAATCGCCATCCTGAAAGCCGAGAGCATTGCCTGGGATGCCGGCAAAATATCTTTCAACTTAACGGAGGACACCGCCGCCAGCGATAAAATCGTCCTTTCTTATGCGCTCTCAAAAACCTCTTTTTCGGTCGTCGGAGGAACCCGGGAAATTGAGCTCGTTGCGGACGCATACGACTTGGCGGCGTGGATAGAGTCCAACGGCGGCTCCATAACCTACACGCTCATGGAGTACTCGAGCACCGACATGACTAATTCCGACATCGTATTCACGCAGATCGACGGCATAAATATCGAATGGAATTTCGGCGATACCGCACTAACCGTCACCCTCGGACTGGTGCCCGAACCCGCCGAAGCCGCCGCCGCCCTCGGCGCAATCGCCATAGCGTTCGCAGCATTGCGCAGGCGCAAATAGCGCCGGCAATACTCCCGAAAAATTTTCGCGCCGGAGCGGTTTTTCCGTCCGGCGCTTTTTTTTGCAAACCGCCGCCCGCAAAAAAACTCGGTAATAATTTGCAATATCGCGGCGAATGCCTTTACTGTTTCGGATTTATGAAAGACGCCGCGCAAAATGTTTCGGGTGACGACGAACCCATCATAAAAGTCCGGGGCCTGCGCCACATGTACAGCGAAGGCGACGGAACAAAGGAAGTCCTGCACGGAATCGACCTCGACATATTTCGCGGCGAAATCGTCATAATAATGGGCCCGTCGGGCTCTGGAAAATCGACCCTGCTTAAACTCATGGGCGCCCAACTGACGCTTCAGGAAGGCGAAATCGTCATAGACGGAAAGCCGCTGCGCGGCGCGGACAAAAACGGACTGATGCAAATACGCCGCAATCTCGGCTTCATATTCCAGAGCCACCATCTGCTCAATTCGCTGAAAGTCGTCCAGAACGTGCAGCTGCCGCTCGCCTTCGACCCGAACGCCACGGCGAAATCGTCGCGCGCCGACGCGCTCGAGGCTCTCGCCACCGTCGGCATTGCGGATCAGGCGGAAAAGTTCCCCTCCCACCTCTCCGGCGGGCAGAGGCAGAGGGTGGCGATAGCGCGCGCGCTCATACGCAAGCCGAGCATCGTGCTCGCCGACGAGCCCACCGCCTCGCTCGACCAAAAGAGCGGGCGCGAAATCGTGGACATAATAAAAAAAATGGCGCGCGAAATCGGCGTCACGGTTGTCTTGGTCACGCACGACAACCGCATTCTCGACATAGCGGACCGCATAATATCGCTCGTTGACGGAACCCTCCAAACGGCCGCCGCGCGCGCCGAAAATCGGTGAATTTGCGGCGCCGCAAGTAATCTTGCCGCGTCCGGATAACGCAATTTTTTGCGCGGCGGTTTCCCTCTCTCCCGCGCCAATCGGGAGGGCGGAATATTCAAAAACGCCCCGCGCGCGCAAAAACGCGAGGCTGCATATCCCGAAAGGCCTCCCTAACGCCCCTCCCCCGCCGCGCGAAAATTAAGAACCGGCGCGTGAATTTCCTCCGCCGCCGAAAAAACCGCGTTTAACGCGCGCAATAAAGCCTCCGGCGCCTCCTGAACGGCCGGCAAAAAAAGCCGCCGGCCCCGTTGCGGAGCGGCGGCTTTTTTCGGAACGCGCGAAAATCAGATGGCTTTCAGCTTCGCAAGCAGCGCGTCTTTCGTCGCCATTCCGGACGCTCCGAGGCGTTTGGAATTTTTGAAAAATATTATGGTCGGAATTTGGTTGACGCCGTATTTCTGCGCAATGTCAGGAGATTCGTCCACATTGAGCTTGCATATTAGCGCGGAGTCGCCGACGGTTTCGGCGAGCTCGTCGATTGTGGGGCCGAGCATTCGGCACGGGCCGCACCACGGGGCCCAGAAGTCCACGAGGACGGGTTTGTCGCTTGCTATTGTCGCGTCGAAGTTCGACGAGTTGAGGTGTATTGCTTTATCTGACATATTTCGAGTTTTGCGTTGTTTTGCCGATTGCGCTTCCGAAGTCCATCGCGCCGGATTTTAAAATATCGGCGGATTTCGTCGTTTTATAAATCTTCCGCTAAAAAAAGACAGGCGCATGCGCGCGCCTGTTCTGAAAAAATTTATTTTGGAACGCAAAATCGCGCGGCTAAACGTCCAGAACTATCATCACGGCAAACGCTACGGCGACCGCCGCCGCGACGAAATCCGCCGCAACCGACACGGCGCTCGGGGAATCGTCCGCCATCTTCACCGGCTGGACGGGCTTGGCGGAGGCGGGCTTGAAGGCCGGCCTTGACATATTCGCCCTCGGGAGAGCGACAGACGGCTTGGCGGCCGCTCTGGGCTCGGCGGTCGGCAGGGAAATTTTCGGGGCGGAAGCGGCGGGCGCGGGCTTTGCCGCCGGAGCCTCCGGCAACGTCGGCTTTGCGGCGGGAGCCTCCGGAAGAACGGGCTTTGCCGTGGGAGCTTCAGGGAGCACGGGTTTGGCTTCGGGATTCGCGTTGGGCTGGATGTTGTTCGTTTCTTCTGGCATTTTGTTTTCGGGGATAAATATTGTTTTCCGGCGGCATGCCGCGCTCGGCAAAAACCGCCGTAGTGATTCCAATATTCCCATTTATTTTTTCATTTCAAGCTTTTTTATGTTGATAAAAATCCGCCCGGCGGAAAAATCTGCCAACTATGATTGTTGACACGGACGTTAAGGCTTCGGCCGACGAGATATGGAAGAGGTTCGGCTACCTTTGGAAGTTTCTGGACGTGGACCGGAAGCGCGCCGAAATCTCGGAGCTCGAGTCCAAAATGGCGGCGCCAGGCTTCTGGGACGACCACGCCGCCGCGCAATCGGTGATTTCAGAGCTCGCGCGGCTCAAAAACCTCGTCAACCCGCTGGCGGCTCTGAAAAAGCGCTCCGACGACCTCGCCGCGCTCTTCGAGCTCGCCGAAGAATCCGAAGACGACGCGGAGCTCGCCGCGGAGCTCGCCGCCGAAACGGCGTCCCTCAAAAGCGCCCTCGACACTGCGGAAATCGAATCTTTCCTGAGCGGCCCGCACGACGCGTGCAACGCGATAGTCACCATACACGCGGGCGCGGGCGGCACCGAGAGCTGCGACTGGGCCGAAATGCTGATGCGCATGTATCTGCGCTGGTCGGAGCGCAGGGGCTACAAAACCGAAATCGAGGACGTCCAGCCCGGCGAGGAGGCGGGCGTCTCCCGCGCGACGTTCCGCGTCATCGGCCCCAACGCCTACGGCTACTGCAAGGCGGAGCGCGGGGTGCACAGGCTCGTGCGCATAAGCCCGTTCGACGCAAACAAGCGCAGGCACACGTCCTTCGCGTCGGTTGACGTAATCGCCGAAATCGAGGACGACATCGACATGGACATCAAGGACGAGGAGCTCAAAATCGACACCTATCGCTCGAGCGGAAAGGGCGGGCAGCACGTCAACAAGACGGAGTCCGCCGTCAGGATAACGCACCTGCCCACCGGAATAGTCGTCGCCTGCCAAAACGAGAGGTCGCAGTTCAAGAACAAGGCAAGCGCGATGAAAATTCTGAAAAGCCGAATCTACGAAAAACTGCTCGACCAAAAGCGCGCCGAAATGGACAGGTTTTACGGCGAAAAGGGCGAAATTTCGTGGGGCAACCAGATACGCAGCTACGTGTTCCAGCCATACCAGCTCGTCAAAGACCTGCGCACGGGGGCGGAAACGGGCAATTTGCAGGCCGTAATGGACGGGGATCTGGACATGTTCGTAAACGCATGGCTGCGCGCGGGAATGCCGACGGCGCGCAACAAGAACTACGCCGCGGACACGGAGGAATAGGCGGTGTTCGACTGGCAGATAAAGCCCCTTTCAAAAAAATCGGCAATCTCCGGGCGCGACATCGCTCCGGGAGATTCCGTCGTATGCGCCATGTTCGTGGACGCCCTCGGAAACCTCGACAGGCTCGACTGCCACGCCGACGAATTCGACCCGTCGAAAATAAACGGCAAAATAATCGGCAGGTGGGAGCGCACCGTGAGCGCGAACCCCGAAGAGGACGAGAAGGCCGCGCGCCGCATGGCGCTGTCCTCGTCGGAAGATTTTTTCGTATCGCTTTTCGACGACTCGGGCGTGCGCGCGGACGAATCGGACGCCATAAAGCAGATGCTCGCGCTGCTCCTCGAGCGCAAGCGCATACTCCGCCCCGTCGGGAGGCCGGCGGGGGGAATCCAAAAGTACGTCCAGATGTCCACAAAGAGAGAATTTGACGTCCCGCAGAGAAACCTCGACGCGGAATTGATAGCAAAAATACAAACCCAACTCGGAAACATAATCATATAGGCCATGAAAAAATTCCTGAAGATTTTGACATTCGCGCTCGCGGGCGCGGCGCTCGCCGCGTGCTCCGGCGACGACGAAAAAAAGAATACAAAGCTCCTGACATTCCACATAGCAACGGGCGACAGCACAATACCGTCCGGCCTCACGCGCAAGGATGTCAAGATGCCGTTTAGCGGATTCACGGTTCTGATGAAAGAGGACCAGTTCATGTACACGGGAGACATCAAAAAAATCGACCTCGCGCAGGTGACTCTCATCGACGGGCCCATTACGGGATTTTTATTCACTTGCAACGACAGGGGCCGGAAGCGCCTGATGCAGTCGACCGCCGCGAATATGGGCGGCTACATTGTGGTGATGTACGGCGGCGAGCCGATAGCCCTGCGCAAAATAGATTCGGTAATATCCGACGGCGCGCTCTTCGCGCACATTGAAATACCGAAAGGCAAAGACGTGGCAAAATTCTACGAGGAGCTTTCCAAATCCGTGAATACGGTGGAGGAGATAAAGAAGGAGAAAAACGAGGGCTCGACCCTCTCGTGGTAGGGCGATGGGCCGCATCTGCGCACTTGCAGCGGCGTTTGCGCTCGCGGCGGCGGGGGCGCGCGCGGATCTCGTATGGCCCACGGAATCCAAGGCCTTCGGCGAAGGCGCGCCCTACGCTGAATTCATACAGCCGACGGCGAGCGGCCGCCCCGAGAGCGGGCTCTTCGGAGACACGCGCAACAACGGGTACAGATTCCATGAGGGAATCGACATAAAGCCCGTGCGCCGCGACAGAAAGGGCGAGGCGCTCGACGGCGTGTTCGCAGCCCTTCCCGGAAAGGTTGCGATGATAAACCGCGTGGCGGGAAACAGCTCTTACGGCCGGTATGTAGTCATGGAGCACCCGGGGCTCGACGTCAACGTCTATACCCTCTACGCGCATCTCGCGGAAATCGACCCGTCGATAAAGCCCGGCTCCGAACTGCCCGCCAAGGGGAGGATAGGCCGCATGGGACGCAGCAGCTCGACGATTCCCATAGCGCGCGCGCAGGCGCACCTTCACTTTGAAATCGGGCTAATGTACGGCATCAAATTCCAATCGTGGTACGCGGCGCAAAAATTTAAGGAAAAAAATTTTTTCGGAAACTACAACGGAATGAATTTGCAGGGCTTCGACCCTCTCGAATTTTACAGGGCGGCGCGGGCCGGAAAGATCGGGAACGGGCTCGCCGGCTACATACAGGGCCTGCCGGTTGCGGTCATAGTCCGCGTCTACACAAAGGCCACGCCGGACTTCGTGCGCAACTACCCCGCCCTCGTGGACAAAAACGGCGAGGCCTGCGGATGGGACATACACCTGACGTGGTACGGCCTTCCGAAGAAATTCGAGCGCATAAAAAATCCGCGCCCGGGAGCCAAGAGCGGGGAGGTTGAAATAGTGTCTTACAATCCGGAGGAAATCTCGCGCAAATGCCGCCGTCTGCTGACCGTCCGCGAGGGCAAGCCCCCTCAAATAACTCGAGAGCTGAAAAATATCCTGAACAAAATTTTCCCATAGCTGCCGCCAAATGGAAATGCGGACGAAAGATAATATTTTGACAAAGGCTTCTATTTCTATGCGGAGAATTTCTTTCCATGAGTCCAAAGTGGCGTTGAAAACGCCATTTTTATCCGATTACAAACCCCACTTATAAGAATACAATACAAGCCACCGGTTCTGTAAAAGACT
>ENA-UOJG01000193-UOJG01000193.1-human-gut-metagenome-genome-assembly--contig:-C47-NODE-193-length-93295-cov-18.121000_pt1 | contig 93295 bp, 78 predicted proteins | sample MGYA00242340_ERZ723887 | MGnify/ENA metagenome assembly ERZ723887 | reverse complement strand
CCCTGACCCTGTGCGAAATGGCGCAGGAGGAGGACGACGCCTCTCAGCTGCCCGATGTGATCGAGGGGTACAACACGCTGGAAAAGGAGATCAGCGAGCGCCGTCTGGCCGCCCTGCTCAGCGGCGAGTATGACGCCAACAACGCCATCCTCACCTTCCACGCCGGCGCTGGCGGCACCGAGGCGCAGGACTGGACGGAGATGCTCTACCGCATGTATACCCGCTGGGCTGAGCGCCACGGCTACACCTATCAGCTGATGGACTACGAAGCCGGTGAAGAAGCGGGCATCAAGTCCGCCACCATCCTCATCGAGGGCGAGAACGCCTACGGCTATCTGAAGAGTGAGAACGGCGTCCACCGTCTGGTGCGCGTCTCTCCCTTCGACGCCAATGCCCGCCGTCAGACCAGCTTCGCCGCGCTGGAGGTCATGCCTGAGCTGGCCGACGACAGCGAGATCGAGATCCGTCCCGAGGAGATCGAAATGCAGGCCTGCCGTTCCTCCGGCGCAGGCGGCCAGCACATCAACAAGACCTCCTCCGCCGTCCGCCTGACCCACCTGCCCACCGGCATCGTGGTGTTCTGCCAGACGGAGCGCAGCCAGTTCCAGAACCGCGACAACGCCATGAAGATGCTGAAGGCCAAGCTGGCAGAATTGAAGCTGCAGCAGCATGCCGAGAAGATCAGCGACATCAAGGGCGTGCAGATGAAGATCGAGTGGGGCAGCCAGATCCGCTCCTATGTGTTCATGCCCTACACGCTGGCCAAGGACACCCGCACCGGCTACGAAATGGGCAACATTCAGGCGGTGATGGACGGCGATATCGATGGCTTCATCAATGCCTATCTGACCGCTGCCGCCAACGGCGAGCTGAAATAAAAGCAAGTATAAAAAAGTACGCTGTGCAAAGCACAGCGTACTTTTTTATACCCGATACACGCCCTTCTCCGTGACGATAAGATCAAACCGCTTGTCGTGGGGCTCCATGGGTACCTCGTCCGACAGCAGCTTTTCCCGGCACAGCAGCGCCGCCGGGCCGTGATAGCGGTCAAAGAACCGGTCATAGTAGCCGCCGCCCTGTCCCAGCCGGTCGCCCTGCATATCGCATGAGAGGCACGGCGTCACCACGAAGCCGATGTCCTCCACTGTCAGCAGCGGACAGTCCTCCACCGGCTCCAGAATACCATACGCGCCCGGCGTCAGCTGATCCAGCGACGTCACATGGCACAGGGCCATGCTGTGCGCCGCGCCGCAGCGGGGCAGGCACAGGGTTTTGCCGCTGTCCAGCGCGTCCCGCAGCAGCGCCGTGGTATCGATCTCCCGCTCCGTGCCCACAAAGGCAAATACCACCTGTGCCGCCTGATATTCCGGCAGCTCCGTCACGCGGCGGCAGATGGCCGCGGCGCTCTCGTCCCGATAGCTCTGGGGCAAAATGCGCTCCATGGTGCGCAGCTTCTTCCGCAGCGCCGCTTTCTGTTCCGCAACGGTCATCTCCCGCTCCTCCTTGGTGGAGCGCTCCGCCTTCTGGCGGCGAGCGATCTCCATCATCTGCTCATACATCTCGTCGCCCACGCACTTGCGGGCATATTGGCACCACTGCACGCAGCTGAGGGCGTCGTTATACGCCACAAAGCCGCATTTGTCGCAGGCTACCTGCGTATCGGTGGAGAATATCTCGATGGTGCTGCCGCACACGGGGCAGGTTTTCTCCCGTATGGTAGGCGTGCGGGGCTTTCCCTGACAGCCGTCCATAATCATGGTATCGTCCTCCTTGGTTCAGTAGAGCAGCCGCCTTCCCGGCTCGCCCGCCGGGAAGAAGTCTGTCTCCTTCACAGTATGCCCCTTTTCCAGCACCAGAAACTGCGTTTTCCACCGGCCGGCCACCAGATTTTCCAGTACCCGGTTGCTGCCGGTCACATAGTCCAGATCGCAGCGGATCAGGTCGGCGCACTGCTGCATCTCCGCCACGAAATCCTCGGCGTAGCAGTCGTACACGCCGGTGTCGATCATGTCGGCGTGGTGATAGCCCTCCATGAATCCGCCGAAGATGGAGGTACCGATCTCCATGCCGTACCGGCGACAGATATCATCCTTGAAGGCCGCCACCGAGTGTTCGCCCCGGTCACAGTCCCGGAGGTAGATATGGCCCTCCTGCTTGGCGTCGGCGTGCAGCGTGTCGTCGGTTTGCAGCATCATGGTAACGCAGTCGTCCATTTTCGGCAGCACCGTGCGGCAGGGCAGGGTCACGCCCTCCCATACGCCGCCGCAGCTGCACACGCAGGACAGTACCGTGGTGATGCCCTCCGGCAGCTCCGCCATGGTGCGCAGCAGCGTCTCGTGCATCACCGCAGGCTCCTTGTGGTTCTCCCACGCCAGCTCCCGCACCGGAAAGTCCGTCCCTATCTTCTGCTGGGCCGCGTCCAGATGACGCCGCACCGAGGCGCAGCACAGGATCAGCGTATCGTTCTTGTCCAAAGGCACACGCCTCCTTACAAAATCCATAACCTCCGGCCGGGCCGGAGGTTATGGCGGTTATCTCTTACTTCGCCTTCCGCAGGAAGCCAAACCACATGACGAAGCCCACGAACAGGCCGCCCAGAATGTTGCCCAGCGTCACAGGGATCATATTCCCGGTGAAGTAGGTACCCCAAGTCAGGGCGTCCAGATTCAGGTGGCACTCCGCCGCAGCCGCCGCGTAGGCAGGTACGGTCTTGGCGAACAGGCCCATGGTACAGTAGGTCATGTCAGCAATGGAGTGGTTGAAGCCGCAGGTGACGAAGAACATCACCGGCGCCCACGCGCCCATGAAGCGGCCCATGGTGTCCTTGGCGCCCAGACTCAGCAGCACGCCGATGGTCACCAGCACGTTGCACAAAAAGCCCATGAAAAAGGCGTTCTGGAAGGGCATGGTCATCTTGCCCAGTGCCACCTTCATGGCGTACACCGCCAGCGCGTTGTTTCCGGCGGACAGCCAGCCGAACTTGGCGCACAGCACCGCCACCAGCAGTGAGCCGATGAAGTTGCCAATGTACACGAACAGCCAGTCCTTCAGCATGGCGGTGACGCGCACCTTCTTCTCCAGCACGCTGATGAAGATCAGCGTATTGCCGGTGAACAGTTCCGCGCCGATCAGGATCACCATGCCCAGGCCGAAGGCGAACAGCAGTCCGGAGATGGCCCGGATGGTGCTGTTGTTGTCAAGGCCATAGCTGGCCATGTTGGTCACGCAGGAGGGGAAGGCGATCAGCATACCGGCCAGCACGCCCAGCAGCAGCATTTTGCTGACGGGCAGGCTGCTCTTTTTTACACCGGCCTCGGCGTAGTTGGCCGCGATCTCAGCAGGAGCAAACAGATTCATTTTCCGCCCTCCTTACGCCAGTGTGCGTTCGGCGGCCTCCACCACATGGCCGATCAGCACGGAGGTGGTCACAGCGCCCACACCGCCGGGCACGGGGGTGATGGCCTCGACGATAGGCTCCACCTCGGCGAACACGGCGTCGCCCGCCATGCCGCCCTTGCCCTTGGAGGTCACCTTGTCGGGGTCCCAGTTCATGGACACGTCGATGACGATCTGGCCGGGACGGACGTAATCCTTGGTCAGGCTCTTCAGCACACCGGCGGCGGACACCAGAATGTCAGCCTCGCGGGCCACTTCCTCCACGTTTCTGGTCTTGGTGTGGCACACGGTAACGGTGGCGTTCTTGCCCAGCAGCATCATAGCGGCGGGCTTGCCCACCACCAGAGAGCGGCCGATGACCACAGCCTTCTTGCCGGTGCAGTCGATGCCGTAGTAGTCCAGAATCTCCATGCAGGCCTGGGGGGTGCAGGGCGCGAAGCCCAGCTTCTTGCCCATGAACACACCGGCGTTGGACAGGTCGGTCATGGAGTCGATATCCTTGCAGGCGGCCAGATGGTTGCAGATCTCGTCCTGATCCGCCTTCAGGTGCTTGGGCAGGGGGCGGAACAGCAGGCAGCCGTGGATGCTGTCGTCGGCGTTGATGGCCTCGATCTGGGCGATCAGCGCCTCCTTGGTCACGTCCTCCGGCAGCAGGAACTTCACCACGTCCACGCCGATCAGCTCGGCACGGGAGGTTGCGCCCTTCTCATAGGACAGGTCGGAGGGATTCTCACCGCAGCGGACGATAGCCAGCTTCGGCGTCACGCCCTTTTCCTTCAGGGCCGCCACACGCTGCTGCAGCTTCTCGTTCATGGCGGCGGTAACTTCCTTACCCAGTAATTGCTTTGCCATATTCTTTTCCTCCCTTATTTGAAGAAACCGGCCTTGACGGTCTCAAAAATGCCGTCGGCCTTCTTGCCGTACACGTCCAGCATGGTCAGGCACTTGGCGTTCATCTCCTCCGCCACCTCGCGGTTCTGCAAGGTCTTGGTGTTGATGAACACGTTCAGGGACGCCGCCTGCAATGCCGCCTTCACAATGGCGGCGCCGCAGCCTGCATCAGATACCGCCAGCCGGGAACCCTTCTCGGCAAATACGGCGATGGCGTCGATGGCCTCGCAGCACAGCTCCATGATGTGCATGGGCACCTTGCAGGCGGTGATGGTGGCCTCCTCCATGATGCGGGGCCGGTCGGGGTCGTCCTTGGGGATGCCGTAGGCGTTGGCCAGCGGGATAAAGCCCTCGGCGTCGGCGGGCACCTGATCCAGCAGCTCGGTCTGGAGGGCGTCGCACTTCTTCTGTAGCGCGATGATCTCCGCTTCCACGTCGGCGTACTTCTTCTTGCCCACGGTCAGGGAGCCGACCATGTTGCCCAGCGCCGTACCGATGGCGGCCACCAGCGCGGACGCGCCGCCGCCGCCGGGAGCAGGCTCGTTGGAAGCCAGAACCGTGACAAATTCACGGCAGGATTTGGTGGTATAATCCATAGTTCTCTCCTCGTTTTCTCAAATCAATCTGTCAAAAAGAGCAGTTTGCTTTTTTCCTTGCCCGTCACATCACCCACTGCGGCAAACAGCCGTACCTCCTCCGCGCCTGCCATCGCCTGTGCCCAGCCTTCCGGCAGACGGAAGTACAGATGCTCGTGTCCATGACCCGGCAGCGGCTGTGCCCGGCTGTACAGAGGCACCGTTTGCTCTCCGTCGTCGCCGTAGATGGTGATTTCCGGGAACAGGGGCGTATCGGTGTGGTTGCTGGCAATCAGCAGGATGTTCAGGCTGTCCCGCCTGGTCAGTGTGGTGCGGGCGGGATCAAAATAATCGATGGTAACGTCTTCCTTCATCATGCAGGTAGCTGACGGGAAAAGCTCCGGCGGCTTCAAGCCGCCGGAGCTTTCTTGTGTTTAAGTATCCGAAAATAGCCTTAATGCGTTCTGAAAAGCCTCGCAGAGTTCACATCCGCGCCGTGGAGCGAGGAAGAGCAAGTGCAAAAGGCACGCAATCAGACCGCAAACCCTTCCGGGCATGAAGTCGAAGATTTCATGCCGGTTTTTTAGAACAGGCCGCTGACCTTGCCGGTCTCGGTGTCCACATCGATGCGGCGGTAGGCGGGGTTGGCCGCGGTGCCGGGCATCATGGAGATGGTGCCGGCCATGGGGCACAGGAACTTGGCACCGCCATACTCCAGAATGTCGCGGATCGCCAGACGCCAGCCGGTGGGAACGCCCTTCTTGCTGGGATCGTCGGACAGGGAGAGATGGGTCTTGACCATCATGGTGCAGTAATCGGCATACTTGGGATCGCTCTCGAAGCGCTTGGCCTTCTCCACCGCCAGAGGCGCCCAATCCACGCCGTCAGCGCCGTAGACCTCCTTGGCGATCAGCTCGACGCGCTGACGCAGAGGCATATCCAGATCATACAGGAATTTGACGTTCACGGGCTCCTCGCAGGCCTCCACAACGGTCTTGGCCAGCTCGATGGCGCCCTCGCCGCCGAAGCGCCAATGGTTGGACTCGGCGCAGCGGATGCCGCGCTCCTGGCACAGCTTCTTCAGCAGGGCGATCTCGGCGTCGGTATCGGTATAGAAGCGGTTGATGCAGACCACGGGGTTGATGCCGGACTTCTTGATGGTGTTCACATGGTGGAACAGGTTGCAGGTGCCCTTCTCCAGCAGCTCCAGATTCTCCTCGGTATACTCCTTGGGCAGCGGTGCGCCGGGGGTGACCTTCGGGCCGCCGCCGTGCATCTTCAGGGCGCGGACGGTGGCAACCAGCACGGACACGTTGGGGGTCAGACCGCTGAGGCGGGTCTTGACGTTCCAGAACTTCTCGAAGCCGATGTCGGCGGCGAAGCCGGACTCGGTAACATGATAGTCAAACAGCTTCAGGGCCAGACGGTCGGCGATGACAGAGGACTGGCCGATGGCGATGTTGGCGAAGGGACCGGCGTGGACCAGAACGGGCTGGTGCTCCACGGAATAGCACATGGTGGGGTTGATGGTGTTGCGCATCCATGCGGTCATGGCGCCGGCAACCTCCAGATCCTCGCAGGTGACGGGCTCACCGCTGCGGGAGTAAGCCACAACGATCTTGCCGATACGCTCGCGCAGATCCTTCAGATCGCGGGCCACAGCCAGAATGGCCATCAGCTCGGAGCCGACGGCGATGCCGAACTTGGACTCCATCATGAAGCCGTCCAGACGGCCGCCGATGCCGATGATGATGTTGCGCAGGCCCTGGGCACAGAAGTCCATGACCCAGCCCATCTCAATGCGCTTGGGATCGATATCCAGACGCTTCAGACCCTTGGCGGCCAGCCACTCGTCGTTGTTGTTGCGCTCGTGCTGCATACGGGCGTTCAGGGCCACCATGGCCAGGTTGTGGGCGTTCATGATGTCGTTGATGTCGCCGGTCAGGCCCAGAGAGAACTCGGTCATGGGCATCAGCAGGGCGTTGCCGCCGCCGGCAGCGGTACCCTTGACGTTCATGGTGGGGCCGCCGGAGGGCTGACGCAGGGCGCCGCCCACGTTCAGGCCCAGCTTGCCCAGACCCTCGATCAGGCCCAGGGACACGGTGGACTTACCCTCACCGAAGGGAGTGGGGGTGATGGCGGTGACTTCGATGAACTTGCCGTCGGGCTTATCCTTCAGGCGGTTCATGACCTTGATGAAGTCGATCTTAGGGGTCTTGCCGTAGGGGATGATCTCCTCGGGCAGCAGACCCAGCTTCTCGCGGAAATATTCCACAGGGGGAAGTGCCTTTTCCGCCTCCTCGGCGATCTGCCAATCCTTATAGATGGTAGGATCCAGCGTCACGTGGCCGTTGGCGTCAACATACTTGCCGTCTTTGAACTCGATTGCCATAGGGTTATCCTCCTTGTTATCCTCAGGTCGTCCCTGAATAATGAATGAATGTATCCTGCGGCGCCCTGTGCGCCGGAGTTTACTGGGTGATCTGGGCGCTGCGGCGCACCACCTCGGTGGCCTTGTCCCGCAGCATCTGCTGGCGGGCAACGGTCAGGAAGCCGTTGTCGAAATAGGGCTTGAGATCCTCCGCGCTCATATGGTTGTCGGCGCAGATCCGCTCGATGGCGGCGTTCATCTCCTCGTCGGTGACGGTCAGGTCCTCCAGCTGGGCGATCTTCTCCACCGCCTTCTGGGTGCGGAAGGCCTCCAGCGCATCGGGCCGCATATCCTCCCGCAGCTTCTTTTCGTCGCTGCCGGTGAACTGGCAATAGGCCTCCAGCGTCAGGCCCTTCTGGGCCAGCTGGGCAACCAGCGTCTCCATCTGGGCCTCCACCATGCGATCCAGCTCCTCGTCAGAGGGCTGCTCCTCCACGGTGGCGGCGGCCTGATGCATCAGCTGCCAGCGCAGCTCCTGCTCGGCCCGCTCGTTATAATAGTCTTGAAGCGCCTTGCCCATGTTCTCCCGCATCTGCTCCATGGTGTCGCACTGGCCGATCTCTTTGGCGAAGGTATCGTCCATCTCATAGGCGCCATGGGTGCGGATCTCATGAACGTGGCAGCGGAACTCGGCGGGCTTTCCCGCCAGCTCCGGGGCGTGATACTCGGTGGGGAACGTGACGGTGACGGTCACATCGTCGCCGATGTTGGCGCCCACCAGCTGCTCCTCGAAGCCGGGGATGAACATGCCGCTGCCCAGGGTCAGGGTCTGCTTTTCGGCGGTGCCGCCGGGGAACTGGACGCCCTCGGAAAATCCGGCGTAGTCCAGCACCAGCTCGTCGCCCAGCGCCGCGGCGCGGCCGGTGACGGGGATAATGCGGGGATTGGCCTGCAAAAGCCGCTGCAGCTGGCGGTCGATATCCTCAGCCGTCACATCCACATGCTCCAGCTTGCCCTGCAGGTTCAGATAGGTAAAACTCATGCTATTTATTTCCTTTTCATCTCTTGTCGGATGGCGGAGATCAGAATATCTCCCGCCACCACGCGATCCTCCGCCGAAAAGCCGGAGGCAAAATTGTCGGAATACAGGATCTGGCTGGAGGGCGGGAATTCATCGTCCCCGGCGTAGATCATGATCTGCATCCGGTAGCCCCCCAGAAAGCCGAAGCCATAGCCCGCGTCGCCGTGGGACAGCTTTTCGCCGCCCATCCGCTGGCAGGCGGCGGCGAAATTGGCCACCTGGGTGCCGAAGGTGAAGGCCGCCCGTGTCAGGCAGCGGCCCGTATAGGGCGTAATGTACAGCTCGCCCCAGGGCATCTCCCGGAAGGTCTTATAGCCCAGCGCCAGCGCCGCCTGCCGTCCCTCCAGCAGATACCGCAGCAAAAAGGTCTGGCAGGGCAGGTTCGTCAACGCGAAGGCATCCTCCCGATCCGCCGTGATGGCGTATTCCGGCCACGCGATGCGGTAGGTGCTGTTCAGCAGCTGTACCGTAAAGCAGCCGTCCGCAAAGGACACGCCGCAGCGCTTTGCCGCCTCCTGCGGGTCAAGCTTCTCAAAAAGTGCCAGATAATGGGAAAACGGCACCTCTTCTTTGTTGTTTTGTATCTCCATCGGTCACTCCTGTACGCTGGACGGGAACAGCTCCTTGTTGGTATGGGGCAGGAAGCAGGCCGCCACGAATTCCTCCATGTACTTCGGCTCGGTGGACAGCTCCAGATAGGTCATGTTGCTGGCCAGCTCGTGAACCTTCTCCTCCGCCGCGTTGGACAGCACCAGCGCGTAAGCGCCCGCCAGCGAGGAGTTGCCGATATACTGGAACAGTTCACGGTCCACATCCGGGAACATGCCGATGCGCACGGCGTTCTCCATGTTGATGCCGCTGCCGATGCCGCCCGCCACGTAGATATGCTCCAGCACGGACACGTCCATATCCAACGAGGACAGCATAATGTGGATAGCGGAGAAGATGGCGCCCTTGGCCCGGATGAAGCACTCGATATCCACCTCGGTAATGGCGATCTCCCGGCCAGTGTCGCTCTCGTTGCTGAAGGCCAGCACGTAGCGCCCCATGCCGTGCTCATCCCGGAGGATACGGCGATTCTCCCGCACAAAGTGTCCCTTGGCGGAGATGGCGGAGGTGCGGTACAGCTCGGCGATCACGTCGATGATGCCGCTGCCGCAGATGCCCACCGGCTTCTGGCCGGCCTTGCCCACGATGGACAGGATAGGCTCCAGCGTCTCCCGGTCGATGGTCACGGCCTCTACCGCGCCGTCGGTGGCCCGCATACCGCAGGAAATGTCGCCGCCCTCAAAGGCGGGGCCTGCGGAGCAGGCGCAGGACATCATAAAGTCCCGGTTGCCGAACACGATCTCGCCGTTGGTGCCAAGGTCGATGAACAGGGAGAACTCGTCCTTGTCCCAGATGCGGCTGGTCAGCGTACCGGCGGTGATATCGCCGCCCACATAGGAGCCGATATTGGGCGCCAGCACCACCTTGGCGTCGGGATTGGCCACAAACCGGATGTCACCGGCCTTCAGGCCGTCCCAGTGGAAGAAGGTGGGGATGTAGGGTTCCATGCGGACGGGATCGGCGTCCACGCCCAGCAGCAGATGGTTCATGGTGGTGTTGGAGGCCACGCAGCACCGCAGGATGCGGTCGGCGTCCACCTTGGCGCTGGCGCACAGGGCCCGCGTCAGGGGCTGGAGGGTCTCCTCCACGATAGCCTTCTGCAGGCGCTCCACGCCGCCGGGCCGGCCCTGCTCCACGATGCGGTTGATGACGTCCGCGCCGTAGCGGATCTGGCCGTTGCCGCCGCTGCCCTTGGCCAGCAGTTTGCCGGTTTTCAGGTCGGTGATCACCGCCGAAACGGTGGTGGTGCCGATGTCGATGGCAAGGCCGCACATGGGCTGGGGCTCATTGGCATTCCGCACGTCCATGGCCTGAAATACGCCGTCTTTCAGCGTACCGGCCACGGCCACATGGAAGCCGCTTTCACGCAGCACCCGCGCCAGCTTATGTACCGTGGGATAGCTCAGGCACACCTTCTCACAGCCCAGCGCTGCTTCCAGCGCCATGGTCAGCCGCTCGGTATCGGGCATGGTGTCCTCCAGCGTGGGCTCCTCCATGGTGACCTCCGTCTCCACAAAGTCGTTGCTGAAATCCACGCCCGCCGCCTTCAGATCCTCCTCCAGCCGGGTGAAGATGGCCACCTCCTCGCCGGTGGACAGATCCGCGGTCTTCATGCGGCTCTGATAGGCGGAGGCGATGTCCGGCACCATCACGGTCACGTCGGAGCTGACCTTGCTGGCACAGCTGAGACGCCAACCGGCGGCGTAGTCCTCATCGGTGATGTGGCTGGTCTGTAAGCCCTCCACGGTGCCCTCCAGCAGCTTCACGCGGCACTTGCCGCAGGAGCCGTTGCCTGAGCAGGGCGCGTCGATGGCCACATTGGCGGCACGGGCCGTTTCCAGCAGCGTTTCGCCGGGGGCGGCGGTGGCCGTTACCGGCGTCGCGCCGTTTTCAAAGGTAAAGATGACCTGATACATATCGTTCTCCTTGGGGTCGCGTTTTCCTGTGAGGGCGGCGGATACCGCCCTCACAGAGGGGTTTGGTTACATCAGGGGCTCCATGCCCAGCACGGGATGATTCTTCTCCGTCAGGAAGTTCATCAGCTCATCGCAGTCGGTGCAGATGGTCTCGTCGGCGATCATGTCGCTGAAGTTGTCGATGCCATACAGCTCCTTGGCGGTCTTGTTGAGCCGCTCGGCGATGTCGTCCTTCAGCTCCTTGGGCATCCACACGATGCGCTCGATGCCGCCCTCGGCGTGGATGAACTTCTTGGAGGAGATGAAGTGGCGGCCATGGCCCATATAGCCGGGGGTCTGCACGCCGCCGCCGGTGCAGGAGGCCAGCTCGCCAAAGGTCATGCCCACGGGGGTGGTACCGCTGTACTCGCGGTTCACCACGATGAAGCCGTTGGACATGGGCTCGATGCCGCAGATGCACTCGAAGCAGCCGCAGGAGGTCATGGGATCCTCCAGAATGGAGTACAGGGTGACGGACTCCACCGCGCCGTGCGTGGCGTTCTTCACGGTCTCGTTGACGGACTCATAGGAGCCGGTGCGCTCGTCCAGACATCCGGTCTTTTCGATGGGCTGGGACGGGCCGTTGGGGTTCAGCTCATAGGTGGCCTTGGCATCCAGCCAGGACACAGCGCCGCACAGGCCCAGACGCTCAGGCGTGACCACGCAGCAGTGGGCGGGGGCGAAGGACTGGCACAGGATGCAGGTATAGAACTGATCCACGGACTCGTCGGACATGGAGGCAAGACGGTCGTCACGCATGTTGTAGCGGGGCATTGCCTGCTCATCCAGCAGCTTCTTGGTCTCGGCCGCGTCGGTGATCAGGGTGATCTGACACTTATCCACAACGGCGTCGAACTCGTCCATAATCATATGGTACAGCACCTCGCCGAAGTCCTTCATGCGCAGGCCCTTGTCAAAGGCGTCGTTGGACACGCGGACGCGCAGCAGATTGCGCTGGCCGGTATGCATCACGCCCTCCATGTAGTTGAACCATGCGTGGATCTTACGCTCGATGACAGACTCGAAGTCGGGCTGCATCTTCTTGCCGTACACCTCGATAAAGGTGCCCATGGCATATTCCAGATCGCCGGAGTCGATGTCCGGGCCGATCAGCGTGATCTTGTGATCCTCCACCTCGTCGGCGTCCTTCATCAAAACCAGCTCGCAGGTGGGGTTCTTGGCGGACCAGAACTCGGCCTTCACGTCGGCCTTGCGGATGATCTCGCCCTCGAACGCAGCGGAGAAGGCCACGGGGATGGGCAGCTCCTTGGACTTGATCTTGATGTTGCGCAGCTCCAGAGAGCGCTTCACGGTCTCGCCGTGATCCAGCACGGACTCCAGCGCGCCGGGCACCTGATTCTCGCCCAGATCGATGTCCACCACCACGGGGAAGCCCAGCGCGATAGCGCCGGCACCGGCGGAGACCACCACGCTGTCGATGGCGCCGAAGGTGTTGACGAAAGCGGGCACGCGCTCCTTGGTATAGGCCAGCAGGCCGGGCAGGTCGCCGGGTTGCACGTTGCCGAAGATCAGCGCCGCGCGGATGGCCACGGTGACAACGTGGATGACGGCGGTCACGTCATGACCCAGCGGGATCACGCGGAACTCAAGACCCATCTTCACGCCGCCCTCGGCACACTGCTCGATGACGTCGCCCACCATGAAGGTCATGATGCCCTTGGACTGATAGTCCTTGACCACCTTCACGGCGTCCTCAGGGTTCTCGGCCTTGCCCAGCACCACGGCCACACCGGGGATATCGCCGGTGACCAGAGGCACGCCCAGAGAACGGATGATGGGATCGGGGACGAAGCCGATGCCGGGAACCGTCGCCTCCTCGTAGGCGTCCTTGGGCTCCACAAACTTCAGGCCCTCGAGAATTTCAGCGCCCACGGCGGTGGCAAGGCCCGCGTTCAGCGCCTGACCCAGATCCTCCTGATTGGTAATCAGGCTTTTCAGCACGCCCACGCAGGCGGGCAGGTCGCCCAGTGTTTTCACCTTCACGCCGGTGGCGGCGTAAATGGTGGGGAAATAGTATGCGGTATCAGGGAATGCGATCTCCTTGTCTGCGCCGTATTTGGCGATCGCGTCGTTGACGGCACCTTCCGTCAGGCCGGCCACGGCGTTGGAACCACCATAGATCAGGTCGGTCAATACGCTCATAATGTTGATCCTCCTATTTCAAATTTATAGAATATGCAACACTTTCTCCCTCCGTCCCAAGGCGGAGAAACGCCGGGGATTTCTTTTCCCGCCGCCGCGATGCGGCGGTGGGAAAAGAAATTTGTGGAATTACTCGTCCAGATAGCTGTCGGAGTACAGCACGTGGTTCTTGAAGATGTCGCAGGACTTGATGGTCTCCATCAGCCGCAGGTCGTTGGGGTTCACGATAGCGGAGGTCAGACCCTGCATCATGGCCATGGCCACCAGCGTGGAGTCCAGAATGGGACGGACAGCCTTGGGGGCGCCGTTGGAGTTGTTGGACAGGCCGCCTGTGGACTTCAGGCCCTCGTCGGCGAACATCTTGATGGCGTTCAGCACGTCCATCTGCTTATCCTGCATGCCCTTGACCACCAGGAACAGGGGGTCAAACCACAGGTCGGAAGCGTCCATGCCCAGACTCAGGCCGCGCTCCAGCATGTGGTGGCAGTGCATCATGCGCTCCTCGTTATCCTTGGCGATACCGTCGGCGGAGCACAGGGCGATAACGATGGCGTCGTTGGCGGCGGCCAGATCGATGTTGGAGATACGGGAACCGGCATCGGCGGAGTTGACGATGGGCTTGCCGTTGGTGCGGTTATAGACGTGGATACCGGCTTCGATGGCCTTCTTGTTGGCGGTATCGAGGGCCAGAGGCACGTTGTTGAAGTTCTCCTGCAGCAGCTTGACCGCCCAGGTCATCAGCTCGGGGCCGTTGGACTCGGCAGGGCCGATGTTGACGTCCAGATAGGTAGCACCGGCCTTGATCTGCTCGGCGGCACGCTTCAGGATGGGCTCGGGGTTCATGGTGTTCATGGCCTCGCGGATCACGGGGCTGATGCAGTGGATGCGCTCGCCGATGGTGACGAACTTGGGGGAGTTGGGGTCGCGCTGCTTGTAGGTGACGCCCATATCCACCACGTCAATCTTGGGGATGGACATGGAGATCTTCTCGAAGTCCAGAGGAGCGTCCGCGTCCACGACCTTCTTCTCCTCGGCGGGCTTCTTGGAGGCGGCGACAGCCTCGGCGGCCTTGATGTACTCGCCGTCGCGCAGGTACTTCACCAGCTCCACGGCCTCGCGGGTACCGACCACCACGTTCCAGTCAGGCAGCTTATCCTGAATGTCGCCCTTCATCACGGCAGCCTTGCCGGGGATGATGAGGGTACGGTTGTTGATCTTACCGGCGATATCGTACTCGTCAAAGAACTTCTTGATGGAGCCGGAGGAGAACTTACCGGCGGCCCACGCGGTCAGCACGGACATACCGGATGCATCGGTGATCAGCAGGTTTACGGGCACCTTGGAGCGCTCCAGCTCGCCGGAGACGAGGAAGTAGGTCAGGGCGAAGTCCACGGTCAGCGCGCAGGGATCGTCGGGGGTCGCACCGTTGATGGGATAGATGCCTGGCTCCACCTTCATGGGCTTCTGAGGATCGGTGAACACGTTCTGGCGCAGGCCGTACAGAGGCAGCGCCTCAGCATAGCGCATGGTCTCCATGACAACGATGGAGCCGTACTTCATGGTGAACAGGGACGCCAGCGCAGTCTCCATATGTACGTCGCCGTGGCACAGCTTGGCCAGATTGACGATGGAGGGATAGCCGAAGGTACGGTCGCCGTCCTTCAGGGCGGTGCGGCGCACCAGCACGGCGTTGGCGAAGGTCTCCTTGATGGTGGCGCCGGTCACGTCGATGACCAGATTCTTGTTCTCCAGCTTCTCCAGCGCGGCCACGGTGTCGTGGATCTCGGCCAGATCGGCGCCCTTGACGCCCAGCACCACACCGGCCTCCACGGCCAGTGCGCTCATGGCCTCGTAGTTATCCTTATTGGCGCCGTTCAGCAGAGGCTTGGTGTCGCCGATGGCGGCCAGCGCCAGCTTGGCGTTATCCACGCTGTCGGTGTCGATGATGACGGCACGCTCGGCAGCGGCAGCCTTCTTGCACAGCTCGGCCAGACGGGCGCCGTCGCCGCCGTCGTGGACCAGCAGGAACTCCACATACTCACGCTCGCCGATACGCTCGTAATCCACGGCCTTCATCTCGGCCAGCTTGGCGTCCACAGCGGCGTCGTCCATGCAGGTGCACAGGGACACGGCAAAGCGGTTGCGGTTGACGAAGGTCTTTTCATGACGCATCATGACGGTCTCGCCGCCCAGCTTCATGCCGCCCACCTCGATGGCCTTCATGGGGGGCGCGGTAGCCTCGCTCAGCAGGGCGATGGCCTCGTCGGACATATAGGGACATTTCTCGATGGGCAGAGCGCCCTGAGCCACCTTCATGCAGAATGCCATACAGGTGGGAACGCCGCACTCCTTGCAGTTCTTCTTGGGAGACAGCTTGAAAATATCTAAACCTTTAACAGCCATTGTTTGGTTCCTCCTTTCCGCGTCAGACCAATGCGCCGATCATGGCGGCGATGGTGCGGATAGCTTCGGGGTGGCGCATAATGACGGCATCGGAGCCGCTGGCCAGCACGGCGGCGGCGGTGACGATCTCCATCTCGATGCCGCGCTCTTCCTGAGAGCCCCACTCGGGCATGTCGGCCTCAGGCATGATGGACTCCTTCACGCCCCAGGTGTCGGCGGACACGGGGGTGATGATGGGCATCTGCAGCATGGCGTCGGACTGGCCCAGAGCGGCGTCCTTCACGCGGTCCAGCGTGGAGGCCACATACTCGAAGCCGTAACCGGCGGCAGCGGAGCCGATGTTCATGACGATGGACTGCGCGTTGACACCCAGCTGGGTCATGACGGTGTTCAGCTGCTTGGCAAGGTTGATATCCACGGCGGACTCGGCGCCCACCTTCTGGCCGTAGGCCAGACCTGCGCCTGCGCCGATGGCCTTGTAGTTCTCGTCACGGGCGGACAGCACCAGAATGTTCTTGCCGGCCAGCGCCTCGGCGATCTTGTTGAACAGCTCGGTATCCTTTTCGATATTCTTGCAGCCCATGACCACCAGCGGCATATCGGTGGCGTCGGCCACGGACTTGGCCAGCTCCACGCACTCGTCAACGGACTTGTTCTCGCCGTTGGGGTCAGCGCCCTCCAGATGCAGGCAGATGAAGGAAGCGCCCTCCATCTCAGCGGCACGCTTGGCCATGTCGGCCACAGTGGCGCAGCCCTCGTAGAACTTCTGCTCGCCGGGCATGGTGCACATGGCCATACCGGCGTCGGTCAGCTCCACGCCGATCTTGGGTGCGTTAGTGATCTCACCGTCGAAGGTGTGGAAGGCCAGCACGTTCTGACCGCCGATGGTGACGGCCTTATCGCCAACACCCAGAACCACCTCGTTGATGTGGGCGTTGTACGTTTGCTTCTTGGGAACGAAAGACATCTTGACAGATCCCCCTTGTTGATATTTGATGTTTCGATGTTAAAGTTTCAGTTCTTTGATGATCCCGGCCAGCGCCTGCTTTACCGGCGTGCTGTCGGGCACCTGAGAACTGGGTTTTCCTTCGCAGTCATAGGCGTAAACCGTATCGTCCTGGGGCAGTACGCCTGCCAGCTCCAGATGGTATTTTTCGATCTCCTCCGCCACGCCGGGGTTTAGCTCCCCGTTGGGCGCACGGTTGACGATCAGCTTCATGGTGCCGGGCTTCAGCTCCAGCTCCCGGATCATCTCAGCGAGGCGTCCCGCCGCCTGAATACCGCGCCGCGAGCAGTCAGAGATCAGCAGCATGGTGTCCACATGGGGCAGCGTGCCGCGGCTGATATGCTCCAGTCCGGCCTCGTTGTCGATGACCATATATTTGTAGTTGCCGACGTACTTGTCGATCTGCGTTTTCAGCACGCCGTTGACAAAGCAGTAGCAGCCCTTGCCCTGAGTCCGGCCCATGACCAGCATGTCATAGTCGTCCTCCTCCACCAGCGCGGAGCTGAACTTCATCTCAGCGTAATCCGCCTTGGTCATACTGGGCGGCACGGTGCCGTTCTTCTCGGCCTGTGCCATCTCCTCGCGGATATCGCCCAGCGTGGTCTCGACCTCCACGCCCAGCACCTCGTTGAGGTTGGAATTGGCATCCGCATCCACCACCAGCAGCGGGCCCTTCCCCGCCTTGCACAGATAGTCGATGAGCATGCCGCAGGTGGTCGTTTTGCCGACGCCACCCTTACCTGCCACTGCAATGATATGTGTCTTTCCCATAGCTTGTATCATCCTTTTGCGGTGTCCGCGGGGAGGGTTGCTCCCCGCGGGACACAGGGGTTTTAGTTTCTCAGATCAGGTCCAGCAGACCGGCAGCCTTGGCGATGTAAGCCACATCGTCGTACTTGTTCAGGGCATACAGATGGATGCCGTCCACGCCGCAGGCGCGGTACTCGTCGATCTGGTTGATGGTGTACTCGATACCGGCAGCCTTGAAGGAGGCCTTCTTGCCCTCCACGTCAGCGTCAAAGGGATCCTTGACGAAGGGGTTGGGGAAGATCCAGTTCTTGGAGATGATCTCGCACAGAGCGCGGGGCATCACGCAGCCGTTGCGGCTGAGAGCCATGTTGATGGTAGCGGCCTGATCCAGAATGGGCATGATACCCACATCCACGGGCATGGTGATGCCGGCGGCGCGGATGGCGTCCAGCCAGTAGCGGAACTGGTCCATATCCCAGCACAGCTGAGTCATGATGTAGTCGGCGCCGTTGTCCTGCTTCTGCTTCAGGAAGGCGATGTCAGCCTCCAGAGAGCGGCAGGCGATGTGGCCCTCGGGAGAACCGGCCACGGCGATGGTGAACTTGTCACCGAACTCCTGACGGACGAACTTCACCAGCTCGGTGGCATAGTGCAGGTCGCCGCCGGTGCCTTCCCAGCCGAAGGGCAGGTCGCCGCGCAGAGCCAGCATATGATCGATGCCGTGATCCAGATAGTTCTGCAGCTGCTCCTTGATGCCTTCCTTGGTGTTGCCGATGCAGGTAAAGTGAGTGACGGGGGTGCACTTGCCGTCCTTCTTGATCTTGTCCAGAACCTCCAGATTCTTGCCCACATTGGAGCCGCCCGCGCCATAGGTGCAGGAGATGTAGTCAGGGTTCAGGGTATACAGTTTGTCCAGCACGCCGTTTTCGCCGCACAGCTTCTCCATGCCGACGTCGGTCTTGGGGGGAAACACCTCAAAGGAAAATGCAGCTCTCTTGCTGAAAATGTCCTTCACGCTCATAAGTTACCTCCTTAGTATCCACAAACAAAAGAATTTATCATGATCCCGATCAGGGGATTTAGATACAAATGGAACTGGCATGAAATCTGACGATTTCATTGCCAATGGGGATTGCGGCCGACGGCGCTATTCTCCGTTGTAGGGGCCGATGCCTACATCGGCCCGTGCGAGCCACGGATCGGTTCGATAATCAATGCGTAGGGGCCGGCGTCCTCGACGGCCCGCCAGTCTATCAAAGCATCTCGTAAGGGGAACGGGGCGTCGAGGACGCCGCCCCCTACAAAAAGAGCAAAAAACTCTTACACGCTCACAGCTCCGTGAACAGGAACTTCTGGAACATGCCCGCGCTCTCGGCAAAGATGGTGACCTCTCCTCGGGTGTTGGTCTCAGCGGTGATGTTCACCTCCGCGCCCTTGATCTCCCGCCGCACCCACTCCGCCGGGTCGTCGGTCTCCACCTCGAAGAAGAACACGTCCCGCATCTGGTTGCGCGCGCAGCTGTTGGCGATCTCACGCACCACCTCATAGCGCTTCATTTCCGGCCTCCTGAAAAAAGAAAAAACGGCCCCTATGTTCAAGACAACTATGTTCGCCTTTGCACCACAGGGCCGCGCGCACCGCGCTTTTGCCGGGGCAGTTACGGCGTTTTTCACCGCGTTCCTTTCCCCATTGTTATTTTTTCTACAATTAGAAATTATACTTGAAACCATGCGTTTTTGTCAACCTTTATTTCGTGCAAACCTCACAAAACGAACATTTCATTTTCCCTGACTTTCCGTTCCTCTACACGTTGTTGTTAAAATAGCCGTAATGCTATGTGAATTTTTTGACGAATTGACGAAAATAAATTTTTTACCTCTTTTTGCTTGTTTTTTCCTGTCAATCACGGTATGATACAGGCAGTGTGCGCAGGCCGGGACGCTTCTCCCGTTGCGGACACATCCCTTGCTGCAAGAGTAGAAGTGGCGCGTTAAGTGCCGGTCGGATGGGAGGTTGCCGCCGGACGAAGGAGCTTGCTCCGCGATGCCATCTTCGCATCCGCTGTTGCAGAGTACGGCCACGCCGTGCGCGGAACAACTGCATACCCTTTCCCCAACCTCCTCCCACTTTTTAGTTAGGAGGCCTTTTTTATGTCCAAAAATTTCCAGAAGTCCGGATGGAGCGTCCGCTCCATCGCCATTTGCGCCCTGCTGACGGCGCTGAGCGTCATCCTTGCCCGCCTGCTGATCCCCATGCCCAACGAGACAACCCGCTTCTCCATCGAGGCGGTGCCCATCTTCATCGCAGGCATGCTGTTCGGCCCGCTGCCCGGCGCGTTCACCGGCTTTGCCGCCGACTTCATCGGGTGTCTGTTCACCCCCTACGGCTACAACCCCATCTTCTGCGTGCCGCCCATCCTGTACGGCCTCAGCGCCGGACTGTTCCGCCCGTGGCTGACCCAGAAGGTCTCCCCTGTCCGCATCGCCGTGGCGTTTCTCCCGGCCATTGTGCTGGGTTCCATTCTCTATCAGAGCGGCTCGCTGGCCCTCATCTACGGCGGCGAGAGCAAGCTGGCCTACTTCGTGACGAAGCTGGCCACCCGCAGCGTGCAGTTCGCCGTCACCGGCGTGCTGGATGTGCTGCTGGTGTGGGTGCTGTGCCGCTCCCGCGTATTCACCGCCGCCGGTGTGTGGCCCACTGCCGCACAACCGGCACAGAAAGGAGTGTCAGGTCAATGACACTGGAGGAAGCTTTACATTACATACACGCCGTCTGCTGGAAGGGCAGCATCCCCGGTCTTGCGCGTATCAGCGCATTGCTGGACAGGATGGGTCATCCGGAGCGGACGCTGAAGTTCGTTCACGTCACCGGCACCAACGGCAAGGGCTCCACCTGCGCCATGGTAGCCTCGGTACTGCGGCAGGCGGGATACCGCACGGGCCTGTACACCTCGCCCTACATCGTCCGGTTCAACGAGCGGATGCAGATCAACGGCGAGATGATCCCCGACGAGGAGCTGTGCCAGATCACCGAGGAGATCAAGCCGCTGGCCGACAGCATCTTCGAGCAGCCCACCGAGTTTGAGATGGTCACCGCCATCGCCTTCGCGTGGTTTGCCCGCCGCAAGTGCGACATCGTGGTGTGCGAGGTGGGCATGGGCGGCGAATTTGACGCCACCAACGTCATCGGCCCGCCGGAGGCCGCCGTGCTGTGCAACATCGGTCTGGACCACACCGAGGTGCTGGGCGACACGCTGGAGAAGATCGCCGCCACCAAGAGCGGCATCATCAAGCCCGGCTGCGACGCGGTGCTGTACCGCTCCACCGACGGCGTCGAAGCCGTAGTGGCCCAGCGCTGCCGCGAGGTAGGCGCCACGCTCCACAAGGTGGATTTCACTGGGCTGCACCTGCGCTCCCACTCGCTGGAGGGTCAGATCTTCGATTTCGGCGGCCGGGAAGAACTGCACCTGCCCCTGCTGGGCGAGCACCAGCTTCACAACGCCGCCGTGGCGCTGACTACGTTGGACGTGCTGCAGAAGCGGGGCTGGCAGATCACCGAGGAGGACATCCGGCAGGGATTGTCCCATGTCACATGGCCCGGACGGTTCCAGATCATCCGCCGCGACCCGCTGTTCCTCATTGACGGCGGCCACAATCCCCAGTGTATTCAGGCGCTGGCGCAAAATATCACTGATTATCTGCCGGGCCGTCCCCTGACGGTGCTGACCGGCGTGCTGAGCGATAAGGATTACCACTGCATGTACCGCAGCGTGGCGGAGCACGCCACGGAGTTCATCACCGTCACGCCGGACAATCCCCGCGCCCTGACGGCGCAGGAGCTGGCGAAATATCTGGCCAGCTTCGGCAAGCCGGTGACCCCCTGCGATACGGTGGCCGAGGGCGTCCGTCTGGCCATCGAACACGCCGGTAAGGGCGGTACGGTGCTGTGCTACGGCTCACTGTACCTGCTGGGCGATGTGATTTCAGCAGTTGAAGAAACCAAATGACCCCAAAGCGGCAGGCTCCCTGCCGCTTTGGTTTTACAAGGAGACGCCCCATGTTTGCTGACTTACATATCCACATGCTGCTGTCCGGGGCAGACTGGAAGGCCGCCATCGCCGGGCATCAGCCATCGCCGGACGATGCCCTGATACGCCGCCGTCTAGCCGCCTATCAGGCGGCGGGCATTACCTATCTCCGGGACGGCGGCGACCGGTTCGGCGTGTGTCTGCGGGCCAAGGTACTGGCACCGGAATACGGCATCACCTACCGCACCCCGGCGTTCCCCATCTACAAGAATGGCCACTACGGCAGCTTCATTGGCCGGGGATGGTCGGACTTGACAGAGTACCATGCCTTGCTGGCGGAGGCTAAAGCGGCGGGGGCGGACTTCATCAAGCTGATGGTATCGGGCCTGATGGATTTTTCTGTCTACGGACGGCTGACGGAGGAGCCGCTGACAGATGCGGAAATGCACGACCTGATCGCCGCCGCCCACGATATGGGGTACGCCGTCATGGCCCACTGCAACGGAGCGGAATCGGTAGAAAACGCCGTATTATCGGGCGTTGACAGCATCGAGCACGGAGCATATCTGGACGATGAAGCCTGCCATGTTCTGGCGGAAAGCCGCGCCGTCTGGGTGCCCACCCTGTCCACCATCGGCAATCTCATCGGCAGCGGACGGTTTCCGGACGATGTGGCGGCACGCATTCTCCGGTCGGCGCAGGAAAACGTCCGCAGGGTGGCCGGTCTGGGCGGTCTCATCGGCTTGGGCTGCGACGCTGGCGCGTTCCGGGTGCCCCATGTGGAGGGCACCCTCAGCGAGGAGAAATGGCTGCGTGAGACGCTGGGCCAGCGCACGGACGCCGTCCTGACCGAGGCGGAGGCGCGCGTTAAAAACATATTCTGAGCATAAAAAAGCGGTATTCGGGCAAAGCCCGAATACCGCTTTTTTTGTTTTTGGAAGAATTCCCTTACATGAGGGGCTCCATCTCCAGAACGGGATGGCCCACCTCGGTCAGGAAGCCATACAGCTCCTCCATGTCGGTGGTGACGGTCTCGTCAGCGATCATGCTGGTGAAGTTGTCGATGCCGTACAGCTCCTTGGCGGTGGCGTTGATGCGATCCGCCATCTGATCCTTCAGCTCCTTGGGCAGCCACACGATGCGGCCCATGCCGCCCTCGGCAGCCAAGAACTTCTTGGAGGCGATGAACTGCTTGCCGTGGCCCATGAAGCCGGGGGTCTGAACGCCGCCGCCGGTCATGGAGGCCATCTCGGAGAAGCTCATGCCCAGCGGGGTCATGCCCACATGCTCACGGTTGGTGATGACCACGCCGTTGGACATGGGCTCGATGCCGCAGATGCACTCGAAGCAGCCGCAGGAGGTCATGGGATCCTCCAGAATGGAGTACAGCGTCACGCGCTCCAGCGCACCGTGAGAGTACTTGCTGACGGCCTCGTTGACGTCCTCGTAGGCGCCCAGACGCTCGTCCAAGCAGCGATCCTTGGGGACGATCTGGCAGGGGCCGTTGGGATCCAGCTCATTGGTGGCCTTGGCATCCAGCCAAGACACAGCGCCGCACAGGCCCAGACGCTCGGGGGTGACGATGCAGACGTGGCTGGGGGAGAAGGCCTGACACAGGATGCAGGTGTAGAACTTATCCACGGACTCGTCGGTCATGGACTTCAGGCGGGCGTCACGGGCCACGAACGCCTCGTTGGCCTTGGCGCGGATCTCCTTGCAGCCCTCGGGACGGGTGCAGATGCGGACCTGACACTTGTCCACCACGGTCTCGTACTCGCCCTTGACCTTGGCGTACAGCACCTCGCCCAGATGACGGGCGCGGAAGCCGGCCTCGAAAGCGGACTTGGACACGCGGACGCGGATCATGTCGCGCTGACCGGTGTGCATAACACCCTCGATGCAGTTGAGGAAGTTGTGGAACTTACGCTCGACAACCGGCTCGAAGTCGGTCTGCCAAGACTTACCGGCCACCTCCAGCGTGATGGTCAGGCAGATCTTGGAGCCGGGCTCAAACTCGTCGAAGTCGGGGCCGTCCAGAATGATGGCGTGATCCTCGATATTCTGGGCCTCCTCGGTGCGGCAGAACTCGCAGCAGTCCACGCGGGAGCCGTCGATCTCGATCTGGGTGTCGTTCTTGCGGATGATCTCGCCCTCGAAGGCGTTTGAGAAGGCCACGGGGATGTCGATGTTGGTGACCTTGATCTTGATATCGCGGGCCTCCAGAGAGGTCTCGATCCAGTCCTGCGTATTCTCGTTGATGATGAGGGACTTGGGAACGGCCCACATGTCATCGGTATCGTTGGTGATGACGGGGAAGCCCAGCTGGATGGCGCCGGCGCCGCAGGCCACGGTGATGTCGGGCACGGGAGCGTAGGCGTTGACGAACGCGAAAATGCGGTGGAAAGAGTAGTCGATATGGCCGTCATAATCGCCGGGCTGGACAGCGCCGAAGATGAAGGCGGCGCGGACAACCAGAGAGATGATGTGGCCCACGGACCAGATATCCTCGCCCACGGGGACGACGCGGACATCGAAGTTCATGGTCATGCCGCACTCGATCAGCTGGTCAATGATGCCGCCGATCAGGAACACGAAGATACCGCGGGACTGATAGCCCTTGACGGTCTCCAGCGCCTCCTCCTTGGTGGGAGCGGGGCCGATCATGACCACGAAGCCAGGGATGTCGCGGGTGACCAGCGGCACGCCAAGGGTACGGACCTCGGCGTCGGTAAAGTGGCCGTGGTAATTGGTGCCGGCATAGGGCTCGGGGTTGCGGGCATACTTGCAGGCCTCGATCATCTCGGCGGCGATGGCGGTGCCAACACCGGAGGTGAAAATGTCCTTGGTCTTATACTCGCGGGTCATCATGGCCTTCACGTCGGCCAGCGTGTCGCGCAGCTCGCCCAGCGTGGTGACCTTCTTGCCCAGATAGGCGTAAATGCAGGACAGGTAGTAGGCCGTGTCCGGCATCTTCATAGGTGCGGACTCGCCCAGCTCGGCGACGACGGCGTTGATCTCTGCCTCCGCCTTGGCAAACATCTCGTCGGAGCCTCTGAATACTCTGTCAAATAATCCCATTGATCTATTTCATCCTTTCAATTATTCATGTCTCGTCGATGCGCGCCTTGATGGCCCGGATCTCCTCCACGGCCTTGGGGCTGACATCGTAAGGGGAAAGGCCGCGCCGGTCGGCGTCGATGACCTCGGCATCGTAGCTGATAAAGCCCAGCAGATTCTCCTCGGGGATGCGGGAGCGGACAAATTCACGGTCCGCGTCGTCCCGGATCTTGTTGGCCACCACGTCCACCTTGGTAACGCCAAGGTCGGCGGCCAGCTGCTTCACCTTTTCATAGGTCTGCACGCTTCTTGCGCCCGGCTCAATGACCACGATGAAGCGATCCATGCATCCGGCGGTGCCGCGGCCCAGATGCTCCAGCCCCGCCTCCATGTCCATAATGACCACGTCGTCCTTGCGGAACACCAGCGCGGAGAGAATGGACTTGAGCATCACATGCTCGGGGCAGACGCAGCCGCCGCCGCCGGTCTCCACCGTGCCCATCACCAGCAGCTTGACGCCGTTGATATCGCGGGAGAACTTATCGGGGATATCGCTGACCTGCGGGTTCAGCTTGAAGAATTTATTGGTATAGGTGGCGCCGGTGCGCTCCTCTACCAGCTGACGCATTTTGGAAATGGGGGTGATGGAGTTGACCTCCTCCTCCGTCAGACCCAGCGCCAATCCCAGATTGGCGTCCGGGTCCACGTCGGCGGCCAGCACAGTACGGCCTTCGTCGGCGTACAGGCGGGCCAGCGTGGAGGAGAGCGTCGTCTTACCTACGCCGCCCTTTCCGGTAATGGCTACTTTCATTGCTTGGTTCGACCTTTCCTCAGTCAAGATACGGCTCTTATCAGATGCCCAGCGCGGCGCGCTTGGCCTCGATACCGGCGATCATCTTGTCGCCCAGACTCTCGATATCGGTGTCCACGATGAAGCGGGCTTCCACCCAATCCTTCACGCCGTGCTCACCCTGCAGCAGCTCCACCACCTCGCTGGAGCCCTTGGTGTAGGGATCCACGCCCAGATAGGTGTCGATACCGGTGGCGACCACATAGTTGCCGATGGAGACGGCCTTCTCGCTCATCCACTCGGGTGCGCAGCCGCACAGGGGGATCTGGGAGATGTTGATGCCCCAGTCCTTGGCGATGTCGGAGGCCAGCAGCATCATGCGGGAGATATCCACGCAGGAGCCCATGTGCAGCACGGGGGGAATACCCACCAGCTCGCACACGCGCTTGAGGCCCTCGCCGCAGTATTCCTTGGCGGCGGGATCCATCAGACCGGCCTTGGCGGCAGCCTGAGCGGAGCAGCCGGACAGGATGACAATGATGTCGTTCTTCAGCAGCTTCTTCATCAGCTCAATATGAGCGGTGTCGGGACGGACCTTGGGGTTATTGCAGCCCACCATGGCCACGGCGCCGCGCAGCACACCGGCCTTCACGCAGTCGATCAGGGGCTTGGTGGTGCCGTATGTATCCACATGGGAGTTGCACACGCCGTCCAGTTCCTTCTTGATGGCCTCCAGAGAGTAGCCCACGCGGGCCTTGGTCTTCAGGTCGGGGATGTTGACCAGCTCGGGACGGCGGTTCTTGAAGTTCTCGATGGCGGTCTTGACGATATTCTTGGCGTTCTCACCAGCGCTCTCGGCATGGAACTCGATAAAATCAGAGTCGGGGATGCGGGCAATGGGAGAGGTGGTGATGAACTTGGTGTGGAAGCACTTGCTCAGGGGGCCCAGTGCAGGGAAGATGCACTGCACGTCCACCACGATGGCCTCGCAGGCACCGGTCAGCACCACGTTCTCCTGACTCAGGAAGTTACCGGCCATGGGGATGCCGTGACGCATGGTGACCTCGTTGCTGGTGCAGCACACACCGGCCACGGTGATGCCCTTGGCGCCGTTTTCCTTGGCGTAGGCGATCATCTCGGGGTCGTTGGCATAGAACACGATCATCTCGGACAGGGAGGGATCGTGGCCGTGAACGATGATATTGACGTTGTCCTTCTCCATCACGCCGATGTTGGCGGTGGTGTCGATGGGCTTGGGGGTGCCGAACATAACGTCGGAGAATTCCGTACCCATCATGGAGCCGCCCCAACCGTCGGACAGACCGGCGCGCAAGGACTGGCGGATCAGTGCCTCCGGCAGGGAGGAACAGCCCATATGGGTCATATGCAGAGACTGGGACACCTCGCGGTCAATGGCGCGGGGCTCGATACCGGCCTTGTTCCACAGCTCCTGGGTATGCTCGGGCGCGCGTTTGAGGAAGCGCTGCACGCCGAAGGGCTTGCCGTATTCCAGCAGGCCGATCTCGGCGACCTCATGGGCCAGGTCATAGATGTCCTTGCCCTCGGTCTCCACGCCCCATTCCTTGGCGATGCGGATCAACTTATCGGGGTCCTTGACCTGATAGTTGCCGCCCTCGCGGGTCTGGTACAGGGTGTGCATGATCTCACGACCATGGTCGGAGTGGGTGGCGGAGCCACCGGCGGTGAAGCGCAGATAGTTTCTGCCGACGATGCCGTGAACATCGCAGCCGCAGATGCCTCGGGGCGCCTTAGGGGTGATGCGGCAGGGGCCCATGGAGCAGATACGACAGCAGGTGCCTGCTTCGCCGAAGCCGCAGTGAGGGGTCTGGTTCTTTGCGCGCTGTTGCCAGGAATCCGCGCCGACCTTGACGCCGTTTTCCAGCAGCATGGCCGTGGCAGCTTCCATCTGTTCCACCGTGATTAAACGATCCCAATCTTTCAAAGTGTAATCCTCCTAACGGTTTTTTCGCCGGTCACCGCCGCGCGATGACCAGCCTGCTTGTATTCTGAAATGTATTGCTTTTCCGATGACGGTTCCTCCCACCTTCATCATTGACATTACTTTAACAAAGTATCGGTCGGTTGTCAACAACAGATACGGAAATTCCCAAACAATTTTAGAAAAGTTTCACGCTTTTTGTCTATAAAATCGTTTACAACTTTTTCTGTCCGCGGCGCGCTGTCAATTGTCCCAGCAGGGCGGTTTTCGGCAAAAGAAAATGACAGAGGCCTCTGAAAGAGCCTCTGTCATTTTTATGCTTCGTATCGCAGGGATCACTCGTTGCCGGGGAAGCTGGGGATGGTGGCGAAGCCCTTGGCCAGATCCTCGTCGGTGGGGATATAGTCGCCCATCTCGCCGTCGTTGTACTTGTTGTAGGCCACCATATCGAAGTAGCCGGTGCCGGTCAGGCCGAATACGATGGTCTTTTCCTCGCCGGTCTCGCGGCATTTGACGGCCTCGTCGATAGCGGTGCGGATGGCGTGGCTGGACTCGGGAGCGGGCAGGATGCCCTCGCAGCGGGCGAAGAACTCCGCCGCCTCAAAGACGCTGGTCTGCTCCACGCTGCGGGCCTCCAGATAGCCGTCGTGATACAGCTGGGAGACGATGGCGCTCATGCCGTGGTAGCGCAGGCCGCCGGCGTGGTTGGCGGAGGGGATGAAGCCGTTGCCCAGCGTGTACATCTTGGCCATGGGGCAGATCATGCCGGTGTCGCAGAAGTCATACTTGAACACGCCGCGGGTCAAGCTGGGGCAGGAGGCGGGCTCCACCGCGATGATACGGTAGTTGGCCTCGCCCCGGAGCATCTGGCCCACGAAGGGGGAGATCAGGCCGCCCAGATTGGAGCCGCCGCCGGCGCAGCCGATGATGATGTCGGGCTTGATGCCGTACTTCTCCAGCGCGGTCTGGGTCTCAAGGCCGATGACGGACTGGTGCAGCAGCACCTGATTCAGCACGCTGCCCAGCACATAGCGATAGCCCTCGCGGGTGGTGGCAGCCTCCACGGCCTCGCTGATGGCGCAGCCCAGAGAGCCGGTGGTGCCGGGGAACTCAGCCAAAATCTTGCGGCCCACCTCGGTGGTGTTGGAGGGAGAGGGGGTCACGTTGGCGCCGTAGGTGCGCATGACCTCGCGGCGGAAGGGCTTCTGCTCATAGGAGCACTTCACCATGAACACGCGGCAGTCCAGTCCCAGATAGGCGCAGGCCATGCTGAGAGCCGTGCCCCACTGACCGGCGCCGGTCTCGGTAGTGACGCCCTTCAGGCCCTGCTCCTTGGCGTAGTAGGCCTGCGCGATGGCGGAGTTCAGCTTGTGGCTGCCGGAGGTGTTGTTGCCCTCGAACTTGTAGTAGATCTTCGCGGGGGTCTGGAGCTTCTCCTCCAGGCAGTAGGCCCGGACCAGCGGCGAGGGACGGTACATCTTATAGAAGTTGCGGATATCCTCGGGAATCTCAAAGTAGGCGGTGGTGTCGTCCATCTCCTGCTTCACCAGCTCGGCGCAGAACACGCCGCCCAGCTCCTCGGCGGTCATGGGCTTTAGGGTGCCGGGGTTCAGCAGGGGCGCGGGCTTGTTGGTCATGTCCGCGCGAACGTTGTACCAATATTTGGGCATCTCATCCTCGGTGAGGTAGATTTTGTAAGGAATGTTTCTGTCCTTGAGCTCTTTCATGATGTTTCTCCTTTATATTCTATAATGTATATTTTTCTATTTACGCGAAATAATCGATCTTCATGGCGTGCTTGACCTTATCCAGCGTTCTGGCAGCCTCGGCCTGCGCGGCAAAGCTGCCCTTGCGCAGAATTTCCATCACGGCGGCGGGGTCCTTCGCCAGCTCCTGACGGCGGGTACGGATGGGCTCCAGCGTCTCCTGCAGGACGTTATTCAGGAACTTCTTCACCTTCACATCGCCCAGACCGCCCCGCTCGTAGTGGGCCTTCAGCTCGTCCAGATTGGCGTAATCCGGCAGGTAGCGGGCAAAGTGCTCGTCGGTGCAGAAGGCGTCCAGATACATAAACACGGGGTTATCCTTGGTGTTGCCGGGGTCGGACACCTGCAGATGCTTGGGGTCGGTATACATGCCCATGACCTTGGTGCGAACGTCGTCGGGATCGTCAGCCAGATAGATGCAGTTGCCGAGGGATTTGCTCATCTTGGCCTTGCCGTCGGTGCCGGGAAGGCGGAGGCATGCCTCGTTGTCCGGCAGCAGGGCGGAGGGCTCCACCAGCGTCTCGCCGTACAGCTCGTTGAAGCGGCGGACGATCTCGCGGGCCTGCTCCAGCATGGGCAGCTGATCCTCGCCCACGGGAACGGTGTCGGCCATGAAGGCGGTGATATCCGCCGTCTGGCTGACGGGATAGGTCAGGAAGCCCATGGGGATGCTGTGGTTGAAGCCCCGCAGCTGGATCTCCGCCTTGACGGTGGGGTTCCGCTCCAGACGGGCCAGCGTCACCAGATTCATGTAGTAGAAGGTCAACTCCGTCAGTTCGCTGACGTGGGACTGCACCAGAATGGTGGACTTGGCCGGGTCGATGCCGCAGGACAGGTAATCCAGCGCCACCTCAAGGATGTTGTCCCGCACCTTCTGGGGATGGTCGAAGTTGTCGGTGAGGGCCTGCGCGTCGGCGATCATGAAGAACAGCTTTTCAAATTTGCCGCTGTTTTGCAGCGTAACGCGGTTGCGGAGGGAACCTACAAAATGGCCCACATGAAGCCGTCCGGTAGGACGGTCGCCTGTCAGAATGATCTTTCCCATGATCGTTTCTCCTTTTTGTATGTGAAAATTATTTTTAATAAAATTAAAAGCCTGTCTCATGAAATCATTCATGAGACAGGCTGTAAAAACACTTCCTGCGGTACCACTCATATTGACGTAATAACGTCCACTCTGCACGCACCATCATGCGCTCCGCCGGGGTAACGGCCGCGGATGCCGTCGGGTATTACTGGCCGTTTCCGGTGTTCTCCCCGCCCTCGTAAGTCCATTCACCGTACATTCCGCTGCCCCGCTCCCACCAACCGCGCGGCTCTCTGAAAGGTTCCTGTACGGATACTCCTCTTACTCAATGGTTTGCTTGTTTGATTATGGACGTACTTTAGCACTTTCAAAGCAGGTTGTCAAGTGTTTTTTCAGTAAAGCCGCTGCTTTTTTGCGATGACCTCGCCATCCACCTCAATGGTCTGGCTGCCCAGCGCCGACATGCTGGTGGCCACGGTATGGCCGTCCACCTGCGCGGAGATGGTATAGGCCGACTCCATGACGCCCTCCTGCCGGGCATAGACCCAGCCGTCCACCACCAGCTCCGTCAGGCCGTAGCTGCGGCGGGCCTCGATCTCATGGGTACCGTAGGTGGCGGACACCAGCACGCGGGATTTGCCCTCCGCCGGTGTGCCGATGGGCAGGGTATCCGGCTGACCGGTGGGCTGCTGGGAGGCGTCGTAGAACCGGTTCTCCTGCCCTGCCAGATGGCGGGGCTTATAGTCCGGGTTGTCCTCCTGCTCCAGCGCCCGCGGGCCGCTGATGACGCCAAGAACCAGATACACCAGCACCCAGATGTGGAAGGCAATATCCAGCAACAGAGACGGCTCGAAGAACGGCAGATACTCCACCAGCATGAAAATCGTATCCAGACTGAACAGCACCAGCGCCGCGATCATCCACCCTCTCCGCTTTTTGGAGAAGATCCAGCACAGCAGATAGGGCACTAGCACCAGCACCGCCAGACCGCCGCCCACCAGCAGATCGATCTTGTCGCCCAGCGCTTCATAGTAGGCCCGGCCATATCTGGCAAACACATAGGACAATGTGTTGGAAAACAAATAGTACCGGTCGCTGCCATACAGGCCCAGCCCCACATTGCACAGCGTGAAGGCCAGCATGACGATCAGATTCATCCGGGCTGCTTTATAGCGTTTTACCTCTTTCATGGTACATCCTCCCGTAAATTTTCTCTCTTTCCTCGTTTTTATAATGCTCTCAAAAATTCCGGCTTCAGTCCCACGCCGGAAAGCCCCGTCTGCACCTTGTCCAGCAGCGCCTGCCGGTCACGGTTCAGCGTCCCCTTCAGCGTCAGATAGTTGCTGGCGTGGTTCATGCGGAACACGCTGCCCTCGGAGTCGATGTGCTGCAAAAACAGCTCCGTCTCCTTCAGCACCTCCACGGGGCTGAGCAGGGTAAACTCACCCTCCCGCACCCACCGCTCCAGCGGCGTGCCGTGCTCCACCATCAGCGTCAGCAGGCCGATGTACTCCGGCTTCATGGCGCTGAGGGCCTCCGCCGTACCGATGGCGTGCTCCCGCCACAACTCCACGCTGCCAAGGCCGGAGATGGCCGTCACCGACAGCGCCATACCGCAGCGGCGGGCCTTCTGCCCCGCCGCCACGATGGCAGCGGCACTGTGGCCCTTGCTCATCCGCTCCAGCACCGCGTCGCAGCCGGATTCCAGTCCCATGTACACCATCTGCAAGCCCCGCTGCCGCAGAAGCCGCAGGTCGTCCTCCGACTTCACCTGCAGGCTGGTGGGCGAGGCGTAGCACGTCACCCGCTCACACTCCGGAAACAGGCCGTAGATCAGGCCCAGTATCTGCACCAGATCGTCGGTTTTCCGCATCAGCGCGTCGCCGTCCGCCAGAAACACACGCTCCACCCGGCGGTACAGCTGGCGGGCCGTCTCGAAATCCTCCCGGATCTCCTGCATGGGCCGCAGGGCAAAATGCTTATCGTCGTACATATCGCAGAAGGCACAGCGGTTATGGCTGCACCCGTAGGTCACCTGCACAATCAGGCTGTACGCCTCGGAGGGCGGGCGGTACACCTTTCCCTTATATCGCATACACATCACTCCTTTGCCGTTATTATGCCATACATTCCGCCATTTGAAAAGCATATTTTTCTCCGGCGGCACATAGGCTGTGGCATATCAACAAACGAGGTGGACATCATATGGACAACAACTTCAACCGCGTGCAGCTGTGCGGCACGGTGGACAGCGCCCCGGAGCTGAGCCACGTCAACCACGGGGTATCCTTCTACAAATTCACGCTGGCGGTAGAGCGGCTCAGCGGGCTTGCGGACAAGCTGACGGTGATCGTCTCGGCGCCGCAGCTGGAGATCGCCGCGGTTCAGGAGGGCGACACAGTAACGGTGCGGGGCCAGCTGCGCTCCTTCAACAACAAAAGCGGTCAGGGCAGCCGTCTGGTGATCTCCGTATTTGCCCATGTGCTGGAAAAGGGCGGAGACGCGCCCTTCAACGTGATCCAGCTGTCGGGCGTGCTGTGCAAGCCGCCGGTACTGCGGCGGACGCCGCTGGGCCGGGAGATCAGCGACATCATTCTGGCGGTTAACCGCCGCTACGGCCGTGCGGATTATCTTCCCTGCATCGCATGGGGGGCGGTGGCCCAGCAGGTGGCGGCCATGACCACCGGCGACCGCCTGACCATCGAGGGCCGGGTGCAGAGCCGTACATACACCAAGGTGGAGAACGGCGTCTCCACCGAGCGCACCGCCTATGAGGTGTCCATCATGCGGCCCGCCCTGCTGGAGGAGTTTCTGTTCTGACTTGACGTGTCCCCTCCCCCGCCGTATAATGGCGGGAGGAAAGGGGGCGGCCCGTGTGGATAAGTGCGAGAGCTGCGTATTTTACAGCTATGACGAGGACTATGACGATTATATCTGCGAGATGGATCTGGACGAGGACGAAATGGTGCGTTTTCTCTCCAACCAGAGCAGCCAATGCCCCTATTGGCGTCCGGGTGACGAGTACCTGACGGCAAGGAAGCAATAAAATAACTGGCGCAAAATCTGACGATTTTGCTGCCAATAGGGCTTGCGGTGTCCACGCCGCGAACTCTGCGCGGCTTTTATATCGGTCAAACACACCGCCTGCGGTCTCCACATAGAATGGAACGCGGGCGGTGTACTGTTTTCCGTCGCCGCCGCGTAATCTGCTCTTCTCAGGAGGTTTGCCATGGCAACCATTACCAATCAGGCGGCTTTGTCCTATAACGGCATCACCACCCTCTCCAACATCGCGGTAGGCGAGCTGGTGGAGGTGCTGACCGTTACCAAGACGGCGGCCGACACCACCTATACCCCCGGCGGCACCAAGACCTACGCCATCTCGCTGGTGAACTCCGGCGCGGCGGCCTTCACCGGCCTGACCATCACCGATACGCTGGGCAGCTATGCCTTCAACAACGGCACGCTGTATCCCCTGACGTATGTGACCGGGTCGCTGCTGTACTACGTCAACGGCATTCTGCAGGCCACCCCGGCCATTGCCGACACCGCGCCCCTGACGGTGACGGGCCTGTCGGTGCCTGCCGGCGGCAGCGCCATGCTGGTCTACTCCGCCACCGTCAACGAATATGCGCCGCTGGGCGTAGAGGACAGCATCGTCAACACTGTCTCCGTCACCGGCGGCGGTCTGGCCGCGCCGGTCACCGCCACGGAGACCATCAACGCCTCCACCGCGCCGCAGCTGTCCATCAGCAAGAGCATCTGCCCGTCCACCATCGCCGAGAATGGCACGCTGACCTATACGCTGACGCTGCAGAACCGGGGCAACACCGCTGCCGACGCTGGGGATGAGTTGGTCATCACCGACACCTTCGATCCCATCCTCAAGGATCTGTCGGTCAGCTTCAACGGCACGGTGTGGACGGAGGGCGTCCACTACACCTACGACGCGGCCACCGGCGCTTTCGCCACGGTGACGGGCGCGCTGACGGTGCCTGCCGCCACCTATACGCAGGACACCACCACCGGCATCTACACGGTGGACCCCGGCATTTCCAATCTGGTCATCACCGGCACGCTGTAACGAAACAGGGAGACGGCAAAAGCCGTCTCCCTGCTGCTATTCCTCCGGATATCTGTCGATTTTGAGCTGTATGACTTTCTTATTCTCAACCTCTGCGGCATAGGGCGCTGTATCCACATAGATGTCCTCCGCCATCAGCAGCGCCGAATACAGCTTTTGAGCATAAGGCCGCGCCAAAGGGATACTTTCCAGATCATCCAGTACACCGTCGATCGCCATGCACAGCACCGCGTACATTTTTTGATAATCCGCCACAGACAGCCCCTCTTTCGTCTACCCATAGCCTAATAGTAGCATGCATAGCCTATATTGACAAGTCTTTTCGGCTATCCTAAAGAAAAAAAGCCGGAGGGGTATGTATGGATACCATCAGCGCGGTGAAAAACCGCATTTTGCAGCTATGCGGCGAGCGGAACATCAGCGTCAACAAGCTGGCCACCATCAGCGCCCTGCCGCCCTCCAGTGTGAAAAACATCCTGTACGGAAAAAGCCAGAATCCCAAGCTGCTGACCATCAAGCTGCTGTGTGACGGACTGGGTATCACGCTGGGCGAATTCTTTTCCACACCGGAGTTTGACGCGCTGGAGCAGGAAATTCAATAGCAAAAAATGACCGTCCTTGCGGACGGTCATTTTTTATACTCTTTACTGCTTGCCCAGCTGGTAGAAGGCCACGGCGCTGGCGGCGGCCACGTTCAGGCTGTCCACCCCGTGAGCCATGGGGATGCGCACCGTATAGTCGCAGTGGGCGATGGTTTCGGCGGCAAGGCCGTCGCCCTCCGTGCCCAGCACCACGGCCAGCTTCTCCTCCGTAAGCAGGCGGGGATCGTCGATGGACAGGGAATTGTCCCGCAGCGCCATGGCGGCGGTCTTGAAGCCCAGCTGCCGCAGCAGGGTCATGCCGCCCTCCGGCCATGCCGCCTCCTCCGGGAAGTACGTCCACGGGATCTGGAACACCGTGCCCATGCTGACGCGGACGGCGCGGCGGTACAGGGGATCGCTGCCCTGACTGCTCAGCAGAACGGCGTCCATGTTCAGGGCGGCGGCGCTGCGGAAGATAGCCCCGATGTTGGTGGGGTTCATGACGTTTTCCAGCACCGCCATCCGCCGCGCTCCGGCGCAGACCTGCTCCACCGTGGGCAGCTTCGGGCGGCGCATGGCGCACAGCATGCCCCGGGTCAGCTTGAAGCCCGTCAGCTGTTCCAGCACCTCCAGCGGCGCGGCGTACACCGGGATATCCGCCGGACACCGCGCCAGCAGCTCCGACGCCTTGCCCTCCACATGCTTGCGCTCCATCAGGAAGGACACCGGCACGCAGCCCGCGTCCAGCGCCCGGCCGATCACCAGCGGGCTTTCCGCGATGAACAGGGCGTTGGCCGGGTCGGCCCGGTTCACCAGCTGATTCTCCGTCAGGCGGGCGTAGACGTCCAGCTCCGGGGCATTAAAATCCGTGATCTCGCGCAGGTCCATGGCGGTCATTTCCTCTCATTTTTTCTCGTGAACGATCAGCTCCGTCACATCGGGACGGGAATAGTGGCCGCAGGGGTCGAACTCCATGCGGGCGCGGGCGGCCTGATCCGGGTCGATGTCGGCGTAGATGATGGTCTCGCAGTCCCACACCGGCTCGGTCACATAGTGGCCGTAGGGGTCGATGATGGCGCTGCCGCCGTTGCAGGGCGCCTTGGGCAGGCGGGCGATCTCGTCGGCGGCAGGGCCGTGGTAGTTGGTGGGATACATGTCCTTGGTGAAGTACTGGTTCACATGGAACACGAAGCACTTGCCCTCGATGGCGATGTGCTTGATGGTGTCGTGCCATTCGGGGTTATTGTTGGTGTTGGGGCACAGATACAGGCTGACGCCCTTCTGGTACAGGGCCACGCGGGCCAGAGGCATATAGTTCTCCCAGCAGATCAGCGCGCCCATGGTGCCCCAGGGGGAGTCCACCGTGGGGAAGTAGTCCCTGTCCGCGTCGCCCCAGACGATACGCTCCGCGCCGGTAGGCTTCAGCTTCCGGTGGTTGCACAGCAGTTTGCCGTCCGGCCCGAAGATCATATTAGAGCAGTAGAGGGTGCCGTTGTTGCGGCCCCGCTCTGTATAGCCGATGGAGACGTAAGCGCCCGCCTCTTTCGCTGCCGCGCCGATGCGGTCGGTGTCCTCGCTGGGGCAGAGAACGGCGTTGTCATAGTAAATTTTCCAGTCGTCCCGGCATTCCTCGGTGCGGCTGCCCACGGTGAAGCCGTAGGTCAGGCCATAGGGATAGCAGGGGATCAGGGATTCGGGAAACACGATCAGCTCCGCGCCGTTTTCTCCGGCCTCGCGGATCTGGGCGCACACCTTGTTGATGGTGGCGTCCTTGTTGAACATCACCGGGGTGGCCTGTACCAGCGCCACGCGCAGCTTCTTCTGCAGGTCTTTCATAGGGGATGTCCTCCTCTTCTTGATTGTGTCACTATGGTAGCAGAAACGGCGGCGTTTGTAAATCTCTTTTCCAAGGAGCTTCCAGTTCCTTCCAGAATTTTTCCTGATACCATATATTAGCAAATTGTGAGTACGGCGTTAAGAATCCGTTCAATTTCGTGAAAATCCCACAAAGTTTGTAGGTTCCATCGGCCGGAATATCCATAATTCAGCTGTTGACTTTCGCAGTTTGAAGTCTTAAAATCATGGACAACAAAAACAAACAGCCGGAGCGAACCGGCAGAAAGGAGACCACCATGGCACGTCAGATGATGAACCTCACCAGCAAGACCCACAGCCTGAATACGGTCTCCTATTTTGCCGAGATGGCTCGCTATTTTGCGGGCTTTTATTGGTATGCCTATTTTTGCTCCCGATACCGTAAACCGGCTGAAACGACATAAGCGTTAGACCCATTTTTTTACCAGTGGCGTCAAGCGGCTTCGTCCTTCAGACGGAGCCGCTTTTCATTTTACATTTTCAACATTTTTGAGAAGGAGAAAAATTATGAACGCGATCCTAGCTGCTGCGGTCATCTTTGTGGTGTTCGCCGCCGGAGACATGATCTCCGCCAAAACAAAAGCCATTGTTTCCATGCTGCTGGTGGCCTCCGTTGTCTTTCTGGCAGGCTTCTGGGCCGGCATTTTCCCCACCACCATGTTCGTCGATTCCACGCTGCTGAGCATGGCGGGACTGCTGGTGACCATGCTGCTGGTGCATCTGGGCACCACCATCAAGCTGCGTGATTTCGGCGCCCAGTGGCGTACCGTTATCATTTCGGCGCTGGCCTGCATCGCCATTTCCGTGGCCGTGTACTTCCTCGGCCAGCTGATCATCGACCGTACCTACGCGCTGGTGGGCGCACCCATCCTGTCCGGCGGCGTGGTGGCCACGCTGCAGATGCAGGAGATGGCACAGGACGCTGACCTGCCCGAGCTGGCGGTATTCGCCACGCTGGTCATGTGTGCGCAGGGCTTCGTGGGCTACCCAGTGGCCTCTCTGTGCCTGAAGAGCGAGGCCAAGCGCCTGAAGAGGAGCATTGACGCAGGTTCCGTAACGCTGACTCCCGTAAGCGCCGCACAGACCTCCGCAAAGAAGAAGCTGATCCCCGCCCTGCCCGCCAAGTACAACACCCCCAATGTGGTGCTGGCCAAGGTCATTCTGGTGGCGCTGCTGTCCGTTACCGTTTCCGGCCTGTTCCACGACGCGGTCAACAAGCTGGTCTGGTGTCTGGTATTCGGCGTGCTGCTGAAGGAACTGGGCTTCCTGGATGAGGACGCGCTGGGCAAGGCCAACGCCACCGGCATCGTCATGCCTATCATCACCCTTTCCATCTTCACCAATCTTGCCAACGCCACCCCCGAAATGGTGGGCAATATGATCGTTCCTCTGCTGGTCTGCGTGGTCATCGGTACCATCGCGTTCTCTCTGGTGTCCATCCTTGTGGGCAAGCTGTTCGGTTACAGCTGGCAGATGTCCATGGCCATCGGCAGCTCCTGCCTGTTCGGCTTCCCCGGAACGGTCATCATCTCCAACGAGGTGTCCGAGTCCACCGGCACCACCGAGGAGGAAAAGGCCTATATCAGCGCACAGATCATGCCCAAGATGCTGGTGGCCGGTATGGTCACCGTGTCCATCACCTCCGTGCTGGTGGCCGGCGTTATGTGCAAGTGGCTGTAAGCGCAGCCCTTTGAAAGGAGTCTTATCCCATGTCTGAGATCAAAACCTACGCCGAAAGCATTTTCGACGAGCTTGTGGCCATCCGCCGCGATATCCACGCCCATCCCGAGGTGGGCATGACCGAGGTACGCACCAGCGACCTGATCCGCAAGGAGCTGGAAAAAATGGGCATGGACGAGGTGCAGTCCCCCCTGCCCACCGCCGTGGTGGGTCTGCTCCACGGCGGCAAGGGCCCCGGCAAGTGCGTGGCCTTCCGTGCGGACATCGACGCCCTGCCGGTACACGAGGAGACGGGCCTGCCCTTTGCCAGCCAGAACGAGGGCGTGATGCACGCCTGCGGCCACGACCTGCACACCACCATGCTGCTGGGGCTTGCCAAGACGCTGTGCCACCTGCGGGACTCCTTCGCCGGTACGGTGAAGTTCATCTTCGAGCCCAGCGAGGACACCATGCCCGGCGGCGCACGGAAGCTGGTGGCGGCGGGCGTCATGGAGAACCCCCATGTGGACGCCATCTTTGGCCAGCACGTCTGCCCCTCCGAGAACGATACGGTAGGCACACTGAACCTGTATAAGGGCTACTTTACCAGCGCGGTGGATCTGTTCCACATCTCCGTCCACGGTAAGAGCGGTCACGGCTCCGCACCCCACACCGCCCACGACGCCATCGCCTGCGCCGGATACCTCATCACCGTATTGCAGACGGTGGTGTCCCGCCGCACCGACCCGCTGGCCACCGCCGTGCTGACGGTGGGCACCATGTCCGGCGGCGACGCGGTGAACATCACCGCGGGCGAGGCTCAGATGGTGGCCGTGCTGCGCACCTTCGGCGACACGGCACGGGATACCGCCATCGAGGAGGTCAACCGGATCTGCAAGGGCATCGGTATCGCCTTCGCCTGCGACATCGAGGTACAGCTTGAGGAGGGCTATGCCGCCACCTATAACGACAGCGCCATGATCGACCTGGTGGAGAAGGCCGCCACCGACGAGCTGGGCCAGAGCGCCGTGCGCTATATCACACAGCCCTTCTCCGGCAGCGAGGATTTCAGCTTCTTCGGCAAGCTGACCAGTACGCCCTGCGCCTTCATGATGATCGACGCGGGCCACGGCGAAAATCAGGTGTCGCTGCACAACGGCAAGATCGTCTTTGACGAAAAGGTCATGATCTCCGGCGTATCGGCCATGAGCCGCATCGCGCTGGAATATCTGAAGAAGTGATTCTCTCCCGCTTCTTCTCCCATAACGAACAAGGTCGTGAAACTTACGTTTCACGACCTTGTTCGTTATCAATGGTACCATTGATTAACAAGAGCAAACATGCCTTACAGCGTGTCTTTCCGGCGCTTTTTGCCCTTTTCGCCTTGGCTTGCGCCAGCAAGCCTGCGTCTCAAAAACCAAAAATCACTCGAAAATCCATCGCTGGCAGGTGCTTTGCAGTTTTGTCGGAGCAGAAATGTGTCCAGACAAGAAAAGGCCCGCAGAGAATACTTGCCGTATTGTCAAGGGGCTTGACGCAGTATGGGCGCATTTCTGCCCGTCAAAACCGTGTTTGCTCTTGTCAATCAATGGTAATAAGCCAGCAGCAGATCCACCACCATGCCGTAATTCTGCACGCCGTCAGCCACGCCGTTGGACTTGAGGAAGCCGTCGTACACCTTGGTGGCGGCAGTGTTCACCAGTCCGTGGAACTGCGCCCAATAGGCGCTGTTCTGCCGCAGGTCGGCACGCACCGTGTCCGGCAAGCTGTCCCGAATGGTCTGCCATGCCTCCGGGTCCGTCCGGTACAGGGCGTTGCCCAGATGGACGTAGCCCATCAGATAGCCGGAATAGCGATAGGCGGCGCTTTCGTGGGACGTGGCCGCCATGATGGCCACGAAGTTGCACTCCTGCTCGGTGGCGATACCCTGCTGATGGGCCAGCTCATGGCAGATGTTGGCGGGCAGATAGGCGGTGGGGCTTTCGTCGTTGAGGTTGGCCTCGCCGGTAAAGGGAAAGTAAAAGCCGCTGAAATCCAGATAACTCATGCCCCGTGAGGACACGAAGGCCTTGGGCATGGTACGGGGCTTACTGAGACAGCCGAACTCCTCCAGAATGCCGTCATAGGCGGTCATGGCATCGTCGAAGATCGCCTGCCGGGACACGGAGAAACAGCCGTTTTCGTCCCGCTCCACCTGCGGCGCAAGCTCGCTCAGTTCATCGGCAAAGCGCTGCGTCAGCGCCGTCAGCTCCTCTACCGTGCCGCCCCGAGCCGTCAGGCCGGACTTATCCTGAAAGCTGTCGGCTCCGTAGAACACGCCCCACAGCAGGCAGAAGCCCGCATAGACGCTCAATCCCACGCACAGCACCGTCAGCCCCATGCGGACGGCCCGCTGTCCCTTCTGAGGCCGGGCGATCAGACCCCGCACCTGCCACGCCAGATAGAAAACGGCGGCGAAGATGCCCGATAAAATCAGCACCTCTGCCACGGAGACAGAGGTGAGACCGCACAGCCGCCCCAGCGCCTGCTCCAACGGCAGGATGACGCGGCCGCACAGCCAGTTCATAGCGCTCCGGCAGGTGCGCAGCGGGAAGAACAGGGCGAAAAACGCCGCCAGTCCCGCCAGCCACCACAGCTGGGCGCGATACCGCCGCAAGAACGTTTTCATCCCAGCTGCTTGCCGGTAAAGTACATCACCGTATGTCCGGTGGTGATGAGCTTTCCGGTTTCGTCACGGATCTCGGAATCGCAGAAGACCAGCTTACCGCCCGCCTTCTGCACCCGCCCGGTGGCGATGAGCTTGCCGGAGGCCGGGCCGGCGTTGACACAGTCGATGGTGCCGCTGACGGTGACGCAGGCCTCCATCCGCGTGGTCAGGATGGCCATGCCGCAGGCCACGTCCGACAGGGTGAACAGGATGCCGCCGTGGGGGCTGCCCCAGCGGTTCAGGGTCTCGGGGTGGATCTCCACCTCCACCTGCGCCCAGCCGTCGTCCACGGCCACGATCTTCACATGGTTGTGTACGTCAAAGGGCTCGCTGTCCAGCGCCAGATTTAATAATTGCTGTTTTCTTTCGTCTGTCATACTATCATCACTCCGCTGCTTTTAATAACTGTTTCGTATACTCCGCTTTCGGGTGGTCGTACACCTCGTCCACGGTACCCTGCTCCACGATGCGGCCATCCTTCATCACAAGGCACCGGTCGCAGATCTCATACACCACGTTCAGGTCGTGGGAGATGAACAGGTAGGAAATGCCGAATTCCCGCCGCAATCGGGCGATCAGCTGCAAGATCTGAGCCTGAATGGTCACATCCAGCGCCGACACCGCCTCATCCGCCACGATAAGACCCGGCTTCTGGATCAGCGCCGCGCCGATGCACACCCGCTGCTTCTGTCCGCCGGACAGCTCATGGGGATAGCGGCCATAGTACTCCTCGTCCAGCCCCACCAGTGCCATGGTGTCCCGGACGCGGCTCTCGATACCGGCTTTGTCGTACTTGCCGTAGATGTGCAGCGGCTCCGCCAGCGTCTGGGCCACGGTGAAGGAGGGGTTCAGGCTGCCCGCCGGGTCCTGAAAGACCATCTGGGGCCGCTTGGTGTGGTGGATCACCGTGCCGGTGATATCGCTCTCCATGCCCAGCACCGCCCGGGCCAGCGTGGATTTGCCGCTGCCGCTCTCCCCTACCAGTCCCAGTATCTCGCCCCGGTACAGGGTAAAGCTGACGTCGTGGAGCACCTGATGGCGCTGCTTGCGCAGTCCTGTGCCGCTGCGGTACCACACGTTCAGGTCATTGACTTCCAATACGGTCTCTAGCATAGCTTCTTCCTCGTGGGGATGGCGGCGATGAGCCGCTGTGTGTATGGGGCCTGCGGGTCGTAGAACACCTTCTGCGTGTCGCCGGTCTCCACGATCAGGCCCTTCTCCATCACCGCCACGCGGGTGCACAGCTTGCGCACCACGTTCAGGTTGTGGGAGATGAACAGGATGGACATGCCCATTTCCCGGTTCAGCCGCCGCAGCAGCTCCAGAATCTGGGCCTGAATGGTCACGTCCAGCGCGGTGGTAGGCTCGTCCGCCAGCAGCAGCTTGGGCCGGGAGATGATGGCCGCCGCGATCATGGCCCGCTGCAGCATACCGCCGGACATCTGGTGGGGGTACTTGTCATAGACTGCCTCGGCGTCAGGAAGATCCACGTCCCGCAGCGCCTGCAAGGCCCGCTCCCGCCGCTCCTGAGGCGAGAGCTTGGTATGAACGCGAAGGGCTTCCTCCACCTGCGGGCCGATGCGCATGACGGGGTTCATGGCGCTCATAGGCTCCTGAAATACCACCGAAATGGCGCAGCCCTGCCGCCTGCGCATCTGGGCCGCGTCCAGCGCCAGCAGATCCTTGCCGTCCAGCAGCACCTGTCCCGATACGTCCGCCTTCCGGCGGGGCATCAGGCCGGATACCACCATGGCGGTAACGGTCTTGCCGCTGCCGCTCTCGCCTACCAGACCCATGATCTCGCCGTCGGCCACCGTCAGGTCGATACCCCGGACGGCCTCATGGTCGGCGTCGTGAAAGCGGACGTGGAGGTCCTTGATCTCCAGCATGGTCACGCGCCTCCCTTCCGCAGGCCCTCGCCCATCATGCTGACACCGAGGATCAGCAGCACGATCACAAGGCCGGTACACAGCACGTACCACGGGGCCTTTATCATATAGTTCTGGGACTCGGACAGCATATAGCCCAGCGACACGTCGGGCGGCGCTACGCCGATGCCCAGATAGCTCATGCTGGCTTCCGCCAGCACAGCGTTGTTAAACCCGATGACCAGCGCCGGCAGCACCACACCCCGTGTATTGGGCAGGATGTGCCGGAACATGATCCGCAGATGGGAGGCTCCCATCAACCGGGCGGATTTGACATAACTCATGGCCCGCTGCCGCGCGAACTCCGCACGCACCACGCGGGCAAAGCTGGGAATGAAGGCCACGCCCAGCGCCAAAATCACATTGTACTTGCCGAAGCCCAGCATGGCGATGAACACCAGCGCCAGCAGGATATTGGGAAAGGCGGTCAGCGCGTCGTTGATGCGCATCAGCACCTCGTCCACCACGCCGCCGAAGTAGCCGGTGAACGCGCCGATCAGCGTACCCACCACGCCGCCGATGCACACGGTGCACAGCGAGATGAAGAACGTGGTGCCCACGCCAACCATCACGCGGCTGAAGATGTCCCTCCCGAAGTTGTCGGTGCCGAACAGGTGCCGCAGAGACGGCGCCAGAAATTTTTCGCTTCCCGCGATAGCCGTGGGGTCGCAGGGCGTCCACACATAGCCCACCAGCGCCATCACCGCCATCACGGCGGCGATCACAACGCCGATGCGGAAGGAGACGCTTTTTCTGTTTCGCAGCATCCTCGTCCCCTCCTTATTGCAGCCGCAGCCGGGGATCCAGCTGCTGGTTGATGATATCCGCCAGACAGTTCACCAGCACCACCCACAGCGCCAGTATCACCACGATAGCCTGCACCACCGGGAAGTCCCGGTTGGAGATGGAGCTCAGCAGCAAACGGCCCAGACCGGAGATGGCAAAGACCTGCTCGATGATCACGCTGCCTGCCACGATGTCCGCCACCGTCATGGCGAGGAACGCTACCGTAGGCACCACGGCGTTGCGCAGCACATGGCGGTACAGGGCGGCACGGGGCGAGTTGCCCCGGCTGTACGCCGTGCGGACGTAGTCCTTCTCCAGCTCGCCGGCGATAGAACTTTTCAGCATCTTCACCGTCATGGCGATGCGGGGCAGGGCGATGGCGATGGCGGGATAGATCAGATACCCCACGCTGCGCCAGAAGCCCTGGGACGGCGCGACAAACATGCCGGGGTTGAACCAGTGCAGCACAAGGCCGCACAGCAGCGTCAGCAGAATACCGGTGAAGAACGGCGGCACCGCCATCACCACCTGCCCGAACATCGTCAGGGCACGATCCAGCCGCCCGCCCTGATGGGAGGCGGCAAACAGCCCCACCGGCAGCGACACCACCACGATCATCACAAAGGCGATGGCCGTCAGCAGGGCGGTAACGCCCAGCTTGCCGTTCAGCAGCTGCGATACCGGCATGGAGTAGATGTAGGAGGTGCCGAAATCCCCCTGCACCGCGTGGAGCACCCACTCAAAATAGCGGGTGAAGAACGGGCGGTCCAGCCCCAGCTCCGCACGCATGGCGGCCACCGCCTCAGCGGTGGCGTCGCTGCCCAGCAGCTTGGTGGTGGGGTCGCCGGGGATGATCTGGAAGGCCAGAAACGCGAAGAAAGAGACGATGACCATGGTCAAAAGCATCATTCCGATCTTCTTCACGATGTTCTTCATGGTCATCATCTCTTTCTTGTTGGTTGTGTTGGGAAGGGGAAATTGTCATTGCGAGGAGCGCAGCGACGCGGCAATCTGTATACTTTTTTACAAGGAACGGATTCCCACGCCAGTGTGCGCACTGGCTCGGAATGACAGATCAAATGTTATTCGCTATACGCCACTGTGCTCAGATCCTGTGCGTAGATGGGATAGAACGTGTACCCCGTCAGGTCGCTGCGGACGGCCACCAGATCGGCCATATCCTGCAGGTACAGGTTGGCGGCGGTCTCGGTCAGCATGGTCTCCATCTGCTGATAGACGGCGGTCTGCTCTGCGTCGTCGGTGCAGGCGCGGGCCTTGGCGTACAGCGCGTCATAGGCGGGGTTGCTGTAGTTGATAAAGTTCTTGCCGTTGTCGGAGACAAAGCGCTCCAGCATGGCGCGGGCGGTGGTGTTCTTGGCGTCCAGACCGGTGATGGTGGCGTCGAACTGGCGGCCCACATACACGTCGTTATACCATGTGGTGGCGTCCACCGGCTGCACCGTGGCGCGGATGCCGATGGCGGCCAGCTGCTGCACCACCACCTCGGCGGTGTCCATATGGGGCTGATAGTTGGAGGACACGGCGATGGTCATGTCAAAGCCGTCGGGATAACCGGCCTCTGCCAGCAGTTCCTTGCCCTTGGCGGGATCGTAGGAATAGTAGTCCACCAGCTCCGGCATGAAATACTTGCCCAGCTTGGGATAGATGCTGCTGCCCACGGGAGTGCCGTGGCCGTCAGCCATGATGTCCATGATCTCCTGCCGGTTGATGGCATAGCTCATGGCCTGCCGCACCTTCTCGTTGTCAAAGGGGGCCTTGGCGTTGTTGAGATACACCGCCTGCACCAGATTCATGGTGCCCTCCAGCACGGTGAAATCGTCGCCCAGCTGGGCGGTCTGGGCGCTGGTCAGGTGGGCGCACAGATCCACGCTGCCGCCCTTCAGGGCCATCATCAGCGCGGTGGGATCCTCATAGATCTGATAGGTCACCTTGCTGACGCCGGCGGGGGTGCCCCAGTAGTCGTCAAAGCGCTCCAGCACGATGTTCTCCTGGGGAGAACGGGACACCAGCTTGAAGGGGCCGGTGCCGGGGATAAAGCCCGCCTGAGGGTCGCTGCCCTCGGGAATGATGGCCGCCGACAGGAAGTTGATCAGCTCCAGATCGGGCTGCTCCAGCCGGAAGGTCACCGTTTTTTCGTCCACGGCTTTCAGGTCCTGAATAGCAGAAAACGCCGACACCAGGGCGGAGTCCCCCGAGTTGTCAGCGCAGCGGTTCATGGAATAGACCACATCCGCCGCAGTCACGCTCTCGCCATTGTGGAACTTCACGCCCTCACGCAATGTGAAGGTGTAGACAAGTCCGTCCTCCGAGATAACGTAGCGTTCTGCCACAGCGGGGATCAATTCGCCATCGGGGCTGATCTTCACCAGTCCCTCATAGATGTTGAATAAGACCTCTCTGGTTCCTGCCGCCGCTGCCGCGTGGGGGTCAAGACTGTCTTCCAGGTCCTGAGCGATGGCCACAACGATCTCGTTGTTGGCTTTCCGCTCGTTTTGCAAGCCGTTACTTCCTTCGTCGCCCTGTCCGCTGCCGCCTCCGCATCCGCAGAGTACAGCGCCGACCATTACCAGCGACAGGAAAAGAGATACCAGTTTCTTCATGTTCTTCTCCTTTTCTCCCCGCGTCCTTCCGCGGGGACAGAAATAATGGTTTCCGTATTCAATTGTCAATGTACCATCGATGGTACTAGAGTCCCGTAAAAATGCAGGCTCAAAGGGCAGTGTATCACACTTTTCCTCATATGACAAGAAGGAATTTTTGTGATAGCGGCGGTTTGTGGGAGTTTCGTCCCCTCGGGGACGAGGTACTTTTGCCCGATCACGCTGTGTAAGCACAGCGGATGCTACGGCGGCTATGCCGCCGTAGCATCCATCTGGTTTTGCACCGCACGGCAAAAGTGGGCCGCCGGAGGCCGTTCTCGCCCCGCAGGGCAAAACATACCCCTCCCGCTGGTACATGGAACACAAAAAGGACGGCCGCAGGGTAGCAGCGCATAAGACAGGTTTATAGCTTTAGAGAGAACAGCGTGGCGGAAGTCACGCTGTTCTGCTTTTTGATGCGTGGGTGAGCATTTCGGCAATGATGCTCTCCGGCAGGAAACCAATGCAGGCAAGGCTGATATGCACATCTTGCACTCGCTGCCCGTTGCTCTTATCCGGCGCGGAAACATAGACCCTGTTCACAAGATCATGCAGCACAGTGGGCGTCAGTTCCTGCAAGTTGGGATATTTCTTCGCCCGGAGGATGAACTGCTCAATGCTGTCGGCCTCTTCCTCCTGCTGGGCAATCTCCTGTTCCAAAAGCTGCATTTTCTCCGTCAGCTCTGCTTGCTCATTTTCATAATCGACAGACAGCTTTTCAAATCGGCTATCATTGATTTTGCCGGAGATATTGTCCTCATAGAGCCGTTTGAACAGACGGTCAAGCTCTTCCATCCTGCGCTGTGCCTGCATGAGCTGTCTGCGCTTTGCGGCGAGTTCTTTCTTGAAGTCCTCCTTGCGCTTTGCACCCAACTTATCCTGGAACAGATCCTCACAATCGGAGATATACCAAAGCAGGATTTGCAGAAATTTCAGCACGCCCTTTTCCAGAACAACCGCACGGATGAAGTGCGTTCCGCACACGTCTTTTCCCTTCTTGCGAGAGGTAGAGCAGACGAAATGATCCTGTCGTTCTTCAAAGTTCCGCGAGGTGCAGTAGTACATTTTTTCTCCGCAATCGGCGCAGTAGGCAACGCCGGAAAAGAGGTTGCTCTTGCCCGTTCTTGCCGGTCTGCGTTTGTTGCGGCGAAGCTCTTGTACCCTCTGAAAGGTATCCTCATCCACAATGGCTTCGTGGGTGTTTCGGAATATCTTCCATTGCTCCGGTGGATTCTCGATGGTTTTCTTGATTTTGTAGGACTGCCGGTGCGTTTTGAAGTTCACGGTATGCCCGCAATACTCCATCCGTTCCAGAATTGCGGCAACGGTACTGCCGTTCCAGTTGTAAGGATTGTCAGGCAAAGCGCAGCGGACTTTTCGTTTTTGCCTGTCCTGATAAACGGTGGGCGTCAATACATGATCCTCTTTCAGCATCCGAGCAATCTGCGTCGGACCGTTCCCGTCCATGCAAAGGGAAAAGATGCGTTTGACCACCTGTGCCGCTTCCGGATCGACGAGCCAATGCTCTGAATGATCCGGGTCTTTGACGTAGCCATACGGCGGAATTGTCGTCAGGTGTTCGCCGGATTCTCCCTTGATCCGGAGTGAGGTACGCACCTTCTTGCTGCCGTCCCGAACGTAGTATTCGTTGATAATGTTGACGAACGGGACGAACTCATTGTCTTGCTGGTTAGCGCTGTCCACACCGCTGTTGACGGCAATGAACCGCACGTTATTCTGCGGGAATGTGATCTCGGTATACATCCCAACTTCCAGATAATTTCGACCGATGCGGCTCATGTCCTTCGTGATGACCGTGCCGATCTTTCCGTCTTCCACCAGTGCCATCATGCGCTGCCAATCCGGTCTTTGAAAGTTTGCGCCTGTGTAACCGTCATCTACAAAGAACTCCGTATTGCGGAAGCTGTGTTCCTTTGCATATCGGCTGAGATAGGCTTTTTGGGACGAGATTTGTCAAGGCTAGTTTTTCTTTCAAAACATGTGACAGGGCACATTACTACTGAACACGCCAAAATGAATCAACACCAGCCATTCACTGGCTGATGTTGATGTTATACATTGCCCTTGCAATGTAATGTGTAGCTTTTCAATACAATTATTTCATATCAATCTTCTCTGAAAATTTAGTTTTATTTCCAAGCGCAGCTGTAAATGAATCAAAATCTTGCCGAAAGTGTGATTTGCACTCCCGCTTCCACCAAAAAAGGATGCCATAAACGTCATAATAGGTAATTGTCATTTCATAATCTTTAAGTGTTTCCCACAAATACTTTAGGCTGTCAACATCGCTTGCATGGCAGCGAAACAAATGGTGTTTTGTCCCTCCACCCGAAATTACATCCCCAGCCAGATTGGAAAACATCCTACCCTCTACATTCCAATCAAATTTTACGACATCGTCGCCTTGAGGAATAGAGCCTTTGCCCCTGTCGGCAATTGACGTGTATCCCTTAGCTCCAAATAAGGTCATGAGAGAAAGCTCTTCTTCTGGTTCCGCTTCTGCTTTCGCGCGACTTCTTTGCAGTTTAATTTCTTTGATCCTTGCCGGACTCGGGCCTATATTTTCCAAATCGACAGCGAATAATAACTTGTTTGAATTTATATTAATCCTCAAGAATGACTTTTTATCTCTCTGTGTATACACAAAAAGTGAGGCCGCAGATACTACAAGGGCAAGAATTGGTACGATTTCCTTAATTATTTCAAACACATTGTTCATAGTCTTTCCTCCGCTACTTATTATCACCCCACATAAACACACTCGCTTCCGCTACTTTCAGTATCTCCGCTGAACGTCTCGCTTGCGGGCTTGTTCAACGATCCGGACGGCGGCTGCAACCGCTGAAGCATTGTCCGGCGTTATCCTTTCGATATCCGCAACCTGTCGATACACATTCTGCGGCAATGGGATATCCCGCGGACGGCAGTCTGCGGAAAACTCAATTTCCTTGTCGTAGTAGTAGATTGGACGGGTATGCTCGGCAATATAGTCTTCCCACGCCTCTTCGGAGCTGCCGAAATCGCTCAGCAGCTCCTGCCGGGTGGACTTGCCGTAACGCTCCATCATCAGGTAGTACCATGTTGCCATCCTGTCCCGCAGCAGCGACAGTGCTTCTTTCTCCGGCAGATCATCCAGCCGGAGCGGCTCGTCCACCACGGTATGGATGACATTCTCCGGCGAGGGATCTTCGGTATTGCGGATATAGTGAACGACAGGAACGACCTTTGCGCCGGTAGCCTTGGCAATTCGATAGATACCGGGCCAGAAGTCCAGCAGCAGACGCTCCGGCGTCTTGTTCCAGACGCCCTCCGGAAAGATCAGAAGATTCCCACCCATCTGCAAAACACGGATGGCATTTTCGGTGGAAGTCTTTCGGCTGGCGGCAACCTTCCGGTCGCACAGTACCACACCGTTCAGCCATGCGCTGACGCCATCAAAGGTGTTGAAAAACGCCGGAAGGCTGCCAAACAAAATGTACGCATGACGTGGGACGGCGCGGACAGCGCCCAGAATATCATCCTTAAAGCGATGGTTGACGCAGAAGATTACCGGCTCGTCCGGTAAGGTGATACCGTTGTCTGGTGCGGTGCTGGCGGCATCCATCAGCCGGTTTCGGTTTTCAATCACCTGCGGAGTGGAAAGAAATTTCTCACCCAGCAGGGGGAATATCGGATGGATCAACCGACGAAAGCGAAGACCTGCCCGTGTGGGACGCCAATTATCATCCAACAGCTTTCCGATTTGCCCGCCCCATAGGCAAAACAGCCCGCTGGGTGCTCTACCGCCGGTCAAATCATCGGCGTTCAGGATTTTTCCATCGAGAGAGGCAATGATCTTGCGAAATCGCCTCTCCCTCCAAGTGGTTCTCTCTGTCACGGTCTATCTCTCCATAAAAAAGCGTTTTCTCTGCTGGGGATTAGATTGTCCAGATGGGCGAAAGCGTCTTTTGTGGATGTTACGCCTTTGGGCTTGTAAATCAAGCCCGCAATATAGTCCAAACTAAAATACGGCCATTCGCGGAATCTGGCTTCGGTATACTGCTCCCACTCGTCCGTGGCAATCTCAGAGCGTTTCGCGGGAACCGTTTCCCAAATTTCATATTTCAGGGTAGCAAGTGTATCTCGCAGATCTTTGATAGCACGAGACTTCTCCGCTACATCGTCGCCATAGGCGTTGATGTCAAAGTTTGCGCCGATATTGACCTTGAAATGCTTCCCGTACTGCTCCGCAGCAACCGGAACGATCATTGCGCCGCCCTGCTTGGCAATGTCCACAATGCCCCAATAGCAAGGGATCATCGGCAGGTTTGGCGTCATGTTCCACGTTCCTTCCGGAAAATACATGAGATTGCCGCCTTCGCGCAGCAAACTAATCATGCGCTCTGTGGCAGAGCGCCGATCCTCCTTGACCGTTTCATTGAAATAAATCACGCCGTTCAAAGCCAGAAACGGCGCATCCACAATACCCTGCAAGTGCTCATAGTCGCCGGACAACAGATAGTAATGGGAGCGGATCGCCTCGCTGACCACCTCAATGTCAAACTTACCGACGTGCGTCACTGCGAAGATGATGGGGCGATCTGTCTTACTCCGCAGGTCGCCAAGCACCTCATGGGTAAAGCCGCCCAGTCTGTTCTTGGCGCGGTAGACAAACAGAATCAGCGGATGCAGCTTCTGCCGCTGGCGAAGGGACAGGCGGCTGTACCAGCGCCCTTCTTCGCGCTTGCGCAGCCGGTAATAGAGCGAGAGAAACGCTTCCCGCCGCCGGGCATATTCTTCTTCGGTAAGCCCTGCTTCCATCATTTTCAGTTGTTCATCTGCCAGTATGTTCATAATCTCTATCTCTCCATAAGAAGGCATTTTCTCTGCTGGGAATCAGCTTGTCCAGATGCGAAAAAGCCTCGCGCTGTTCCATCTCGGCCTTATCGTGAAAACGGGTAGCTTCAATGGATTCCAGCGTGTCCCATGGATAAATATGCTGCACAAATTCCTCAACAAATCTCTTTCCGTAGTCCTCAGGAAGCGAGCTACGGGCTTGAAGCCCTTCGCTCTCCCAGATGTCCCACTTCAAGGTTGCCAGTGCATCCCGCAATGTCTGCGTTAGCTCCGTATGGCAATCGTAATCCTCCGGATGCAACTCTTGTCCAAATTTGATAACAAAACGCTTATCGTATTGCTCAATACCAACAGGCACGATTTTCACATGGGCTTCCATCGCCATCTTCGCTGTGCCTTGGAATAGGGGCCAAACAGGAATGTTCTCGGTTCCATTGCGCGCTCCTTCGGGATAAATCATCAATGAACCACCGCCGTTCAGAACTTCTACTGCCCGTAAATAGGCAATGTGACGGTCTGTTTTATCCAGCGTTTCAAGAAAAACACTTCCGTTTATATGTAGAAGTAATCCTGAAATATCCTTATACAATACGCACGGATCGCCGACAAACCACCAGCAGCCACGCCCAAGTGCCTCATATATTCGCTCTAAATCCTCGCCGCCAATATGTGTACAAGCAAAAATGACCTGCCCATCGTGCTTTTGGGGTTCTCCTAAAATCTCAATCGTCTGCTTCCGGAAACAACGGTCAATTTTCAGGAACAACGCAAACAGCGGATAAAACGCCTCTCTGGAGCGAATGTGCCGCAGCTTCTTTCCCTGCTCCATCCAATATCGCCGCTGTTCGCGGTAATAGACCTCAAGCTCCGAAAGCGGCATGGTCAGGCGCTTGAGGATGCTTATTTTTTTGAAGGGAGCTGTGCTATCCGGCATATTGATTTCCTCCACCTACCTATGAGATGCCCATTTAGTTTTCATCTGCCGCCATGCGCTCAAGTGTGCGGAAGTCTACCTTGCCTGCCGGGGTAGTGGGCAGTTGCTCCACAAAGTGGTATGCAGCGGGCCACGAAGTCTCCGGCAACTCCTTGTGGCAAAGCGCTGCCAGTTCTTCCTGAACCTGCTGCCATTCATTATTACTATGTGGCACAACATACGCTACGACCAGATATCCGCGCTCTCCATCTGGTTTTCCAACTACGGCGCACTGTTTTACGGATGCATGACTGCTGATGACTTTTTCAATTGCCATGGGATAGACACGGTAAACAACATCGCCGGATGCCGTCCATAGAATCCGCTTGATGCGACCAGTGATTATCAAATGACCGTCTTTCGATACATAGCCCAGATCACCTGTGCGAAGCCAGCGGACGTGATTCTCAATCCACATAGCATCGTTGGTCTCTTTCGGATGATTTAAGTACATGGTCATCAGACTTGGGCCAGATACGCAAATCTCGCCCTCCTGCTGGCAGAAAAGCTCCTGTTCTGTGTCGATATCCCGCACCTTGATGTTGTTTCTGACAAACGGAATCATCTGCTCAGACTGACAGGTGCTTGTGCAGAACGTCCCTGCCGTTTCCGTCATGCCATATCCCGTTACGATTCCGCATTTTGCCCCATGCGATTTCAAAAAATTGGTTGTCGATGCTTTCCATTCCCCGCTCATCCCGTCACCGCCAAAGGCTGCCGTCTTGACAAAGGACAGATCAACATGCTGGTGCCGGGCATATTCCGCCAGTTTGTTCAGGTGCAGCGGGCCGCCGGTAAAATGCTGCGCTCTGTACTTCAGCAGCACACGCGGGAAATTCTGCGGAGAGGGGTCTGGGATCAGTACATTCTCCAAGCAGTTACACAATGGAGTGTGTATCCCAACAAAAATGCCGTAGGCGTAGAATGGCGGTAAAATATCAAGGAATCTTTCGCCCGCACGGAACTCCAACTGTCCATTCGTGCATTTATATTGAAACGCAACTGCATTGGCCGCACCGTTGGAAATGACAACGCCTTTAGACTTGCCGGTAGTGCCGCCTGTGTATTCGATCACAGCGGCACTCTCCTTTGCATTGGCAGGATAAATCGCATCGACATTCTTCCCGGCTTCCATGAAGCTATTCCACGAGGTCAGCGTGGTCGGCGCAGGCTTTGCCTTCATCCTGAAAAGGACGGCTGTGACGGTCGGCATGGACTGTGCCAGTGAAACGGAAACGATATGCTCTGCGCAGGAATCCTTCACCGCTTCTGTAATTTGCTTCTCCGCAAGGTCTACTGTGATCACGACCTTGCTCTTCGCCGCGATGATCTGCTCGTGCAGCTCCTGCGGCGTGGCGTTCAGCACAAGGAAGTTCGCCACTGCACCCAATTTATTAACCGCATACAGAAGGTACACAGCCTCTGGGATTGCCAGCAGGCACAGGCTCACCACATCGCCCGCCTTTACGCCGCAGGCTGTCAGCGCACGGGCGCAGCGGTCGATCTCCGTCTGCAACTTCCAGTGGGTAATCTTCCTCCCGAAGTAATTCAGCGCAGGTTCATTCATTCGCTCCGCATTACAGGCAGTCATATAGTCGTACATCGACCCCTCCGGCAGCGGGGAATGGATGGCTTCTTCTGAATAGTATTTCAGCCAAGGTTTATCAATGGACGGATAGCCCGTCAGCTTCTTTTCTTCCATTTTCTTTCTCCACTATTTTTGGATACTATGGTCAACTTTTCTCTACAATCAGCGTTTTCTGCTGCCTTGCGCTCCAGCGCTCGGTAGTCCACTTTGCCCGCCGATGTGTACGGCAGCGCTTTGACGATAATAAACCTTGTAGGCACGGAATGTTCCGGCAGTGCGGCCCTGCAAGCTTGCTGCATTTCTGTTATTGCCGCTTTTTCTTCTCCCTTGACAACGGCGTATGCGACTGTAATCTGACCAACGCCGTAATCCGGGTCGGGTGCACCTATCACGCAGCATTTCTCTACGCAAGCACATTGGGACAGCACCTGTTCCACCTGCGGCGCAAAGGTCTTCCAGCCCATGTGGTCGATCAGCATCCGCTTGATACGGCCATCAATGAAGAGGAAGCCGTCTGCGTCCATATGGCCGAGGTCACCGGAGTGCATCCACAGCTTGCCGTCCTTGTGCTGCCTCAGCACCTTTTCTGTTTCTTCGGGATTGCCAAAATACCCACGCATCACCGAGGGGCCGGAGATGCAGATCTCACCCTGCCGGTCATAAGGCAGTTCGTCACCAGTGTCTGGATCAAAAATGGAAATCGTCGTATTCAAGAACGGGATACCGACACTTCCAAGCCGGTTATATGGCGGCGCACAGACGGAAACCGCCGCACAGACCTCCGTCATGCCATAGCCCTTGATGATCTCACACCTGGCACCGTGCTGCTTCAGAAAGGCGTTGATCTCAAGCTCCTTTGCAGGCTGCAAGTTGTCCGCACCGACAACGGGGTTCTTCAAAAACGACAGGTCAGCTTTTTGAAGGTTTTCCCCGTGAATCATCTGCTCCCATGTGACTGGCGTGTTGGCAATGTGATTGTGGCGGCCGCGGATAAACTTTGCTTCGATTTTCTTCAAATCCAGTTCCATGCACAGAGCGCAGCACATACCGACTGTCAAGGGAATATGGTGAGTACAAATCAGCGCATAGGCCGTAAATGGAAATGCGACGGACATCCACGAATCGTCTGCCGAAAGCGGTGTGCTGCCGTGGATATATTGATGTACGACGGCGTTGGCATTTTCATTGGTGAGCATCACCGCCTTGGGGACACCGGTCGTTCCTCCGGTGTGCTCCATCAGCGCCAAGCGGGTCGCCGCGTCGCTGGTGGGAAGTTCCGCTTTGACACCGTTTCCTTTGGCAAGGAAATCGTTCCACTTTATCGTTCCCTGCGGCAGTTTGGGCCTGGCTTTCAGGCTCATGACCAGCTTCGGGAGCAGAGGTAGAGAGGATGTCACTGATACACCGATCAGGTGCGGCACACCGGCAGATTTGGCCGCATCGGCAAAGGTATCCGCAAACGGCTCCAGTACCAGCAGCACTTTTGCGTTCGTTGCCGCCAGCTCCTGCTGGACTGTCCCTGCATCCGTTCTGGGGTCAAACCAATCTGAAACCGCGCCAATTTTGTTCAGCGCGTAGAAAGCACACACGATCTCCGGTACACACGGTGCAATACCGGAAACTATATCTCCCTCGCGGATACCGATGGCATAAAAGGCGTTAGCAATGCGGTCAATATCATCCAGAAATCGGCCATACGAAATCTTTCGGCCAAAGTAATCCAGTGCAATACGGTCAGGGTACTGACGCTTTCCCTGCGCCATATAATCATAGATGCTGCCCTCCGGCAGCGGGATGTTCAGAGCTTCCTCGGAATAGTATTTCAACCAAGGTTTGTCGATAGACGGGTAGCCGGTCAGTTTCATGCACATTTCCTCTCTTCCAATTCATAGTGTATTCCAAGCAGGCTTTTCCGAAAATGGATGCCACGGTACAGGTTCGTAGCCAGTCACCAAGATCATTTTTTCTAATATTTATCAAGAAAAGTTTATCATACGAACAGCGTAAATGCAACGTTTTACGACACATATAACCGGGCCACATGAAAAATTAACCATGGGGAGTAACCTGTACTTTTTTCAGCGGAGCCTGTCCTGCTCAGACCGTTTTTGAAATGTCTTATGCGTGACGCCAAGTCTTGTGGCGGCGGCTTTTGCAGACAGTTCCTGTTTGCGCCATGTTTCCAGAACCACCGGATATTCCGGCGGCTTTTCTTTTGGCTTTCGACCGAACTGAACACCTCGTAATTTTGCGGCAGCAATGCCTTCGGCCTGCCGCTGACGGATAAATTCGCGCTCGGTCTGCGCGACATAGGAAAGAAGCTGCAAGACGATGTCCGCAATCAGTGTACCTGTCAGATCACGGCTTTTTCTGGTATCCAGCAGCGGCATATCCAGAACGACGATTGCCGCCGCTTTTTCCTTTGTGATGACGCGCCACTGCTCCAATATTTCTTCATAGTTTCTCCCCAGACGGTCGATACTCTTGACGACAAGCGTATCGCCGTCTTTCAGTTTGCGCACCAGCCGCCGGTACTGCGGCCGCTCGAAATCTCTTCCGGACTGCTTGTCCACATAAATGTATTTTTCCGAAAGCCCAAACTGCGTGAGCGCGATAATCTGTCGCTGCTCGTTCTGTTCCTTTGTTGAAACTCGTGCATATGCTCGAATGTACACAGTATATGTTGGATTTGCTGACGATAGGTTCGCCGGAAGAACGAACAGAGTTGGTAAACGACATGATGAAAGACAACAAAATCACGCTCCTGCAGGATCACCTGCGAGAGATCAAGGAGGAATCGAATGAACAAACATGAATACACCGGCGAAAGGCCCTTTTGGTACGACGGTAAAATGGTAAATGAGGTCGGGTTCTGCGGGGACTTTCTGCAGAAGCACCCTATGGTGCGGGTGGGCGGCAGTTTCTTCACCAGGGAGGGACGCATCAACGATGAAGAAAGCGTCCGTAAAGATATCTACGAGATGCTCCGCCCTTATCTCAGCTGTGGCCTTGCAAAGCGGGCGTCTGCGCTTCTGGAAATGCTGAAGCTGGAGGCCTATGCACCGAACCTGCCGGTACACGAAGACAGGCTCCATGTGGCCAACGGCACGCTGTTTCTGAACGGTGAGTTCACCGATCACAAGGAGTTCTGCCGCAACCGCCTGCCCGTCAAATATGATGCCAACGCTCCGCAGCCTGTGACATGGCTGCATTTTTTATCGGAACTTTTGGAGGACGAGGATGTGTTGACCCTGCAGGAGTATCTCGGCTACTGTCTACTCCCCACCAACCGAGGTCAAACCATGATGCTGCTCAAAGGCAACGGCGGCGAGGGCAAGAGCCGCATCGGTGTGGTGATGCAGAAGATGCTGGGCGACAATCTGAAAAACGGCAGCATTGCCAAGGTGGAGCGCAGTCCCTTTGCCCGGGCCGATCTGGAGCATCAGCTTCTGATGATCGACGATGATATGAAGATGGAGGCGTTGAAATCCACCCACTATCTCAAATCGCTGATCACCGCCGAGATGCCCATGGACTTGGAGCGAAAGGGCGAGCAGAGCTATCAGGGGCAGATGTATGTCCGGTTTTTGGCCTTTTCCAATGGCGATCTGGAATCCTTATACGACCATTCGGACGGCTTTTACCGGCGGCAGCTGATTCTGTCGGTGAAAAAGAAGCCCCTTGACCGTGAGGACGATCCTTTTCTTGCGGACAAGCTCTGTGCCGAAATCGAGGGGATCTTCCTCTGGTGTCTGAATGGTCTGCGGAGGCTGATTGGAAACAACTACCGGTTCACCGAAAGCGACCGAACCAGGGACAACCGTGTGGAGGCTAAGCGAGAGGCGGACAATGTACTGCTGTTCATGCACTCGGAAGGCTATATCCGACTGAAAGCTGACAGCACTATTACTTCGGCGGATCTGTACGCCATCTATACCATGTGGTGCAATGACAACACCTACAAGCCGCTGGCGGCACGGACGGTGAGCATGACGCTCAAAAAGCACGCCGACGAATTCGGCCTGGAGCACGACAACCACATCATGAGCCGTCTTGGCAAGCGGGTCAACGGCTTCTGGGGCATCGAAGCTCTGGTGACACCGCCGATTTTATGAGATCAAACACGAAAAGCCCTATCCCATCCATCCCAAGCATCCCTTATGGGATAGATGGGCGGATGGGATGGATGTTTTTCAGTCCAAGTAAAAATGGGGGGATTTAATGAAGAAGCCGTATTACAAGGAACTGCCGCTGTTTCACATCTATGACAGCAATCTGACCGGAAGTCAGAAGCTGCTGATGACGCTGCTTCTGATTGATGACACTTACGACATGTATACCCTCGGCTGCCTTGCAAAGCGACCCACAGAAGATGTGGTTTTTGATCTGAAGGAGCTGAAAAAGCAGGGGTATCTTCAAGACAGGTGAAAACAGAAAAGAATTTTTCTGCAGGACGAAAAGACTTCGTGGAACCGCGCTTCTTGGAAACGAGCACCGGCATTCCTAAAGAGTGTGCATCTGCACGGTTTTGTGAACTGTCCCACGGTTCCGCAAAGTCGGATATGCCCACCTGTGGACAGGACACCATACTGTCCAATTCAGACGTATTTTCAGACCATCGAATATTTCACCGTGCAGCGAAGTCGGTTTGCCAAAGAGTACATCGGCTTCGCTGTTTCCATTACTAAAAGTCAGGAGGAACAAAATGAACATCCGAAATGAGATCAAAGCACAGATCGTCCGTGCCGGTTTCACCATGCAGGAGCTGGTGGACAGATTGGCCGATGAATACGATTGGAGCGACAGCGTTTCCAATCTTTCCGCTAAGCTGCAGCGGGAAAGCATCCGATACAAAGAAGTCGTGGAACTGGCCGATGTGCTGGGCTATGACATCGTATGGCAGAAACGGAGGGATAACCGATGAAAGCACAGTACGCCATTCTCCGCTTTGCTAAGTACAAAGGCCCGGAGATCGGTCACATCGAATTCCACAATGAGCGCACCAAAGAGAAATATGCCAGCAATCCCGATGTGGACACGTCCCGCAGCCACTTGAATTTCCATCTGGTGTCGCCGGAGCATAAATACCGCGCCGAGGCCGAAAATCAGATCGCAGAAGCAGGATGCCGTACCCGTTCCGACAGTGTGCGGGTGGTGGAAGCGCTGGTGACCGCCAGTCCGGAGTTTTTCAAGGGTAAGAAGAAATCCGAAGTCAAAGCCTATTTCACTGAGGCACTTGAATTCATCCAGAAATATCAGTCAAAAGACACGATCATATCTGCCGTGGTGCATATGGATGAGAAAACACCCCATATGCACCTTTGTTTTGTCCCGCTGACAGAGGACAAGCGGCTCAGTGCCAAAGAGATCGTCGGCAACAAGAAAAAGCTGACCTGGTGGCAGGATGAATTCTGGAAGCACATGGTCAAGAAATATCCCGATCTGGAGCGTGGCGAAAGTGCCAGCGAGACCGGTCGCACCCACATCCCTCCAAGGCTGTTCAAGGAAGCCGTGCATCTGAACCGAATGAAGGATCAGATCATGGCGATTCTGAACGACAGCAATCCATTCAACAAAAAGGTCAAAGCCGAAGAACTGGAGGCGCTGCTGGACAAGTATATCCCCGGTGTGGAGGTCATGCGGACGAAGTTGAAAAAGTACGACAAGAACTACAAGGAATTGACCGCCGAGAATGCGACACTGGAACAGAAGCTGAACTCTGCTTCTCGCGAGAGCATCCAGAAGAAGCTGGAAATCCAGCGTAAGCTCAGCGAGCTGGACGAGCTGCGGCGCACTGTGGATGCTATCCCGGACGAGGTCATCCGTGCTTATTCCGCGCAGCGATCCGCGCATCACAGTCGAATGAAACAGGAAATCTGAGGCAATAATAGGCATGAAAGCGAGGAATTCTATGGCAGTAAAAAAGAGCAAAAACGTTACCCCAGAGCAGCAGAAAAAAGCAATCGTCGAAGAAGCCTGGCTGAAATACTACAACCAGGTGCTGTTCGAGAAGGGCATGATCACAGAACGAGAGCGCAACCTGATGATCAACAAGATTGATGCCAGAACCACAAGGAGTCTGTCGAGATAATCACACCGCAAGAGGTCTGGATATTCCACAGACCTCTTGCTTTTCTTTTTGGTATTGTGTATAATATAGATGATGATTTTACGAAATCAAGGAGAACGCTTATGGATATACACGCAGTGCGGCAGCAGCTCCGCACAAAAAGCATCTATGACATTCCGCTGCGGGTAACTTACTACGCCCGTGTATCCTCAGAATCGGATGAACAGCTGAACTCTCTGGAAAACCAGATCCGGTACTACGAAGATCTGATCCGCAAAAATCGGGCATGGACCTTTGTGCCTGGCTACATCGACGAGGGCCTTTCCGGTATCTCCACAAAGAAGCGGGAAAACTTCAACCGCATGGTGGAGGAAGCCGCAGAGGATCGCTTCGACCTTGTGATCACTAAGGAGATCTCCCGTTTTGCCAGAAACACATTGGACTCCATCCAGTACACCCGGCAGCTTTTGAGCTATGGTGTCGGCGTCTTTTTCCAGAACGACAATATCAATACGCTGGATGAAGACTCCGAGCTTCGCCTGTCGATCATGTCCTCCATCGCGCAGGACGAGCTTCGCAAGCTGTCCTCCCGTGTGAAGTTCGGGCATCAGCAGGCCATCAAGCAAAATGTGGTTCTGGGCAACAGTCGGATTTTTGGCTACCGAAAGGATCAGAAACGGCTGGTCATCGACGAGACCGAGGCCCCCATGGTCAGAGAGCTGTTTGAACTCTACGCCACCGACCAATACTCCATGAAGCAGATCGAGACGCTGTTCTGGGAAAAAGGCTATCGAAACCTCAACGGCAACAAGATTGCCCACTCTACCATGGCCAATATGATTTCCAATCCGAAATACAAGGGATATTATGTAGGCAACAAGGTCAAGGTGGTGGATATGTTCACCAAAAAGCAAAAATTCCTCCCGCCGGATGAATGGGTGATGTTCAAAGATGAGACCGGTGAGATCGTCCCGGCTATCGTTTCCGAGGAACTCTGGGACAAGGCAAACGAAATTCTCAAACGCCGCAGTGAGGACGTGAAGAACCGGCAGGGCATCTGCAATCACGCGAATCTGCTGACCGGAAAGCTGTGGTGTACCCATTGCGGACAGCCCTACTACCGACGGGAATCCAGGGACAGAAGCGGACACAAAAACAGTAAATGGCTCTGCTCCGGTAAGATCAAAAACGGCGCCGACTCCTGCGGCTCCTTTGCCATCTACGAAGAAGAAATCAAGCCTGTGCTGTACGAGGTGTTCCGTGACACCAAGGCCGACGCCGACGCCATGGTGGCGGAGTATATACGGATGTACAACGAGCTGACCATAAACGGCGCCCTGCCACAAAAGATCGAAGAGCAGCAGAAGATCATCGATCTTGCCAATCGGAAGAAAAACAAGCTCCTGCAGCTCGCCGCAGATGACAGCATCACAAACGCCGACTTCAAGTCCATGACCGCCGCCTGCAACGAGGAGATCCGGGCGGCAGAAGAAGAAATCGCGGAACTGGAACAGGCTGCACTGGAGGGCGAGGAATTCCGCCGGAAGATCGACGAGATCAAGAAGGTGCTTGCCAACGCCCAGCGGGATGCGGCAAGCGGCGTGATCACAAAGGAATTTGTGGATAAGTATATCGACAAGATCTTTGTCACGCCCACAGACGACAATACACTTCTGCTGCAAATCAAGATTTTTACCGGAGAAACCACCGAAAAGTACCTTCGCAAGTTCGAGCATCGTGTGGGTATCATCACCGGGGAATTGACCGAACAGCAGGAAAACCAAGACGCCGCAAGGAGTTCCGAACCCTGCGTTTCTGCGGGTCACACGTTCAAGAAGATGATCGAGTCCTACGAGAAGAACCTGTAAACGATACCGTTTACCAAGATCTTTTCTCTTTCTGAAAACAGGTATTCCCCAGCCATTGGCCGGGGAATACCTGTTTTCTTTCCATTATGCATGCCGGCGCGGTCACGCCTTTCCCTTTGTCAGGATCACCGAGCTGATGAGCGCCGTCAGCGGCACCGACAGGATCACGCCGATGCTGCTGGAGATGCTGCTGACCACCTCGATGGTCAGGTAGGCCGAGCTGATGAGCTGATAGGGGCTCAGGCCCAGCGAATAGAGGTAAATGATCAGGGCAAAGCCGCTGCCCAGAAAGGCCAGGATCAGCGTATTGGTCATGGTACCCACCATATCGCGGCCGATGTTCATGCCGGAACGGAACAGCTCTCTGGCGCCCCGATCCGGAGCGACGGCATGCACCTCCGTCAGGGCGGAGGCGATACTCATGGCAACGTCCATCACCGCACCCAGCGCGCTGATGACGATGCCGCCCACCAGCAGACCCCGCAGGCCCAGCGGCGTACCGGTCTGGCGCAGCTGCAGAAGCGGCTCCACGTCCGCCAGACGCAGACCGTCCACACGGGCAAGGCTCTGGGCCGCCAGACCGAACAGCAGCGACAGCGCCGTTCCGGCGATGGTGCCCAGCGTAGCGCACACGGTCTTGCGCTGCACGCCGCCCAGGATCACCATGGTCACCACCGTGATATAGGCGCACACCAGAAACACCGTCAGCAGCGTGGGCGCGCCCTTCATCAGCAGCGGGATCAATATCCAGAACAGGCACACCAGCGTTATGGCCAGCGCCACCAGCGACTTCGCGCCCACCTTTCCGCCCACGGCCACCGTGGCAATCAGGAACAGCGCCACGATCACCATCAGCACCGGCAGGCGGTTGTACTCATATACCGTGGCGGTGTGCGTGCCGTCGGCATAGGTGGAGATCAGCAGCGTGACGCCGTCGCCCACCTTCAGCTGTCCGCCGTACAGCGGCCCCACATAGCCGTATACCTGCAAGGTCTCGCCCTTGTACTGGCCGGTCTTGACCTCCGCCAGCAGCAGCTGCTCGCCCCGCAGGGCGTTGTCCGCCGCCGGGTCGGTAAAGGTATTGTCCGTCAGCACGGCGGTGATGACGCCGTTTTCATATTCCGCGTATTCCGCGGCCTGACTGCCGTTATCCTCCTCCGGCACGGCGATGGCGCGGACGACGATAAAAAGCACCAGCGCCGCAGCCAGAACCAGACAGCTGACGCGGTTCTTCTGCCACCACTGGGCCGGTGTGGCGCGGGAAAGGGTCTGTTTCATCCGGAAAACCTCCGTTTTTGTTTTTACCAGCATAGCAAGTTCACCACCCGATGTCAATACCACGCCGCTTGACGCAGGTCTTACAAGGCGGCGAAAAAGGTTTTACAAAAAAGCTGATTTAGGGGTGGCTTTTGGCGGAAAGATATGGTACAATATGACCATCAATACGAAAGGTCTGCTCCGGTTTTTGGCACTATCCACAATTTGGGACAAGTTTCGCCTGAGATTCGGCAATCAAGCATACCCTCCTGAATTTGTGGATCGCCGTCCGCCTGCACTGTGCAGGTGGGGCGGTTTTTCTGTCTGTATCAGAAAGGAGACAGGGCACGGAAAGGGCTGAGTAGGAAAAGAGACTGGAGGTTTATGAATGAAAGGACGAACAAGCAAGCGGATACTCTCCGCGCTGCTGTCACTGGTGATGCTGCTCTCGCTGCTGCCGGTGTCGGTATTTGCGACGGAGACGGAAACAACGGCAACCAAAATCACTGCCGCCGACCAACTGGTGAGTGGCCAGTATGTGTTGGTTGCCAACAACGGTTACGCACCAACGATTCTGGACGGTAGCTGGGTCACTGCGACCAGTGTGACCGCAGAAAATGATACTGTTACCGTTGATCCCAGCCTGCTGTGGACCATCACTGTGAATGGAACCACTGTCAAGCTGACTGACAGCAACGGTAAAAATATTGCGCCTTCTGGCGGTAATAATAACGGTATCAAAGGAGCTGATTACAGTTGGGCCGTTACCTTTGCTGACGGTTCTTTTTCCTTTGCCGGTCAGGGCGATGATACTGTAAAACTGGCCAGTAACACCGGCGCAGGAAACAAGTTCCGCGCTTATAAGGACAGCACAATTTCCGGCAAGCCCAACGGCTATCCCTGCAACTTCACCCTCTACAAGCTTGAAGCAACAGGCGGCAGCGGCGAGACTGAGCAGGTAGCCACCCCTACCGGAACCGCTTCCGGTGATATCAAGGTCGGCAGTACCGTCGCCTTTGAATGTTCTACTGAGGGTGCAAAGCTCCAGTACAAGATCGGCGACGGCGCATATCAGGACTATACCGGCCCTGTGACCATCACGACCTCCTGCACCATCTACGTCAAGGCCGCCAAGGACGGCATGACCGACAGCAAGGAAGCCGTATTCAACTATAGGGCCTACAACGTCGTGACGCAGTATATCCGCACGTTGGCCACGGATCTGGAGAGCGGCGATCAGGTTCTGATCTACAACCCCGACAGCGGCAAGATCATGACCACGGAGTCCTATACATATGTCAATACCAAAAAGGGTACATCCAAGGATGAACTGGTAGCCGCTGACGCCACCGTGACCGGCAGTGAGCTGACCACTGCGGCCACCAAGGCCGCCGTGCTGACCGTCACCAAGGATGCCAATGGCAAGTACACCTTTACCACCACCGATGGCAAGTATCTCTATACGGACGGCACCAATGTGCGTCTTGTGGATACCTCCGATGCAAACACCCTGTTCCAGTTGGAGGATGCCACCGGTGGCTACTTCATCAAAGCCGATACGGCACAGGTCAACAGTAATCCCCAGTATCTGGAGTACTACGGCGGCTACTTCACCGTATACGGTATGGGCAGCAACACGGCGATCTACACCTTCCAGTTCTTCAAAGCCACGCTGGTAAGGGACTATGTGGACGGCGAGACCCCCGCTGAGAAGGTCGCCACTCCCACCGCATCCCCCGCTGCCGGTGAGATCACCAAGGGCACCGAGGTCTCCTTTGCCTGTTCCACCGCAGGTACGACGATCAAGTACCACACCGGTGATAATGTGTGGAAGGATTATAGCACCCCCATCGCGGTCAACGCAGACACCACCTTCACCGTCAAGGCCACCAAGGATGGCATGGATGACAGCGACGTAGCCGCCTTCGCCTACACCGTGAAAGCTGAGGCCCCGCTGTTCCAGAACGGCGACAAGGTCGTGATCTACAACCCCGCCAACATGAAGGCCCTGTCCAGCGAGTACTCCGGTCATTACAACAAGGGCACCGACGTAACGCTGACCAACGGCAAGCTGACCGGCTATACCGAAGCCGATGTCTGGACGGTAGGCATCAATGCTGACGGCACCTACACCTTCTCCACCGCCGACGGCAAGAAGCTGTCCATGGATACCAGCTATTCCAGCATGCCTCTGGACAAGGCAAACACCGCCTGGGAGGTTTCCGTTTCCAATACGACCGGCTGCTACTATATTAAGAACGCCGTTCGCGGCAATTACATCGAGTGGTATGCCGAAAAGGGCAACTGGAGCTCCTACAAGAATATCGGCAGCAACGAGCTTCTGTTTGCGCAGGCATTCTACAAGGTTCGGGAAAGCGGCGTCGTCACCAGCCTGTCTGACGGCGACACCGTGGTGGTCTTCAACCCCGCCAACATGAAGGCCCTGTCCAGCGAGTATACCGGTCATTACAATAAGGGCACCGACGTGACACTGGCGGACGGCAAGCTGTCCGGCTACACCAAGGCGGATATCTGGACGGTAGGCGTCAATGCTGACGGCACCTACACCTTCTCCACCGCCGATGGCCAGAAGCTGTCTATGGATATCAGCTATTCCAGCATGCCTCTGGACAAGGCAAACACCGCTTGGGAAATTTCCGCCGCAAAAACGGCCAACTGCTTCTATATCAAGAACGCCAATCGCGGCAATTACATTGAGTGGTATGCCGATAAGGGCAACTGGAGTTCCTATTACAATAATAGCGACGAGGCCCTATTTGCTCAGCAGTTCTATCTGGTAGTCGACGACGGCTCCGACACCCCCGACACCGGCGCGCTACCCAAGGCCGGCGATAAGGTCGTGATCTACAGCGCCGCTGCACAGGCTGCGCTGGCCGCCGGGAACGACAGCCAGTCGATCGAAAAGTCCAGCACCACCGTGATCGAAAGCGGCAAGCTCACCATGGGCAATGGCGCCGCCATCTTCACCGTGGAGGAAAACGGCGAGTATCTTCGCTTTAAGAATGATACCTACGGCTATCTGTGCTCCAACGGCACCGGCAACAACGCCTTCTACAGCAAGGATTTCTCCGAAGAGGGCGTGACCACCAACGACGCCGACTGGCTGGTGCGTACCTGCTCCGGCGGCGTGGGCGGCTTCGAGATGGAGAGCCGTGTCGCCAAGTACAGCGGCCACAGCCAGTGGCTGGAGTATTACAGCGACAGCTTTAAGACCTACAGCATGTACAGCAAGGATGGTAATTTGGATTACACCATCTACTCCTTCAACTTCTATCCCGTGGCGGACGGTGTGCGTGTCAACGACGGCATCGTAAACGATCCCTCCGTTTGGTTCGACAACTCCCTCGACGCCTACCTCGGTCAGGATTACACGCTGCCCTTCGGCGTTGACGCGCCCTTCGGCGTCAAGACCATCAGCGCCAAGCTGGGCGAGAATGACGCCCTGACCATCACCGAGGTTGAGGGTGGCAGCTACACCGTTACCGTTTCCAAGGATAAGGTCGTGGGCGACAAGCTGACCATCACCATTTCCGGTACGGACGAGAAGGGTGTTTCCTTCGAGGGCCGCGTCGAGATCCCCGTGGTGGATGAGCCCTCCATCGTGGATGTGTTCCCCGCCGCCAACGCCCAGACGCTGAACGACAAGCGTCCTGACATTGGCGCAACGCTGGTCAACGTACACGAGAATCCCACCATCACCATGATGGTACAGGGTGTGGAGGTCACGCCCGCCTATGACGCGGCCACCGGCAAGGTCACCTATACCCCCGCTCAGGATATGGCGGACGGTAAGGTGGTCGTCTCCCTGACCGTCATGCGTTACGACAGCAAGGAAGTCACCAAGACATGGAGCTTCACCGTCGGCAAGGCGCAGTTCACCGCCTACTTCGGCCAGCTCCACAGCCACACCCAGTACTCCGACGGCTCCGGCACGCTGGACAGCGCACTGGACTACGTTGCCAATCTGCCCGAGAGTGCCAACGTTCAGTTCGTGGCCTTCACCGACCACTCCAACTACTTCGACACCACCTCCAACCCCAACCCCGAGGGTGCGCTGTACGACATGAGCCTCGCCTCTGCCGACAGCCAGAAGACCTGGAACACCTATAAGAGCACCATCGACAACTTCAACGCCACCCACAGCAACATCATTGCCATCGGCGGCTTTGAGATGACATGGTCCGGCGGCCCCGGCCATATCAACACCTTCAACACCCCCGGTATCGTCTCCCGCAACAATAAGACGCTGAACAACAAGACCAGCGACGCCGGTATGAAGGCCTACTACGCCCTGCTGAGCCAGAGCGAGGGCGTGGACTCCATCAGCCAGTTCAACCACCCCGGCACCACCTTCGGCAACTTCTCCGACTTCTCCTATTGGGATCCCGTGATCGACAGCCGCATGTATATGGTGGAGGTCGGCAATGGCGAGGGTCAGATCGGTGCCGGCGGCTACTATCCCAGCTATGAGCAGTACATCATGGCGCTGGATAAGGGCTGGCATGTGGCTCCCACCAACAATCAGGATAACCACAAGGGCCGTTGGGGCAACGCTAACGACGCCCGCGACGTTATCCTCACCGACAACTTCACGGAAGAAGGCATCTATCAAGCCATCCGCGACATGCACATGTATGCCACCGAGGATAAGAACCTGCTGGTGAACTACTCCGTCAATGGTCAGATCATGGGCAGCAGCATCACCGAGGTTCCCGAGAAGCTGGATATCAGTGTTTCTGTCAATGATCCCGATGCCACCGATTCCATCGCCAAGGTGGAAGTGGTCGTCAACTCCGGCAAGGTCGCCCACACTTGGGACAACGCCGCCGAGCTGGCTACCGGTGAGCTGTCCGTGACGCTGGACTCCGGCTACAGCTACTACTTCATCCGCGTCACCGAGGCGGACGGCGATCTGGCTGTGACCGCTCCCGTGTGGGTGGGCGAGACCCTGAAGCTGGGTATCTCCAATCTGGTCTGCGGCACTTCCACTCCCGTCACCAACGAGGAGCTGACCCTGACCACCACTCTGTTCAACAGCGAGACCTCTGATGCCACCGTCAAGTCCCTGACCTACGCCATCAAGGGCGGTAAGGTCATCGGCACTGACACCACCGGTTATACCGTGGCCGCCAGCAGCACGCTCGACGTCCCCTTCAAGTGGACACCCACCGATGCCCGCAGCATGACCATCACCGTAACGGCGGTGATCGAGCAGGACGGCAAGGATTACACCTTCACCAAGGATATCACGCTGGATGTCCTGAATGCGGATGAGCTGGTGTATATCGGCATCGACGCCTCCCACTACAACGAGTATGTGAACGGCAACTATAAGGATTCCATGGGCAACTTCGGCGAGCTGGCTTCGAAGCACAGCGTGCGCACCGTGCAGCTGAACACCAGCGCCGATCTGATCGCCGCCTGCTCCAACCCCAAGTACAAGGCGCTGATCCTGACCGCGCCCAGCCGCCGTCTGGCAGCCGCGCAGGCCGATCCTAAGACGTACAGCGCCGAGGAGCTGGCCGCCATCACCGCCTTCAACGACGCCGGCGGTACCGTGATCCTGGCCGGTTGGTCGGATAACTACGAAAACTACGACGTGATCCAGAACAACCCCGCCATCAAGCACATGGCCGCCACCCAGAATGAGGTGCTGGCCGCCCTTGGCTCCAGCCTGCGCATCAGCGATGACGCCACCTATGATGATGTCCGCAGCGCAGCCGACGGTGTGGACAAGTGGCGTCTGTACTTCAGCAGCTACAACATGGATAACCCGCTGAACAACGGCGTGATCTTCGACGCGGATCATCCCTTCGACAAGCTCTACACCGAGCGGTTCAGCCATTACGGCGGCGCATCCATCTATGCGGTGGACGCTAACGGCAACACCACCTCCACCCTGCCCTCCACCGTGTCCCCCGTGGTCTACGGCCACGCCACCACCTACTCCACCGACGTGGACAGCGACGGTCTGGGCGGTGCCGGAACTCCCAAGTACGCCTATGCCGCGAACGACAACCGCCTGATGGTCATGGCCACCGAGCAGCTGGCGGGCAAGGGCCTGATCGTTGTCTCCGGCGCGGCCTTCATGTCCAACTTCGAGGTACAGGCGCAGCTGGATAACGGTGCGGAGAAGAACTACTCCAACTACCGCATCTGCGAGAACCTGCTCAACCTGCTCAACCCCGTGAAGATCAGCACGGTCGCCGCGGTGCAGGCCGAGAAGGACGAGGGCGTCAAGTTCACCATCGAGGCCATCGTTACCTCCAACGCCTCCGGCTATGATAAGGACACCGCCTTCTTCGATTGCATCTACGTTCAGGATGATACCGCCGGTATCAACTGCTTCCCCGTGGCTGGCAACTTCAAGATTGGCGATAAGGTCCGCATCACCGGTACCACCAGCTCCTATCAGGGCGAGCGTCAGCTGGCCGTCACCAGCATCGAAAAGATCGCTGACGCCACAGCGCCCGCACCCAAGGATGTAACTGCCGCGCAGGTCAATGACGGCAGCGTTCTGGGCAGCCTGATCCGGGTCAAGGGCGTTATCACCAAGGTCGAAAAGGCCAACGGTCTGGTGCAGACCATCATGGTACGGGATGCCAACGGCAACGAGTGCCGCGTGTTTATCGACGGCTACATCACCACCAGCGAGGATGTGAAGAATGCCGAGGTGGGCCGTGAGATCGATGTGGTCGGTCTGGCCTCCTATGACAACACCTTCACGCTGGCGGACGGCACGGCTATCGCGCCGCGTATCCGCATCCGCGACCGCGCTGACGTGAAGTGCGGCGACATGGTGGATCCCGGCACCTGCCAGCATCCCTCCAGCAGCTGGAAGACTGTGAAGTCCGCCACCTGCACGGCCACCGGCACGGAGAATCTGGTCTGCAACCGCTGCAGCACGATCCTTGACACCCGCACCACCGCCAAGCTTGCCCATGTGGACAAGAACCACGACAACAAGTGCGACGTGTGCGGCAAGAATCTGTCCACCACGGTGCCCTCTGTGACCCCCTCCACGCCTGTCAAGTCCGGCAACACGGCGGATAACAGCAACATGGGCCTGTGGGTCGTTCTGATGAGCCTGTCCCTGTTCGGCTCCGTCACGCTGCTGCGCAGTAAAAAGCGCAGAGCCTGAGCGATTCCTACCTGACAGCTGAGGCTGTAATCGCATAAAAAATATCCGGTGTGACGAGATCGTCACACCGGATATTTTTGTACAAGCGCCGCACACACGGCACAACATAAGGCCGGAGCATATGCCCCGGCCTTATTACATCGTCCTTACAGAATATCCAGCTGGCGCAGGCTGTCAAGAAACGCACCCACATCGGCGCGGAGCGTGGCCTCGTCCACCTCGTATTCCTCCAGCATCTGCTGTACCAGCGCGTCCTCGGTATCGCACCGGGGCAGCAGATCCCACATGCGCTCGCCGGTCTCGTTCAGGGTCAGCAGGCCCTTCAGCTCCAGCGAGGCGTCGCCCACCGGCACGAGGATCACGTCCCCGGCGATGCTGCGCTTGACCAGTTGTTTGCGGATAATCATTGTTCTGCCTCCTCCACGGTCAGCCGTACCGTCTGGCGCGTCATCTCGCACAGATACGCCGGCTTTTCGTCAAAATGTCCCGTTTCCGTCACGCACATAGCGGCGCAGATGTGGCACACCTGCTTGCTGGCACACACGGCGCACGCCGGCGGCAGCCGGATGGCGGCAGTGGCCTCCTTGGTCAGCCGCCACGCCTCCTCAAAGCCCAGCTGCGGGACGGAAAACTTCGGCTGCGTCATCATGCCGCAGGGCGTCATGTCGCCCTGCCAGTTGATCCAGAAGGCACTGCGTCCGGCGCGGCAGGAAACGCCTTCGCCCGGCGTACCCTCGCAGACCACCTCCTGCGGCAAGGCCATTCCCTGCCGCATAGCATCGGCCCGTTTCCGGAACACCTCCGGCTCGAGCCGAAGCTTGTCCCATGCCACAGCGTATTCCGCTGCCTGCATGGCGGTAAAGCGGTCATTCTGCCCCACCATGTCCTCGCTGCGGCGAATGGGCGGAAACATATAGGTAGCCAGCTGCATGGGCGTGCCCAGCGCCTCTGCCGCGGCGTGGATCTTCTCCATGTCCGCCGCGTTGTAGGGCGTCAGCGACACGTTCATCTTCACGTCCACGCCCAGCTCCTTCAGGGCGCGGATGTTGGCCGTCACCCGGTCAAACGCCGGATGGCCGCACAGCCGCTGGTAGGTCTCGTTTCCGCCGCCGTACAGGGTAATGTTGAACCGGAAGGGCGGCTCATGCCGGAAGAAGTCCAGCCAGTCCTTGTCGATCAGCGAGCCGTTGCTGTTGACCGATACCAGCAGGCCCATCTTTTTCAGCTCCGTCAGCAGATAGCGGAAATCGGGGCGGATCAGCGGTTCGCCGCCGGTCAGCAGCAGAAACAGCATGCCCCGGCTGCGGGCCGTCTCGGCAATGGCCAGCCATTCGTCGGCGGTCAGCTCCCTGCCCCGGCGCTGCTGCTCCTCCGCCGTCAGATGCACATAGCACATCTTACAGTCGAAGTTGCAGCGGGCTGTCAGCTCAAAGTTTCCCGCCAGCGGCGTGCCGTCGCGGCAGGCCTTGGCGTGCAGATATGTGGATAAACGGGGTTCAACGTTGCTGAATTCCATTTCAGGCCCTCCCTAATTGGGTCTTTAGCGCTTGAACAGCGCTCTCGTCCTTACGGCATTCCATCGCATATACCGGCACCGCACCCACCAGCTGTGCCGCCAGCTCCGTCATACGCGCAGCGGAGTCCGCCGCCCACGGGTAGTAGGCACACTGGTTCAGCAGGCGGACAAAGGTCTCCTGCGGCCGCAAGGTGTATAGGCGGTTCTCCGCCGCCTGCACCGGCAGCACGATGGCCCGCAGCGGTGCGCTGATATTATGGCAGATGCCGGAGGTGCCGGAGTACAGTATCCCATGCACCGTGGTGTCAGCGGGCCGGATCAGCGACCGGTCGCCGTTGATGACCTGCGCACCGGCATATTGCCGCCACAGCTCCGCCTGCGTGCTCTTTCCCGCGCCGCTTGGCCCGGAGAACAGGATGCCCTCGCCCTCCGGTGTCACGATGTAGGCGCTGTGCAGAATCATCATTCCGTGATCTGCCAGCAGATCAAACAGCCCCGCCGATTCCAGAATCACCCGCGCCGACAGCGTATCGCGGTACGTTGCGGCCAACCGCACCTCGGTAGCGTCACCCTCACGAATGGCACAGGCTGCGTAGCGGTCGCCATAGTTCCGCATGAGGCAAAAGCGCTTGCCCTCCCGCCAGCGGTAGTCGCCGTGCTGGTGCGCCGCTTCCTCCGGCGGCTGCGGCAGACTTTCGGTTATCGTCACATGGATGATGTGATCCGCCGCGCCGCCCTCCGTCCGGAAGGGCTGGCAGATATCGGAGGGCTGCCACGGGGTCTCACCCATCAGACGCAGCGTCATACCGCCGAAAGTATAATACTCACTGTACATAAGTGGCAAACATCAACTTGCTGTAATCAGTCGAAAAGTGTCCGGCGTAGCAGGTGGTGCTCTCGCCCGCCTTCAGCCCGTTCGTACCGACCCGGTAGGTAATACCGCCCAGATACATGTCGCCGTTGGTGATCTTGTAATAGACGTAGATCTGGCCGGTGATGTCGCTGTCGGACTTGTTGGTGATGGTGATGGCGGTATCCTGCGTCTCGATCTCCAGCACGTCGCTGCACAGGGTTGGCTCCGTCTCGAAGACGGCATAGGCGCTGACATCAGCTGTCATGCCCTCCGTGCTCTCCGGCTCAGTCTGGCGGGACAGCTCCAGCAGATAGGCGGACGCGCCTACCGGCAATGTCGTCAGATCAAACTCATACGCCGTCTCGCCCACTGTCAGGGTGATGTGGGCATACTGCACCGTTTTGTCGCCGTCGTTGCGCACCGTAATGACCATCACGTCGGACACGACGTCGTCGCTGCCGTCCTCTACGAAGGCCCCGGCATAGTGACTGACGTTCATCAGGGTCAGGTGGTACCCCAGATCCATCGTCATCTCCTCCGGTGCGGTGTTATCACCGCTCTGGCCGTTATTGGCCGTATCGCCGTCATCACCGGCCCCGCCGCCGCAGGCGGTCAGCACCAGTGCCACCGCCAGCAGCAGCGCGAATAGCTTGCAAAAACGTTTCATGATATTCTCCTTTACGTCCGCCATCTGTAATAGCGGCAATTCAGGGAAAAAGTGCCCCGCCCGCGCGGGCAGGGCACTTTTGTTGTGGGGTCAGGAGGTGAAAATATTCGCTCCACTGTCAGGAACATCATAACAAGGCTTCTTGTCATTAGGTCCGGGCGTATACCTACAAGGCGAAGGAGCCGTTGCAAAAAACGTAACTCCCAATTCCGGATCTGTATACGGGCATTGATTCTGACTTTGATTTGAAATCAAATTGCACCCGCCCGCAACATTGGCACTGAGCTGGAAGCTTTCAAAATATACCTGAGGCTTTACATAAGTCTTTTTCATATTTTCTTCACTCCTTTCTCAGAACCAACGGCTGAAAAGCTTATTCAGCCAACCGCCGATACCGGGACGCTGGGCGGCGGCCCGCACCGTCAGCGTCGCAGTGATGGCCTCGCTGGCCGTACCCTCGGCGTTGACAGCCGTGATCTCATGATCGGCGGTCTCACTGGCGGTAATGGTGTAGGTGAACTCGCGGTACGTCACCTTCTTGGCGTTCCAGCCCCAGCCGGTGCGCTGGGTGCGGGTGCGATAGGTGTCGATGGTCACGCCGTCCACCGTGATGGCCTCCACATCCTCGGAGGTCTTAACCGTCAGGATAGCCTTCTCACCGACCCTGACGCTGCTGCGGTTCCATCTGGCCTCAAAGCGCTCCGGCTCAAAGACAGCGGGTTCCGGCTCAACGACGGGGGCTTCGATACCCAGCATACTCAGCAGCATATCGGGAGCTTCCTCCAACACCTGTGCATCCACCTGCGTCTCCGCACTGCTGTTGGGCGCTTCCTTATAGGTGATCTTGAGGTTGGTCAGTGACAGGATGTTGTCGCCCACATTGGCCACAACGATGGTATTGGAGGTATTGTTACTCCATGTTACGCGATGGGTAATGGTGTAGTACATCTCCGTTGCGGTGGCAATCGTCGTGTCCGTGCCATCACTATTTACCTTTGCAATCGCGGTACCCTTCGGCGCCTTGGCAGCCAACTGAATGGATGCAATATTCTGGGCATCAGCAACATTCAGCTTGAATGCAATGGCCTGACCGGCATCCAGATAGACCTCATTGTTGGGACCATAGTTTACATAGTCCGTAAGTCCAGCCTGTGCCGCGCCATCCACAAATACAATACCCTTTGCAGCCTCAGCATCAATGTTCAGGGAGTTTGCATTGATCAGCTCGTTGCGCAGCTCGATCACATCGGGCCAGCCCTCGCCGTCTGCCTTATAGGCATTGCTAATCTCACTGGCAGGATTTGTTCCGGCGGGATCATAGATACGCACGGCATCCAGATAGAATTCGTACGAACCCTTGTTGGCATAATCGCGGGCGGAAGAATATCTGGGCGTAATGGTGACCGTGTACGTACCATATTCCAGACCCTGACCACGGATCACAGGAATCTGATACAGCGCATTATCGCCGGTTGTCACAGTCCACTCATAGTTGATCGCGTAGGTGGTGTCGCCGCTCTTCTCAGGCGTACCGCCGATAACCGCATCGCTGGGCAGCGTTGGAACAACCTCCTTGGTCGCATGCCAGTTGTTGTTGTCATCAAGCGTCCACGTATACTTCAGATAGCCCTTCTCTGTGCGCGTGTAACCATAATAGGTATCCACGATCCAGTTTTCCGCCACAGTCGCGCCGACAGCCGTCGTACCGTTGACATTCACCAAGATCGTGCCCGTGGTATTGCTGGTCAGGGAGATCAGGTCGAAGCCCGTACCCGTGAAGGTAAAGGTCGCAGTAGGCGCATTTTTGTTGGTCGCGCTGTTGACAGTGACCTTCTTGGCGCTGCCCAGAGAATATGCGCTGCATGTCTTATAGGCTTCGTCGTAGCCATAGACGTTGTTGGCGTCGTAGGCCTTAAGACTGAACTTACCGGGACGATCCTCCTGCTGGGTGATGCCATCCTTAGTCTCGCCAACAACCTTCCACTTGCCGCCATTGTCAGTGAACGTGACGAAGCTGTCCTCATAGTAGATGTTGGCAGCGGGGATCACGGTCACGGTGGAGTAATAGTACTTCGTATCATTTGCCAGCGCGGCCTGTGCGGCGTAGGCAAATTTCTCGGTGTCATCCATCTTCATGTTACTGGGCGTATAGCGTACCTTTGTGCCGTTGATCTCGGCGGTACCGTAGGCGCCCTCGAACTTGCCGGTGCTGCTGAAGCCATTGGCAAGCGTAGACGTACTCGGTACATCAGGCACAACCTTTGCCAGACCGGCAACCTTAGCGCCATCGCCCAGAATATCGTTGCCCAGTACGCTGATGTCCACAGGCAGACCGAAGTCGATGACCACCGTATCAGGCACGCAGCTGATCTGGTACTTAACCGCGAACCATACGACCGTGTGGGTATAGTCGTTATTGCCGCCGTTGACATTGTTGGAATCCACCTCGTTGGTGAACGCCGCACTGTTTTTCGTATCGTACTGCATCACATAGGTGGTGTTCCGGCCGTTGGTGATCGTCCAACTGCCGGTGCCGTCACCAGATTTGACTCGAACCGTATATTTGGCAGTCTCATCATACAGTGTATAACCGTCAGGCAGTGCATTACTGGCAACTACCGTAGCACCAACTTCGGCACCGCTGTTCAGCAATACCTCCTGATGCACCACAGGCTGCGTCACCTTGACGGCGTCCGCAAAGGAGCCGGTGGCGCCGGTGGTCTGGTTCGTCACGGGATTGCCGTTCGCGTCCACCAGATAGAAGGCGTAGCTGACGTTGGCGCTCTTCCACGGCATGACGGGGGACACCGTGTCCTTTTGCGCGTCGTTATCCAGCCAGTTCTTGTAGTTCAGTACAGCGGACTCGTTGGTGGGATAGCTGCCCGCGCCGCGCTTACCTTCCATGGAACCGGTCAGATACACATAGTAGGTGAGCACCTGCTCGTCCTCGGTAATGTCGCCCACGTTCCAGGAGAAGGTCTCCGTCCCGAAATCGTAGGTAAACAGCTTGGCATTGATCTTGTTACCCGTCAGGATATTTGTATTGCCGCTGTCGATCTTATCGCTGTACGCCGCCGTGCCGTCAGGGCTAAAGGTCACCTTCTCCTGAATGGCGGGCGTGTCATTTTTACGGGTACCGATCTGATCCAGCGTGCACGCCTGCGCCTCATAGTCGCTGCGCTTCCACAGCTGATAGGTGCTGACGGTGATGGTAGGATCCGCAACAGGTGTACCGTCCTGCTTCTTGATCGGCGTGATCTGCAGGTCATAGGCGTCGCCCATTACATCGGTAAAGGTGGCATCGTAACCGGCCTTCTTGATGTTGGACGCGATCTGGGTAAAGGCATTGTTCAGGTCGCTCGCGCTATCCGCCTTGAAGTAATAGCTGCTGTCCGTGGCGACTTTATTCAGGACGTTCTCCATGGAGGCAACCGTGATCTCTTTATCAACAGCAAGGCAGAAGCCGATGGCGTACATCTTGGCGCCCAAACCGGAAACCCGCGCCATATACTGGCCACCATAGTTTTCGCCAGAGGTCTTGTCAATGACAGTATACATACTGCTGGTGTCGCCCTTGATGGCCTCGGCCCACCAGTTCTTATTGCCATCGGTGTTGTAGAAATAACTATGGCTGTTAGGAGCGGCATTATTGTCGGTACCCTGCAGCCAGTAGTTCCAATACGTTGCCGCCGTCATCCCATTAGCTTCACCGGACTGACTCGAAAATCCGTTATACTGGAACGGCGCACCATCGGACATGAAGACCACATACAGGTCGCGCTCCACGTCATTCTCCATATTCTTTGCATTGATCTCTTTGCCCAGCTGGTAAGAATTGTAGAATGCCGCATCGTAGTTGGTGCCGCTTGCGGTGCTGATCGTATTGACCAGAGCAGTGCGCTTCTCGGCGGTATTGTAGGTACTTGCCTCAACAAATGCGCCGCTGGTATAGGTACCGGTACCCGTATAGACCCGTGCATTACTGGGGCTATCACTTCTGATGCTGCCGCCTTTAAGGTGATCCGCACTATCAAGCGCTACTGCACTACCGGAATCGGAATAATAGTAACCATTGAAGTCCGCAATGGCCACGCGGATATCAGGCACCTTGCCGGTAGTCTTATCCGGCGTATTAAAGGTCGCCAGCATGTTGGCAACAGAGTCCCGCAGAACCTGAATGCGGGTCTGACCGTCAACCGTATCGTTCATCGAGCTGGAGGTGTCCAGCATCAGGATCACGTCCACGCCCTTGCTCATGGGGATACCGGTGGTGGACAGGTCGATCTTGGCCACGCCGGTATTCTGGAAGTCGATACCCGTACCGGTCTTTTCCACGCGAACGGCGCCCTCGTCAGGATACTCGGGGTAGTTGTTCAGCGCAGCCTTATCCTTTACCGTGATCGTATAAGTTACGCTGCCCACCTTAATGACGGCTACACCGGCAGCCTTGGTTTGGAATTTCACCGTTGTGCTGGCAGGCGTGGCAGGATTATCAACTTTTGTATATACAGTCGCAGATGCCGAACCCCAGCCAGAAGCAACCGTGTGGTAACTACCATTATTATAATAGGCGATTTGATAATAATCCCAGTTACTACTACCATCGTAATAGCGTATATAAACGGGATAGTAGTTGTTGTCAACTTTATAATAGTACTCCGTCGCTGTCCAGTTTTCACTCCATGCCAATCCAGTCGAGAAATTAATTGTCAGCGAGGTTTTAGTATAACTCGTTGTGCCAGACTGTTCCCTTTTACCCGTGACGGTCACCGTTACTGCATCAGGATTGCTGTTGGATGCAGTGGTATTGTACTCGCCGGAAATGGTATCTGTCCAGTTCTGCCCCACATAAAGCGTCTTGGAGCGCTCGGTTTCCGTACCAGGATCAACAGGATCAGTACCCTCACTGGTCAGCTTGTAGATGTAGAAAGCCGCGGGATTGCTGGCATAACCATTGATCAATTTACCGCCATCATTATAATTCAGGTAATAAGTCCCGTTGGAAAAAGTATAGTTGTCCTGTGTTCCGCCAATCGTAAACGTATCGCCGCTGCTCTGCAGTGTGGCTGTTACTTTCTGGTTGTTGTCACCAGTATTCGTCAGCTTTGCATAGCTACTTTCCTTACCCAGCAACCAGCCGCTACCGCTATTGGTCAGCGTCCATTCGTAATCAATATAATCCGTGCCGGTAATCGTATCAGCCCCCGCCACAGCCGTCTGGATAATTGTAAATCCAGTACGGCTGTTCTGTGTTTTCACCACGGGCTGCATGAAATAATCCGTGCTGCTGTTATAGATCAGCAGATACTGCTTGCCGCTTTCCAACTCGTCAGCGCTGGTCACACGGGTATAGGTGCGCTCGGTCGGCGTCACGCTGGAATCCGTGACCGTCAGCATGAGGGACGCGCTGATGCTGTCGCCGGATGCACGGGTCGCAGGCGTACCGGTGGCGGTAATGGTCACCTTGCCGGTCTCACCTGGGAAGGATACCGTGCCGTCATTAACCGCCGCGATCCTCTCATCGCTGCTTCCCCAGCTGATGGTGGTATAGCCGTCAAAATTCTGCAGTCCGACGACCAGATTCTGCACTGTTGCGCGATCCACAGCATACTCGCTGACCGGCGTTCCGTTGATGGTCAGCGCCGCCACATCACGAACTTCCGTCAGCGTGATGTTCTGGGGACTGCCAACTACATTACTATTCAACGAATAACCAAGATTACTATCATTATGCTCACCGTTCCATGCGCCAGCGCTCTTCAAATTGTATCTGCCTTCTGCACTGTAACGTGAAACAGTCACCGTCTTGTCGGTAATCTGGAACGCAGTCATGGTAAGGGTATCATCTGCTCCCCAAGCCTGATAGTAGCCAGTGAAGCCCGCGTTCATATAAGTAAAATTCAACGTTTCAGGTACAGCTTTATCAGTGCGGCCCTGTGCAATATGGATCGTCTCGCCCTTTGCGAGATAGACCGCTGCACCACCGAGATAGTTATCCCAACCGTGAGAGTGGTTGTGGCCATACATGAAGATGATGTTCAGGCCGTTTTCACCGGCGGCATTCAGCACATCAAAGATGTAGTTGGCATACTTGCAGTCGCCATCTCTATGAGTACGCATACTGTAATGCAGCGGCAGATGGGACACCACAAAGATAGGTCTGCTGTCCTTTGCCGCCACCTTCGCGGCAAGATAAGCCGCAAGTTTCTCCGCAGTCTGCTTAACAATCGCCTCCGCGGACATTCCACTATAAGAGGTATTGGAATAGCTTGCGTTACTGGCCCACATATAATCATCTTCATTGATGACATACACACCATAGGCATCTGTATCATGTGCGCCGCTGACAGATAGGCCGTTCGTGTTGGGATTAGGCTTCACCTGATCGTGGTTGCCCTGCACATAAACCTCAGCAAGGCCCGTGCCGTAGACCGTTTCCACAGCATTCTTCAGGGCATTCCGATGCCCAAGAACTTCACTGTCAGTTGTGTCCATGTTGTAATCATAGTCACCGGCGCAGATAAAGCCGTCAGCGGTCGTAACGTCGCCCTTCATTGCATTCAGAATGTTGGTGACGATCGCCGCGCCGCCAGAATCCCCGTTGGGATGCTGGAAGTCGGAGCAGGCGATCACGGTGGTCACGCGATCGTCCGTCTGCACCGCCGTGCCGTCCTTCGCAGCCTGCGCGTCCACGTCAGCTTCCGGCTCCGCGTCAACTTCCGCGTTGTCCACGTCATACTCGCTCTGGCCGTTAGTCAGGTCAATGACCGCCTGATCGATGATTTGCGCTTCATCGTCCACATCTGCCGCGAATACGGACATGGGCAGCAGACTGACCGTCATGATCAGCGCCAGAAGCAGAGCCAGAAGCTTTTTACTTGTCGTATGCTTTTTTGTCTGGTTCATCATTTTCTCAATCCTTTCTGATAATCTTTCCGCGATGCCGCCCGTCCGCATGGGCCGCGTATGGTTTGAAGCTTCACGTTTTTCATGCTCTCACTCTCCTGTACGCCGATAATCGCGCTTGCGGTACGTCGTTTGACCGAATAGTTCAGTCAAAGAAAACCGATACTTATTCACGATTCAGTTTACTTCATTTTACCGGTTTTTGCAATAGTTTTTATCTGATATTACAGAAAAATCTACGTCCCATTTGCGTGCAAAACGCACAAAAAGCGCCCGCCGTGTGAACGGCGGGCGCTGGGGCATGGCTCAATTGGCGTCGGGTATAAATTCCTCGTAAAAAACCGACAGGATCAGGTCGTTCAGGCCCTCCTCGTCCACCGGAAGCTCCAGATGGTTCTGGGCACTGACGGTGCCCTCCCCCGTGGGCACGCGGAGAATATCACCGGAAAACCGCATGGAGGCGGCCTCGGTGGCCAGATAGACGATGCGGCTCAGGTCGAGGTCGGTGAGAATGTAGTCGTTGACGGTGGTGTACAGGCTCAGCACGCTGGCGGGATTGCTCTTGATCTGCCGGCGCAGCTGGTCGATGGCGCCCAGCAGAAACAGTTTCTGCCGCTGCATGCGGCCATCGTTGCCGGTGGCGGTCTCCTCGCGCCACTGGATGAAGGCCCGCGCCTGCTCTCCGGTGAGGGTGGCGGTCCCGCCGGGCGTCATACCGCGAAAGACCGCCAGTCCGGGCAGATCCTGCGGCACGGCCACGGTCACGCCGCCCATGGCGTCGTTCAGCTTGCCCACGCCGCCCAAGAAAAACGCGCCGTAGCCGTCGATCTCCAACCCGTGGAACAGGGTGGACACCGCCTCACGGCACAGCTCACAACTGACGGACAGGCCGTCGCCGTAGGCGTAGGACAGGGCGATCTGGGCACGGGCCACGCCCTGCTGGTGCTGGTCGTCCTCCAGAATGGTGATGTCGCACATGGTGTCGCGGGAGACGGAGATCAGCGTCATCTGATCGTTCACCGTATCCAGCGCCGCCAGAAGGATCACGTCCGCCTGATAGTCGCCGCCGTAGGCCTGGGGCTGGTCGAACTTCTCGTCGGCGTCCACGCCCATCAGCAGCAGGTTCACCATACCGTCCTTATAGCGGTAGTACTTGCCGTCCCGGTATATGGTATAGCTGTCCAGCTGGGTGTCGTCGCTCTGGTCAATGGCAGGGGCCTTGACGGTCTTACTGCGCAGGACACTGCGGCCATGGAGCCAGATGCCGAACACCGTGGCGCACAGCAGCAGCGTCACCGCCATCAAAATAATGAACAGCCGCAGGCCCAGCGACAGTTTTTTGCGTTGCTTCTGCTCTTCCATGAAACCCTCACTTCTTCAGCACGGTGAACTGCTCGGTCAGCACGCCCTGCACCAGATAGCGCTGCTGGCGGTTCTGCTTATAGCAGGTGGACAGTGTCAGCACCTTGTCTCCGAACTCTGGGAACAGGTCGCGGCGGTAGTTGGCGTTGACGGCGCCGTCCAGCGACGCGAAGTAGTCGCTGAACTGGTCGGGATCGTCAAAGTCATAGCACAGCAGCAGATGCTCGCTGGAGTGGGGATAGGCGGCGAATATCTCATAGTGGTACACCTTCTCCGGCGTGTAGATGTAGATATCCCGGTTGGCGGCGAAGTATTCCGCGTCGGCGAAGTTGTTCAGCTGGGCAAACATGGTCTGTGACTGGCGGTTGTGGCCGTAAAGCACCGTCATGCTGTCCTGAAAGTCCGTGCTGTTGTACCGTTGGGAGTAGATGCTGCCGCCGGAGAAATACGCCTTGTCCACGCCGTGATTGTTGTAAAACAGATCGTTGGTCCTGCTCTGCACCACGGCGTAATTGATGACGGTGCCGGGCACCTCGATCCATGCGTAGATCTCGTCGTTGAGGGCGGTCAGCTCGTCAAAGTCGATATCGGTCTCCATATAGCGGACGTCGCTGTCGGGATCCACGGTGATATCCGCCAGCATGGCGGAGGTCAGGCCGCCGCCCAGCCGGTCGTTGAGGGACTGGCCCCGGACATACTGCACGATAAACAGCACGCACAGCACGCACAGCACCACCGCCACGGCCGACACGCAGCCCAGCAGGATCTTTACAGGCTTTTTCATGGGTCATACTCCTTCCGGAACAAGAAAACGCCCCATAAACGGCACGCCCTCAGGCAGCCTTTCATGGGACGCTTTTCCTCATGTGTTTGTTTCCGCGGCAGGATCAGTCGCGGGCCTTTTTGCCGGTGATCACTGCGATACCGCCGCACAGCACAGCCGCCGCGGCCACGCTGCCGATGCCCATCTCATAGCCGGTCTGGGGGGAGGAGGGCTTATCATCCACGGGCGTATTGGGATGCTCCGGGCTGGTGACGGCAAAGGCGCTGGTCGCCAGAGACAGACACAGTGCTAAAGACAGGATCAAGGAAACAAGAAGCTTTTTCATCGCAAAAACCTCCATAATCATTTCATTAGTTGTAAGACAGTATACCACCGCTCCGCCGGAAAAGCAAGTGCTGTTTTGGAAAACCGCAAAATTTTTAGCGTTCTCCCGTGATGCCTTCCCCGATCTGCCATATCCCGTCGAAAAAGCGTTAACGCCTTGGAAAAATGCCAGTATCTGTTTGACTTTCCGCACAGTTGCTGCTATAATAAAAAATCGGCTGATTGTTTATTACAATAGGAGAGGAGGGTGTTCCGATATGTCCCGCTATCGCGGATTGATCGTGCTGCTGATGGATGTGGCGCTGATCTTCTGCTGCAATTTTGTCATCTTTCTTTCCGACCTGTTCGTGGAGAATGTCCAGCTTTTCAACCTGCTGATGCACATTGGCCTGCTGACCGTGTGCGTGCTGGTCTTCCAGCTGGCGCTGCGCACCTATAACACCCTCTGGCGCTATGCTGAGAGCCGCGAGTATCTGTCGCTGCTGGGCGGCATGAGTCTGGGCTTTGCCCTGTATGCCGCCGTGAACCTGCTGATGGGCATGAATCCCGTCTGGATCAGCGGCGCGCTGACCGGCACGGCGCTGGCGCTGCTGGCTATGCTGGCCTACCGCTTTATTTACCGCATCTACCGCCGCCGTGTCAACAGCATCCCCCAGATGCGGCAGTCCTATGCCGCCATCGTGGGCGGCGGCGCCGCGGGCGCCGCCCTGCTCAGCGAGCTGAACGACCACGTTTACGGCCGCTTCAAGCCTTACTGCATCATTGACGATTCCGCCGAAAAGCGGGACAAGCGCATCCACGGCATCCCCGTTCTCGGCCCCATCGACCAGATCGGCGATCTGCTGGGCGACACGCCGGTGACCGACATCATCATGGCCATCCAGAACCTGACGCCGGAGCGCCGCCGGGAAATTCTGGAGCTGTGCGCCGCTACGGGACGCCGCGTCCATGTGCTGGGCGATCCCGTCACCGCCGTCGATCCGCAAAGCGGCGGACGCTATACCCCCACCGTCCGCGAGGTGGAGATCGAAGACCTGCTGGGCCGCCAGCCGGTCACGCTGGACAACCCCCGTATCGCCGCCTTCATCCGCGGCAAGACCGTGCTGGTCACAGGCGGCGGCGGTTCCATCGGCTCCGAGCTGTGCCGCCAGATCGCCGAATACCGGCCCGCGCGGCTGGTGATCGTAGATATCGCGGAAAACACCACCTATGAATTGCAGAACGACCTGCTGTATAAATACGGCGACTCCCTGAACATGAGCGTGGAGATCGCCTCCGTCCGGGACAAGAAGAGGCTGGAGCAGATCTTCGACACCTACCGCCCGCAGGTGGTCTTTCACGCGGCGGCCCACAAGCATGTGCCGCTGATGGAGGGCAGCCCCGCCGAGGCGGTGAAGAACAATGTGTTCGGCACCTATAACACCGCCCTGACGGCGCGGGAATACGGCGCGGAGAAATTCGTGCTGATCTCCACCGACAAGGCCGTGAACCCCACCAACGTGATGGGCGCCACCAAGTACCTGTGCGAACAGGTGCTGCAGGGCCTGCGCCGCGAGGGCGGCACCGAGTTCGCCGCCGTCCGGTTCGGCAACGTACTGGGCTCCAGCGGCTCCGTGATCCCTCTGTTCAAGAAGCAGATCGCCCGCGGCGGCCCCGTGACCGTCACCGACAAGCGTATCGTGCGCTATTTCATGACCATTTCCGAGGCCGTCCAGCTGGTGCTGGAGGCCGGCTCCTTCGCCCACAGCGGCGAGGTGTTTGTGCTGGATATGGGCGAGCCGGTACATATTCTGGAGCTGGCGGAGAAGATGATCCGTCTGTCGGGCTTTACGCCCTATGTGGATATCGAGATCCGTGAGGTGGGCCTGCGGCCCGGCGAAAAGCTCTATGAGGAGCTGCTGATCTCCGGCAAGGACCTGCGCCGGACGGAAAACGCCAAGATCTTCGTGGAGGAGCGTCCCATGGTGGACAACAGCCAGCTGTGCTGGCTGTTGGAGCAGCTGCGCGCAGCTGCCGAGAGCAACGATACCTGCCGCGTGACCGCGTGCCTGCATGAGCTGGTGCCCACCTTCCGCACGCCGGAGGAGGTCAACGGCGCGGCCATCCGCGCCATGGAACACAAGGAGGTCGTATGATCGACCTGCACTGCCATATGCTGCCCGGCGTGGACGACGGCGCGGCCGCGGAGGAGGAAGCCCTGCTGATGGCCCAGGTAGCCGTGGACAGCGGCGTGACCGACGTGGCGCTGACGCCTCACTGCAACGTGCCGGAGCAGTTCGACAACTACAATGACCACCGGCTGAGGGAGCGCTTCCGCCGGTTCGAGCAGCTGGTGCGGCAGGAGGGCATTCCCCTGATGCTCCATCGCGGCATGGAGGTCTTTGCCACGCCGGAGCTGCCCCGCCTGCTGGATGACGGCGCTCTGCTGACGCTGGGTGGCAGCCGGTACCTGCTGGTGGAGTTCGCCTTCGGCGAATCCGCATGGTTCGTGGACGACATCCTGCACCAGATCCGGCAGCGCGGCCTGACTCCCGTGGTGGCCCACCCGGAGCGGTACTACTTCATTCAGGACGAGCCGCGCCACCTGCTGCACTGGGTCAACGACGGCTATGTCCTTCAGCTGAACAAGGGCAGTTTCTTCGGCATGTTCGGACGGCACGCCGCCCAGGCGGCACACTGGTGTCTGGACTGCGGCTGCCTGCACCTGATCGGCAGCGACGCCCACAGCCCTTACCGCCGGACGCCCCGGCTCAACGACGTATACGATCTGGTGGCGGAGACCGTTTCGCCGGAAACGGCCCGGCTGCTACTGCACGATAATCCCGCCGCCATCCTGTCCGGCGGAGATATTTACCCGGCCATGGCCCAATTCTGATTCTATTCTTTAGACTCCGAGGTGTATGTATGAAGCGAATGCACATCACGATCATCGCGCTGCTGGCGGTATCCCTCATACTGCTGGGCGTTGCCGGCGGCGTGCGCCTGCTGGCAAAGGACAGCACGCTCCCCGTGATCGAATGTTCCCAGCAGGAGCTGCGCGTCAGTACGCAGGACGGCAGCGACGCGCTTTTGCAGGGCGTTACCGCCCATGACGACAAGGACGGCGATCTGACCGGCTCCATCGTGGTGGAGCAGATCACCGGCACCGGCACCCCCGGCACCGTGACCGTTACCTACGCGGTGGCGGACAGCGACCACCATGTGGCCTCCTGCTCCCGTACCGTGACCTATACGGACTACGTTTCGCCCCGGTTCAGTCTCAGCGCTCCGCTGATCTACGAGGTGGGCGAGGTGCTTCAGGTGCGCGACCGGCTGGGCGCCAATGATATGATCGACGGCTCGCTGAAGGACCGCATCAAGATCAGCGCCAGCACTTTGTCCACCAACTATGTAGGCTCCTTCCCCATCACCATGGAGGTCACCAACAGTCTGGGCGACACCGCCTCCCTGACGCTGGATCTGGTGGTGCGGGACACCAGCCGGAACGCGCCGGAGATCAAGCTCAAGCAATATCTGGTGTATGTAACCCAGACCGGGGATTTCGACCCCATGACGTATGTGGACAGCTCCTCCGATGATGCGGAATACGGCGCTGTGACCGCCTACATGCCGGAGGAGGGCCTGCGCCGCGGCGTCAATCAGGTGACGTATTCCCGCACCAGTATCATGGGCCAGACCGGCACCACAACCCTGTATGTGATCGTGGAGTGAGGATAGCTATGGAACAACAATCGATGATCCGCTGGGCTGACCTCAGCCCCGTCTGCCTGATCCGCCGCGTGCTGCGGGAGCTTCCCTCCATTCTCGCGGTGGGACTGATCGCGGCGCTGCTGACGGCGACCGTCATGCAGAGCCTTTACAAGCCCCAATATACCGCCTCGGCCACTGTGGCCGTCAGCATGAAGAACGCCAGCTACTCCTCGCTGTACTCCAATCTCACCACCACCTCCGAGATCGCCGGTACGCTTACCGGGCTTTTCGGCAACCGGGTGTTTCAGGAGCTGTCGGCCGACCGGCCCGGCAGCCAGCAGCTCTCCGGTAAGCTGGAGGCCTCCGTGGTACCGGAGACCAACATCCTGCGGCTGAGCGTCACGGCTGACGATCCCGTCGCCGCCTTCCGCACGCTGCGCTTCTGGCTGGATAACTATGACGCCGTGTCCCAGCATGTGTTCCAGAACGTGGTACTGCGGGAGCTGGACGCCCCCACCGTGCCCCGTGCGCCCTCCAATCCCCTGCATCTTGGCACCGCGGTGAAGCGGGCCTTCCTGATCGGCGCGGCGGGCATGACGCTGGTGCTGCTGGCCATGGCGGTGCTGTCGGATACGGTGCAGACCTCCGACGCCGTGCGCCACAAGGTGGATGCCCGCCTGTTCGCCACCATCCATCACGAGGAAAAGAACAAGACCCTGCGCTCCCGGCTGAAGCGCACCAAGAAGGGCCTGCTGATCTCCATGCCGGCCACCGGCTTCTACTTCACGGAGGAGATCGAAAAGCTGGCCTCCAAGGTAAACCACTCCGCCCAGCGCAACAAGGGCAAGGTGCTGCTGGTCACCAGCGTGGCGGAGAACGAGGGCAAGTCCACCGTCGCCGCGAATCTGGCGCTGTCGCTGGCCCGGCAGGGCAAAAAGGTGCTGCTGATCGACGCCGACCTGCACAAGGCGTCCCAATACAAGCTCTTTGACCGGAAGAATACGCCGGAGCTGTCCCGCATGCTGGCCGGTGCGCAGGAGATGCAGCCGGAATATCTGGAAAAGGAACAGCTTTACGCTATCTTCTCCATCCGCGCCTGCGTCGGCGCCGCCGAGCTTTTGTCATCGCCCCAGATGCACCAGCTGCTGGCGGACATGCGGACCAAGATGGACTTCATCATCATCGACACGCCGCCTATGGCCATGTTCTCCGATGCGGAGATGCTGGCGGATCAGGCGGATCTTTCCCTGCTGGTGATCCGGCAGGATTGCGTTACCGCTCAGCGCATCAATGACGCGGTGGACGCGCTGAACCAGTGCGCCGCCCACTTCCTGGGCTGCGTTTTCAACGATGTGCGCCATCTGTCCCTGCCCTCCGCTGGGCACGGCTACGGGTATGGCTATGGCTACGGATACGGCTATGGCCGCAAATACGGCTATGGCTACGGCGGCTACGGCGGTTACGGCACCTATGGCGGCTACGCCAAAAAGAGCGATCACAAAACGGGGGAGGCTGCAAATGGACGAACAAAAGCTTGACCGTCAGGATGAAAGCTATATCGATTTCTCCCGGCTGATCTATGAATTCCGGTCTGTCCTCCGGCGGCTGTACTGGATCCCACTGGCGCTGATGGTTCTGGTCGGCGGTCTGTGGCTGCTGCGGGCGTGGCGGGCCTATACCCCCATGTATGCCAGCGAAGTGACCTTTACCATTCAGGTCAGCACCAGCAGCGTCTCGGACATTGCCGGGACCTCCAGCTACTATGACAAATCCACTGCCGAGCAGCTCAGCAAGACCTTCCCCTATCTGGTGCAGTCGGACTACTTCTCCACCCTGCTGCGGCAGTCCATGGGCGTCGACCGGATCAACGGCTCCATCACCGCTTCCACGGTGCCGGACACCAATCTGTTCACCCTGCGGGTCACCAGCCCGGATCCCGACGACGCGCTGGCGATCCTTGAAGCCGTCATCGCGGTGTATCCGCAGGCTGCCGACTATGTGGTGGGCAGCACCGGCATGGAGCTGCTGACGGAACCGACGGCGGCCACACAGCCCTATAACAGCTTTCGTCCCCTGCGCAGCGCCTGCAAGGGCGCGCTGCTGGGTCTGGCGCTGGGTCTGGCGCTGCTGCTGCTGATCGCCGCCGCCCGCCGCACGGTCCGCACCGGCGACGACGTGCGCTTGAAGCTGAATCAGGAGTGTCTGGCCTCCCTGCCCGCCGTGGCCTTCAAGCGGCGGAAGAACAGCGCCAACGAGCTGCTGTCCATCCACAATCCCCGCGTCCCCAGCTCCTATCAGGAGGGTGTCCGCGCCCTGCGGGTCAAGCTGCTGCGGGCGCTGGCCGATACGAAATACAAAACCATTCTGGTGACCAGCACCATGCCCGGCGAGGGCAAGACCACCATCGCCGTCAATCTGGCCCAGTCTCTCAGCCGTAACGGCGCCAAGGTGATCCTTGTGGACGCCGACCTGCGCAAGCCCTCCGTCAAGCTGGCAATGGGCATCACCAAGCTCACTGCCGGTCTGGATGACGCGCTGGCGCTGGAGGACCCCGCCGCAGCCGCCGGCATGCTGCTGGAGCAGGAGCCGGGACAGCTGTGGCTGCTGGCCGGTGACAAGGCCCCGCAGAACCTGCGGCAGGTCAACGCGCGGGCCATGCGCCGGGTGCTGGATGTGCTGGGCAAAAAGGCCGACTACATCATCGTGGACACGCCGCCCTGCGGTCTGCTGGCCGACAGCGTGAACGTGGCCCGCGCCGCCGACTGCGTGCTCTATGTGCTGGGCGCGGGCGCCATCCAGATCCCGCAGGTGCTGGACAGTATGCAGTTCCTGAACGAGGCCGGCACGCCGCTGGTGGGCTGCGTGCTCAACGGCGTCAGCAGCGGCTCCCACGGCGGCTACGGCTATGGCTACGGCAGCTACGGTTACGGCTACGGCTATGGCGGTTATGGCGGCTACGGCGGCTATGGCCGCGGGAAAAAGCGTACCTCGCAGGAAAAATGATCTGAAAAAGGAAAACTGCCGGGAGCACTCGGCAGTTTCTTCTTAGGAGGGGAGGACGGACATGGAGCCTCGCATCGTGGATATCGACGCCTACATGCCGGTGCTGCGCGAGCTGCTGGCACAGGGCCAGAGCGTCAGCCTGACCGTCACCGGCGAGAGCATGTCTCCCTTCCTGCGGCACGGGCGGGATCAGATCCGTCTGGCCGCCGTCATCGCGCCGCCCCAACGGGGCGACATGGTGTTCTTCCGGCGGCGCAACGGCCAATACATCATGCACCGCGTCCTGCGCCGGATGCCGGACGGCAATTACGCCATCATCGGCGACGGCCAGCAGCAGGTGGAGTCCCCCATCGCGCCGGAGCAGATCTTCGCCGTGGTGACGCAGGTGTGCCGCAAGGGCGTCTGGCTTGGCCCGGAGAGCTTCTGGTGGCGCTTTTTCGCCGGACCGTGGCTGACGCTGCTGCCGCTGCGTCCGCTGCTGCGGCGCATGGCCCGCTTTATCCCCGAAAAGCTGAAGTAAGGAGCGTACCATGGAAGAAACGAAACAACCGAAAAAGGTACTGGGCTCCGAAGCGCTGGGCATCCTGCTGGGCCGCTGGCGGGACGGCACCTTTGCCGATATCCTCACCGACTGGAAGTGGATCCTCACCTACACCCGCCGCTACCGCCGCGCCGTGTGGGCCTATACGGTGCTGGGCGTCATCAGCTCCACGCTGGGGCTGGTGTCGGCGGTGGCCAGCAAGTACACCATCGACATCATCACCGGATACGACAGCTCACAGCTGTGGTTCGTGATCCTTGTGATGCTGCTGTCGGCCCTGATCGGGCTGCTGCTGCGCAGCGTCACCTCCCGCATCTCCACCCGCATTGCCCTGTGGGTCAATAACGACATTCAGGCGGAGGTCTTTGACCGGCTGCTGAACGCCGACTGGCAGGCGCTGAACGGCTTTCCCGGCGGCGATCTGCTGAACCGCCTGACCAACGACACCGGCTCCGTGGCCAGCAACGCCATCCACTGGCTGCCGGATCTGATCGTGGCGGCCTATTCCTTTATTGCCACGCTGGCGGTGATCCTGCACTACGACTGGATCATGGCCCTGCTGGCACTGGCCAGCGCCCCCTTCCTGCTGCTGACCTCCCGCCGTCTTATCGGCGGCATGCGCAGCCATCAGCAGCACCTGCGGCAGGTCAGCAGCGACCTGATGGCCTACGAAACGGAGACGCTCCACAATCTGGACGCCATCAAGGGCTTCGGCATCACCGGCCGGTACAGCGACGGTCTGCGCCAACGGCAGGAGGATTTCCGGCAGGCCAGTCTGGACTACAACCTTTTCAGCATCAAAACGGAAGCGCTGCTGACCATCCTCGGCTCCGCCGTGCAAATGGCCGCCTTCTGCTACTGCCTGTACCTGCTGTGGTCGGGGAAGATCCTGTACGGCACCATGACGCTGTTCCTGTCTCAGGGCACGAAGCTGACCTCCGCCTTCAACTCTCTGGTGCGGACGGTGCCCAATTTCCTTAACGCCTCGGTCTCCGCCCACCGCATCCGCGACCTGTTCGACCTGCGTCCGGAACCGGCCCAACCGGTGGATGATGCGCTGGAGCGCGCCGCCGCACAGGGCTTTACCGTAGTGGTAAAGAACGCCGATTTCGCCTACGCACCCGACCAGCCGGTGCTGCACCGCGCCGCCCTGACCGCCGACCCCGGCGAGATCGTGGCGCTGGTAGGACCCTCCGGCGGCGGCAAGACCACCATGATCCGCCTGCTGCTGGGTCTGATCCACCCGTCGGAGGGCCGCGCCTGCCTGCGCACCCGCGATGGACAGGAACTGGAGATGGACGCCGCCCTGCGCCGCTTCTTCTCCTATGTGCCGCAGGGCAATACCCTGCTGTCCGGCACCATCGCCGATAACCTGCGGATGGTGCGCCCGGAGGCGGACGACGCCACGCTGGAGCAGGCGCTGCGGGCTGCCTGCGCATGGGAATTTGTCAGCAAAATGCCGGATGGTCTGAACGCCACAGTGGGCGAGCATGGCCATGGCCTGTCCGAAGGGCAGGCCCAGCGCATCGCCATCGCCCGCGCCCTGCTGCGTGACGCGCCGGTGCTGCTGCTGGACGAGGCCACCTCTGCGCTGGATGTGGCCACTGAGCGGGCCATTCTGCGGAATCTGGTGCGGGAGTACCCCCACAAGACCTGCATCGTCACCACCCACCGGCCTACGGTCATCGGCCTGTGCCAGCGGGTCTATCAGGTGGCAAACGGTGAACTGCGGCAGCTGTCCGCCGATGAGGCACAGCGCCTTGCCATGGAATTTTAACAGAGAAAAGGAGATATCGCTATGACTGTTCTTCTCACCGGTGGCGCCGGTTACATCGGCTCCCACACGGCAGTGGAGCTGCTGAACGCGGGCCATGACGTGGTCATCGCCGACAACTACGCCAACAGCAACCCCATCGTGGCCCGGCGCATCACCCAGATCACCGGAAAGCCCGTCAAATGCTATGAGGCGGACGTCGCCGACCCTACCGCGCTGGAGCGGCTCTTTCAGGAAAACGCCATCGACAGCGTCATCCATTTCGCCGGACTCAAGGCCGTGGGCGAGTCGGTACGCCTGCCGTTGGACTACTACCGCAACAATCTGGACAGCACGCTGGCCCTGCTGGCGGCCATGGAGGCCCACGGCATCCGGCAGCTGATCTTCAGCTCCTCCGCCACCGTATACGGCAAGCACGCCGCCCTCCCCTACCGGGAGGACGCCGAGACCGGCCCCTGCACCAATCCCTACGGCTGGACGAAGCTGTTCATCGAGCAGATCCTCCGGGACTACGCCGCCGCCCATCCGGATTTCTCCGCGGTGCTGCTGCGGTACTTCAACCCCGTAGGCGCTCACGAGAGCGGCCTTATGGGCGAGGATCCCCGCGATATCCCCAACAACCTCATGCCCTATATCGCCCGTGTGGCGGTTGACACGCTGCCCTATCTCAACGTGTTCGGCAATGACTACCCCACCCCCGACGGCACCGGCGTCCGGGACTATATCCACGTCACCGATCTGGCCACCGGCCATATGGCCGCCCTTGGCTATGCCGCATCTCACACCGGCGTGGAGGTGTTCAATCTGGGCACCGGCACCGGTTACAGCGTGCTGGATATGGTGCACGCCTTCTCCCGGGCCTGTGGCAAGGACATTCCCTACCGCATCGCGCCCCGGCGCAGCGGCGATATCGCCGCCTGCTATGCCGACGTCACCAAGGCCAAGGAGGTACTGGGCTGGAGCGCCCGTCTGGACATCGACGACATGTGCCGCAGCGCATGGAACTGGCAGAGCCACAACCCCAACGGCTACGACAGCTGACCCGAAAGGGCGGCGGAAGCTGATTTTACAGCTTCCGCCGCCCTTTTCTCTATACACCGCCACAGAAATGTGCTACAATGGACATAGAATCTTTCCAAAGGAGGCCGCGCCATGCATCTTTTCGACCATCTGCACACCGTCAACACCCACCGCCGTCTGGTGCGGCACTACTGCCTGAAGCTGGGACTGGTCTGGCAAGGCCTGACCCACGACCTGAGCAAATACAGCCCCACAGAGTTCTGGCGCAGCGTGAAATACTATCAGGGCTACCGCAGCCCCAACGACGCCGAACGCATCGCCAACGGCGTCAGCCTGTCGTGGCTCCACCATAAGGGCCGCAACCGCCACCATTTCGAGTACTGGATCGACTACTGCCTCCGGGAGGACGGCAGCGTATACATTGGCGGGTGCAAGATGCCCAAGAGGTATGTGGCCGAGATGTTCTGCGACCGCATCGCCGCCTGCCGGGTCTATCAGAAGGAGAAATATACCGACGCCTCGCCATGGGAGTACTACCAGCGCAGCAAGGACACCAAGCACACCGACGCCGGACGCTATATGCACGCCGACACGGCAGCCCTGCTGGACCGGTGGCTGCTGATGATGAAGGAGCAGGGCGAGGACGCCGCCTTCGCCCAGATCAAAAAGGAGCTGCAAGACCCCAATTATTGATAAAGAAGGTGCGCAACGTTGATACTGTTAAGTTTGTTATTGCTGGTCATCGGTTTTCTGATGCTGCGCTTTCCCGAGAAGATCTATGACCTGACCGAGGGCTGGAAATCCAACACCACCGGCGAGCCTTCCAAGTGGTACAGGATCAGTCTCCGCGTCGGCGGCGTCGCCTTTCTGCTGGTAGGTGCGCTGGGTCTGGTTTCTCTTTTCATCCAATAGCTTTCCATAAAAAAAAACGCCAGCGAGCAAGCACGCAGGCGTAGATTTTTATAATTTTAAT
>ENA-UOJG01000192-UOJG01000192.1-human-gut-metagenome-genome-assembly--contig:-C47-NODE-192-length-93490-cov-80.322674_pt1 | contig 93490 bp, 73 predicted proteins | sample MGYA00242340_ERZ723887 | MGnify/ENA metagenome assembly ERZ723887 | reverse complement strand
TTATATTCAGAGCCTTGCGTGTAATACACACCAACAGAGCTTTCAACGTTTATTCCGTGGAAGTCTTTCAGCGGCAAGGTCTTCTTTATAATTCCGGAATCAGAATCTTTAAAGTTGTCATGCAGCTTAATGCCGGTCTTTTCCACTGCCATATTCTTGTTTGAACAGCCGCAGGCGATGAGCGGAATTGAGGCAATAAATGCCAAGAACAAATATAACTTAAACTTCATAATAATCAGGTTTTTAATGTTTCTATTCTGACATATGTACGCAAAACTATGCCGTTTGTGACATGAAACAACAAACTTTTTCTGTCTTTTCTGCCGCATGAGCAGGCTATACGCTGCGCATACCGGCATCTGTCGTAATGACAGACAAGGCAGTCGACACATCATTCAAAGTTGTTCAGCCGGCTCGTGTCAATCCTCGAAATGCCGCTGCCGCCTATATCTATCTTGTCGGCCGCGCCCGAAAGCTCTATGCTTCCGCTGCCGTTTACGCTGGCGGTTACGCTAAGGCAGTCGACATCCATATTAACTTTTGCCGCGCCGTTGCATTTTATGCTCATCACGTCGCCTTTGAACTTTCCGTTAATTTTCCCTGAACCGTCAATATAGAAATCAACATTTTTGGCATTAATGCCAATTTCGCACTTGTCAGCGCCATAGCATCTCCAATACAGATTGCGCGCCTCGATGTCGCCGCTGATACTGTTAGAGCCGTTGTTGCTTACGCTCATATCGCCTGAAACCTTCATCTGCGCGCTGCTGTTGTAGGCTCCGCTGTTGCTCAAGTCGAACGAGCCGGCGTCTATAACTCCGTTGTTTGTCAGCGCGCCGCTGTTTGACATGCGGCACGAGCCGGTTTTAAGCTGGTTAACATACAGCCTGAGTGCGCCGCTGTTGCTTACGGTCAGGCTGCCGGTCTTCAGAGTTTTTGCCCTGAATGAGAACGAGCCGCTGCATGCTATGCGGTCGATGCGCGGAGCCGTGATATAAAGTTTGCAGTTGAGCGAGCCGATGTCTTTCCAGTTGTTTTTCTTCGAGAAGCCAACAACAAGTATTCCGTCAGACACCTTGAAGCTCAGATTATTAAAGTCGCAGCTGCGCCCTTCGAACTCCACCTTATATTCAGAGCCTTGCGTATAGTACACCTGGGCAGCGCTCACAACGTTTATCCCGTGGAAGTTTTTCAGCGACAGGGTCTTTCTTACGGTCTTTGAATCATGGTTTGAGAACTGGCCTGACCACACGGTGCCGGCATCTTCGTATGACACATTCTTGTTGGAACATCCGCCGGAAATGAACGGCATTACGGCCAATATTGCCGAAAACAGATATAACTTAAACTTCATCATAATCTTATTTTTAATGTTTCTTCTGTTATCAGTACGCAGAACGTTGCCGTTTGTGACACGAAAAACTAACTTTTTTTCATGCCGGCATGAATTAATTTGCATCCGTCCATGATGCGCCTTGCAACGGGGCGTGCAACATTCTGACTGTCAACGCGTTGCAAAAGACCATCTTTCAGCCTACAAAAGGGCACCTTTTAGACGGCAAAAGGCCACCTTTCGGAATCCAAAAGGTGGCCTTTCGTAAAACTTGATGCCATATGCCCGGCGTAAGAGCCGTGCCGCAGGCAGCGGATACCGGCAAGCGGCAGCATGCCTGTGGGCGCTTTAGCGTGTTTATTGAGATGTTTCTTTATGCCGTAGCTATGCCTGTCGCCGGTTAAAAACCAAAGGTCTTGACAACCTGACCGCCGTAAGTGGCAATGCTGACCTGCACCTCGTCGCCAGCCGACAGCTCTATGGGGATATACTCCACGGGGATGCTCATGTAGAGCTTGGCCGAATAATATTCGGGCACTGATGCCTGGTCGTGATACAGCGTGAGGCGCACAAGGCGCGTGCCGTCGGTGCGCGTGTCAATGCCGTCGCATGCCATGCCCACCGTCTGCTGGCCGTATTCGCCGTCAACGGTGCCGGTCTTCACGCTCAGGTCGAGGTTGATGTATTTGCCGTTGTGGCTTTTCCATGCACTCTCGAACACCACGGGGTCGGTCTTCATGCCTCCCTTTATGTCGGCGGTTGCCGTAACCGCAGGCGTAAGCACCTGCGTCGCGCCCACCGGCTCGGCCACATACTGCCCGTTGCCGTCCTTCACCTTATTATAATATATAAGCGAACGGTAAGCCGTGTCGGGCTTTTCTGCCCAGTCGAGCTTTACGCTCCGCGTAAGCCAAAGCCTCTCGTCGCGGTCGGTTACGATGCTCACCACCTTTGCAGACGCGTCGGTCTCGGCCTCAACAAAGTCGGCCACCATATACGACAGACTGCCGTCGCCCGTGTCATAGCTGTCGCTGCTGCACGCCATGAGCAGTGCAACGAGCGGCATCAGCATAAAAAAACGTCTTATTCTCACTCTGAAGCCTTTATAAAGTTCCTGGCCGGATTGGCATACATTGTGAGCATCCGCTCGCGCAGATATGCCTCGTCCTTGTTCTCAATATTTATTTTGGCCATCTGTCCGTCAAGATATTTCTCAAAGGCAGCCCTGTCCTCGTCTGTATATTTGTCGGCATGAGCCGTGCCGCCGTCGAGCGTGTCGAGCGCCACATAGTTGAGCGGATAGAGCCTGTAGTTGCGGTGTATCTCGTGGTCGATGTGTGCCGCAATGACGTCAAACACCTCCGTCTTGGGCATTTCGGGGTCGAGCGTGTCGAGCCATTCGTCGATGCACGGCGCACAATGGTAATGCACGCGGCCCTTGTTGCCTGTTATTCCGGTCTGCATGCTCACCACATCGTCCTGTGCCGACTTCTTCCAGCCGGCAATGTCGCGCTTAAGCTGAAACTCCTGAGCCTTCAGGAAGTCGCATGGGTCGAGCTCATACGATATGGCCATCGGCACAATGTGCAGCCTCTTCAGCTTTTCCACCACGCTGCCCTTGCCTCCGCCCATGGCCATCATCTTCAGTATGGCCGGCTGCGTGCGGTCGTCAGAGTCCTTGGCGCGGCCTTCGCGCTGTGCAATCCAGATGTTGTCGTGCTTCTGCTCCATCACGAAGTACATATAGTCAGACATCACCTTGCTTGCGGCAAGCGTCTCGCGGGGCGACAGTCCGCGCTTCACGATGAACGACTTTACCACCCTTACCAGGTCTTTCACCCACGGCAGCGACAGCAGGTTGTCGCCTATGGCTATCTCGCAGGTGGTCTTGAATCCGTTGTCGATAAGTCCCTTGCCGAGGAAGGCAGGGTCGATCACTATGTCGCGGTGGTTGCTCACAAAAGTGTAACGCCTGTCGACGCTTATGCACGAAATGTCCATTGAGAAGCCCTTCGTGAACGAATCGACAAGCTTCTGCAAGAAAGCATAGCAAAAATTCAACTGAAACTCAAAATTAGTCTTGCACGAGTACATCTTCTTCTCGATCATCTCAAACGGCACTCCGGGCAAAACAAACTCAATAACCTTCCTGAACTGCGGATTGGCCAGCAGCCTTTCATAAGCCTGAGGAAGCTCTTCCGGCTCAAAAGGCCGTATCTCGTCAAACTCAACCGGAACTTTCATAGTACGAAAAAATTTTATTGTTATTCTGTAAAACGGTTAAAAGAGCCTTCAATCCCGGCTCTCTTAACCGTATATTTAAAAAGTTTCAGAATTTTATCTGAACTGGTTTTCCACGATGTCTGTCAGCACATCCGTCATGTTAAGGCCGGCAGCCTTAACCTGCTGCGGAATAAAGCTGGTGGCTGTCATGCCCGGAGTGGTGTTGATCTCTATCATGTTCACCTTGTCAACCTCCTGTCCGTCGCTGCCCTTTCCGCGGCTGATGATGTAGTCGATGCGGATTATTCCGTTGCAGTGGAGTATGTCATAAATCTGGCTTGTAATCTCGTTTACGCGCTTTGTGGTCTCCTCACTGAGGCGTGCCGGCGTAATCTCCTGCACCTGTCCGTTGTACTTGGCGTCGTAATCGAAGAACTCGCGCTGCGTAACCACCTCTGTTGCAGGCAGCACCACGGTCTTGTCGTGAGTCTTGTAGCAGCCTATCGATATCTCTGTTCCTTCCATGTAACGTTCCACCATCACATCCTCGCTCTCGAGCATGGCCTTGCGTATGGCCGGAGCAAGCTGGTCTTTGTTCTTCACCTTCGACACTCCGAAGCTGCTGCCGTCGGCCGCAGGCTTAACGAAGCAAGGCATGCCGATGCGCTCCTCAATCTCGTCATCGCTTACAATCTCCTCATATCCCTTGCGTATCAGCAGGCTGTCGGCCACTCTTACGCCGTAGCCGCGCAGATACTGGTTAAGCACAAACTTGTTGAAAGTGAGCGCCTCAACAAGCACGCTGCTTGTTGAATAAGGCACATGCACAAGCTCAAAATATCCCTGCATGATGCCGTTCTCGCCCGGTGTGCCGTGTATGGTGATATAAGCATAGTCAAACTGCACCAGTTTACCATTCTCCATGAATGAGAAATCGTTGCGGTCAATGCTGGCTGTTGTGCCGTCAGGAAGGTTGACATGCCAGTCAAGGCTTCTCACAACAACAATATACACATTGTAACGCTCCTTGTCAAAAAAAGAGTAAAGGCCCTGTGCAGAGCGCAATGAAACCTCATACTCTGAGGAATCTCCACCGCACACGATGGCAATAGTTCTCTTTAAATTCTTCATACAATATTTTTATTTAAATTCATTTCCGTTTATATAAGTCCTCCAACGCCCTATCAGCTGCTCCATGTCGGCAGGAAGCTGCGAGGTGAAGTCGAGCTGCTTGCCGGTCTTGGGATGCACGAAGCCGAGCGTGCGGGCATGAAGCGCCTGGCGCGGACATATCTTCAGGCAGTTCTCTATAAACTGCTTGTAGCTGCCGCTGCGGTTTCCGCGCAGTATGACGGTGCCTCCGTAGCGCTCGTCGCCGAAGAGCGGATGGCCGATATGCCGCATATGGGCACGTATCTGATGGGTGCGGCCGGTCTCGAGGATGCACTCAACCAGCGTGACATAGCCGAAGCGCTCTATCACGCGGTAGTGGGTTACGGCATGCTTGCCTATGCCCGAGTCGGGCGAGAACACCGCCATGCGGAGCCTATCCTTAGGATCGCGGCCGATGTTGCCCTCAATGCGCCCTTCATCTTCGGTGAAGTTGCCCCACACCATGGCGTTGTAGCTGCGGTGTGTAGTCTTGTTGAAGAACTGTGCGCCGAGCTTTGTCTTTGCGTCCGGCGTCTTGGCAATGACCAAAAGGCCGCTTGTGTCCTTGTCTATACGGTGAACGAGGCCCACTTCTGGGTCGTTGGGGTTATACGAAGGCAGGTCGCGCAGATGCCATGCTATGGCATTGACCAGTGTGCCGTGATAGTTGCCGCAGCCCGGATGGACAACAAGTCCGGCAGGCTTGTTTATCACTATCAGCTCCGAATCTTCATAGACCACATCCAGCGGAATGTCCTCGGGCTCTATTGTGTTGTCATACTGAGGGCGGTCGAGCATCAGGGTTATGACGTCGAGCGGACGAACCTTATAGTTGCTCTTCACCGGAACGTCGTTGACATGCACGAATCCTGCGTCAGCCGCACGCTGAATGCGGTTGCGGCTTGTGTGCTGCAGCTTCTCGAACATGTACTTGTCGATGCGCAGGGGCATCTGTCCCTTGTCCACGACTATGCGCAGATGCTCATACAGCTGTTGCTGCTCGTCGTCCTCAAGTTCCTCTATATAATTGTCTGTCATATAAATATCTCGTTTTACAGAAGGCCTGCGGCATCATAACCCGCACGGCCATGGCAGCCATCATCATTCCGGACCGGTGACCACCTCAAACTCGTCGACATCGCCTCCCTGCGTCTGCACGCCCTGAACCGACGGGTCTGCCATGTCGTGATGCATGGTAGAGTCGGCACTGCCGTCATAATAGAAATCTGGATCAGCGTATATTATCGAGTCGTTCATATCGCGCATGCCGTCTCCCACCTGAAGCACGAGCACGTCGTTTACCGACACTTTCTGTCCGTTGCGCAGGCTCTTGCCCTTCGACTTCAGCCCGTACACCCAGTCTTTCTCGCCCGGGATAAACTCCGTCGGGCCGACCTTGAAGCCCATTGCCATCAGCTTGGCGCGCGCCTCGCGGTAAGAACAGTTGTCTATGATGTCGGGTATGGTCAGCATCGGCGAGCTCGAAGAGTTGATGACGACATAAACCACACGGCCAGACTTAACTTCCCTTCCTGCCTCGGGCGACTGTTCAAGGATACAGTCGGGCGGAAGCGTCTTGACGTATCCGGTGTCGCTGACAACAATCTGCAGGCCTCTGTCGTTGAGGATATGCTCGGCATCGGCAAAGAGCTTATGCCTCACGTCCGGTATCTTTATCTTCTCGCCATGATGGGTGTATATGTCGATGCCCATCTTCACGCCCCAGCACAGCAGGACAACGACCAGGAACATTGCAAGGAAGTTGGCCCAAAGCCTTAAACTAAAGATTTTTCCGAAGAAATCTTTTGTCTTCATCTATGTCGTAGGTTTTTCTGCAAAGGTATAAAAAAAAGAGAAAGAAGCAAAGATATTACTTTACTTCTTTCTCATTTCCCGTTTAATTTCTTTGGAACATTTGGTTATTTACCGTGGTTCTCGTCAGAAACTGTAAGCTTTTTACGCCCTTTTGCACGACGTGCTGCAAGCACGCGACGGCCGTTCTTTGTAGCCATTCTCTCACGGAAACCGTGCTTGTTCACTCTCTTTCTGTTGTGCGGCTGAAATGTTCTTTTCATCTTATTTAATTATTTATTGTTTATTTTATTCCTCGCTTTGGGCTGCAAAAGTACACATTTCTTTTTAAATAACCAAGAATTAAGCGTTTTTTAGGTCAAACTTTTATGTTTTTTTCTAAAAAAATCGTAACTTTGCGCCCTGAAAGCCAAACATTTACAACATAATGATGCTTTGGCACGGGGCAAAAGCCCGCAGCAAGAGACGAGGCGCCCGCCCGTCAGCAGTCAGGAATCAACAATAAATTCATATATTACGAACAATGATTAACTCACAGGAAATTAAAAAAGGAACATGCATCCGCATGGACAATCAGGTATGGATTTGCATCGACTTCCAGCACGTTAAGCCAGGTAAGGGTAACACCGTTATGCGTACAAAACTGAAGAACGTGACCGACGGCCGCGTTCTGGAGCGCACATTCCAGGTTGGCTTCAAGCTCGAAGACGTAAGAATAGAGCACCGTCCGTATCAGTATCTTTATGAGGATACAACAGGTCTTATCTTCATGAACCAGGAAACTTTCGAGCAGATTCCTATCGCCAAGGACGCTATCATCGGCGTTGACTTCATGAAAGAGAGCGACATCGTTGAGGTTGTAACCGACACTACAGACGGAACTATCCTCTATGCCGAAATGCCTGTAAAGACAAACTTGCGCGTAACACACAGCGAGCCGGGCATCAAGGGCGACACAGCTACCAATGCCACAAAGCCGGCTACACTCGAAACCGGTGTTGAGGTGAGAGTGCCGCTGTTCATCAACGAAGGCGACCTCATCCAGGTTGACACACGCGACGGAAGCTATCTGAACCGTGTAAAGGAATAAGCATGCTCAACCTGACGTTGAGAACATAAACAAACAAGGAGCCAGGGCTTCGGCACGGCGACCGCTGACACATCGCGATGCGGTTTCCTTACCGAAGGCTTGGCTCCTTCTCTTTTATAATCCTCCATGCAGAGGAGGTGCAAACATAAAGTAACCGTTAACCTTACAGGACAAATGAAATATTCTTTTATCATACCGGTGTTCAACCGCCCGGAGGAAGTTGACGAACTGCTGAAGAGCCTTACGGCACAGACCGTGAAGGACTTTGAGGTGATTATTGTTGAAGACGGCAGCACACGCACATGCAAGAGCGTATGCGAGGGATACAGCGGAGCGCTCGACATTCAGTATTTTATGAAGAAGAACAGCGGACCGGGACAGAGCCGCAACTATGGAGCGGAGCGCTCTAAAGGAGAATATCTCATTGTGCTCGACTCTGACGTGGTGCTGCCCGAGGGCTATCTCGCGGCAGTAGACGCCGAACTGGCCAAGACCGGGGCCGACGCCTTCGGCGGTCCTGACCGCGCGCACGACTCGTTCACCGACACGCAGAAGGCCATAAGCTACTCCATGACAAGCTTTTTCACCACCGGAGGCATAAGGGGCGGAAAGAAGAAACTCGACAAGTTTTATCCACGTTCGTACAACATGGGCATACGCCGCAGCGTATATCTGAAGCTGGGAGGATTCTCAAAGATGCGATTCGGCGAGGACATCGACTTCAGCATACGCATATTCAAGGCAGGCTGCAACTGCCGCCTGTTCCCCGACGCATGGGTTTGGCACAAGCGCCGCACCGACTTCCGCAAGTTCTACCGGCAGGTGTTCAACAGCGGAATAGCGCGCATAAACCTGTATAAGAAGTATCCCGAATCGCTCAAGATAGTGCACATGCTGCCGACGGTGTTCACCGTAGGCGTGACGGCCCTGGTGCTGACATCTGCCGTGGGGCGTGTGCTGATGGAATACGACAGCATAGACAAGTGGTACTGGCTGTGCGCCGGGCCCTGGCTTCCGATACTTCTCTACTGCCTGCTGATACTCATCGACTCGTCAATAAGCAACCGCAGCTTTAAGGTAGGACTGCTCAGCATACCGGCATCGTTCATTCAGCTGTTCGGCTACGGATGCGGATTCATCACTGCATGGTGGAAACGCTGCGTGCTGAAGCACGACGAGTTTCATGCATTCGACAAAAACTTTTATAAGTGAGAATGGAGAATTGAGAATGGATAATTATGATTACCTTTGAAAGGTATAATATTGATATAGTCTGATTATTCATTCTCAATTCTTCAATTAAAGCAATTTGCTGACAGCAATCTGCTGCATATTTAATTCATGCTATCGGCATACGCATCATTCTTTTTACCTTTACAACCTTATTCTTTACCTTTATAACCTTAAAACAACACTAATGCTACAACGGAAAGAAAACATAATATTAACCAAGACCGAGGCCTTTTCTGCACGTATAGTCAATATGTACAGATACCTTGTTGAGGTGAAACACGAACACATTATAGCAAATCAGATACTTAGAAGCGGCACAAGCATCGGAGCCAATACAGCTGAAAGCAGAAACGCACAAAGCAAAATTGACTTTATACATAAGCTGAGCATTGCGCTAAAAGAAGCCGACGAAACGGAATATTGGCTGAAAATGCTTAACAGCGGCCATTATATTACGGACAGGCAACTGCAATCTATGATGAACGACAACGAGGAAATTATACGCATACTCACCAAAATTATAAAAACATCAAAAAGCAGTTTAGTGCCATAAGCAGAGATATTTACGTGCCCTGCTATTACCCCATCTCTACATTTTGTAACAATCTAACTTGTTTTGTACACGTCCAATCTGCAAACAAAGCAACACAATAATAATCAAAAAGGCAAATCATAATTTTCCATTCTCAACTCTCAATTCTCAATTTAGAACAATATGTCAAAACTAAGCATAAACCAATGGGCCGAAGACGACCGGCCACGCGAAAAAATGATGCGGCTCGGGGCACAGGCGCTGTCGAACGCCGAACTGCTGGCTATACTCATAGGCTCGGGCTCGCCCGAAGAAAGTGCGGTAGACCTCATGAAGAGAGTGCTAAACGACTGCAACAACAACCTTAACTCTCTCGGCAAGATGGGCATCGACCAGCTCACATCCGGAAAATACAAAGGTCTGGGACCGGCCAAGGCCGTAACTATACTGGCAGCCTGCGAACTGGGCAAGCGCCGACAGGCCGAGAAGGCAGAAGAGCGCAAGAGGCTCGACTCGGCAGCGGCAATCTACGAGTTTATGCACCCAAAGATGCAGGATCTGAGCGAAGAGGAGGCATGGATTCTGCTGATGAACCAAAACTGCAAGCTGATAAAACACATGCAGCTGTCGCACGGCGGAATAACCGAAACGGCCGTGGACATACGCGTGGTGATAAAGAACGCGCTGCTGTGCAATGCCACCATCGTGGTGCTCTGCCACAACCATCCGAGCAACAACCCCATGCCAAGCGGCGACGACGACAGACTGACGCAGCGCATGAAGAAGGCGTGCGAGATAATGCGCCTGCACTTTCTCGACCATCTGATAATCACCGACGGACGATATTACAGCTATTCGGAGGAGGGACGGCTGTAGGAAAAACGCCGCCCTGCAAAGGCAAAGCGCGCAACCGCGCAACAGCCTGACATCCAACACGTTACAAAAGGCCATCTTTTAGCTTCTAAAAGGTGGCCTTTTAGCGTGCAATATGTGGCCTTTCAGAAGGTGAAAGGCGGTCTTTTAGAAATCAGTCTCAATGGCAATACCATACAACAGCCTAAATCGCCACAATCAAAGTCTATACAACGCCGGTGAAAGACAGCAGAAAAAGGCCGGCAGAAAAGCATTGACGACGGCAGAGGATGACAGATTTTTCAGTGTAGAAAATATATTTTTACAAGTTTTAACCACGCCCCCATGCAAGTTTTCTGTCGCCGTAACATTTACAATTACGAGTACTCACAAACAAAATAACGTAAAATTAAAAACAAAAAAGCAATGAAATCTTTGAAATTAATATTTGGATTTATCATGGGCTTATGCCTCACAGCAACAATGACATCTTGCGACGACGATGAAGACAACGGCGTAAGCGTACCACAGGAAGTACTCAGCGCAATGCCCGGCACATATGTAAACAGCATGGAATACGGCGAAGCTACAGCCGACTCGGCAATGACCGTAACTCTCGGAACAGCCGACATGCAGTTCAACCTGCCCGTAAGCAACATCATAAAGGACGTTGTAGCAGCAGAAAACCTCGAGCAGGCGCTCAACACATACAAGGCCGACACATGCAGCGTAAGCTACAGAATAAGCGGATATGCCAACAACATTGTAAGCATGACAGCCGACAGTTGCATCTGCAACTTTGAATACCAGGCCGGCGAGAACACCGTGAAGGCTACAGCCGACGTGGCCGTTACGACTGCATCATACAACGGGGAGGACAACAAGCTGACGCTGACACTCAACATCAAGAACGTGAAAATCGACGGAAAACAAGTTGAGGACTACACAGCAACAACTGTCACTCTGCCTGCAACCGAAAAACAGCAAGACAATCAATAATTACTACAACTGAATCCGCCCGGACGCCTTCTGCCATACGCTTGCGTCCGGGCTTCTTTTTGCGCAAAGTCCAATCTCAGCCAACACCACTCCGCTGCACAGACAGGGCAACAGCCGTGGCACAACAGAACGCCGCACGGCACAAAAAAACGGCATAAATTTTGTAATACGCTTTTTTTCACCTATCTTTGTATTGCCCTATTATGTAACAGGCACACAGGCACGGCACAAGCAGCGGCCTGCACACAGATAATGCAACTAATCATAACATAAGAATCATGACTCAAGAAGAAAAAACAGCTATAGAAGAGAGAATAGTAGATGTGCTCAAGACTGTATACGACCCGGAAATACCCGTAAACATATACGACCTCGGACTGATTTACAAGATTGACGTGAAAGACGACGCCACCGTGGACATCGACATGACCTTCACCGCGCCCACATGTCCGGCGGCAGACTTCATCCTCGAGGACGTAAGGCAGAAGGTAGACAGCCTCGACGGCGTAAAGTCGGCCACGGTGAACCTCGTGTTCGAGCCCGCATGGGACCAGAGCATGCTCAGCGAGGAGGCACGCCTCGAGCTGGGATTCGAATAACAGCATATCTTAAATACTAAAACATCTGCACCATGAGAAAGAATGTCTACATACTGTCCGACGCACACCTGGGCTCGCTGGCCATAGCTCACGGCCGCACGCAGGAGCGCAGGCTGGTGCGGTTTCTTGACGAAATAAAGAACAAGGCCGCGGCAATATATCTGCTGGGCGACATGTTCGACTTCTGGTACGAATACAAATATGCCGTGCCCAAGGGATATACGCGCTTCCTGGGCAAGCTCTCCGAGCTGACCGACATGGGCGTCGAGGTGCACTTCTTCACCGGCAACCACGACATCTGGATGTACGGCTACCTTGAAGAGGAGTGCGGCGTAATCATACACACCAAGCCAACGACCGTAGACATATACGACAAGGTGTTCTACATGGCACACGGCGACGGCCTTGGCGACCACGACCCTAAGTTCAACTTCATACGCCGCGTGTTCCACAACCGCGTCTGCCAGCGCATGTTCAGCGCGCTGCATCCGCGCTGGGGCATCTGGTTCGGACTGACATGGGCCAAGCACAGCCGCATGAAGCGTGCCGACGGAAAGGAGCCGCCCTATCAGGGTGAGGACAAGGAAGCCTTGGTAAAATACACCAAGAAGTATATGAAGACCCATCCGGACATCGACTATTTCATCTACGGACATCGCCACATAGAGCTCGACCTCATGCTGTCGCGCAAGACGCGGATGATGATTATAGGCGACTGGATATGGCAGTTCACATACGTTGTGTTCGACGGCGAACACCTGTTCCTTGAAGAATACGTCGAAGGCGAAAGCCGCCTGTAAACAATACAGCCGGTAACCAAACACTACACAGTAGTCAAGGTTACCGGCTTTCCTCATCTATTATCCCAACAACAATCTTATTTCAGAACGTAAATCCTACGCCGAACGATACCGAATGGCGGTTGCAGTTCTTGTAAACAACGTCGTAATCGTCTGTAGACGGATTATCGACATCGGTTTCAATATGGCGAAAATCCTTGTAATCATAAGCAACACTAAAATTGAGTCCGAAGTGGCGCGCCAGCATTACTGTATATCCTATACCCAACTTACCTGTAAATCCGGGAGTGCTTGCGTCAGTAACCTTTACCGCATAGCCGACGTTTGTAAACAGATAAGCCTGGCGGAGACTCTTTATAGGCTTGTATCTCAACGTCGCGAAAACCGGGAACGTGTTGAAGTCGAACTCCGTATAGCGCGCCGCGCCTACACCAACACCGGCAGACAACTGCGGCAGAACATCATAACGGGCTGCGAGCTGAAGGGCATGTCCACCCATGCTGAAGTCCTTACGGCTCATCGTATGTCCGGCAAATCTCTGGGACAGTCCAAGATTATAATTATAATCAAGGTCAACGTGGAACTTTGACTGGGCTAATACGCATACTGATGTTAAACAAGCCATGCAGGCCAACGCCAACAATCTTTTAGGCATCTGCAATAAATCTGTTGTCATACAGCTTAGCTTCTCACTGGTTACCTTGTTAATCGTCTTCATTTCATTAAGTTTTTAAAATTACACATTTCTTGTCTATTTTCCATCTCAATATTGGAATACGATGCAAAAATATCACATAAAGGCAAAATAAAGAAACACGGATGAAGCGAAACGGAAAAATCAAGACACCAAGCGTCGTTCACGGTGCATGAAACAATCAGCATCAAATACAAGAACTTACGGCACACCTGCCTGGCAGGAGACTTGCGCCCTGCACATTGCAAAGACACAAAAAACAGGAGCTGCCACATACCGCGACAACTCCCGACACCAATTTTAACGCCAAACTTACCTATTAAGCCACTCCTTAAAGAGTACGGCCCTTTCCTTGCTTACTATTATATTACGGTCACTGCAATGAAAAAGCTGCACGATAAGCTTCGAATTGAAAAACGGACTTATCTTCTTCAGGGCTGCTATGTTGACAATATACTGACGGTTCAGGCGGAAAAACTTATCCGGATCGAGCTGCGACTCAAGCTCCTGGATGGTTACCGACAGACAATAAGCCTCACCGCTGCTTGTAGTGACGAGCATGTTGCGCCCGTCCTTGTAGAAATAAAGGATATCGTTGACAGGGAGCGACACCATGTCGCCACCCTTATAGACAAGCAACCGTTCCTTATATCTTACGAGCTTGTCGATGACAGACTTAAGTTTCCCATTGCTCGAAGTCAGGTTGCCAACCTTTTTCATGGCCTCGCGCAGCCTCGGCTCGCGCCTGCTGCTCCAGAGCTTCGACGTGCGCACGCTGAAATACGTACACGAAAAGTATCCCAACATACGCCTGCTGTACCTCGTAGACAAGTCTGCCGGCAGTTACGGCGAAGCGATGGCCCGCATAGGCTTCACGCCTTACGCCATAAGCCCCGATTTCCCGATGATTACTCAGGATTTCGTCAGCAAGGCCAAGGCCGAGGGAATGCGCGTCATACCTTACACCGTAGACACCAAGGAAGCTACACTGAAGATGAAGGAGACCGGCGTTGACGCCATAATAACCAACTATCCCGACCGCATAACGCGGTGGCTGGACGAATAGACACCATCACACACTACACATATAGAAAGGCAGACACTTGCTGTCACAATCCCCGTTGCTCCGGCCGCTCCTCACGCGCCATGCGCAAGTATCCCGATGGCGTAAGCCCTGTAACACCCTTGAATATCCGGCAGAAGTGGCTGTGCGACTTGAAACCAACGCTCTGCGCTACAGCCTCGAGCGTCATGTTGCCGTAAGTGGCGGTGTCTGACAAGCGACGGCAAGCCTCACGCACCCGGCAACTGTTCAACAGTGTGTTGAAATTCGTTCCGATTGACTCGTTGATGACCTGTGACACATACCTCACATTCGACCCTACCTTTACAGCCAGCTTCTCAAGACTAAAGTCACTGCTGCAGAACTGGTCAGGCGTGTCAAACGCCTGGCGTATCCGCTCTACCAGTATGTTCCTACTGTCATCACCAAGTCCGCTGCCATGGTACTTGCCGGCCACTGCCCGGCCAGCCGGCGTCGCAGCATCCTCAAGCTCGCTGATACGCCGCTGTAAAGCCTCGGTTTTCAAGGCATACGACCTGCGCGCGGCGCGCTCCTCCCCTTCGGCACGCAGCAGCTCGACATTTTTTGTGTACAATGCTACATTCTTACGCTTCAACATACGGTACTGCCTGTATACCCACAACAACAGCAACAGTACTGCGGCAAGTCCTACCGACACCGAAGTCATCACCATCGAACGACGCTCGGCGGCGGCATTGAGCGCGTCAACCCTGCGCACATACTTGCGCATCTCGGTGTTGAAGCGGAAGTCTTTCATGCGTCTCAGTTCCTGATTGCTGAATATCGAGTCTTTAAGCTCAAGGTACTTGCCACGGTACACGCCGGCCATGTACACGTTACCGGTCTGTCTGTACAATGTGCCAAGATGCTTGTACACGTCGATAAGCATGTCGTTCATGTTGCCGGCCGAAGCCGTGGCCTCGCATCCCTTAAGGCACCTTATGGCGTTGAGCGTATCACCGGACATGGCGTAAGTCTTCGACATATACGAGCGCACGGTCACATCCTGCACCTTTCCGAGCCATATCTTGTCTGTATAGCCCAATGCCCTGCTGAAAGATGACAGCGCGGCGGAATATCTCCCGGCGATAAGGCTATCGACACCTTGGCACAATCGACGCGTAAACAACTCTTCTCCCGACTTTGTGCCACGCGTCATACTACAATACTGCGACAACATACCTGACAAATCTTCGAGCCGTCCCGTAGCCATGCCCACCTCTATTATGTTCCTCATTACATTGTAAAGGCTATTCATGTCATGGCGGCGTATGCTGCCGGCATACGCCTTTTCAAGGTAAAGCCTGGCATTGTCATAGTCGTTAAAGTAGTAATACAAGCTTGCGATATTATTGTACCGGCCGGGAAGTTCTGTCGAATCAGACAGTTCAGCCGACCTTGTAAACGCCTCAAAAGACTCTGAATACCTTGCCTTCGTAAAATAGATTATCCCTATATCATTGTATGCACTCGAATAAACAGCCCACTCTTTCTGCGGCAGACTGTCGTCATACCTGCCGGCGATGATGGTGTAGCACAACAGTGCATTATCCAAATCGCCCTTCTTTTTATACTCTCTTCCGAGCCTGTCAAGCTGTACGACGCTCTTGCCTTCAAGTCTTTTATAACTCTCGGAGAACTTTTTGTCATACCGTGGGGCAGCAACGGCCTGTACCGCAAACAGACTACATACGACGCATATTGCGGCCAATAACATATTTGCCGATTTATGAATAGGCAAGTATAAGTATGCTGTTATCAGTGTTTTTTCCATTCTTTATCATATATTTGTCGCAAAGTTACTAATTAATATTAAAATACGTTCCTTTTATTATAACTTAATTTTTAGCCTATGAATGAAAAACGTTTCCCAAGTTGGGGAGTGGCAATTGCACTGTTGCTCCTGTTTTTGTTGCCAGGATGGCGACAATCCAACGCGCAAAGGTTCACAGCTCTGAAACTGCCGAAAGCCATAACAGCTGGTAAGACACTGCTGAAAGCTGCGAGCCTGAGCACAAGCGTGCTCTTGAACGAGGACTTTGAGAACATCGACGGCTCTGACGCTACACATCCGTTGCCTGACGGCTGGACGGCGACTGCCGCCAATGACGTTGCCTGGCACTCGGGCATCGTCGTGATAGACAACAACCAGGTAATAGGAAAAAGCGGCGACATATACGCTTATCTGCTGATAAACAACCAGGAAGCAAGCGACGCGTGGGCAATGTCTCCCAAGTTCAAACTCGAAGCCGGAACTGAATATGTAGTCCGTTTTTATGTCATGCTTTTCAGCGTCGACGACAAGCCGGAGGGTCTGAAGGCGTATATCGGCGATGCGCCTGACGCAAGCGCCATGACAACAGAGATTTACGACTCTGACGGAGCTGAATATGAAGGCTGGAAAAAGGTTGAGGCGAAGTTCACGCCTGACAAGAGCGGCGACTACTATGTGGGGTTGCACAGCCAGTCGCCAGAGGGTTATGGAGCTACGTTTATTGACGACGTTCAGGTTATAAAAGGCGGTTGCCCCATTGCATCTGCCGCAACCAGCATGGATATGGGCAACAAGCTTGACATCGCATCAAGCTTAAGCAAAGACTATGTGATTAGCAACATCGGCACCGAGCCTCTCAACGTGTCGCTCCAACAGGCCACACAGGGGCTTGAAGTGGAAGGTCTGCCTGCCACAATAGCGGCAGGTGAGCAGGCTACTGTCAAGGTCTTGCTCACCACCGGTACAGTCGGCGACTACAAGGGAACGGTTGATTTCGCCACCAACGACCCCGGCGCGCCGAGCTTCCAGCTCTCCGTAACAGGCAAGGTGGCCGAAGCCCGTGTATCTGAAAACTACCATTTTGAGGACTTCGAGGCTGGATGGCCCGAGGGCTGGGACAAGAATGAAGGCATAGCATGTACCGCCGGGGAAGGCATTAATAGCTCTCGTAGCACCTATTGTCAGTCTCTTACAGGCGAAAACTGGTTTAAGACACACTTCATTAAGTTCGGTGACAACCCGAAATTCGTCATCAATTACAAGCTTGTACCGTATGACATGTTTGGATTGGGAACAGCACCCGAAGTGGTTTCCAAGGACCTCGTGGAGATGAGGTTCTACGTTTCCGACGACTATGGGGCCACATTCACAGAAGTAGATTCTATCATACCGAGCAAGGGAACATACATTACCGAATCAAAGGACTATCAGAAATACACAGTTGACCTTGCCGAGTATGCCGGCAAGACGTGTATGATAATGGTTGAGACGAACATAATACCCGAAGCTGACATCATCACGCAAAGCTACGACACGTATTTCGACAACATCGAAATAGGGTCAAGGTTTGCCAAAGACCTCAGCGCAGGCACGCTGAAAGGCGACAGCCGCCTGGAGGAAGGCATGGAAGGCACATACACGGTTGACGTGACCAACCTTGGAGCTGACACCCAAAGCAACTACAAAGTACGGCTTGCCGACAGGCAGGGCAAGGTGTTAAGCGAGGTGGACGGTGAAGCGATAGAAAGCGGAAAGACTGTGACCGCAACCTTCAAATGGGCTCCCGAAACCAAGGGTGCCTACCATCTGCACGCCGACGTGGTGCTTGACGGCGACGAGGACACGCAGAACAACCAGAGCACGGAGGTGGCAGTACATGTCATTTCAGACAAGCAGCAGTTCTCGGAGACACCGTTGTTAAAATCTATATATGTGGCGGAGCCGTTCATGATAAACACTCCCGGAGTTTCGCAGACCATATATTATGCTACCGAGATAGGCACGGACAAGGCCACGCTCAACAGCATTGAATACCAGTCAAACGCCGACGCGGCATTCAATACAAGGGAAGTGTCCCTATGGGTGGGAGAAACCGACAAGGCGGACTTTACCGACAACCAGATTGTACCTGTCAGCCAGCTGACAAAAGTGTTTGAAGGCAAGCTGCACATTGAGGCCGGTACAAATCCGCTGGTAATCCCGTTTGACACGCCATATGAATATAAGGGCAAGAACCTCGTAGTCTATGCCACCAACATCACTTCCGAGTTCCAGATTAACAAGACGTTCGTAGGCTCTGAAAGCTACGACGTAAGGGGCATATACATCAACTACACGGGGCATGAAGGCATGACTGCCGAAAATCCGGGAGCTACCGTTGGAGACGGCACGAAGGAGGGCTATCCTTACGCAAGATTCGGGTTCGAGAGCGACGGAGCAGGAGAAATCAAGGGACGTGTCACCGACTCGAAGGGCGCTTTGGAAGGTGTGAAGGTGCTGGTGAAAGGCACTGAATACTACGTAACCACCGACAAGGACGGCAACTACAGCTTGAAGAACGTGTCGGTAAGCAGCAACAAGACTCTGGTGTTCTCGAAATACGGGTATGAAGCACAGGAAGTTTCAGGCCTGAACATTACCGACGGAGCTGTCGTAGAGAAGGATGTTGTGATGACATCAGTGAACACACACGATGTCAACGGTCAAGTACTGTGTGAAGAGACCAAGCAGCCTATAGCCGGAGCGAAGATAACCTTGAAGGGATATGCCGACTATACGGCCGAGACCGACGCGCAGGGCCGGTTCACGATAAACGGCGTATACAGCTCGAATACCGAAGGAGCAGGCGACTACCAGGTGTACATCGGCGCGGCGTATTACCAGCCGTTGCAGGGCACTCTGACCGTAGAGGGCGACGATGTAAGCCCCGTATATTACATGAAAGAAGGCATCTACCCCGTGCGCAACGCCAAGGTTGAGGCCGACGAGGGCAAGGCCGTAGTGAGCTGGGACGCCCCGATGCCGGAGTTCCGCTATGACAGCGGCGTCTATGCAGACAACTTAGGCTTCGACACCAACAACGACAATGCTGTGTTCGGCGCCGCATGGAGACACAGCGCAAAGCTGCACGAAGTGTCATGGTACCTGTCATCGGCAGTTGACAAACATGTTACCGTAAAGCTCTACGTATTCGGACTCAACCCCGACGGCACCCCGACCAAGAATGCCGTGTATGAAGAATACGTACCGTCTAACGACGACACTTGGAACACATACAAGTTTGACACGCCGCTCGACCTGCCCGACGGCTTCTGCATAGCCCTCGGCTCAACCTCATTCCTGGGCATAGGCGCATGCCTGCCGAACGAGGAATATCCTTTGGAATACGGAACATTCTGGTATTGCAGTGACCTTACCCAAGGCGACATGGTGCCCTGGCACGAGATGCACGAATTCACGGAGGCCACACTTATGATACGCGCCGTGGGCGAGGATTACGGCGTAGCGCCCAGCATCGCGGCCGCTGCCGACGCGCCGGTGATGGCCGCATTCACGGAGAATGGCGTGCAGCCAATCAGCAAAGCGGCGCACGACGCCCGCTATGCAGGCACGCCTGCCTATACGACTGACGTCGATGCAGGCTCTCCCTTGGTAAGGAACTACACGGTTTACCGCCTGAATGATGGCGACCCGGAGGACGCATGGAGCGTAGCCGGCGAAAATGTTACGGGACAGTCGTTCACAGACAACGCCCTTGCCGGTCTGCCTGACGGCACATACCAGTGGGCGGTAAAGGCCAACTACACCGAATCTTCGTCAGAAGCCGTACTTACCAACACCATTACGCATACTCCTACCGGCATAGGGAACACGTCCGCCGACAAAGATATTGACAGCTACATTGTAACCGACATGTCGGGAAGCATAGTAAAGCGCGGTATCAACGGCACGTACAACGACATGACCCAGGGGCTTGCAAAGGGTATTTACATAGTCAGCGTGAAGTACACCGACGGCACGACCGAAGTGAAGAAGCTACTCAAAGAGTAACAACTGCCGTTGCCGGCCACAGGCGGGGCGGAAGCGTTTTACGGGCTTCGCCCCGCCCAGGCTTCACTCCTTACGCCGCCAGCCCCGACTTCCTTATGACAAATGCGGAGTCGGCAGCCACGGCCAAGGCCGCCGGCATGCGCGTAGAACGCTACACCGTGGACACCGGAAAAGAGGCGGCAAGGATGAAAGGGATGGCCATTTACGCCATAAAAACCGGCCATCCCGACCGCACGACGCGACGTATAGCGCAATAGCGGCGGAGCGGCATTAACGCCATTGGCGGCCTTTTGGAAGGAAAAAGGCCGCCAATGACCCTCTTAAAGGCCACCTTTCGCAATGCGAAAGGTGGCCTTTTGCAACGCATTGAGTGTCAATGCGTTGCAACGACAGTCGGGAATTGCGTCATGACACGTCGTTTACACCGGTGTAAACGACGTTTTAATATTGTGTTAAGATTGGCTGCCGCAGCCAGTTTTCGCCTTAACATTACGCCAAAAATGCGTATATTTTGCAAACCAATTAAGACTATGCGAAACCGCATAAATCATTATTGAAGCTGAAAAATTATGCCATGAAAAACAATGTGTTACTTTTGCCAAATATGTCTTTATACGTAACTGAAGAAACAACATTCAGCCAAGCTTTCGCAATATTTTGTGCATTACAAAATTAGTAAGCTCAAGCTTATTAGCCTTGCGTTTCTGAATTTTAATCACTTCATAACCTTTTCTTTCAAAAAAAGGCCGTGCCGTAAGGCTCACTTCTGAAGTAATTTCAGCAACGCCGAACCTGTCTGCGATATTCTCAACTTCTGAAAGAAGACATGTAGCCACTCCTCTTCCCTGCCAATCCTTATGCACAAACATGGAGTGAAGATAACCTTTTTCATTCATTGAAGAAAAGCCTATCATACAACCGTCCTCATTGAATGCCCCTACAAAATAATTCTGTGATACAAGTTCCTTAAAACGTTCAATACTGTCACCACACGAAGCCCAGTCCGCTGTTTCTTCCTCAGTATAATCCCTAAGATTTACATTCAGCACAGTTGAACGAAACAACTCCTGCATTTCATATACATCTTTTTCTCCGAGCTTACGTAGTTCGTAATCAGACTTCAACAGATTCTTCACCATTACAAATTCCTCTTCAGTTTCATTGACAATTACAAACCCAAGTTTAAGATACATTCTGACAGCATAGTTCGCTTTTTGTACGGAGAGAGAAACCCGACCATAGCCGCTGCCTTTCAGCAAATCTATCATCCGGGACATAAGAACACGCCCTATACCCTTATTTCGAAACTCTTTAAACAGTGAAATGGAAAGCGACGGAGTGTCATCGTCTACGTGCCCGTAATCGTTCATGATCCTACACCAAACGGCACCTACGACCATTCCTCCACATTCAGCAACCAAGCAATGATCGTCCTTCTTTTCTCCAAAGCCTTCTACATATACCCTCAATTCGGGCAGGTCTATAACCTCACGTGACGGAGGTTCGACACCTTCGGGAACGAAAATAGCTTCATAAAGGAAATCCTTGAGCAAAAAAGTCTCGTCAGACCGTAACGGACGGATTATGCAATTTAGTGATTTGTTCATAAACTTATTTGTCAAAAACAATTACACAAAGTTTTCTTTAAGCAGTTCATAATAATGGCAGTCAACAAACTTTCCGTTTTTGAAACAAGCATTCTTATGTATTCCGCATTTACGAAAACCCGTCTTCTCCAAAACCCGCATTGAAGCAGGATTACTTGCATAGACGTTCGCATAAATACGCACGACATCCGTACTACAAAAATAATCACTGATAGCTAACTTCAACGCTTTAGTCATAAATCCTTGACTCCAATAGGGTTCTGCTATCCAATACCCTAACTCTGCATTATAACGTTCCACGTCAAGTCCTCTCATAAAACTTATATTGCCGGCCGCTTCACCATTTATTCCTATACAATAATTGCCCTTTTCTTCCTGATTTAGAACATGATTGATGAACTGCTATGCATCATTTTCCGAATAAGGATAAGGCAGACTATCTCTACAATTATCCCATATTTTCTTGTTGTTGAGATATTTTGCCAAGGCAGAGACATCTGATAGAGTCCAATTCCTTATCATATAATAAACGTTTATGTACTTAACGGGATTAATACTTAAATTACAAATACGATTATGACCATGCAGTCAATCAGCGGCCGCTTATGTCTCAACCAACGTTTCATCCCGACTTTAATTATTTCTGTGTTGACACAGAAGCAGAATTACAACATTCTGGATATCAAAGCATTACACGGCAGGCGTAGTATTTTGCATTGAAAACGGAAGAAACATTTTCCGTTGGACACGCCATCGTGATGCAAAAGGTTAACTTTTATGTTGTAAAAGGATACCTTTTGCAAGCCAAAAGATGGCTTTTTGCAGGCCAAAAGGCAACCTTTTACAACGCAAGTTGTTGCCGGCGGCTGCGGCTATGAAATAAGATTACCGGCGCATCTCCGCGCTGGCGCCTTTCATAAGGGCCTCCACCTCACTTACCGATACCATGTTGTAGTCGCCCACGATGGTGTTTTTAAGGGCAGAACCGGCCATGGCGAAGTCAAGCATATTCTGGTCGTCGGCATAATTCTGCACGGCGTAAAGCATCGCCCCTACAAAAGCGTCGCCCACGCCCATGCTGTCGACTACATTGTTCACCTCGTAAGTACGCGACACCTTAAGGCTTCCGCCTGAATAGAGTACGCCCTCAAGGCAGTGGTGGTCTGACGTAATGGCGTTGCGCATGCACATGAACAGGTGGCTGCAACGCGGCAGAAGTCCGGCCGCACGTGCGCAATAGTCCTCGTACTCGCCGGCGTCTATTCGCTCGCCTACGTTTTTCACGGTGAACGCCGGCGCCTTCAGGCCCAGTGCTTTCTCATATTCGCCCGAACTGCCGAAGATGATGTCGCTGCGCTGCATCAGCGGCACGAGTACTTCTTCGGCTGAGCGTCCGTACTGCCAGAGGTTCTTGCGGTAGTTGATGTCGCACGACACCTTGACGCCCAACCTCTCAGCCGCAGATATTGCTTCGGCGCAGACGTCGGCAAGCCCCTGCGTCAGCGAGGCGTCGATGCCCGACCAGTGGAATATCCCGGCGCCTTCAAACACCTTGTCCCAGTCAATCATGCCTGGCTTGAGCCGCGAGAAAGCGGAGTCCTTACGGTCGTATATCACAGTGGCGGGGCGCAGGTCGGCAGCCTTCTCCACAATGTATGTGCCGAGGCGCTCGCCTTTCATCATCATCACGTCCTCCGTTCCCACACCATGCTCGCGCAGCTTCATAAGGCACACGCTGCCGAGCGGATTGTCAGGCAGGGCGGTAACGAGCACCGCGTTGCCGCCGTAAGACGCTATCGAAATGGCAACGTTCACCTCGCTGCCGCCGAAGTTTGCATCGAAACTGCGTGCCTGCTGCAACCTGAGATTGCCCGGAGTGGTGAACCTCAACAGCATTTCTCCGAATGTTACGATTTTCTTTCCCATAATAAGTCCTAAAGTTAAAACGGAAACAAAAAGCATCCCTTTGCTTCACACGAAGAAAAGGGATGCCTGAATATTGTGTATCGACAAGACTGTTATTTCAACAGGTTCATCGTGTCTGTTGCAATCATCAGCTCCTCGTCGGTAGGAATTACGCATACCGTAACCTTAGAGTCGGGAGTAGAGATGATGGCTTCCTCACCGCGGATGGTCTTGTTCTTCTCAACGTCGAGCTTAACACCCATGTACTCCATGTTCTTGCATACATCCTCACGCATAGAAGCCTGGTTCTCGCCAACGCCTGCGGTGAACACGATGATGTCGCATCCGCCCATGGCAGCAGCATAGGCTCCAACGTATTTCTTTATTCTGTAGCTGTACATGTCGAGAGCCAGCTTGGCACGCTCGTTGCCCTCATCGTTGGCAGACTCTATCTCACGCATGTCTGAAGAGATGCCTGTTATACCGAGCACACCGCTCTTCTTGTTGAGCAGATTTGACATTCCGTCAGCGTCGAGACCGAGTTTCTTCTCGAGGAATGTGATGGCACCGCCGTCGATATCACCGCTTCGTGTGCCCATCATGAGACCTTCGAGCGGTGTGAGACCCATTGATGTGTCAACACATTTGCCTCCGTCAACGGCAGCTATACTGCCTCCGTTGCCTATGTGGCATGTGATGACCTTCTTGTCGGCAGGATTTACGCCCAGGAAGTCGCACACTCTCTTTGACACATAGCGGTGGCTTGTTCCGTGGAATCCGTAGCGGCGCACGCCATATTTCTCATAAAGCTCATACGGTATGGCGTAGAGATATGAGTGTGCGGGCATAGTCTGATGGAAGGCAGTATCGAACACGCCTACCTGAGGCAGACCGGGCATAAGCTCGCTGACGGCCTTAACACCCTTGAGGTTGGCCGGATTGTGCAGCGGAGCCAGGTCGATGCACTCTTCAAAAGTCTTGAGCACCTCGTCGGTAAGCACCACGCTCTTGTTGAACTTCTCGCCTCCGTGCACCATACGATGGCCAACGGCGTCGATTTCATTGAGGTCTTTAATAACGCCGATTTCAGGATCGGTGAGCAGTGAGAAGATGAACTTCACTCCCTCTGTATGTTCGGGAATGTCGTGCATTACAGTTTTTTTCTCTCCGTTAGGCAGCTTCACTTTAACGAAAGCGCCGTCGAGACCAACGCGCTCTGCACCGCCTGATGTCATGACAGACTTGTCGTCCATGTTGTAAAGTGCATACTTGATAGACGAGCTGCCGCAGTTTAATACTAAAATTTTCATGGTTATAAGTTGTTTATCGGGAGTTAAAGTAGTTATAGTAGTTAAAGTAGTTAAAGTCAATAGCCCTGTTGGCCATCATCAGCATAGCCATTATTTATCACACCCTTGCAATATGCGTTAAGCAGCCTGCTTGCATCAGACAGAGCTCCCATCAGTTCGTTGAAAACCGGAGCATCAACATACCCAAGGTCTTTCGACAAATAAACATAGCATCTGCATTCTTCAATGCTTCCTTGCGCGATATTATAGAAGCGCAGCTTGTCTGCCTTGCTGAGTTTTTTATATCCCTCAGCAATATTGGCCGGGACAGAAACCGCAGCTCTTTTAAACTGAGAGCAGAGTCCGAAGCGTTCACATTCGGGAAAGGTGTTGGCTACCTTATATGCCAGCAAGGTAAACTTGTAGGCCTTCTGCCATGCCACCACGCTCTCAAAGTTGTTCATCTGCAAGGCTATTGACTTTAACTTCTTTAACTACTATAACTCCTTTAACTACTTAAATTATTAATTATGCTTTTGCATCCATTGCCTGGCATGCCGTGATGGCTACCAACTTGTAAATATCCTCTACTGAGCAGCCGCGGCTGAGGTCGTTAACCGGACGGGCGATACCCTGAAGGATTGGACCAATGGCCTCGGCACCGCCAAGACGCTGAACCATCTTATAGCTGATGTTGCCTACCTCGAGGCATGGGAATACGAGAACGTTGGCCTTGCCGGCGATGTCGCTTCCGGGAGCCTTCTTCTCGCCTACTGAAGGCACGAGGGCTGCGTCGGCCTGCAGTTCGCCGTCAACCTTGAGAGACGGATCGAGCTCCTTAGCCAGTTTTGTAGCCTCAACCACCTTGTCAACCACCTCATGGCTTGCGCTGCCTTTTGTTGAGAAGCTGAGCATTGCCACGCGAGGATCAGCGAAACCTGCAACTGATTTGGCTGTCTGAGCTGTGCAAACGGCAATCTGAGCCAGCTGCTGTGCGTCGGGCATAGGTGTAACGGCAACGTCGCCTACTACGAGCACGCCGTTCTCGCCATACTGAGGCTCCTTTGTGATGAGCAGCATTGCGCCGCTGACGCATGTGATTCCGGGGGTGCACTTGATGATCTGAAGAGCCGGACGCAGAGTGTCGGCTGTTGTGCTGAGTGCTCCAGATATCTGTCCGTCGGCTCCGCCAGTCTTTATAATCATACATCCGAGATAGAGAGGATTCTTAACCAGCTCGCGAGCCTGCTCGATGGTCATGCCCTTCTTCTTGCGGAGCTCTGCCAGCAGGGCTGCATATTCCTCGCTCTTGGGGTTGTTCTCCGGGTCAACGATAGTAGCCTTGTCGATATTTTTCAGGCCCCACTGCTCTGCCAGAGAGTTTATCTCACCGGGATTGCCGATAAGAATGATGTCAGCCACACCTTCGGCCAGCACCATGTCGGCTGCCCTTAAAGTGCGCTCCTCTGTGGCTTCGGGGAGCACGATGCGCTGCTTGTTGCTTTTAGCGCGCTCAATGATTTGCTGAACTAAATCCATAGTTTTGTAGTTTTTAAATATATATGTGTGTTTTGTAATTTCTACTTTGCAAAAGTAGAAAAAATAATTTGAATAACATTGGGCTATTCCTTTTTTTTGATTAATTAAACGATAATAATCAAAAAGCTCGCCATGCAGGCAGAAATCAAACTGCGGAGCCATGCCTAAAGGCCGCCGCAGGGCGTAACACGACGGCTGCAAGGACTGGCTGAGGCAGCCTCATACGGGCACGAACAAAGGACCGAAAGGAGGCCACGGCACGGGGACAAGCCCTAACCGGGCATTATTCCGAACATAGTTTTATCTACTTTGTTCATTCATGTTTTCGGCAGTCTTCTTGCTTTCTGCCGTCGTCTTTACGTCAGCTTTTCTTTACAGAGCCTGCTATGCAGATGAAAATTATAACGAAAATCTGCTCAACATAAGGCAAAAATACAGACTGAATACTGATGCCGTATTTGAGATGAGAGCAGCATCATGCTGATGTCATGGCGCATGCTCTGTGCAGCCGTAATGCAAAAGGCCATGTTTCAGGCTCTAAAAGGTGGTCTTTTGCATGATAAAAGACGGTCTTTTGGAGCGCAAAACATGGCCTTTTGCAACGCGCTGGATATCAATATGTTACACAAGTGTATTTTTTCTACGACACTGTATGCGAAGAGGGGCGTCAGAATTCCACATAGGGGCGCAGGCGCTCGATGGCCTCGGGCGTGAAGTCCTTGCACAGTTTCAGGTCGTCGAGCGAATTTATTCTTCCATGAAGCCGGCGGTATTCTATTATGGTCTTTGCCTGATAGAAGCCTATGTAGGGATGTCTGCGCAGACTGCTGAGCGGCAGCCGGTTGAGGTTGAGCCGGCTAACCACAGGATGCTTCACCACAAAATAGGCTATGGCCGACTCGGGAAAGTTGTCAATCTCGCGCAGCTGATCAACGCTGACATATCCGCCCAGCCGACGGCCGTAGCTCACTATGGCGCGGGCAAAGCCGCTGCCTATGCCCGGCACGCGCTTCAGCTGCGACGTGTCGGCCGTGTTCAGCACGATATGTTCGCCGGGCTTTATCTTCACGGGGTGTCTCGTCGTGTCGCGTATGGTCAGGTCGGCTGTGCTGCCTCCATACACCTCAGATGCCGGACGATAGTCGCCCTCGATGCGTATGTATGGCTCCAGTTCCTTAAACTTCTGCGCCGTAAGTCCGTAAAGGCGTGCAAAGTCGGCCTTGGTGCGATATATTCCGCCCTTGGCCCTGTACTTATATATGTTTCTGACCTGCCACGGCGCCAGCCCGAGTCTCAGCAGCTGTGTACTGTCTGCCGTGTTAGGGTCGAAGTATGACAGCTCAGTGCGCCGGCCGTCGGTATATTCCGCATATCCAGCCGTATGACGGGGATAGCCTTTTCTGCCGCCAGACGCCACGGCAGTAGCATCTCCGGCCACGCCTGCAGGCGACTCGCCCGCGCCGTAGCCGGCACAGAGCAGCAGTCCCGCGGCTGCTACGGCCACAAGGAGCACGGCCACCACAACACGGCGGTCGGTGCGGTTAAGATAAAAGAACCCGCGCATTTTTCTGTGATGCTAAATGAAACCGAACGGCATAGCCTCACCAATCAGATTATGCCAAACTGCTGAAGGAATATAAGCAATATTCCTACGGGACACACGTATCTAACACAGAACAGATAGATGCCGAACAGACGGCCGCGCAACGTGCCATGATTGGTAAACTCATCACGCACCAGCTTATGCGGCAAGAACCAGCCGAGGAAGATACATGTAAGGAATCCTCCCACTGGAAGCATTATTTGTCCTGTAAAGAAATCGAACACGTCGAACAGCGTACGGCCAAAAACAGTCAGCAAATCGTATCCGCCCAAAGACATCGAGCATACAAGACCTATCAACGAGCAGGCCACGGTTACGATAGTGGCAGCACGCTTGCGGCTGAGCTTGCACTCCTCCTCGAAGAACACGGTGCTTGCCTCGTGCATGGAGATTATGGATGTAAGGGCTGCCAAAGCCAGCAACGCATAGAACGCGGCAGACACGACATAGCCTACAGCCGGCATGCTTGAGAATGCCTGCTGGAACACGTTAGGCAAGGTGATGAACACCAATGAAGGACCAGAATCGGGACTGATACCCACCGAAAACGCTGCGGGGAAAATCATGAGGCCCGCAAGCACGGCCACAACGGTGTCGATAAAGGCTATCTGGGCGGCCGACTTCATCAGGTCTGTATCCTTACTGAAGTATGACGCATACGTACACAGGCATCCCATACCAATACTGAGCGAGAAGAAAGCCTGGCCGAGAGCACCGAGAAACATGCTGCCGTCAACCTTGCTGAAGTCTGGTTCAAACAGAAACTTCACGCCTTCCATAGCTCCGGGGAGCATGCACGAAAGCACGACAATGACTATGAGAAGCACAAAAAGTATGGGCATCATCAGCTTTGAAGCCTTCTCAATGCCTCCGCGGATGCCGCGTATTATTATAAGGTGAGTAATAAGCATAAACAGAAGTGTCCAGAAGGCAGGCTTCCAGGGATTAGTCTCGAAAGACGAGAAATAACCTGCAAAGAAGTCGGGCGACCCGTGCAGATGGCCCGCAACCGAGGCATATATATAATGCAGGCACCAGCCTGACACCACGGCGTAATATCCCGAAATCAGAAAACCTGTAAGCACTCCGAGCAGGCCGACAAGCATCCACGGCTTTCCGCCGGACAAAATGCCGTAGGCCCGCGCCGTGTTGGATGCGGCACGGCGTCCTATCACAAACTCGCTGACGATGCAGGGAATGCCGAGCAGAAGCACACAGGCAATGTAGACAATAATATACACTCCGCCGCCGTGCTCTCCCGCCATATAGGGGAAGCGCCAGACGTTACCTAATCCTACGGCAGAACCGGCCGTGGCAAGAATAATTCCAAGCTTACTTCCAAAACTTGCTCTCTCTGATTTCATAATAGTAAATTTTCACTTTAATGTCTTATGTTACCATTAACCACTTGCACCCGCCTGTTGCCAAAAGTCAAAGCCTGCATAAGAGACGCTTCTTGTTTTCACGGCAATCGATGTCAGGTTTTCACAGAAATATGCTACCTTTGCACAAAAAGACTGACATTGATGAGACTAAGACAACCGCAAGTAAAGAAATACCCGTTTTCATGCCTGTTTCTGGCCACAATATGGATTCTGTGTTTCTGCTATCCGCCACGCACTCCGCTTGACAACGTGGCTTTCATAGACAAATGGGTACACATAGTTATGTATGCCGGAACATGCACAACAATATGGATTGAATACCTCAGACATCACAAGACACCTGAGACGATGAAGCTTTTTATATGGGCATGGCTCGCCCCTGTGATGATGAGCGGACTGATAGAGATACTGCAGGAAAACTGCACCGGCGGCAGGAGAAGCGGCGACTGGCTCGACTTTGCAGCCAATGCCACAGGCGTAACGCTGGCTGCCGTTATCGGAATTCTTCTGGCAAGGAGTCGCGCCAGGCACTGAACGGCGAGCGGCGCAGCGATGAGTTGTAGAAGCGGCGGTCGGCAGTTACCTCGTCGGCAATGAAGTCGGGCTTGACGAAAGACTCGCCCTCGCTCTGCAGCTCCACCTCAGCCATTACCAGACCTTCATTCTCTCCATAGAACTCATCTACCTCGAACACATGCTTTCCGCTGGCAACGAGATATCGGGTCTTGTCGATAATGCCCGGCTCGCACAGCTCCATAAGATGCGAGGCCTCGTCGAGCGTTATCTCCTTCTCAAACTCATAGCGGCTCATGCCTTTGCCGTCAGACGGTCCCTTGATTGTTATGAAGCCGCGGCCGTCGCGAATACGCACCCTGACAGTGCGCCCGCGCTCGCTGCAGATATAACCCTGGCGTATGCGGCTCGACGATGTAGCCTGAGCCGCATACGGCCGGCCGGCCTTGTGAACCAAGAACTTGCGCTCTATCTCCAGACCACTCATATTACATCTGGCCTATCATTAGAACAACAAGATATATCACGGCAAAGATAACCAGTGCCGCAAATATCCATGTAACGACTTTCTTGCCTTGCTGTTCTTGTTCTGCCTCACGCTTAGCGCGGCGTAATTTTCTGTTCTGACTCATAGTTATTATCTTTAAAATTAAGGTTCTTCAAATATTTTCATATGGTCTGACGCATGGCCGAATGCCGCTGACGAGGCAGCAAAATAAGCTGCAACGCCTAACGGCGAGGCGCAAATGCGCATGCCTGAATAAAGCAACCGGACTGCATCCGGCAATATATGCCGACGAAGAATTACTCCTCGTCGGTAACCGGAAACTCCATAAGGTATGCCTTGATGAAGCCGTCGATCTTTCCGTCCATCACTCCGTCCACGTCAGACGTCTGATAGTTGGTACGGTGATCCTTGACGCGGCGGTCATCAAAGACATAACTTCTTATCTGACTTCCCCACTCTATTTTCTTCTTTCCTGCCTCAATCTTGGCCTGAGCCTCGAGGCGTTTCTTCATTGCGCGGTCGTAGAGCTGCGACTTGAGCAGGCGCATGGCGTTGTTACGGTTCTCAAGCTGCTTGCGGCTCTCTGTGTTCTCGATGAGGATTTCCTCTTCTTCGCCGGTGTCTGGGTCGACATACTGATAGCGCAGACGCACACCGGTTTCCACCTTGTTGACGTTCTGTCCGCCGGCACCTCCCGAACGGAACAAGTCCCAGCTGACCTTTGACGGGTCGACATAGACCTCGATTGTGTCGTCGACAAGAGGCGAAACGAACACACTGGCGAAGCTGGTCATGCGCTTGCCCTGCGCATTGAACGGAGAGACACGCACCAGGCGGTGGACTCCGTTCTCGCTCTTAAGATATCCGTAGGCATACTCTCCGCCCTCAATCTCCATGGTAACGCTCTTTATTCCGGCCTCGTCGCCCTCCTGCAGGTTGCTGATTGTAACCTTGTGGCCGTGAGCCTCAGCCCAGCGCATATACATACGCATGAGCATCTGCGCCCAGTCCTGGCTCTCGGTGCCGCCGGCGCCGCTGTTTATCTTGAGCACACAGTCCATGGGGTCTTCCTTCTGGCGGAGCATATTCTTAAGTTCAAGGTCTTCGATGGCCTTTATAGCCTTGGCGTAGTCTTCGTCTACCTCCTCTTCGGTAACCATATCGTCATGATAGAAGTCGAAAGCCAGCTGAAGCTCGTCGGCACAGGTGCGCACCTCCTTATATCCGTCGATCCAGCGCTGTATGCCCTTCACCTTCTTCATCTGTTCCTGGGCGCGCTTAGGGTCGTCCCAGAAGTCGGGCGCCTGTGTGCGCAGCTGTTCTTCCTCAAATTCTATTTTCTTCTTGTCTATGTCAAGATAATGATGCAGTGCCTCGGCACGCTCCATCACATCTTTCAGTTGATCACTTGTTATCATCTGGGTTACTGTCGTTTTTTCTGTTATTTAACGGGTGTTTCAGGCTGCACGGCGTCAGCGTCTTCATACATCTTGTCTATTACGCCGGCGTAGTTCTTGTTGAGCACCTTTCGCCTTATCTTGAGCGTATTGGTAAGCTCTCCGCTCTCCATAGTGAAATGTTTTGGCAGTATGGTGAAGCGCTTTATCTTCTCATAGCTGGCAAACTGCTGCTGAAGCGTCTCTATGCGGTCGGCCATCATCTTGTTGATGCGCGGGTCGGCGCACAGGTCTTCGCGGCAGCTAAACTTTATGTTGTTGTCGCGGGCGTATTCCTCGAGCAGGGCATAGTCGGGTATAACCAGTGCAGACACAAACTTGCGCTGGTCGGCTATGACGGCTATCTGGTCGATAAACTTGTCAACAAGCAGCTTCGACTCTATCATCTGCGGCGCTATATATTTGCCGTTGGATGTCTTGAAGAGGTCTTTTATCCTGTCTTTCAGGAAGAGTTCACCTTTACTTATATAGCCTGAGTCGCCTGTATGGAAGTATCCGTCCTCGTCGAACACCTCGCGGTTGAGCGCGTCGCGCTTGTAATATCCCCTTGTGATGGTGGGGCCTTTGAGCAGAATCTCGTCGTTCTCGCCTATCTTAATGTCAAGACCGCTGATCGGGCGACCTACCGACCCTACGGTGAAAGGCTCATTCTTATGGTCGCACGACACGGTGGCGAGGCTCTCGGTGAGGCCGTAGCCGACGATCATGTCGATTCCGATAGAATGCACGAAGCACTCCACCTCCTCCGACACCGTGGCTCCTGCCGTTGGGAATATGTTGGGATGCTCTAGTCCCAGCTCATTACGCACGATGCTGAAGAGCGTCCTGTTCATGAGCGCATACTTCATCTTCAGCGACAGCGGCGGACGCTTGCCGCGGCTGAGGTATTCGATATTGTGCTTGCGCCCTACGGCAAGGGCCTTCATGAAGAGCTTGCGTCTCACGGGGTTGGCCCTGTCTATCTTGTCCTTTACGCCGGCATACACTTTCTCCCAGAATCTTGGCACGGAGCTCATGCATGTAGGATGAGTCTCACGCATAGACTGCTGTATCTCCTTCGGGTTGGTGTTGATTACAATCTCTGCACCCTCGCTAAGACAGAGGAACAGCCATCCGCGCTCAAAGATGTGCGTGATGGGCAGGAAGTTCATTATGCGGTCTTTATCCGTTACCGGCACAACCTCGTCGTTAGCCTTAAGCGCGGCATGAAACTGACCGTAAGAAAGCATTACGCCCTTGCTGTCGCCGGTGGTTCCGCTGGTGTAGAGTATGTTGCAGAGGTCGTCTTCATTGGCCTCGGCATACAGCTTTTCCACTTCCGACTGCCGCGGACTGTTCTCGCCGAGCGTCAGGAAATCGTCAAAATATATTGAGTTTTTATCGTTCGGACTGATGACAACACGCTTGTCGAAGACTATTACGCGCTCGAGCGAAGGACAGTGGGAGAACACCCTGAAGGCCTTGTCGTACTGCTCCTGCTCGCCGACAAAGAGCACGCGCACCTGTGCGTCGTCTATCATATATTGTATCTGCTGCTCGCTGCTGGTGGCATAGAAGGGCACGCTGACGGCCCTTATGCCGAACGCTCCGAAGTCGGTGTAGAGATACTGGAGGGAGTTCTGCGAGAACACGCCGATGTTCTCCTGTACCTTGACGCCGATGTTCAGCAGGGCGTTAGACACATGTCTCACCTTACGCGAGAATTCTTTCCACGACACCGACTTCCACTGCGTGTCGCCAAAGTCACGGTAAATAAGTACGCGCTTGTTTCCATACTTCTTTGCTTGTTCGTGGATTAGAACCGAAAGATGACATCTTGTCTGCATAAGCGTATTGTTTTTTGTTAGATGCAAAGTTATATTAAATTATAATAAAAACAAAATAAAAACGGCTTTTTTACTTTAAAAGGAAATCTAAAACACGCCACTTTAACTGACAAAACGGACAATGCGGCGCCGGCTGCACGCAAACACGCCTCAGAGACCGCCCGGCGCAGCACCTGACACGGCATGACACTTGTGCCGGCATTATTTTGTTTTTACGTCATATTGAATTAACTTTGCAGCAAATAATTGCATTATGAGCGGCCAGACGGTCTGTTGCAGGCCATCTGGCGACAACTTTTTTGAATGATTATGACACAGAAAGAATATCTCAACGACGCCATAGAACTGCTTAAGGAACTGATAGCCACGCCGTCGGTGAGCCGCGACGAGAGCGCTGCGGCAGACGTAATGACACGCGCGATAAGCGGATATGGCTACGAATACAGCCGCGAAGGCAACAACATATGGATTAAGAGCAGCGGATTTGACTGCTCGAAGCCAACGCTGCTGCTCAACGCACACATCGACACGGTGAAGCCGGTGAGTTCGTGGACGCGCAATCCCTTCTGCCCTGACGTATGCGGCGGAAGGCTGTACGGACTGGGCAGCAACGACTGCGGCGGCGGACTCGTTGCCCTGCTGCAGGCCTTCAGGCACATAACGTCGCGCCCGCAGAGCTACAACACCATATGGCTTGCATCGGCCGAGGAGGAAGTGTCGGGCGAGAACGGCATAAGGCGCGCCCTGCCGCTGCTGCCTGCCGCAGACGTGGCCATCGTGGGCGAACCCACGGGCATGCAGCCCGCCATAGCCGAGAAGGGACTGATGGTGATAGACGCCACGGCCAGGGGCAAGTCGGGACATGCCGCCAGGGGCGAAGGCATCAACGCCATATATGAGGCTCTCGACGACATCAGCTGGCTGCGCGGCTACAAGTTCGAGAAGGTGAGCCAGCTGCTCGGCCCCACGGTGATGAACGTAACAATAATAAACGCCGGCACGCAGCACAACGTGATACCCGACGAATGCAGGTTTACGATAGACATAAGGACCAACGAATTCTACAGAAACGAAGACGTGTTCAGCTTTCTGTCATCCAAGATGAAGAGCGAGCTGAAGGCGCGCTCGTTCCGCCTGTCGTCGTCGCACATAAGCGAGGACAACCCTCTGATACAGAGGTGCAAGGCCATGGGCATGACGCCGTTCGGCTCGCCCACGCTGTCAGACCAGGCGCTGATGCCCTTCCCCTCGTTCAAGCTCGGTCCGGGGCAGTCGGCACGCTCACATTCTGCCGACGAATACATAGGCATCGGCGAGATAGAAGATGCCATAAACACATACATCAGCCTGCTCGACGGAGCCGACATTCTGCCCGCCGCAGCGCCTGCGGACGGTAGCCGCATAACGCTTTGACTTTCAGCAAGTTGCAAAAGGCCATCTTTTAGCGTGCGATTTGCCGTCTTTTACACGCCAAAAGGTGGCCTTTTGCAGCCCGAAAGCATACCTTTTGCACGGCAGCAATACGGCCGCGCCACAATCACCATGCAGAGCCTACATTCAGGCCATCAGACACAAAAAGACTACACAACAACATTCAGACATGTTAAATTAAACTACAAACCATAAATTTTATTTGGAAATAAAAACCAAATTCGTTACATTTGCAAGCTAAATAATCCCAATAAAAATATGAAAAAACTTTTTTTTACCTTATCGATGGCACTGATGTCAACATTGGTGCTCGCCGTACCGGCCAAACGAGGCATGTGGAAAACGGTGAAAATGGCTGACGGCACTGAAGTCAGAGTAGAACTACGCGGTGACGAATTCTGCAGCTACTGGCAGGCAGCTGACGGCCGCAAACTAGTACAGAACAACACTACAGGCTTTTACGAGCTTGCCGACATGAAGGCAATGACAGCAAGAGCCGACCAGATGAGGCAATCGGCACGCCGCAATAAGAAGAACATACAGACAAGAGGCTCGCTCGGAGGCGACCACCAGCCATACGTTGGTATGAAAAAAGGTCTTATCATACTCGTGCAGTTTGCCGACACCAAATTCTGGGCCGACCATACTCCTGCACTCTATCAGCGCATTGCCAACGAAGAAGGCTTCAAAGAGCTCGACTTCAACGGTAGTGTGAAAGACTACTTCAAGGCACAGAGCTACGGACAGTTTGAGCTCGACTTCGACATCGCCGGCCCTGTAACTCTGCCTAACGGATATGCATACTACGGCAAACCTACAAACGGACAGAACGACAACAACACTGCACTCGGCGAAATGGTTATGGACGCCTGCAAGGCTGTTGACGAAAGCATAGACTTCACAAACTACGACTGGGATGGCGACGGAGAGGTTGACCAGGTGTTCATCCTTTACGCAGGACACGGCGAGGCTTCTTGGGACGACAGAAACACTATCTGGCCTCACGAGTGGAACCTGCACTCAGCTCTCGGCAGAACACTCACACTCGACGGCGTTACCATCGACACTTATGCCTGCAGCTGCGAGCTCGGCGTCAAGACAAGCCAGGGTTATGCTGAATGTATCGACGGTATCGGTACTATCTGCCACGAGTTCTCTCACTGTCTCGGACTTGCCGACATGTATGACACATCTTACAGCGGCAACTACGGCATGGGCGACTGGGACATCATGGACCAGGGAAGCTACAACGGCGACAGCTATCTGCCGGCCAACTACACCAGCTACGAGCGTATGTACGCAGGATGGATAGAGCCTACTGAACTTAAAGAAAACTGCCAGATAGACAACATGAAGGCTCTGGCTGAAACAGGTGAGGCTTACATCATATATAACGACAACGACAAAGACGAGTATTATCTGCTCGAGAACAGACAGTTGAGCGGATGGGATGCAGGTCTGCCTAACTCAGGACTGCTCATCCTGCACGTTGACTTCGACGCCAAAGTATGGCAGCAGAACCTCGTGAACAGCACATCACGTCAGCGCTGCACCATATTCATCGCCGACAATGACCCTGAAAACAACGACGCAGGCGACATCTATCCTTATCAATACAACAACAGCCTGACTAACACTTCTACACCGGCCGCTACACTTAACAACATGAACAAGGACGGTTCTAAGTACATGAACAAGTCGGTAAGAAACATCACAAAGAACAATGACGGAACAGTGTCATTCTCATTCGAGAACGAGAACAACTCTGACTCAGACTTCGATCTGCCGCAGTCATACATCTTCTATGAGTCATTCGACAAGTGCAACGGCAAGGGCGGTAACGACGGCAACTTCAGCGCAACGACATCAGGCTCTGTACAGTATGACAACACAGGATGGTCTTCAACAAGTTCTCGCAGCGCTTACCAGTGCGCACAGTACGGCTCAAGCATGATGGCAGGTAACGTTACAACACCTGAAATAACTGTAGACGGAACATACACACTGCAGTTCAAGGCTGCTCCTTACGCAAGCGAGGCTAACACTATCTACGTTGAGGTTAAGGAAGGCAACGGAACACTGTCTAAGCCTTCATTCGTACTGAAGAACAACAAGTGGTCAGCATTCAGCACAGAGCTGACAGCTAACGGACCGGTTAAACTCAGATTCTACGTTAACTCAGGCCGCTTCTATCTCGACAAGGTTTGTCTGAGCAACACATCTACAGGCATCAGCAACACCGTTACTGACAATGAGGTTAAGGACAACCGCATATTCAGCATCGACGGACGCTACATGGGCAAAGACCTTAACAGCCTGAAGAAGGGCATCTATATCATCAACGGAAAGAAGATTATCAAATAATCGTCATAACCTTCACCAAAAGGGCGGGCCAAGGCCTGCCCTTTTTTATTACCGTCACAGCTGCGGCCGGCAGCCACAAGACAGCCGGAAACGAGCTGAAAGCAACAGCATTCAACAACAAAACAAAGATATCATGAAGCTATATTACATCTTCCACAGCTGCTTTATGCTTGAGGCCGAGCAGTGTGTCATCATCTTCGACTACTGGAAAGACTCACCCGACAGCAACGTCAAACACATGCTTGAGCACACAGACAAGCGCGTCTACTTCATGGCAAGTCATTTTCACGAAGACCACTTCAACCCCGAAATCTTTAGTCTGAACGTGCCAAACGGACAGAAACGTATAATTCTGTCGCGCGACATAGTAAGGCGCCGCAGAGCGAAAGAAACCGACGCTGACGTGCTTCTGCGCAGAGGCGACACCTACAGCGACGACATGATAAGCGTAAAAGCCTTCGGATCCACAGACGCCGGAGTGTCGTTTATGGTAGAAACGGACGGAAAGAAGGTGTTTCACGCCGGCGACCTGAACAACTGGCACTGGGAAGATGAGTCTACTCCACAGGAAGTCAAAAAGATGGAGGGCGACTTCATGGCAGTGCTGCGCGACATAAAAGCAGAATACCCGGCAGTCGACCTTGCCATGTTCCCCGTCGACCCGCGGCTCGGCACCGACTTTGCACGCGGCGCACGGCAGTGGATTCAGACGATAAAGACAACCTATATGGCACCTATGCACTTCCCGCCGGCAAGAGAGAAGGCCATGACCTTCGGCAAAGAGGCAGAATTCCGCGGCACTAAGTTTCTCTACATACACCGCGAAGGCGAAGAGATAGGAACACTGTAATATACACGCAAGAAAAATAAGCGCCTCAAACTGTATTATTGACAGCTTGAGGCGCAGTGATTATGAATAAAAAGGTTGGTTATAAAAACACATTAATGTTTCACCTGGAACTTCATTGTCTTACGTGCGTTTCCGGCCTGAACCTCCAGCACATAGATACCATTCTTAACCGAAGATATGTTTACAACATTGCTTGTGTCTGTCACCTTGCTGCTATAAACCTTACGGCCGGTAAGATCGTATAGATTAACATGGGCGTTGCCATCACTAAGCATATCAATATGAAGTTCGTCTGTTGCGGGGTTAGGATATACGGTAACGTCAGCTATACCTGTACCCTGCTCACGATCCTCAAGCCACTGCTTAAGGTCAAGCATATAACCGAAAAAGTCCTGGGTACCTTCCATACCATAACCTATCACAAAGCGTCCGTTAGGCGACATGTCGTAAGCCGAACACAACGTACCGGTATACTCTGCACCAAGCACATTTCTTGCAAAGTCATTGATATCCATGATACCGTCTTCCTTTGTCCATATCCAGCCGCTCTCGCCTGTGCCATACCAGCCAATAGCGATATCACCTTCATTATTAATGTCAGACACAGTTCCGCCGACACCATTGTCTGTAAGCTCTACAATACCGGTTTCTATACTATAAATATACGGATTCTTTATCAGAGAAAGCTCTCCACCTCTACCACCTAGCCATTTACCGTCTGAAGATACACTTCTCAGCTCAAGGGCAAGATTCTGCATCAGGTTATTATTATCATTAAAATCCAAGTCCTCCTCTGATACACCTTCATGACTATATATAAATTCCTGAGTATACCCGTCTGCTCCTTTGCGCCATACAGAAGCATACCAAGGACCATGAAAATCCTGCCATCCGACAACGACACTTCCGTCATAACTTGCACCATTAGCGCGGGTTGCTCTGCCTTCAACACGTGTTCCAAGGTCAACAGGCACACCAGTTTCTGTACTCCATACCGTAGCATGACTACGGAATCCTCCATCAGACTCTTTCCACGGCGCCAAACCTACTACATATTTACCATCTCCAGAAATATCATACGGTGAACCAATAGAAATATCATTTACATAACCCGTACTCTTCAGCGGTGTCCATTCTTGTGTTTCCATGTCATAAAGAGAGGATATTGCGCCATTCTTTGTTTCTGCCACAGGCTTGCGCATAAGGCATCCGTCAGTACCTCCTACCATTAAGGCTGTAGATGTTTGATTAATAGCATAAATGTCTGAACTTACTCCTAGATCTTCTCCTTCATTCACCCAGGTCTCTCCATAGTCTTCTGAAGAATAGATTTGGCCATCGGCTCCTGCCACAACAAGTTTCTCTCCATCAAAAGCTACGGTATACCACTTATAATCTCCGCTTCCGTCGTCTACGCGCCTACGTTCCCAATAAGAGCTTCCGTCTGTACAAATATAGACATTGCCATTACCACACACAGCTGCAAGTTTTCCCTCACCTGAAACGGCTATTTTGGTAAACTTGACATTACTTCCAGCATAATAGATGCTTTCCCATGTCTTGCCGTTGTCTGTAGACTTATAGACATTTCCGTCATTCGTTGCCATATAGAAATTTGTACCGTCATTGACTATGCTCATTGGCATACCTGTGAGGCCTTTGACACCTTCTGTTACATCCGTAAACGAAATATCCGTAGTAGAAACGCTCTCACCATTATCGCATTGCCATACTCCTGCCGTTCCGTCTTCATACTCAACGGCAATAACTCCGCAATAAGGTGCCGCATCAATAAAGTTGATAGCATGATAACTCTTCACGTTTTTAGTAAGGCCTTCAGGACGCGGATCTACTTCATTCAACCACTGGTTGCCCAGTTTGCCCTGATAGAACAATCCATTATCACCACCCAAAAGAAAACTTCCACTACAAAATACAGAGAATGTATTTATCGCTCCCTGTTTCAGGCCATTCTGTATACAACTATTATCGTATATTTTCCAAACCTCGCCTTCATTACCAGTCTTCAACACAACGCTATTACCAGTCTCTGTATCAACACCAACAGCAAGCCCAAAGAAATAAACATCCCAAATCGGGACATACATATCTTTTATTTGAACTGTAGGCATATCAATAGTTTTAGTCCATCCCTTACGTACTAATACATCTGCAAGAGTCACAGCAGAAATAATCTTTCCGTCATCTGAAAAGCGGCCGTGTCCTCCAATACCATCACCAGGTCCCATACCGCCAATAAGCTCAAGATCTTCAGCACTCTGGTTTGGTCCTTTCTCAACTGCTCTCCACAGATAATAAGGAGTATTTAGGTCAGGATAGCCAACGACAACACCGTCATTGTTAACACCCGTAAGGTTCATTTTTGTGTTCACCTTATAAATTGTCTGACCGACAACAGGTACACAACATGCAGAAAGAGCTGCTGCAAGTGTAACAATAGTAATACTTTTTTTCATAATATAAATATTTAGTTTAACTTACGAATCTGTGCGTAAAATTACAAATCTAAATAATATCATTATACTTTTTCTGCAGGACAATACGCCGGACACGAATGTTAAAAAAATTAAGATATAATATAACATTCTGATTTACAACACAATAAAGGGACCGGACAAATTTCAAAAAAAGTAAAAACCAATCATTATGAATTCTGACAAAACATTGTTTTGCAAAAAAGATTGTCGCCGCTTTTATGTAAACATGACAACCATGGCAATAAAAAAAGAAACAAGAAAAAGAACAAATAAGAATCTATACAACAGCAGGAACCATAAATCTGCCGATTAAAATCTAATCAGTCATAGACCTGCCAAAATATGATTTTGCAAAACAAGTACGTTGATGTTTCTGTCTTCTTTATGTTTTCTATTTCCATCAACCCTTTCTTTACATATCCATCATGGCAGCGAAAAAGCATGCAGCGATTCTCTTTAAATTCTGTAGGATTCTAATTACAGTTTAGAAAGACAGATATAATGACAGATTAGGAATAAAAAAATCCGCACGTAAAATCTAATTACGTACGGATTATATCTGAATATTTATTATTACGCCTTAAGCATCGATGTTTGCGTATGTGGCGTTCTGCTCGATAAACTGGCGTCGAGGTTCAACGTCGTCGCCCATAAGCATTGAGAATATCTCGTCGGCCTCTGCGGCATTCTCTATCGTAACCTGTTTCAGCAGACGTGTCTCGGGATTCATTGTCGTCTCCCAAAGCTGCTCCGGGTTCATCTCACCCAAACCTTTATATCGCTGAGTGTGTATGCTCTTGCCGTCATCAACGCCGTTGCCGTACTTGTCGAGGAATGCCTGACGCTGCTGGTCGGTATAACAATACTCCTTCACCTTGTTCTTATATGTGCAGAGATAAAGCGGCGGAGTGGCTATATAGAGATGTCCGTCCTGAATAACCTTAGGCATGAAGCGGTAGAACAGAGTCATTATAAGGGTGTCGATGTGTGAACCATCGACGTCGGCATCGGTCATTATGATAATCTTGTCATAGCGCAGCTTTTCGATGTTTGCCTCCTTGTCGTCCTCGCCGTCAACGCCGAAGCGCACGCCTATACTCTGTATGATGTTCATAACCGACTCGCTCTCGAACACCTTGTGCCACATAACCTTCTCCACGTTAAGAATCTTTCCGCGCAGCGGCAGTATGGCCTGTGTGTAGCGGTCGCGTCCCTGCTTGGCAGAACCGCCGGCCGAGTCTCCCTCGACGAGGAATATCTCGCATTCCTTCGGGTCTTTGTTTGAGCAGTCAGCAAGCTTTCCGGGCAGACCGCCTCCGGTCATAGGATTCTTGCGCTGAACGCTCTCGCGTGCCTTGCGTGCCGCGATACGTGCCGTTGCAGCCAGTATCACCTTGTCGCATATCTGCTTTGCCTCCTTCGGATGTTCCTCAAGATAATATGTCAGAGCCTCTGACACTGCCTGCTGAACGGCTCCGGTAACTTCGCTGTTGCCCAGCTTTGTCTTTGTCTGACCTTCAAACTGCGGCTCGGCCACCTTTATCGAGATAACAGCCGTAAGTCCTTCGCGGAAGTCTTCGCCCGCAATCTCTATCTTTGCCTTCTCGATCTGCTTTGATATAACAGGGTCGTTATCGGCATATTTCTTCAATGTACGTGTCAGCGCCATGCGGAAACCTACGAGATGCGTACCGCCTTCGATGGTGTTGATGTTGTTCACGTATGAATGGATGTTCTCGCTGTAGTCAGTGTTATACATCACAGCCACCTCGATAGGTATGCCCTGCTTCTCTGTCTTCAGATAGATAACGTCATCGAACAGATGTGTGCGGTGACGGTCGATATAGCGCACAAACTCCTTCAGTCCGTCCTTGGCATGGAACACTTCCTGTCTTGTCTTGCCTTCCTCGTCGGGACGAAGGTCTGTAAGCGTAATCTTTATGCCGGCGTTAAGATATGCCAGCTCGCGCATACGCTTGGCTATTATGTCGTATTTATACAGTGTCGTGGTGAATATCGTAGGGTCCGGCCAGAACTGCTGGCGTGTACCGCGCAGCTCAGTCTCGCCAACCACCTTTACAGGATACAGCGGCTTACCCTTCTCATACTCCTGCTGATATATCTTTCCGTCGCGGAACACCTGTGACAACATGTGTGTAGAAAGCGCGTTGACGCACGACACACCCACACCATGCAGACCTCCTGACACCTTGTATGAGCCTTTGTCGAACTTACCGCCCGCATGCAGCACGGTCATTACCACTTCAAGAGCCGACTTATGCAGTTTTTCGTGTTCATCCACAGGGATACCACGACCGTTGTCCTGCACGGTTATAGAGTTGTCTTCGTTTATCGTAACTTCAATATGGGTGCAGTATCCGGCCATGGCCTCATCGATAGAGTTGTCCACTGTCTCGTTCACCAAGTGGTGAAGACCCTTCTCGCTGATGTCGCCTATGTACATTGCCGGACGCTTGCGCACGGCCTCAAGGCCTTCAAGCACCTGTATGTTACTGGCTGAATAATTATTCTCGTTGATTTGATTTTCTGCCATTTCGCTTCAATGTAAATTAACGTGCAAATATACAAAAAATCTGCGACACGGCGAAGGCTTTTAACTATAAAAAAGTGAAATGACGGTGTTTAACTACACCATAAGCGCCTTTGCCCACAATATTACGGCAAAAGCCCGAAACGGCAGCCAAAGCGGTGCCACACGCTGTCATGCACCATGCTTCATGACGTTCATGACAGCAATAAAAAACGCAAGAAAGGAAAGGACCAAACCGGCAAACAACAAAAAAGGCTGCAATCTTTATTGATCACAGCCCTTATTGTCTCTTATTTATAATTTAATTTATCCCAATTTGCTGATGTGGCACGCCAGCTTTGACTTAAGATTAGAAGCCTTGTTCTTGTGGATGATATTGGTCTTAGCCAGCTTATCAAGCATCTTCTGTACACTAGGATACAGCTTCAGAGCTTCTTCCTTGTCTGTTATAGCGCGCAGCTTACGCACTGCATTACGCATTGTCTTTGCATAATATCTATTGTGCAATGTTCTTTTCTTCTCCTGACGGATTCTCTTAACTGATGATTTGTGGTTTGCCATCTTTGTTATTATTCCTTTTTATTTTGTTAGTAGTCCCTAGGAGAGTCGAACTCCTCTTTAGAGAATGAAAATCTCTCGTCCTAGCCGATAGACGAAGGGACCATTTGATAAATTTGCGGTGCAAAGGTAGTGGTTTTATTTTAAACCTCCAAATTTTTCTGCAACTTTTTTCTCAAAAACCATAAAATTCTTGTATTTTTGCAGATATGATAACAAAAACAAGGGCTTTAGTGCTGCATTCGTTCAAATATGGAGAGCAACAGATGATTGTTGACTTTCTCACCGAAACATGCGGCAGAACGTCGTGCATTATAAAGATTCCGACATCGGCAAGGGGCAAACTCAAGAAGCAATACTTCCAGCCGCTGTTCATTCTCGACACCGACATCGACATAAGACAGAACGCCAGACTGCAGCGGCTGAAGGACGCACGCATAGCGGTGCCCTTCACGTCGATACCGTTTAACCCATACAAAACGGCCATCTCGCTCTTCATGGCCGAATTTCTGCGCTGCACCACACGCCGCGAGCAGACCGACCCAACCACATTCTCATATATAGAGAACAGCATCAGATGGCTCGACGGATGCGGCGAGGGCTTTGCCAACTTCCACATTGTGTTCATGATGCGCCTGTCGAGATTTCTCGGATTTTATCCCAATACCGACAACTACGAGCCGGGCGACTGGTTCGACATGAGGAGCAGCTGCTTCTGCCGTCAGAGACCGATGCACGCCGACGTGCTCAGTCCTGACGACGCGCGCAAGATAGGACTGCTGCTGCGCATGAACTATGCCACGATGCACCTTTACCGCATGTCGCACTTTGACCGCAACAGGATGGTGGACACCATAATAAGCTATTACCGCATACACATGCCCGAACTGCCAGAGCTGAAGTCGCTGCAGGTGCTTAAGGAGCTGTTTGCCGATTGACAAGCCAAATTAGACATAGATTTAAATCATACGACACCTTTAGATTCTTCACTTAAGGAACATCACTTCGTGGTAAAAACTTAGGACAAAATATTTTTCCAATCTAGAAAAGCAGAGTATAACGGATGTTAATTAATTCAGACAAAAGCGGCGAAACATTAACATACGTTCACGGACAAGACTGAATAAAAGGCTTAAACATGAATTTTTTGAGGTGTAAAAGCATGGTCTACGGATAAAAAACAGGCATGTCTTGCAACGGAAACGGGCCACTTTTGCACCGTAAACGGCAAAGTAATATTTTTTAACTGTTAAGCTTTTGTCTTTAAAACAGCATAAAGCACTGAACGACAACAGGTTAGCAAAAACGCGCATTTTTCGCCGTTTTTCGCGCCAAATCACGGATTCGTGACGAGCATCGCCATTCTGAGAGCGTTAAGTGGACTGGATCATGTAAGAAAAGCTGACAAAAGACCATAATGAAGCTGAGCGGAAAGAACTAAAGAACAATGTGCGGCATTGTACAAACAAGAATTATGAATTGCGAAACGAAGTTAGGCGAAAGCCGATCGTGAATTATGAATTATGAATTGTTAATTATGAATTATAAATTAAGATTCGTATATTTGCATGCTCCCCTGCCCTGCCTCGCCATACGGCACGAAGAAGGCAGGCATGGGAAAGCCGACATGCAGACGGAAAGATGCTTGCGGACATAACGGCTGAAACATCACTATGCACAAATAATATAATATTATGGAAAAACATTTTAAAAGGACTTTTATGGCATTATGTCTGGCCGCATTGCTCATGCCGGGCATGGCGCATGCGCAAAAGACAGGCTACGTGCCGGCGCCCGAAAACCTGAAGGCGCGCAAAGAGTTTAGCGACAACAAGTTCGGGATATTCCTCCACTGGGGCATCTACAGCCTTTTCGGACAGGGTGAGTGGTATCTCAACAGCGGCGGGCTCAACTGCCACGAGTATGCCAAGGCCGCATCGGCTTTCTACCCCTCGCGCTTCAACGCGAGCGAATGGGTTAAGGCCATCAAGGAAGCAGGAGCGCGGTATATATGCATCACCACACGCCACCACGACGGCTTCTCGATGTTCGACACAAAATATTCCGACTATAACATTGTTGACGCCACGCCCTTCGGACGCGACGTGATAAAGGAGCTGGCAGACGAGTGCCACAAGCAGGGCATAAAGCTTCATCTGTATTACTCTCACCTCGACTGGATGCGCGAAGACTACTATCCGCTGGGCAACACGGGCCACAGGACGGGCAGAAAGAACCACGGCAATTGGGAGAGCTACTATGAGTTTATGAACAACCAGCTGACCGAGCTGCTGACCAACTACTGCGAAATAGGCGCAATATGGTTTGACGGAGTGTGGGACAAGCCCGACTTCGACTGGCGCCTGGGCGAGCAGTATGCCATGATACACCGCCTGCAGCCGGCATGCCTCATAGGCAACAACCACCACAGGGCGCCGGTTGATGGCGAAGACTTCCAGATGTTTGAGCGCGATCTGCCGGGCGAGAACACTGCGGGCCTTTCTGACGAAAGCGAGATAGGCAGTCTGCCGCTGGAAACATGTCAGACGATGAACGGAATGTGGGGATATAAGGTGAGCGACCAGAACTACAAGTCGGACACAACGCTCGTAAGACTGCTCGTAAGGGCTGCCGGCAAGGGTGCCAACCTGCTTATGAACATAGGGCCGCAGCCTGACGGACAACTGCCGGCTGTGGCTCTCGAGCGCCTTAAGAGCATGGGCAAGTGGCTGTCTGAATATGGCGAAACGGTGTATGCCACTACGGCGGGCGACGTGATGACTGCCGAATGGGGCACCACGACGCGCAGCGGCAACAAGCTTTATGTGCACATCCTTGCCGACGACATGCCGAAGATGATATTGCTGCCGCTGAAAGGCAAAGTGAAGAGTGCCGTATTATTTGATACAGGCAAAAAGATAAGTCATGAAAACGTAAGCGGCGGCGTAGTGCTGCACACTGCCGACCTTACTCCGGCGATAGACCGAATAATAACACTGACTGTGAAATAAGTGAAGAGGAAAAAATTAAGTGAAGAGTGAAGAACGAAGAGTGAAGAATTCAATAGTCTGTTGTGTATTGTAAGGCGTAATCAAGCCGGTCAATATTATGCATTGCTCAGTTTTTATATGCTATTGAATTCTTCACTCTTCGTTCTTCACTTTTCACTTATTTAGCTCCTTTGGGCGCCGGCAGGAAATATGCAATGACTGTAAGGACAAGCATTAAGATCCAGAAGCTGCTCATACCGGCATCTACCGCATAGCTCACAGCCACGCCTATCAGGCAAATAACGATATCTAAGACCGAAAGGACCGACCTTGACGTATAACGCGAAAGGAAGCCGCGCGCATCCTTAACCAAATCTTTTATCATCAGCACAACCATCAGCACAAGACACAGAACTATTAATCCCCAGACGGCATAATCTGCCGCAGGCACGCTGCCAAACAGCGGCTCAAGTGCAAACAGAAGAAGAAAGATGCTGAAAACAATTTCAAGCTTGCCGGTCTTTAAATCTACTTTTCTCATAGGCTTGTTGTTTAAAAAATATTTATAGGTTTAAATCACAAAACATCAAACTTAAACAGCTTTTTCCGCATGGAGGAATATCTAACACTCGACACGAAGATTATCAGCGACAAAGCCGTCAGCACTATCATGCCGGCACAAACAGACATTCTGTAATGCCGTATTATAACGTGCAGATACGGTTCGGCAGCTCTTGTAGCCTTATGTTCACAAAGTTAGGAAAAATCCTGGACATTTTCAACTTTCTATAAGTTTATTTCGGTTCATCACCGATATCCATTGAATTATAAGTGTTCAGAGTCGCACGACAGACACAACGCAATAACCCGGCCGAATAATAACCGGTCGGATTATCACATTAAATTATTAATACTGCTCAAATTTTTCACAACGCTTTTCCGTAACCGTCAGAAAGGAAGCAGCATGAAAACAGTAAAATACACCATGGCCAGCAGAGCCAACACCTCTAATGCCAGTTCCAGCTTGTCAAAGCGGGTGCTTTCATTGTTTTTCAGCAAAGACGTCAGTGTTACAAGCACCAGCGGCAAAATCATAAAGGAATACCTCAGTTCGATTCCAAACAGCACAAAGCCCCACCATACAAGACCTATAAGGAGTATGAGGGAAAGAATTATTACTTTTGCTTTTTTCATAAGGCACTAAAATTAAATTTAACCACCATAATCATTAAAAACTTCAACGAATCTAAAGAGAGAGAGTAAAGCAACAAATGTAATTTTCTACAGATTTATACTCACAAAGAAGATGCGCAACAAACCATTATCATGCCTAAGCACGCAGGGACGTCCCCCAGGTACGTCCACCTTTACATCAATCATATATAACGCTTTCGGACGCACCTGGGGTACGCCCCTGCAATATCACGTTGTTTTCGTTCCCTTTGGTGTCGGCAGAAAATATACAGCAACAAAACAGATAAACAGAAAAATCCACCAGCTACCTGAATTTGAGCTGAACGCATAGCCTACAGCCAGACCTATAAGACATATTACGGCATCAACAATCCAAAAGACCGACCTCGATGTATAACTCGAAATGAAGCCGCGCGCATCCTTAATCAGATCTTTCACAAAGAACACAAGCATCAACACAGCGCACACTGCCATCAACCCATAAATTAGATAATCTATCACAAGTATGTCTCCAAACACAGGCTCTACGGCATATAAAAGCAGAAGAGTGCTGAAAAGGATATCTAACCTGTCTTTCCTAAAACTTATTCTACTCATAGCTTATGATTTTAAGATTATTGCTTAAACATTTTTATATCACGCAAGACAAATTGTCAATGCAGTCAGAAATATTTTATCGTTATGCTAAATAGTCCGTGTATTTGTTTGCAAATGTAGGCAAAAACCAAAGTCGTTATTTATTTTAGTAAGTTCTTTTCGGTTCATTTCTAATAAATTACAGTTTACGTAGGATTTATTCAGAGCCATACAAAAGACTTAACGGGTATGCTCCGGCCAAACCAAAATTAGTCGGAGCATAAAATATATAAGTTAATAATTCTGCCACAAGCTACCAATCAGATTATATACCGAAACCTATCGTGCCGTAGAATCCATTATAATTGCCCACGCCTGCCGTGCGCGAATTGATATGACGGAAACCAAGTCCTAAATTCATCTTAAGTTTTCCGCCAACGTGAAAAATAAGAGCTGCATCATAAACGACATGCTTCCAGTCGGCATCGCCAATACTTGAAGAGACAGTTCCACGAAGGTCAACGCCAACATTGTCTACTTGATAAAGCGTGTATCCAAGACCTCCACCCAGCACACAACTCTTTGAATATGTCTGGCCATGATTATCATCTGAAAGTCCATAAAGGCCACCAGCATGAACAAAGGCATACATACGCGGAATAAAACGATAACCGAGGTTTGCACTAAGTTCAAGAGGACTGACTCCATGACACTTTGTGCCCACACCGACATTAAGTTCCGCTACAAGCCTATCGACAAACTTGCTTTCATTTGAAGCATTCTGAGCCACTGTTCCCAAGCTGATCAACAACAGAGAAATGATTACCAAAAGTCTTACATTCTTTTCCATATTTTATCACGTATTTAAATTAGATTTTTTATTTGCATCAGATTTTTCTAATCTCAAAATTAGATTATCGTTTAAACATCTCCAAATTTAAGAATGATTATTTTGGGGCGGTGTCACAATTACAAAATGCGTCTAAATCATTATGCTTCAAGCATTTATTTAGCATATAATAGTTTCATGAGAGCGAAAATTGTGACGCTTTGAATAAGCACAAAGGCAAAAAACATCTTAAATGCATATGCTTTTAAACATAAATTGATTAACTTTGAAACAACAAAAAACACAACTTTAATGAAAAGACTTTTATTATTCTCTATAGCAATAATACTCATTCTTTGCAGCTGCAACTACAACAACGAAACACGCCAGAAACTCGTTTTGGCAGATACATTGCTGTATCATACAAAAAACGATTCGGCAATGAAAATACTTAAAAGCATCAGCGTTGAGAATCTAAAGGATGAAAGCAACAGGGCATATTATAATCTTTTGATGACTCAAGCAAGTCATGTTTTATATATGTCTCCTATGCCCGACTCCATCATAAACGGATGCATTGAATATTACACCAAACACTACGATGCAGAAAAACTTGCTAAAGCTTATTACTATAACGGAATTATACTAACAAATAAAAACAATTATCAAAAGGCCATTAATTCATTAAAGAGGGGGGAACCTCATGCAAAAAAATCCAAGAATAAGGTACTTATACATCATATTGCAGAAAATCTTTCTTTCATCAATCTAGAAATCGGCAACTTAAATACGGCCTTAACATACGCACACATTGCCTTAAATAAAGCATCAGAAATGAAAAGGGAATCGTGGATTGCAGAAGATTCGTATCGTATGTCAGCTATTTTCGGTGCAAAAGCCATGCAAGACAGTTCTAATTTCTATATGAATAAGGCATTAAAATATGCAGCATCTTTACAAAAGCAACTAAGATCCGACTTCTATGCTAACGTAAGTGCATATTATTATAACATAAACAAGCTTGACTCTGCCGAGAAATATATATTAATGTCCATAAAGGCCAAGCCGACGGCAAGGGCGGAATTTATACTCGGAGTGATATCTATGGAAAAGGGACGAAAAGCCGAGGCATGGAGACTATATGAAAAGGCTGTAGCAGACGGCGACTTCGACATCAAGGCTGAAGTGCTGGCGTGGATGTCTGACATAAAGAAGGAGCAGGGCGAATATAAGGAGGCCATGAAGCTGGCGGAAAGGAGCAAGGCAGCTGAAGACAGCATGAAGGCAATACAACGGACTGAAGATATGCTCGCGCTGCAGAAAAGCATAGAGAAAGAAGAGGCCGTGAAGAATGCCGGACAATGGATGCCGGCTGCAGCAGCGGCCATCGCAGCGCTCGCAATTATCATCATAGCTGCAGCCGTATACCACAGAAAGAAGATGAGCCGGGCAAAAAACCTGATGGAGGAAGACAGGGAGAAGATAGAGATGTACACGCAGCAAATGGAGAGCATGGCGGCATCGGGAAAGGACAGGGAAAAGGAAATAAAGAAACTGAAAAAGAAGATTGAAGAAATCAGAAAGCATGAGGCTGAAACAGTGAGCCGCGGAAAAAGGCTGCACAAAGAGATTGCCGACGGCGGAACAACCGTAAAATGGAGCAAGGACGACTTTGAGGCATTCATCGAATACTTCAGAATTGAATATGCAGAAAAAGCAAGAGAGGCTGAAAGCAGATACGGCAAGCTGACAACAAACAGTCTGTTTGCACTCTCGCTGATAACCATAGGCTTCAGCGACAAGGACATTCAGCGAATTATGGCTGTAACGCCGGGAGCGCTGAGAACTATTAAATACAGACTGAAAAAGCAAGTTAGAATTGAGAATGGATGATGGAGATTTGAGAATTTTATCAGCAGAACTTATCATACTGAACTTACAAAACACGGCAAACTATGATGCAAAAGGTATGCTTTTGCATGCTGAAACGTGGCCTTTCAGGGTGCAAAAGTATGCCTATCGGAAAAATGAAAACGGCAATAATAAAGAATGTTGACTATTTACTGACTTAGGTTGACCGAAACATGGGTTATCGCTGATAAAAGTTGACTCTTCGTGATAAGTCATGCAGCATAACATAAGGATCAATTTTATTTTTATAAAAAACTCATCACTCGTCACAACCGTGTATAACAAGCTGTAAATCAAGATGTTAAAGCGTGACGAGTTGCCGGCTAAACTCATCACGGCTGATGTGTGAGCCACGAGTGTGACGAGTTGAAAGCGCAACTCGTCACACTGTAACGCCATGTGTATCAGTGCGTTATACGCCATTGTGACGAGTGACGAGTTTATTTTAATAAGGATTAAAAGTTATAGGAGTTAAGGAGTTAGGAAGTTAAGGAGTTAAGACAATAGCAATTCTATTTTGGTAGTTAAAGGAGTTAGAAGGAGTTATCGCCAACAAGTTGGCTAGGAGTTAAAGTCAATAGCCTTGTGGATTCTTATCAGGCACTTTGCATTTTAATTCTTAATTGCGCTCTGCGCCTGTTCTTCCCTCTTCGTTCTTCACTTAAATAAAAGTATCACCACTTCGGGTGATGCCTAGTGTTTATGTATCCGTGGGTGTGCCACCCACGGTTACTAAGGTGCAGCCCTTCGGGCACGTGCATTTGGATTCTTCACTTTTCGTTTTTAATTTTTCACTTAACATGGCGAGGCAGCCCGGAGGGCTACACTTTTGTAACCGGGTGTGGCAAAGCACAGCGAAGCCACGCCCGGTTATTCTATAATGAGGAACGTGCACCCGAAGTGGTGCTACTTTTATAAATGTATTTTGTTAATAAAGTATCACCACTCCTGGTGATTCCTATTTCTTTAGTAACCGTGAGTGTGCCACCCACGGTTACTAAAGTTAAGCCCTTCGGTCACGTGGAAGTTATCAGAGATTAACATGAATTGATGAGAAACAGCAAGGCTATTGTTCTGGCGGATATACACATATTGTTGAGCGCAGCGAAAAATCTGGCAGCATTGAGTATCAGGAACTATGTCCCGAAACTCATACCTAATTATAGTAGTTAAAAAAGTTAGAGTAGTTAAAGTCGTCTGCCCTGCTTTTAGGAGTTAATGACACTGTCCAAAATTTTGTGCAAATGGAAACAAAGTTCTGTTGCCGGTACATCAAAAAACAAATCAGCCTAAGCAGACTGTTTAGTCCGTTCAGGCTGATTTATTATTTTATATCAGAAAGAAAATGCTTAGGCAAGCAGTTTCTTTACGATGCCGGAGATAATGCGGCCGTCGGCCTTGCCAGCCATCTGCTTTGAAGCCACGCCCATAACCTTGCCCATGTCCTTCATGCCTGCGGCACCTGTCTGGGCTATAATTTCCTTTACGGCAGCCTCAATCTCTTCCTCTGTCATAGGCTTCGGCAGGTATGCCTCAATGACGCTGACCTGTGCCAGCTCGGCGTCTGCAAGGTCCTGACGGTTCTGCTGCACGAATGTGGCAGCCGACTCTTTGCCCTGCTTGGCAAGCTTGGCAAGAATCTTCATGGCGTCGGCATCCTCGAGAGTGTCGTTGGCTCCGGGAGCAGTCTTTGCCTCAAGAAAAACTTTCTTAATGTTGCGCAAGGTCTCAAGACGCACCTTGTCGCGGGCCTTCATGGCCTCCTTTATATCGTTGCTTATCTGATCAAATAACATTTTAATTATGAATTAAAAATTATGAATTATGAATTGTCAATCATCCAAACTTTATTGTTCCCTGTATCTTGCTGTCCTCGCTCTCGGCCTTCTTTACCTGTCCCATAGACTGGTTGCGTATTTCCTCAAGCTCCTGACGTGTGCGCTTGTATGTAGGCGTCGACTCAACAGAAGATATTACGTCGTCGTTGTCGAGGTCTTCCTGGCGGAAGATGTATATGTGCGGACGGCGCTTGTATTTAGAGCTTTTTCCGTCGGTGCCGTAGTAGTGTTCACGCTTTGCGCGGCGCTCGGCAGCCTTCTCCTCCTCCTCAGCACGGCGTTCATTCTCCTCCTGAGAGTGCTTCTTGTAGTGCTCGTTCATGCCGTCGACATTCTCTATGCCGAATCCTGTGGCGAGGATGGTAACCTTCACTCTGTTGCCCAGTTCGGGGTCGGTGGCAAGTCCCCACTTTATCTCGAAGTCGTTGCCAAACTTGGCCATAAAGTCGTTCACGTCGTTCATCTCCTCCATCATGAGGCCGTTGTTGCTGTTCTTGTCGCTGCAGAACGATATGCTGAGCAATATCTTCTTTGCGTTGAACACGTCGTTGTCGTTGAGCAGAGGTGAGTTGAGCGCGTCCTCAATGGCACGCTTCACGCGGCCTTCGCCTTCGCCGTAGCCTGTACTCATGATGGCCACGCCACCGTCCTTAAGCACGGTCTTCACGTCGTTGAAGTCGAGGTTTATCAGTCCGTGAACGGTGATAATCTCGGCTATGCTCTTGGCAGCAATGCTCAGGGTGTCGTCGGCCTTGCCGAAGGCATCAAGGATAGACAGTTCCGGATAAATCTCGCGCAGGCGCTCGTTGTTGATTACGAGCAGGGCGTCGACGTGCTTCGACATCTCTTCAACGCCGTCGAGGGCCTGGTCGATCTTGCGTTCGCCCTCAAAGCGGAACGGTATGGTAACGATGCCGACGGTAAGTATGCCCAGATCCTTTGAAACGCTGGCAATGACAGGAGCCGCACCGGTGCCGGTGCCTCCGCCCATTCCGGCTGTGATGAATGCCATCTTGGTGCCGTCGTTGAGCATTGCCTTAATGTCTTCAAGGCTCTCCTCGGCTGCCTCGCGCGCCTTTGCAGGCTTGTTGCCGGCTCCGAGTCCTTCCTTGCCGAGCTGCAGGTGCACGGGTACGGGCGAGTCGTTGAGTGCCTGGTTGTCAGTGTTGCACAGAACGAACGACACGTCGTGTATGCCCTCGCGGTACATGTGGTTAACGGCGTTGCCTCCACCGCCGCCTACTCCGATCACTTTTATTATGCTCTTCTCTTTTTCGGGCTCACCGAAATCCACTATTCTATGTGTATCAGCCATATCTCTGTCTTTATTTTTTTTCGTAGTTATAAGTTTGTAGCAGCGCAGCCATGTCAATATTATTCGTCCTCAGAGACAAGGCTTCTGAACCAGTTCTTGAGCTTTGTAACATGAGGCTTCATGCCCTTCTTTTCCTTGTCGGCATCGTCCTTCGGCTTAACTTCAGGCTCGCTCTCCTTCCTGGCAGCCTCTTCGGCTGCCTTGCGGCGCATCTCCTCAATCTTCAGCTTCTCGGCTTCGGTGAGCACTACGCCCTCGTTGTTGCGCTGCTGTACGTGAGTTCCGCCCTGCATGCCGGCAGCCGGCTTAGGCTTGTCGGCACCGAAGAGGTCGCTGTGCTCGCTGTACTCTTCGCCGGCGCAGTTCATGTCGCCCTTGGCCAGGATGCCCAGCACGGTGTTCATCATGCCGTTGTGGGCGTTGATGTCGTTGTTGTTAGAGTTGATGGTCTGCGTAACAAACTTCGCAATACGTATTTTCTCTATATGCGTGTGGTTTCTGAAGGCCATGTCGATGTTCTTCATGTTAGAGCCTCCACCGGTAAGGATGATACCGCCCAGCAGCCTGTCGGCATACTCGGCAGGAACCTGATACCACACGTTCTCGATAATCTCCTGAAGTCTGCCCTCTACGATCTCGATAAACTTGCGGCTCTCTATGCTGCGGTCGGCATCGATGGGGAACATCAGGGTGTTGTCTATCTCGTTGTTGTCAGTATAAGCATTTCCGTATTTCAGCTTCATCTTCTCGGCGTTCTCATCGTCCATCTGCAGCGAAGCGATATCCTTGGTGATGTTGTTGCCGCCGAGAGGTATGACAGCAAGATGGCGAAGAATATTCTTATAGTAAACAGAAACAGTGGTGGTATCGGCACCAAGGTCAACGAGCACGCATCCTGAACGCTTCTCAGAGTCGGACAGCACGCTGTCGGCCAGCGCCAGCGGCGCCAGATACATCTCGGCAATGGCAATGCCGGCAGTGTCGAAACACTTGTTGAGGTTGCGGTAGAAGGTCTTGCGCCACAATATGTTGAGGAAGTTGCCCTCAAGGCGGCTGCACTGTATGCCCACGGGATCGAGCTGCAGCTGGTTGTCGACCTTATACTCCTGTGTGGCCGCGTCAAGAATTTCCTGTTCAGGATAAGACATGTTACGGTTGGTGTCCATAAGCTCGTTTACCATCTCCTGCGTAACGATGGTGTCGCCCAATAAGTCTTTGCCTATCACGTTCTTCTCGCTTCTGATAGACTGACCTCCCACGCCCACATACACCTGAGCTATCTCAGACTTGAGGGCGGCAGACAGTTTCTTGACGATGTTGGACACACACTGAACGGTCTGATTTATATTGTAGACGACGCCCTTGCGTATAAACGACGAAGAGTCTTCCTTCACAACGGCGAGCACAGAGATGCTGCCGTCAAGATTCTTCTTGCCCGCAATGCCCGTAACCTTTGATGAGCCTAATTCTATTGCTACTATAAAATCCTTTGCTGCCATACGTTATCAATTTGTTGTTTCTGTTTTATTTAAATATCTGCCTTTTTCTTCTTTTTGCATATTATCTGGTTGTCAAACTCCAGATCTATATAAGAATATTTGTTCCATCCGGCCTGACTGAGTCCGTATTTGTAAAACTTCTTCAGACGGTCCATCTTCTTCTGCACAAAACCTTGCACAAGAGCCTTGCGGCGGTTGACATATTTTGTCTGCGGGATGTTGCCCAGATAAACTATATGCTCGCCGACGCGCGGAACAAGCTCAACGCCAAGGTCGGGCAGTATGTTTATCTGCACTATCTGATTCTTCCAGAAGTCATCCTTCATCAGCTCGATGGCCAGATAAGAGAGATAGTTGCGGGCATACCAGCGGCTTATGTTGCCTGTGGCTATTATCAGGTCTGACGTGTACTTTGAGTTGGGCATTATGCCGCCCTGATCGTCAAGATAATAGTCGTCGCCACGCGAGTTTTTCACCCTTACGATAGGCAGACGCTGCGTGATGCTTATAAAGACGTTGCCGTCCTTTGTCTTATAGCACTGTGCAGTGTTGACAAAGGGCGTGTCCTTCAGCTTGTCCTCGATGTCGCGAGGGTTGATGTCGGCAAGTTTCTTCTTAAACGGATAAAGGCGGCTCCGCTCAAGAATGCGCTTCACCTCCTTTGCACTTAGGAATCCGTTTGTACTCTCATCCTCAACATTAATGGTAACCTTAGTACACACGCTATGTGTCTCTGCCGGATGATTGAACGATGTCATCGCCATCACCAGGTAAACCGCAAGAAACACGTCAAGCGTTATGAATATGGTTCTTTTAAGTTTCTGATGCATTTACTTATACTTGTCTTGAAGTATTTTCTCTATCTGTGGCACATAATTGTCGAGGTCGCCGGCGCCGAGCACCACGAGCACCTCGAAATCATTGTCTTTGACGAACGAGAGGACATCCTCCTTGTGTATCATCTTCTTCTCCACGCCTTCCTTCAGGTTGTCGTAGATAAGCTGCGACGTAACGCCGGGGATAGGCTCCTCGCGTGCGGGATATATGTCGCAGAGCACAACCTCGTCGAGCATGCTCAGGCTGTCGGCAAAGTCTTTATAGAAGTCGCGCGTGCGGGTGTAGAGATGGGGCTGGAAGATTACGGTTATCTTCTTGTCCCTGTAAAGCTCGCGTATGCTCCTTGCGCTCTGGTAGATTTCCTTTGGATGGTGTGCGTAGTCGCTGAGGAAGACAATCTTGTCGTTCTTTATCTTGAAGTCGAAGCGGCGGTCAACGCCACGGTATGTCTTCATGCCATACTTAAGTTCCTCGCTTGAGCATCCGTTGAGCTGTGCCATGGCCATGGCCGCAATGCCGTTCTCGATATTGATGGGCACGGGCTGACCGAGCTGCACTCCGCGTACGGTTTCTATGGGCGAGATGAAGTCGAACGAGATGTTGCCGTTCTCAATCACGATATTCTCGGCATGGAAGTCGCCGCTGTCAAGACTGTATTCATACACCTTAACACCGGGCTGCACCTGAGCTTTCATCTCGAGACCCTTGTGTATGATGAGCGCTCCGCCGGGCTGAATCAGCGAAGAGTAATGGGCGAAGCTCTCAAGATAGGCCTCCTTGGTGCCGTATATGTCGAGATGATCGGGGTCGGTAGATGTTATGACGCTCATCCACGGACGGAGCCAATGGAAGCTGCGGTCGAACTCATCGGCCTCGATAACCACGAAGTCGCTCTCCTTGCTCAGTATGTAGTTAGAGCTGTAATTCTTTGATATGCCGCCGAGAAAGGCGTTGCAGTCGACGTGGCTCTGATGCATGATGTGGGCGCACATGGTAGACGTGGTGGTCTTGCCGTGCGTGCCGGCAAAGCAAAGGCCCTTGTGTGAGCGTGTGAGCATGCCCAGCACCTGGGCGCGTTTCTCAACGTCGAAACCGTTCTCACGGAAGTAAACCAGCTCCTTGTGGTCTGCCGGTATGGCCGGGGTGTAGATCACGAGCGAAGACTTCTGGTTTCTGCAGGCATGCGGTATCTCGTCGATGTTTTCTTCATAATGAATAAGCATGCCTTCTTTCTCGAGCTGCGTTGTCAATGCAGAAGGAGTTTTGTCGTATCCGGCAACGACAACGCCTCTGTGCAGGAAGTAACGGGCTATGGCGCTCATGCCTATGCCGCCTGCTCCTACAAAATATACAGCTTTAATCTCTTTCAGTTCCATTATTTTATTATTCTCTACAGAAACGGACTTTTGTCCGCCAGGGCTGATTGCAAGCCCTGCATCTGCTTTTGCAATTTATTTTAGTATTCTATATAATTATTGTCTGTGGCCTACTTACCCTCCGCATCAGTGTCCGCGGCGTGCGAGCTTAACCACTTCGTTGGCTATTATGTCGGCCGAGTCGGGAAGCGCGAGCTTCAGTATGTTCTCGCTAAGTTCTTTCAGTCTGGCATCGTCTTTCACTGTCTGCAGCGCCAGCTTAACCACCTCAGCAGGAGCGTCAGCGTCCTTTACATACAGAGCAGCGTTCTTGTTGACCAGGGCCATGGCGTTCTTTGTCTGATGGTCTTCGGCCACATTGGGCGAAGGAACAAGGATAACCGGCTTGCCTATGAGGCAGAACTCTGATATGCTGCTTGCTCCGGCGCGGCTTATCACCAGGTCGGCGGCCTTGTAGGCAGCGCCCATGTCAGAGATAAAGTCGGTTACATGAAGCGACGGAACCGTTCCGCGCTGCTTCAGTTCAGCCATTATCGACGCGTTATAGTATTTTCCGGTCTGCCATATAAACTGCACACCTGACTCTTTTATCATGTCGAGATTCTGAAGTACGCTCTCGTTGACCGTTCTCGCGCCAAGGCTTCCGCCTACGATGAGGATGGTCTTCTTGTCTTCAGACAGCCCGAAGCTCTTAAGGGCCTCAGCCTTTGTCAGCTTTGTGTCGAGCAGGGCCTGACGCACGGGATTACCGGTCTTGACAATCTTGTCTGCCGGGAAGAATCTTTCCATGCCGTCGTAGGCCACGCAGATACGGTCTACCTTCTTCGACAGTATCTTGTTGGTGACGCCTGCATAGGAGTTCTGCTCCTGAATGAGGCACGGTATGCCCATCTTCGTACACTGGTTGAGCATCGGACCGCTGGCATATCCGCCCACTCCGACGGCAGCCATTGGATTGAACTTGCGTATAATCTTCTTCGCCATCTGCTGGCTCTTCCATATCCTGTAAAGAACCACCACATTCTTAAGCATGTTCTTTCTGTTGAAGCCGCTTATAGGAAGTCCTACAATCTCATAACCGGCAGCAGGCACGCGCTGCATCTCCATGCGTCCTAACGCTCCGACAAACAGTATTTTAGCTTCGGGATACTTTGCCCTGATTGCGTTAGCTATCGAAACAGCCGGAAATATATGGCCTCCGGTGCCGCCTCCGCTTATAATTATTCTAAGTTCATCTTCCATATGTCCTTACACCTTATTATTTCGCAAAAGTAATCAAAATTTTTCTTTTCAGATAATTTTAAATAATATTTTTCTGGCTTATTAAAAAAATATCCGGACACTGCGCACGGCGGCAAGACCGACAAGCCGACACACAAACGCCAGACAGAAAATTATCTGACAAAAATGTGTCTCGGCTTTGTTGGCAGACCGTCGCAGCGGCCGTGTCTTACTAAATATTATCGCATTAGTACGATGGCTATCTTCCGAGCCATGACTCAGGATTCAGCTTTGCCGTTCCACGCCTGAGCTGGAACTGCAGTATGTTGTCCTCGCCTACCACGCCTAAGGTCTGACGGGCGCTGACGTGCTGTCCGCGGTGTACGCTTACGGAGCGCAGGTTGCAGTAGACTGAAATATAACTGCCGTGGCGCACCATGACAACCATCGTTCCGCCGAAGCCGAACACGGCACTGACTTCTCCGTCGAATATAGAGCGTGCCGATGCTCCGGGACTTCCGAGGATATTTATACCCTTGTTGTCGAGCTTAACGTTTTTAAGTCCTTCAACATTATATTGTCCGAAATGACTCACAATGCGGTAAGAGCCCGTGATAGGCATCGGCAGGCGGCCGCGGTTGCGCTCAAAACTGCCGCTGAGCTTGCGGTCCTGCGAATCGAAGGCGACAGCCTCCTTGGCTTCCTTCTTGGCACGAGCCACTTCGTTCTCATGCCTCATCTCCTCCACCTTGGCCTTGCGTTCTGCTGCCACGCGGTCGGCCTCAGCCTCACGTGCGGCCTGTTCTGCCCTGGCTTTCTCCTCGGCGCTCTTGCGCTCGGCTGCTCTTGCTTCGGCTTTCAGGCGTTCCTCGCGTGCCTTAGCCTCAGCCACACGGCGTGCATTCTCGCGCGCTGCGGCCTCGGCGGCAGCCTTCTTGCGTGCCAGTTCCTCTGCCCTGCGCTTTGCGGCGGCTGCAGCGGCAGCGGCTTTTCTGCGGGCTTCAGCCTCAGCTCTTGCCTTGGCTTTAGCCACTTCTTCGGCTATGAGCTTGTCGATCTGCGCATTGAGGGCTGCGTCCTTCTTGCGCTGGTCGGCAATGATGGTCTGTATCGTCTTCTGTTGCTTCTGCAGTGTGTTCACCACCTGCTGCTGCTCGGCCTGCTTGCCTTGCAGCGCAGCCTGTTCCTGCTGTCCCTTATAGAGCAGGTTGTTCTTCTGTCCCCTGACCTTCTTCAGCTCGTTGTTCTTTGCCTCTATCTGGTTTTGCTTGGCTTTCACCATCTCGCCCTGGGCACGCTGATAGGCGGCATACTCGCGGACGAACCTCAGACGGCGGTACATCTGGGCAAAGTTCTTGGCGCTGAAGATGAACATCAGCTTGTCCTGTATGGTGCGGTTGCTGGCCATATACCGCATCGACTTTATGTATTTGGCCTTGCGGTCCTGCAGCTGCTGCTCGAGCGTAGAGAGCTGGTTCTTGAGCAGCTGTATGTTTCCGTCGATGTGGGTAATGTCTTTCTGTATTCCGTCGATAGACTTCTGCCGCTGGTCGATTTCGCTGTTTATCATCATCAGGTTGTTGAGCCGCTTCTTTACGTCGGCCTTATTGGCACGCAAGAGGCGCTCCTGCTCCTTTATCTTGCGCTGAACGCTCGCGCGCTGGTTGCGGAGCCCCCTGATAGAGGCGTTCGAATAGTTGGCTGTCTTGGCCGACTTTTTCGTGCTGCGCTTCTTCACCACGCGCTTCGTCGTGGTCTTTTTCTTGGCTGTCTGCTTTTTCTGAGCCAGCGAAGGCGCCACCAACGACAATGCCAGCAGAAATATTAGTATTCTTCTCATTTATAACTTTAAGATTCTGTTAATTACGTCCTGCGGATCCACCTTTTTATATTTATCCGACACAGAGGTGCGCGTCTCCCAGTCGGCCGACGTGTCGAGTCCGCTCATTGATATGTTCACGGCCACGCCGTTGGCTCTCTTCACCGCGCTGCTCTTCATCATCAGGGTGATGTCCGTAGGGAATTTCTTCGTACCGAGCGGCTTGAATGTTCCGTAAGTGCATTTCACTGATGTACTGCCTGTCGACGGGCTGCTGTATGTTACGTCCACAGCCTTGATCTGTCCGCTCGTCTTGTCGGCCTGCCACACATAGCTCATGCTGCCGCGCTTCAGCGTAACGAGCGTGTTGGCCACGGCATCATTGAACGTAACGCCGAAATTCTTGAGGGCCGAGTCGGTTATCTTCTGCTGTCCGGGCACGAAGAGCTGATTCCACAGCAGTGCCTGCAGGGCGTAGAAGTCGAGCCCGTTGCGCTGCAGAAAGTCTACATCGCTGTATGAAGCCTTGATATATTCCTTGTTGATGCGGTCTACCACGAGCACGTAATCCTTTGTAAACTCAATGCGTCCGGCCTCCATCAGTCCGAGCGGAGTGAGCTGTATGCGTATCACGTCGTCCTTCTTCATCTTCAGCGAGCCCGACACCGACAGGTCTTTTGAACCGGTGTTGATGCTGAACTTTATCTTAGCCGAGATGGCCTGGGCATACACTTCATTGTCGTAGACCTTGCGCAGGAAGTCTGTCTTGCGGGCCAATATGCTTTCAACATCGTTATTGCCTGACGACGAAGACGAGCCGCCGGACATGGCGGCCTTCTTTGTGCCGCACGAAACCACGGCGAGACACACAACCAAAAAGACGAGGCTGCGTAACAGCCTGCTGCTATTTCTCAACATATTTCTTCAGTTTTATTTTTCTTATAAGCACCTTATTCTCTTCGTCACTGTTCTCAAGCGCCTCGCGCCAGTATTCGAGGGCCTTGCCGGCGTCGCCGTTCATGTAGTAGATGTCGCCTGCATGCTCGAGAAGCACCGCACTGTTTGTGGTGTCGTTCTTGATGGCCATGTCGATATACGGCTGCGCGTCTTTATATTTTTTCTGCTTGAACAGTATCCATGCATAGGTGTCAAGGTATGTGCAGTTGTCGGGTTCGGCCTGCACCGTGCGATAGCTCATCTGCTCGGCCTTGTCGAGATTCTTGCCCGTTTCCGACAGATAGTAGGCATAGTTGTTCAGACAGCCGAAGTTGTCGTCCTTCCACTGCAGGCAACTGTCATAAGCGGCATAGGCTTCCTGCTCCTGCCCCTTGCTGTAAAGGATGTCGCCCATGATGGCATAAAAGTCTGACACGATGTCGGGGTTGCTCTCGTCGTCAATTTGGCTGACGCCCTTTCTGAACACTTCGAGGGCGTTGTCGTCATCGTCTTTCTGCACATAGGCAAGCCCGAGGAAATAATAGAAGGCCATCTCGTCGGGATTATAGTCGAGCGCCTGGCGCGACAGTTCTATAACCTTGTCGAAGTCTTTCTCGTTCCACACTGTCTGTATCAGCTGCAGACGGGCAGCCGCATTGTCGGGCGAGATGGTCAGCACGGTCTCCAGCACCTTGGTGATAGAGTCCTGCGGCATCTTCTTCAGCGTCATGTATGCTGCATACAGCTCGGCCATGTCGGATGTCTCCTGCGGCTGTTTCAGTATTCTCTTAAAGAGGTTGAGCACCTGTGTGCTGTCGCCTCCGTTCTTCTCGTTGTCTGCCACCACCTGCCTCATCAGTATCATCTTTGTGCTGACGGGCGTCTTGGGATTCACGAGCATTGTCTCCTGTATCGAGTCGGCCTGCGCCGTGCTGCCCGTGGTTCTGTAGTAGTCTATCATCGACATGCGTGCCATGGAGTTCTCGGGGTCTTGCTTCAGCACGTCCATATACTGGCTGTATGCCTCGTCGGGCTTGCCGTTCTGCAGAAGCCAGTTGCCCATCATCACCCTGTAGTTCATGTCGTTGGGATATTTCTCCGACATCGACTTCAGCTCATTGAACTCTTCCTCCTTCTTGCCCTGCAGCGAGTACACCTGCATCTTCGACAGGGCTGTCTGCTCACTGCTGCCTTCAAGGGCTTCGATGCGTTCAATGGTCTTTATCACATTGTCGTAGTCTTTCTTTCTGAGATACAGCTGGTTAAGGATGTCGAGCACGTCTGAGCGCTCCGGACTGTTGTGTGCCAGCTTCTCGTATGCCTTTATGGCCTCGTCGAGGTTGCCTATGCGTATGTAGCCCGTGCCGAGACGCTCAAGATAGGTGTTGTTCTCGGGGTCGAGCTCGGCAGCCTTCTTAACGTCTTCAAGTGCGGCGGTGTCGCCATAGAGCACTCCGCTGTAAGACGACATCATAAAGTAGGCCTCTGCTGCGTTGGGGTTTATGTCGAGACAGTGGCTCAGCAGGTCGTAAGCCGCGTCGTAGTTGCCGGCCACCTGCTGCTTGACGGCCTCAAAATAGAATATCTTGAAGCGCATGCTGTCGTTATGGCTTATGGGCGGAACCACGATGCCGCGCGACGCCGTGCCGCCTGCGCCTGTCTTTGTTGCCGTGCCGTGGCTGCAGCCTGTGATGACAGCCGCCGCCGAAAGCAGCACAAGGATGTATGATGTTAGTCTGTTCATCTGAATTGTTGAAATGCGAACCTTGCTGTTATTTCACTCCGGTGTGGCCGTAGCCGCCTGCGCCGCGCTCTGTCTCGTCGAGCACGCTAACCTCGACAAACTCTGCCGTCTCATGGCGAGCAATGACCATCTGGGCTATGCGTTCGCCGTCGTTGATCACGAAGTCGGTGTCTGAAAAGTTTATCAGCAGCACCATCACCTCGCCCCTGTAGTCGGCGTCTATCGTTCCCGGCGTGTTAAGCACCGTTATGCCGTGCTTCAAGGCCAGTCCGCTGCGCGGGCGCACCTGTGCCTCGTAGCCTTCGGGCAGGGCTATGTAGAGGCCCGTGGGTATCAGCCTGCGCTCCATGGGGCGCAGCGTTATCGGGACGTCGATGTTTGCCCTGAGATCCATACCTGCACTCTGTGCCGTGGCGTATGCCGGAAGCGGCTGGTGCCCTTTGTTGATTACTTTTACGGGTATCATAGTCTTATTCTGCTTTTTAGGTTTTAACGGCGCATGCCTCGGCCTGACGCCACATGCCGACATCAGCCTGCCCACAGCTGGCATGCTGCCGGTTACGTTATTTTAATTTGTGTGCAAAAATAGCTATTTATATTTACATAATTGTATTTTTAGCGCTAAAAAGAAAGAATTTAGCCATTTTTAGATTACTTTTGCGCAGCTAACCGCCGTATTATGCATACGGCCTTATTTTGCAGAAAGATGATGAACTGGAAACAACTTATATCGAACAAAAGACTCGGACAGGAGTCGCGCCACGCCATAAGGCACGACGACCGCTCTGAGTTTAAGCGCGACTACGACCGGCTGATATTCTCTGCGCCGTTCCGCCGCATGCAGAACAAGACTCAGGTGTTCCCGCTGCCGGGCAGCATTTTCGTACATAACCGCCTCACTCACAGCCTGGAGGTGGCAAGCGTGGGCATGTCGCTCGGCAACGACGTGGCCCACTGCGTTATGAAGACAAGGCCCGAACTGGCCGACACGCTGTTCACGCAGATCGGCACCATAGTAAGCACGGCATGCCTGGCGCACGACATGGGCAACCCGCCGTTCGGACATTCCGGCGAGAAGGCCATTCAGACGTTCTTCACCGAGGGCAAGGGGGCTTATCTTAAAGACAGGCTGAGCCCCGAGCTGTGGAACGACATCACTCACTTTGAGGGTAACGCCAACGCGTTCCGCCTGCTTGCTCACCGCTTCAAAGGGCGCCGCGACGGCGGATTCGTGATGACTTACACCACGCTTGCGTCTATCGTGAAATATCCTTTTGCGTCGGCTCTGGCGGAAAAGGGGCACGGTAAATTCGGATTTTTCAGCACCGAAGCCGACATATTCTGCCGCATTGCCGACGACCTCGGCATCATACGCAAGTCGGCCGACGGCTGTCCTGCCGAGTATGCGCGCCATCCGCTGGTGTATCTTGTAGAGGCTGCCGACGACATCTGCTACGAGATTATGGACATTGAGGATGCCCACAAGCTGAAGATTGTAACGTATGAGGAGACAAAGCGGCTTTTCTTGGATTTCTTCGATGAAATGGGGCAAAATCATATCATGCAGAGGATTCACGACGAGGAAATAACCGACGACAACGAGAAGGTGATATACATGAGGGCTTGCGTTATCAACGCGCTCGAAAGGGCATGCGTTGACGCGTTCATGAGGCACGAGGACGAGATCATGAGGGGCGAGTTCAGCGGCAGTCTTATCGACAGCATCGACGACAGACTGGTTAAGGCTTACCGCAACTGCACCGAACTTTCGAAAAAGCGAATCTACAAGAGCAAGCCTGTACTTGACGTCGAACTGAGCGGTTTTAAGATTATGGACAGCCTGATGGAGGTCATGACCGAGGCGGCCGTCAATCCGCAGCGGTTCTACTCGCGCCAGCTTATCAGCCGCGTGAGCAGCCAGTATGACATCAGCGCGCCCGACCTCGAAACGCGCATCATGGCTGTTATCGACTATATCAGCGGCATGACCGACGTGTATGCGCTCGACATCTATCAGAAAATCAACGGAATAAGTCTGCCGATTGTATAAGCATGACAACCGGTAAGGGTTATCTGACGCGATAAACACATTCTGCCTCCATATCTTTTGCAACATTTTTTGCAGCAGATATGGAGGTATTTGTTTTAACATTCTGCAACAATTGGAATTCGTTTGGCACGCTTTTATTTTTCCGCTCTTCATCAACCGCATTGCAAAAGGATAGCTTTTGCATCGTAAAAGGTATGCTTTTACAAGACAAAAGGCCACGTTTTGCAAGTCAAAAGACGACCTTTTGCAACACATTGAATATCAAGTTGTTACACAACATAATAAAAACAGACAAAAAGCTGCACTACATACGGCAGACAGCCGACGAGAAGTTAGGCAAATGTTAAGTTAATATAAATATCTGTATGCACTGCCTCACCATGTAGCCAAGCGGCTAAAGACTTATCTGAGCACTCAATATTATCTCGCGAGGGCGCAGGTTGTAGTATGTGGTCGACGACGACGCACTGCCGTAATACGTAACGGCATAGTTGCGCCTGTTAAAGATGTTGCGCAGCTCGGCTTGCAGCCTTACCTTCTTCAGGCGCCACACAACGCCGGCATCGGCAAGCAGCGTGTTGACGGTCTGAGCCGACTGCAGTTCGTTGCGGTAGTGAACGGCCGATAAGGTTATGTCTACATTGCCTATCGTCTGCGTGTAAGAAAGGTTCTGACGCCAGCATAACAGCATATTTTGTGCGGTTTCATCGGTATTCATTCCGTTCACAGTGAATTGTCCCGCATAATAAAATGTGCCAAAAGACGGCGAAAAAGTTACTTCGGGAGACATGGTAAAGGTGTGTGCCCTGTAGCCTGTTATGATCGACATCGACAGCAGTCCGCCCTCCGAATAGGCATACTGCAGGGCAAGGAGCGTCTTTAGGTGCAGACTGAAAAAGCCCTTTGACACCTGTGCTTTTACGAAGGCCGACTGCCGGCTGTTGTCTCTTTCGGCAACATAATATCTGTATCGGCCGTCGGTTATGGTCATGTCGGTCATCAGGTTGCTGCGTGTATGGCTATAACTTGCCGTAAACGACCAGAAGAGTTCTTTCACGGGGCGCTTGTAGTCGTAAGTTATGTATGCGCTCAAGGTGCGGTCTACGGGCACAACGCCGCACGTTGCGTAAGTTGTGCGGTAGTCGAAGGCGTATTCATCGAGCGCAAAATTGTTCCATTCTCCCGGTTTCATCGCATATCCGCCCCACGCTGTCAGTTCGCTGCGCATGCCGGTCTTGAGGCTGAGATAAAGCGACGGCGACGCATAAAGCAGGTTTCTGTTCTGCGCCGTAAGCCGCTGCCATCTTACGGGCAAGCTTAAATTGAGCCTCAGTCTGCCGCGTCTGTATTCGACTCCGGGCGTTGCGTAAACTTCCACTGAGGTGTTGCGTCCGCGCAGGTTGAGGTGTTCTATGGCGAAACCCACCTTATATTTCTGTGTGAAATATCTGCCGGGCAAAACCGTTTCAGCGCTGTTGTCGGTATGCCAAAGCAGATTTTTCAGTTCTTCCGTGGTGCCGTCAACGTTCAACGAGAACGGAGCGTAATGAAAATCTGCCGTCGAGCGCACCGCAAGAGTGTTGTCGCCGAGCGTAAAAAGGCGCGAAAAATCGTTCAAAAGGCGCATTTCGGGCGTTTTCACCGTCTGTGCTGTGGTGCCTTGTGCTGTTCCTTCAATGTGCGAAACGCCCTCACGCCTTGTGGCTTCTGCCAGGAAATACTCGTTGCCGTAGACTTTTTCGTTGTTCAGCGTACTTGTAAAATCCACGTAGACATTATCGCGTTTTATGCAAGAATAGTCGGTTTCATCGGTAGTTTCAACGATGGAACCGCCTAAATAGTATGACGATGTGTTTGAGGTTGTCTGCTCCTCGTTGCTGTGTGCGTATCCCGCCGTGATGCGCCAGTCGCTGCCCTTGGCCGTCTTTGCCGTGTGCTTCACGTTCATACTGTATGAACGGTTGAAGCGCAGGCGGTTGTCGTCAATGGGTGCGGCAAGCTCCGGCTGAGCCAACCACTGCGGAACATCTGCCCCTGAGCCATATCCCGTGGTACCGCCAACGGCAAACACGTCGTTGCTGCGGCTGAGGTCGCGGCCCGAGCGGTCGTATTCGGCATCATACAGGCTCTGCCTTTTCCGTCCAATCTGCAGCACATCGGCCCCGCCCATGGGCTCTGTGCCCTTCAGCGGAAATGCCACGTCTGCGGCAGGCCGTAGCGTTGCCATCCATTTGTCGCGTGCTCCCGGCCTGAGCTTTATGTTCATTGCCACGTCGTCGGTGAACACTTTGTCGCGCAGAGCCTTCACGGGCTGGTCGTGCTGTATCACCTCCGCGCGGTCAACATCTTCAGGCTTCAGCGTCTCGTTCAGTCTGTCGTAGCGTCCGCCCGTCAGGTCTAAGTCTTCAACGGTAAAACGGCTGATGTCCTTTCCGTTGAAACTTATTTTGCCGTTTTTATCGACATCCACTCCGGGCAGTTTCTTCAGCACGTCCTTCAGCGAGTTGTCGCGCTTGTCGGCAAATTTCGACAGGTCGTAGCTTATGGTGTCTCTCAGTCCGGCTATGCGTCCGCTCTTCACCTGAACTTCTCTAAGTTCAAACGCTTCGGGCGACATCTGTATGCTTACATGCTGCCCCGGATTCACCCTTACCGTGTGTTTGCGGTAGCCGAGAAAGCTCACCGAAAGGCTGTCGCCGGCTTTTACGGCAATGGAGAACGCTCCCTTGTCGTCTGCATTGGTAAATGCCACCGGCTTTCCGCCACGCATCAGCGTTACCGCAGCCATGGGCAGAGTCTCTTGTGTGGCTGAATCGGCAACAACTCCAGTAACCGACTGCTGCGCCGAAACATACAAGCCGAACGGCAGCAACAGCAATGTAATAAACATTCTGATTATTCCTTTCATAGCAAACAGCTTTACAACGGCTGACAGCAGATGTTCTTTGGCAACCTGACTATCGCTCTATCGGATTATACGGAACACCCTTTGGCGGAGCAACTGACTTGCCGCTACGGTCTTGCATCTTTACCGTTACCTTGCCTCCGGCAGTCATATATCCTACAGGATCAGAATAATAACGTCGATAAAGGCCGTCCAAATCCTCACGGTTTACCTCCTCATATCCTTCACCTTTATAGTATATGGGGCGCGGCTCATCGGCAGTCTTTATCCCTATAGCCTCAAACACATAATGGCGTTGGCTGTCGTAAGCGCGCAATATGAGTCCGGGCAGTCCGCAAAGCTTCCACGGCCCAACGTAGAGAGGTATGTCCTCGGCATACCATGCGCTCCACAGGCGCCCCTTATAGCTGGCCGTGGCAAGCCGGCAAGGATAGCCAAGAATGGTGGCGGAGCTGTCGGGACAAAGCTGCCACTGCGGTTTTTCCACGCTTTCAACGCAGACAAATCGGTCGAGACCAAGTTTTTCGGTGAACGACGAGCGCCCTGTTTCGGGATAATTGGCATACAACCGCCACGGTATTCGGCCGAGAACGCTGTATTGTGTGGCGCCACGGCTTAGAAGTTCGGCATTGATAGAGTCGCTTCTGAAGGCGTCGTAGCTGTAGAAAACTGTAACCTTGCGCCCCGTTTCGAGCAGCATCGTTTCGTGAGCCGCCTTCATCGGCACTTGCAGCGTGTCCTCAACATAAGCCATGTCATAAGTTATAACGTAGCGCAGAGTGTCGCACGGCTTTCCGGGCTGAAGGTCTTCAGGCGTAAACACATTGATGTTAGTCTGTGCGCTGCCCAACATTGCGCTGACGGCGAGAAGAGATATGGATATAATTCGCTTCATAGTAACAAAAGTTTTGGTTAATGCCGCAAAATTAACGAAGGCAGACCGATGAAAAGGCACATTTCTATTACTTGCGTATTACCGGGAATATTACTAAAATATTATCGTCGCCACGCAGTTCACCTTTATTTACTATATTTGCATACACATTGCCACGCCATGACACGGACGGCAATATGGCGCAAGGCTCGAAGGCAAATCCGTAAACAAAACATAACCGCAAGATGAACCGAAGGATAAAACATGTCTGGACTATAAGCATCGTGGCGATGACTGCAATATTCGCCATGCAGGCTTACTGGCTCTACAACCAATATGAATACAGCAGCATGGTCAAGGCCGAAGAGCTGAGGCAGGCTTGCACCAAGGCGCTTGAAGAAGAAAAGGACATAAGGATTGACAAACAAGAGGACGGCAAAGACGACAGCAGCTACGTAAGAATGCAGATTGTGCTGAAGATCGACCAGAGCACAAAGAAGACAAAAGAAAAAGACAGACAGGTGAAATCTACGATAAGATACACCCTGCCCGACACAAAAAAGCAGCTGAAGGTGAGGAACATTGACATGACTGAAGGCGTGGAACTGACATCGAGATACATGGCCTCTCAGGAAAAGCGGTTCGACCGCAACATATTCGACTCGCTGCTGTATGCTGCCGAAGGCATAAAAACAGACAGTTTTAGGTTTGTCAAGACAAACCGGTGCATGATAAAGCCGGCATTCAGCGTGAGCGGCGGACTAAGCAAGACGCTGCACATGAGATATTCGACCAATCCGCTTGAAATGGAGGCCGTTGAAATGACCGTCCACGTACCGGCATCGCATATACTCATGCTGATGAGCCGGCAGCTTGCCGCAAGCATCGCATTGCTCGTCATACTGGGCTTCTGCATGATGTATCAGATCAAGACGATAATGATTCAGCGCCGCATAAACGCCATAAGGCACGAGTTTATGAAGAACATGATCTACGAGATGAAGCAGCCGCCCGCCAAGGCTGCCGACGACGCCACGGCAATAAAAATAGGCTCAACGCTGTTTTTCTACGAACTCAACGAGCTTCGACACGGCAACGAGAAGGTGATTATCACCAGCCGGCAGGCAGAACTGCTGCGCATTCTTGCCGACAGTCCGAACAAGGTTGTAGGGCGCGAAGTGCTGCTGAAAGAAGTGTGGGGCGACGACTCCTACTCTAACTCCATGGCGCTCAACGTGCAGATAACATATCTGCGCAGGGCACTGAAGAGCGACGCCGCACTAAGCATAGAGGCCATTATAAGAAAGGGATATGTGCTGAAAACCATGCAAAGCCAATAATAAGACAAAGACGTAAGTCATTATTACAAGAACGAGCAAGCCCGAAAGAAAGAGCTATACGCCCAACAACCCAAAACACAAAACAGCCAACAGGCACAGCGACGCATGCAGGCTACATAAAACAAGACATAAAAAAATTCCGCCGTCAGACTGCCTAAACACGGCTAAAGTCTCACGACAGGAATTTTAATGTGTATGTATAATATCAGATTTTATTTCTCCTTATATATTATCTTGTTGGCTCCCGAAGTAATGTTCAGAGCCTCAGGATGCTCCTTTATGAACGAGTCGATGTGGCGTATGCGCTTCTCCTCGAGTATCTCATCGACGGCAATAAGTATGCCCGTCTCCTCAACATCGCCAAAACCATAGTTGATGGCCGTGCCAAACATCTTCATCGTAGGACTCAGACCCATGTATGCGTTCACCAGCGGCGGGATGTTATAACCCATCTTGCGCACCTCGCGGTTGAGTATGCGGTAGTCGTCCTTGAACGATTCCTCACAGAACAACTGCTCCAGTTCCTTCTCGTCGGTCTCTATTTTCAGCGGTTTCATCGGTATGATGAGATTGTCAGGATCGTTGAAATGCTTCTTAAGGAAGTACAAGATCATGTCGCGTCCCTTGCGCACGTATGATGGATACATGGTCATTTTGCCGAAGAAATACTTCACGTTGGGCATCACCACGGTGAGCGCTCCCAGTCCGTCCCACAGGTTGTCGAGCGCAAAGAGGCTCTTTGCCCCCATCTTAGAGCTCTGATATTCGAGAGATACGAACGAACGTCCCAGCTCAATGGTCTGCGGCATATAGTCCTTCATGAACTTATCAGAGAAATGGAACATGTGTCCCGTAGCAAGTATGGGCTGCCCGTTTTCGTCAAGTTCAACGTCAGTTCCAAGCAGATAGCGGTATCCGCCGATAATCTCCTCAGCCTCGGGGTTCCACACGATAAGCTGCTTGTAGCAGTTGTCCATCGTGTCAAACTCGTCGATGTCCATGCTCTTGCCTGTGCCTCCGCCTGCCTCGCGGAACGCAATCTCGCGCAGACGTCCAATTTCCTTCATAACGTTGGGCGAGTTGTGAGCCGTTATAACATAAATCTCATTGTTACTCTTGTTAGTCATTCTGAGTTGACGCTCAGGCGTAAGCTCACTTTTAAGCAGTTCTTTGTCAATCGGCTGGATAATCTCTTGTTCCATCTTATAAAAAATTAAGAGGTTTATTTGTTGAAGTATCTCTGTTTTAAACCTGTTTCATTATAGTTTGTAGACCTCGTCCTGCACATACTGCGCCCACTGCGCCGGTGTTCTGGACTTGTCGAAAGTCTGCCAGGGAATAGGCTTTCCGATGGCTATGCGGAACGACTTGTGCACATTTTTGTACATCTCGTCGACCAGAAACAACATCGCTATGTTGAACTTTATGCCAAGGGCCTTGCAGACGTTGGCCAAAGTGTAGAAGAAGTCTGAGTTGCGCCCGCCGAAATGTATGGGCACCACGTCGCGGTGGGTCTCCACACTCTTCGTTATGAACGTCTTCTTCCATGGCAAGTCGCGTATCTCTCCGTTGATCCTGCGCGAGCAAAGGCCCGCCGGGAACATCAGCATGTGGTTGTCGCTCCTGAAGCCGGCCTCGACCATGGCCGGGAAGCTGCGGCTCTGCGAGCCGGTCTTGTTTATAGGTATGCACAGCGGAGCAAGCCCCGGAAGGTTCATCAGCAGGTCGTTTACCAAATAGCGGAAACGTCCGTCATAATGGCGGCCGATAACGGCACCCAGCGCAACACCGTCTTCTCCGCCGAGAGGGTGATTGCTCACAAAGGTGTAAAGCTTTCCGTCATCCTTGTCGGGCAGGTTCTCCTTGCCGACAATCTCGAGCGTCATGTCAAGATAACGCATGCAGTCCTCGAGCCATTCTACTCCGGTGAGATGTCTGCTGTCCCAAAGATATTTGTTGACTTCGTCCTGATGTACGATATGCTTAAGCCATTTTACCAGCGGCGAGGGCACAAACTTAGCCTTGCTGCCCATTTTACCCCTAAGAATATCGCTGATGTCAATCGTTTTCTCTGTGATACTATTCATGCTTTCGATACTAACTCAATGCAAAAATAATTCAAGTTTTTCAAAAACTTTCTTATTTTCCTGAAAAATATTGGTTTTTTCTCACTTTTGTAACAAAAAACGTATAAAAATCAAACAAAAACAAAAACAGACATGCCAAACAATGTAATATATATGACACAAAAGACCGTGCGCCCCACCCTCACAACAGGCGCACTTGCCTATTAAATTAATGTAGCGGAAACAGACAAGAGCACACGCAAGCGCAACCATACATGGCAACGCAGCCCACCATAGCGCATCAGAACAGCCACAACTAATGACTGCATTTTGTAAAGAAAAACTACAGAACGCATGACAGTTGACGCTCTCAGAGCAGCGATGCTCTGCACTGACACGTGATTTGGCGCAGAAAACAGCAAAAATCACGCTTTCGCGATAACACACTGACACACAGACAAATATATCATTTAAACTAGAAAAGACGGAGAGTTAAAAAATATTACTCTGCCATTTACGGTGCAAAAATGGGCCGTTTACGACTCAAAAGCAGTGCATCTACAACATAAAAACGCTGCTTTTAGACACAAAAATCAGACTTTTCAGGCTATTCTAGCCGTCTAATTACAAACAAAAGTTAACGGACATATTTGTTCTATGCCATTAATTTAACATCCGTTACACATTCGTTTTCCAGATTGAAAAAATATTTTGTCATAAGTTTTTACCTGCTCCGACAATCTTACATCGCTAAAAATTAAACCCCAATCGATCATTAGACAGCACATAGCTTTATCAATTTTGTGTATTCATGCTTTCAGCCTGCCTTTTTGTTTTTATTGGCGTCTTTTTGTCCGCTTTTTCTTGACATAGTCCGCTATGCATGCAAAAAAACAACAAAAAGCCGCTCAATATAAAGCAAAAACACAGACCGAATCATAATAACCGACTGGGGGTAAAAGCGGAAATGAATAATATGAGCATAATGCGTATGCCATGCTTTTCTATAAAAACATAAAGTGCGACAAGAGCTTAAGCCACGGACATCAGCACAGATGCGGCCTTGCACCTGCTAATGCGCAAAGCCGCATGAACGTTATAACCGTCCACGGTAAATCCCAACGCCTCTATCCATATCAGAAGCCGAAGCCTATCGTCCCGAACACGCCGTTATAATTGTCGATGCCTGTCGTGCGCGAGTTGATGTGGCGATAGCCTATACTGACATTAACGTTAATCAGCTTGCATCTTTTTATCCTGAACATAAGCCGTGCGTCATAAGTTACGTTTTTCCAGTCTGTATGCCCCACAGAGGCGCCAACCTTTCCGTAAAGGTCGATATCAATATATCCTACGCGTCCGAGAGTATATCCTAAGCCGCCACCTAAATTTGTTGTGCTCAGATATGAGTTTTCCGGATTGTCGTATAGAGCGAACATTCTTTCCGCCGTTGCAAACATATAAAACTTTTTGGTTATTTTAAATCCCAAATCAGCCCCAAACGACATAACTTGTCTTTCCTTCTGCTTGTATAATGCCGTGCCAAAGTCAAGGTTAAGCATCATTCTGTCAATAAAGCTATTATTACTGTTATCCTTTACATTCTGCATTTCAGCTTTTACATCCTGTGCCCATACTGCCGGCGCAAAAATAATTGACAGCACCAAAATAAAAATCTTTTGTTTCATAATAAAAATAATTTAAGTTTAAAATTTAGATTCGTCAACGCAAATATAATCAAAGTGCACACAGCACGTTTAAATTTTCCATTTAATCTTCATATCATGCGTTACATGTCTTTCGGGTGCTTGATATATCAGAAACTACTGATTTTCAAGACATTACACCAGCTCTAAAAATTCAGACAAAGCATAAAATGTAACGTTAGAAACCACAACAAAGCAACAAACGCAAGCAATAATAAAATGAAATAACCATATTTTATTTATCTTTGCAATGCTAGAAAAACAGAAACAGACAGATGAAGAAACTTATATTTATACTGATACTTTTGCCCTTTATGATTAGTTGCACAAACAACAACAATAAGGCAGAAAAGATATTGGCAAATGCCGATTCGCTTTTACAAGCAGGAAATACAGACAAGGCTATCCTGTTATTGGAAAGAATAAACGGAAAAAGTCTAACAGGCACAGATACCAGAGCCAAATATTGCCTGCTGTTAACAAAGGCATATAACACATTAGGGAAAGTACTTTCTAACGACTCGTTAATAGATTTCAGTATAAAATATTTTGAAAAGACAAAAAATCATACCGATTTAGCCCGCTCGTATTACTATAAAGGGATGTGTATGTTAGACAGAGGAGACTTTGAAAACGGCGTGATTCTTTTGAAAAAAGCTGAAAGCGAAGAAAAGCTCTCGTCCGACCCAAGCCTTAGACAGTATATTTATATCAACCTCTCACACGTAAATTTAGAATCCGGAAACTATAAAACAGCATTAAGATATTCACTAAAAGCACTTGAAAATGCAGAAAAGCGCAATAACACCATATGGATGTGCGTATCTTTAGACAAAACCGCTTCATGCTATTATTTCATGAACAAAAAAGACAGTGCCGAATCGTATATGTCAAGAATAATCCCGTTGCTTGAAAAAATCAACGACAAGGAAATGTCGTCAATGTTTTTGAATAACATTGGACTAATTTGGTACGAGAAAGGACTTTACCAAAAAGCGGAACCGATGTTTAGACAGGCTTTCAATCTGCTTGATGTGCCTACCACCCGCATCAATCTGGCAAAGGTTTGCTATGCTAGAGGGAAAGCAGAAGAATGTGACACCCTTTTAGCCAAGGCTTTAGAAGGCGCGAACTTCGAGGAAAAGGCAGAAATCTACCAGTTTATGGCGGAAAAAGCGGAAGAAGAAAACCGCCCGGAAGAGGCCAACATATTTCATAAAAAAGAAAAAATCATGCAGGACAGCGCACTGGCAAGAAAAAAGACAGAAGAAATGCTTTCTCTGCAAAACGAATACGACAACATGAAAAAGGATGAAAGAACAGGACACCGCATCGGAATGATTATCGTCATTTCCGCATCAGCATTGCTGTTTTTCACCATTTCATCGGCGGTTTTGTTTCGCAGACGCGCCAACAGAACGCGCCGTCAGATAACCGAAATACGCAAGGAGACGGACAAATATCAGCGCGAGCTTGAGAATGCGGAGCGCACAAGCCGGGTCGACAAAAAGGAAATTGAACGGCTTAGAAAGAAGCTTGAGCAGGGCGAGGCACGCCTAAGCGCGATACTAGACCGCGGAAAAGATCTGTACGACAGCGTAAAACTCGATGGAAACGTGTCAAGATGGAGCAAAGACGACTTTGAGGCCGTTGTAGAATACCTTAGGGCGAAGATGCCCGACAAAGTGAGGATGATAGAGGAAACCCACACAAAGCTAACTGCCTATGCCACGTTTTTCCTGCTTCTATCAGCCACAGGCATGGACGCCGCAGACACGGCACGCATTATGGGCATATCGCAAGGAGCCGTCAGAACCATGCGCCACAGACTGAAGAAGAAGGAAAACACAGCAACATCATCATACAAGGCCAAAATGTAACGCCTTTAACAAAAAGGAGAAAGGATATTATATTGTTATGGAGTTTATTTATACATTTGCATAACACAAAAAACAAATATTATTATGAAATACATATACTTCATTTTATTGCTGATAACCGTAACAGGTTGTAAAAATTGGAATGGAGACAAAACCATTGACAAATTAAGGCGCATTGACTCATTAGCAATTTCAGAGGAATACGACACTGCGCTTGTCCTAATCAAAGAATTAAAGCCGGAAGAGATAAAAAGCGATAAAGAAAAAGCATATTATGGTATAGTGAAAGCCCATGTTTATTTAGGCAAGGACCTATATCAAAATAACGACTCTTTATTAGACTATTGTATAAAATATTATGAAAAAGAAAAATATTCAAGCGAACTCGCACGTGCTTATTACTACAAAAGTTTAATAGCCTTTGACAAAGGGGACAAAGAACAAAATCTGTATTATATGAAAAAAGCGGAAGAGATTGAGGAGAAAGTAAAAATTCCTTGGCTTCGCTATCATATATACATCAACATGTCTTACGTCAACATGGAGGCGAACGCATATGATTTAAGTATGAAATATGCACGAAAAGTTCTAAGCCACGCATTAAGCAACAACGACATAAGTTGGGTGTGCTTAGCTTACAACCATATAGGGTCCATCTTTTTTTACAAAGGAGACAAGGACAGTTCATCTTATTATTTAACCAAAATTCTTCCGCATTTAAAAAAAATAAAATCAAAAACCGAACGTGTCGCATATATAAGCAACATAGGATATATATTTTATGAATACAAAGAATACGAAAAGGCGGAGCCGTTATTCAGAGAAGCCTTCAACTTACTAGACACGACGACTACCTGCATCAACCTGGCAAAGGTTTGCTATGCTAGAGGGAAAGCAGAAGAATGTGACACCCTTTTAGCCAAGGCTTTAGAAGGCGCGAACTTCGAGGAAAAGGCAGAAATCTACCAGTTTATGGCGGAAAAAGCGGAAGAAGAAAACCGCCCGGAAGAGGCCAACATATTTCATAAAAAAGAAAAAATCATGCAGGACAGCGCACTGGCAAGAAAAAAGACAGAAGAAATGCTTTCTCTGCAAAACGAATACGACAACATGAAAAAGGATGAAAGAACAGGACACCGCATCGGAATGATTATCGTCATTTCCGCATCAGCATTGCTGTTTTTCACCATTTCATCGGCGGTTTTGTTTCGCAGACGCGCCAACAGAACGCGCCGTCAGATAACCGAAATACGCAAGGAGACGGACAAATATCAGCGCGAGCTTGAGAATGCGGAGCGCACAAGCCGGGTCGACAAAAAGGAAATTGAACGGCTTAGAAAGAAGCTTGAGCAGGGCGAGGCACGCCTAAGCGCGATACTAGACCGCGGAAAAGATCTGTACGACAGCGTAAAACTCGATGGAAACGTGTCAAGATGGAGCAAAGACGACTTTGAGGCCGTTGTAGAATACCTTAGGGCGAAGATGCCCGACAAAGTGAGGATGATAGAGGAAACCCACACAAAGCTAACTGCCTATGCAACATTTTTCCTGCTTCTATCAGCCATAGGTATGGACGCAGCAGACACGGCACGCATTATGGGCATATCTCAAGGAGCAGTCAGAACCATGCGCCACAGGCTGAAAAAGAAGGAAAAAGGTGGAAATAACAATTAGGAATGCCACAGAAATAAACCATCGGAACAGGCATCAGACATGCCCGAACGGCTATATCAGCTCATGCCCCTTAAAGCGCAAATAATGCCGTTATGGCAGTTGATGTGGAGGCATTATTGACTTTAACATATTAAATTTGCATTTTTGTGGTGAATTGTGGTGAATTGTGGAGGAAAATACTTACCTTTGGCACCGGATTCCTATTATAGATGTACGCATGCGATTTTTGGGAAGTATAGAAGCCAAGACCGACGTAAAGGGGCGCGCCTTTTTGCCGGCGATATTCCGCAAGGAGCTACAAGACTCTTATGAGGAATATCTCGTCATGCGCAAGGATGTGTTTCAGCCCTGCCTCGTGCTTTATCCCGCATCCGTATGGAACCGTCAGACCGAGGCCCTGCGTTCGCGTCTTAACCGCTGGGACAGCAGGCATCAGCAGATATTCCGCCAGTTTGTGGCCGACGCAGAAATCGTTTCGCTCGACGCCAACGGGCGTTTTCTTATCCCCAAGCGCTACCTTAAGATGGCAGGCATTAGCCAGGAGATAAAGTTTATCGGCATGGACGACACCATAGAGATATGGAGCCGCGACAACGCCGACAAGCCTTTCATGGAGCCGGAGGAGTTTGGCGCGTCGCTCGAAGAGATAATGAAACAGGACATCAACGGCGGACAAGCCGTATGATGCATGCTGCCAAGGGATCTTTTTTGTAACTCAACTTATCATCACTCAAATATAACGCAAATGGTGACCACCGCAAAGACATACCACATTCCTGTCTTGATGAAAGACAGCGTCGACGGTCTGAACATAGGTTCGGCCGGCATCTATGTTGACGTAACCTTCGGAGGCGGCGGACACAGCCGCGAAATTCTGTCGCGTCTCGACGCCGACGGACATCTGTACAGCTTCGACCAGGACGCCGACGCCGAAAAAAACATCATAAACGACAATCGTCTGACTTTCGTTAGGAGCAACTTCAGGTATCTGAAAAACTGGATGCGCTATTACGGCGTCGACCACATTGACGGCCTGCTGGCCGACCTCGGCGTGTCGAGCCACCACTTCGACGACGAGTCGCGCGGATTCTCGTTCCGCTTTGACGCCCCACTCGACATGCGCATGAACAAGCGCGACGGCACAACGGCGGCCGACGTGGTGAACACATACGACGAGGAGCGCCTGGCAGACATATTCTACCTGTACGGCGAACTGAAAAACTCGAGAAAGATAGCCGCTGCGCTGGTGAAGGCGCGCGCTGCACACAAGATAGAGACCACACAAGACTTTATAGGCGCCGTGGAAAGCCTGTTCAGGCGTGAGCGCGAAAAGAAAGACATGGCAAAACTCTTTCAAGCCCTGCGCATAGAGGTAAACAACGAGATGACAGCCCTGAAGGAGATGCTAAGGTCGGCAACGGAGCTGCTGAGACCCGGCGGCAGACTGTCGGTGATAACATATCACAGTCTTGAAGACCGCATCGTGAAGAACGTGATGAAGACAGGCAACCCTGAGGGGAAGATGAAGCAAGACTTCTTCGGACGGATAGAGACGCCATTCACCCTCATAAACAACAAAGTGATAACGCCGGACGACGAGGAGCTGGCAAACAACCCGAGAAGCCGAAGTGCAAAACTTAGAATAGCTGAAAAGAAAGATGACTGAAAAAGAAGATTTGGAAAAGAAGATGAACGGAGTGGCCGGTGACGACGGCCCCGGAAAGAACGAGAATGAGGAGAAACCGTCACTGTTTAAACAAGTGATGAGAGAGCAGGCCATAGAGGAAGAAAGGCCTCAGTCGGCCAACTTTACGCTGCGCAAGATTCTCGGAGGCGACTTTCTGTCTACCGAGATGCTGAAAAAACAGATTTGGGTGATAGTGCTCATAGCAGCCTTCACGCTGGTATATGTGTCCAACAGATACAGCTGCCAGAAAGACATGCTCGAGATAAACGAGCTGAACGAGCAACTTAAAGATGCAAAATTCAAGGCACTGGCAAGCTCGAGCGAGCTGACCGAAATGTGCCGCGAGAGCAATGTGCTGGAGATGCTGAAGAACAACAAAGACAGCATACTGCACATAGCCAATCAACCACCTTACATAATAAACGTACCCGAAAATGAGCAATAAGTTCGACAGAAAAAAGATAATTCCGAGATATAAAATCATAGCCTACGTGATGGTTGTGATCGGAATAATAATCATAGGCAAGGCCATGTGCATTGCCACCGTGGAGCGCGACTATTGGCTGAAAGTGGCTTCACGACTGAAGAAAGACAGCGTTGACATGAAGCCCGTAAGAGGCAACATCCTCAGCTGCGACGGCCGCCTCATGGCAAGCTCGCTGCCCGAATACCGTCTGTTTATGGACTTTAAGGCCGGCGGCGAAGAGAAAGACTCGCTGTGGCAGGTGAAACTAGACAGCATCTGCATGGGCCTGCACGAGATATTCCCCGAGAAATCGGCAGCCAAGTTTAAGGAAGACCTCGAGAAGGGACGCAAGAAGAAGAGCCAGCACTGGCCTATATGGAAATACCGCGTAAGCTACGACGTATATTCCGAGGTTAAGAAACTGCCGGTGTTCAACCTCTCTAAATATAAGAGCGGATTCCATGTAGAGACATACAACGCACGTCAGCGTCCGTTCGGCTCGCTGGCACAGAGAACAGTTGGCGACATGTATGGCGACAAGGACTCGGCACGTTGCGGACTTGAGCTATATTACGACACCATTCTGCGCGGAAAGATGGGAAAAATAAGCCGCAGGAAGGTGATGAACAAGTATCTTAGCATCACCACGCGCGAGCCTGTCAACGGTGCCGACATCGTAACCACAATAGACGTTGGCATGCAAGACCTTGCCGAGCGCGCGCTTATCGACGAGCTGAAAGAGATCAACGGCAACGTGGGCGTGGCCATTGTCATGGAGGTTAAGACGGGCGACGTGAAGGCCATCGTGAACATGACGAAATGTGCCGACGGCGAATACCGCGAGATAAAGAACAGCGCCGTGTCAGACCTGCTCGAGCCTGGCTCGGTGTTCAAGACGGCATCAATAATGGTTGCGCTCGACGACGGAGTGGTTGACACTACATACAAGGTGGACACAGGCAATGGTATATGGGACATGTACGGAGCCAAGATGCGCGACCACAACTGGCACCGCGGAGGCTATCAGATGCTGACGCTGCCGCAGACACTCGAATACAGTTCTAACATCGGCGTAAGCCGGATAATAGACAAGTTCTATCATGACAAACCGGAGAAGTTTGTTGAAGGCATCGACCGCCTCGGCCTGCGCACCGACCTGCATCTTCCGATCGTCGGATACGCAGCACCGAAAATCCGCATGCCGAAGAAGAACGGCAAGGGCCAGTATGTCAACTGGAGCAAGACGGCGCTGCCGTGGATGAGCATCGGCTACGAAACTCAGGTGCCGCCGATATCTACGCTCACATTCTATAACGCCATAGCCAACAACGGCACGATGATGCGCCCGCGCTTCGTAAAGCAGATTGTAAAAGACGGCGAGGTGATAGCCGAGTTTCCGCCAGAAGTGATAAAGGCGCGCATCTGCAAGGAGAAGACGCTGCGCGAGATACAGACCATACTTGAGCACGTGGTAAGCCAGGGCCTCGGCAAGCGCGCCGGTTCTACATCGTTCAAGGTGGCAGGCAAGACAGGTACGGCACAGATATCTAAAGGCGCCGGAGGCTACAAGTCGGGCAAGGTAAACTATCTGCTCAGCTTTGCCGGTTACTTCCCTGCCGACGATCCGCGCTACAGCTGCATCGTATGCATACAGAAATCAGGACTCCCCGCATCGGGCGGCGGCATGAGCGGTCTGGTGTTCCACAACATAGCCGAAGGCATCATGGCACAGAGCCTTAAGCTGAGCGTTGAAGACGCACGCGACTCGCTCTCGATACTCATGCCCGACGTAAAGAGCGGCAACATCCTTGCTGCCGACTATGTGCTCAGCCATCTCGGCATCAGCACCAACAAGAACTGGAGCGGAAGCTATGCCAACGGCAATCCTATATGGGGCAGCGCTAAGAGAGAGGCATCATCGGTGATGCTCACCAGAGGTCCTCACTATGAAGCCAAGATAGTGCCCGACGTAATAGGCATGGGTGCACGCGACGCCGTGTACATCCTCGAGAGCCGAGGCGTAAAAGTAAGACTCAGCGGCCGCGGAAAGGTAACGCAGCAGAGTCTGCCTGCAGGACATATAATAAAGAAAGGTGAGGTATGCTCGCTAAAACTCGAAATATAAAAACAATAAAGATATGACACTAAGTGAACTGATAAAGAACATTGACACGGTTAACATAACCGGAAGCACAGACATAGAAATAAAAGGCGTGGACATCGACTCGCGCCGCGTAGCAGAAGGCCATCTGTTCGTAGCCATGAAGGGCACACAGGTAGACGGCCATACATTCATCGGCAAAGCCGTGGCTCAGGGAGCAGCCGCAATACTCTGCGAGGACATGCCGGCAGAGGTTGCCGAAGGCGTAACATACGTTCAGGTAAGTTCTACTGAAGACGCCGTCGGAAAGGTTGCCACACAATTCTACGGCGACCCGTCGAGAAAGCTCAAGCTGGTGGGCGTTACCGGCACCAACGGCAAGACAACCATTGCCACCCTGCTTTACAACATGTTCCGCAAGCTTGGCTACAAGTGCGGACTGCTGTCTACGGTGTGCAACTATATCGAGGAAGAGAAGATTCCTGCCGACCACACCACCCCCGACCCTATCGAGCTCAACGCGCTGCTCAGCCGTATGGTTGATGCAGGATGCGAGTATGCCTTCATGGAGTGCAGCTCTCACGCAATAGCACAGAAGCGCATAGGCGGACTCAACTTCACAGGCGGTATATTCACCAACCTTACACGCGACCATCTCGACTATCACAAGACTTTCGAGAACTACCGCGACGCTAAGAAGGCCTTCTTCGACGGTCTGCCAAAGACAGCTTTCGCCATAACCAACGCCGACGACAAGAACGGCATGGTGATGGTGCAGAACACCAAGGCTAAGGTTAAGACATATTCTGTCAGAAGCATGGCCGACTTTAAGGCTAAGATACTTGAATGTCACTTCGGCGGAATGTATCTCGAGATTGACGGACGCGAGGTTGGAGTGCAGTTTATCGGCAAGTTCAACGTCAGCAACCTGCTCGCCGTTTACGGTGCAGCCGTGATGCTCGGACAGAATCCGGAGAACATACTCATAGCCATGAGCACGCTGAAGAGCGTCAGCGGCCGTCTCGATCCGGTTCACTCACCTCTGGGATATACAGCAATAGTAGACTATGCCCACACACCCGACGCCCTTGAGAATGTATTAAAGGCAATACACGAGGTGCTCAACGGCAAGGGACACGTGATAACCGTGTGCGGAGCCGGCGGCAACCGCGACAAGGGCAAGCGCCCGATTATGGCTCAGGAGGCCGTAAAGCAGAGCGACAAAGTTATCATAACAAGCGACAATCCGCGCTTTGAGGACCCGCAGGACATCATCAACGACATGCTGGCCGGACTTACTCCGCAGCAGATGACCAAGGTAGTGAGCATAGTAGACCGCAAGGAGGCCATACGCACAGCCTGCATGCTGGCACAGAAGGGCGACGTGATACTCGTTGCCGGCAAGGGACATGAGGACTATCAGGAGATTAAAGGTGTGAAACATCACTTCGACGACAAGGAGATAATCCGAGACATATTTGAAAATCAGAAAGCATAACCCCCAAACTTAAAGATAATGTTATACTATTTATTCCGTTTCCTTGAGCAGTTTGGCATTCCGGGAGCTCACGTGTGGGGCTACATCTCGTTCCGCGCGCTGCTGGCGCTCATCCTTGCGCTGGTAATATCAGCATGGTTCGGCGAAAAGTTTATCAAGTATCTGAAGAGCAAGCAGATAACCGAAACCCAGCGCGACGCCAAGATAGACCCCTTCGGCGTAAAGAAGATAGGCGTACCGTCTATGGGCGGCATCATCATCATCGTGGCCATCCTCGTGCCCGTGCTGCTGCTAGGCCGCATGCGCAACATCTACATCATCCTGATGATAATAACCACTCTGTGGCTCGGATTCCTCGGCGGTCTTGACGACTACATCAAGATATTCCGCCACAACAAGGAAGGACTGCCCGGACGCTTCAAGATTATCGGACAGATAAGCATCGGCCTCATCGTGGGCCTGGTGCTGTGGTTCAGTCCTGACGCTAAGATAAACGAGAACCTGGCCATCGAGAAGCAGGACGGCAAGGAAGTCGTAGTGAAGCACAGGCCCGAGGCCACCAAGTCGCTGAAGACAACAATACCCTTCGTCAAAGGGCATAACCTCGACTACGCCAACATCATGAGCTTCTGCGGCAAGTACAAGACTGCTGCAGGATGGATACTGTTCGTGGTGATGACCATATTCGTTGTAACAGCCGTGTCAAACGGTGCCAACCTCAACGACGGAATGGACGGCATGTGTGCCGGCAACTCGGCCATAATAGGCGTGGTGCTGGGCATATTTGCCTATGTGAGCAGTCACATCGAATATGCCGCCTACCTCAACATCATGTACATCCCGGGCTCACAGGAGCTTGTGGTGTTCCTATGTGCCTTCATCGGTGCGCTTATCGGTTTCCTGTGGTACAACGCCTATCCGGCGCAGATATTCATGGGCGACACCGGTTCGCTGACCATCGGCGGTATCATTGCCGTGTGTGCCATCATCATACACAAGGAGCTGATGCTGCCTATACTCTGTGGAATTTTCTTCGTCGAAAGCCTCAGCGTGATAATGCAGGTGTGGTATGCCAAGATGGGCACCCGCAAGGGCGTAAAGCAGCGCATGTTCAAGCGCGCGCCGCTGCACGACACCTTCCGCACGCAGCAGGAACAGCTCGACCCGGAGATTAAGTATCTATTCAAAAAGCCCAAAGGAGCGGTGCACGAGTCGAAGATAACCATACGCTTCTGGATTGTCACCATCATCCTTGCGGCACTCACAATCATTACACTGAAAATAAGATAAACAGACGAGTATGAAAAGAATCGTTATATTAGGAGCCGGTGAGAGCGGTGCCGGAGCCGCCGTACTGGCAAAGAAAGAAGGCTTCGACGTCTTCGTTTCTGACATGTCGTCCATCAAGGACAAATACAAGGACATGCTCAACAGCCACGGCATAGAATGGGAAGAGGGACACCACACGGAGGAACTCATCCTGAACGCCGACGAGATTATCAAGAGTCCGGGCATCCCTTCAGACGCCCCGATGATAAAGAAATGCGTGGCTAAGGGCATCCACCTCATCAGCGAGATTGAGTTTGCTGGCCGCTACACCGACTCAAAGATGATCTGCATAACGGGAAGCAACGGCAAGACAACCACTACATCACTGATATATCATATCTTCAAGAGCGCAGGCTACGACGTGGGCCTGGCCGGAAACATAGGCAACAGTCTCGCACTGCAGGTGGCCGAGACGCCGCACGACTATTATGTCATCGAGCTCAGTTCATTCCAGCTCGACAACATGTACGACTTCCGCGCCAACATAGCCATCCTGCTGAACATCACGCCCGACCATCTCGACCGCTACGACAACTGCATGCAGAACTATGTAGACGCCAAGATGCGCATCTTACAGAACCAGACAGACGAAGACTCGTTCATTTACTGGAACGACGACCCGATAATAAGCCGCGAGCTCGAGAAATATGACATAAAGGCCATACGCTATCCGTTCTCGGAACTGAAGGAGAAAGGATCTATCGGATACATCGAGGAAGGTATGTACAAGATAGAGAAGCCCACACCCTTCAACATGGAGCAGGAGGCCCTGAGCCTTACAGGCAAGCACAACATATACAACTCTCTGGCAGCGGGCATTGCCTCTAACGTGGCTGGAATAAAGAAAGAATTTATACGCAAGAGCCTCAGCGACTTCCCCGGCGTTGAGCATCGCCTCGAAAAGGTAACTACAGTGGCAGGCGTGCTTTACGTAAACGACTCTAAAGCCACCAATGTGGATGCATGCTGGTATGCGCTCGAGAGCATGAAGACTCCCGTAATACTTATTCTCGGCGGAAAAGACAAGGGCAACGACTATAACGCAATAAAAGACCTTGTGAAGGAAAAGTGTGCCGGACTGGTTTATCTCGGTGCCGACAACACCAAACTTCACAACTTCTTCGACGGCATGGGCATACCCGTACGCGACACCCACTCAATGCGCGACTGCGTAAACGCATGCTATGAGATGGCAAAGCCCGGACAGACAGTGCTGCTTAGTCCCTGCTGCGCCAGCTTCGACCTATTTAAGAACATGGAAGACCGCGGCGAACAGTTCAAGACACTCGTAAGAGCTCTCTGACACATCGCCGCTACATCAAGGCCGTCCGTCACAGCACCACCTCACGCCAAGCAATGACGGACAGCCTCTTCATCAACAATAGCAAACAATAATATCAACAGACAAACATGGAAGAAAAAGCCGCAACCGGCAAATTTAAGGGTGACAGAGTGATATGGACAGTGTTCTTCTTCCTCTGCATCATCAGCATCATCGAAGTGTTCAGCGCATCGAGCAACCTCTCTTTCAAGAGCGGCAACTATCTCGGACCCGTACTGAAGCACGTCATGCTGCTCGTCGTCGGCGTCATGGCCATGATAGCCACCATGAACGTAAAGTGCAAATACTTCAAGATGGTTACGCCTGGGGCCCTGATTATCTCGTTCATCGGCCTTATAGCCGTATTGTGCTTCGGCGAGAGCACCAACGGCTCGCAGCGCTGGCTGTCGGTTATGGGCATACAGTTTCAGCCCTCCGAGCTTGCCAAAGGCGCCATAATACTTGCAACGGCACAGATACTCAGCGCCATGCAGACCCCCACCGGAGCCGACAAGCGTGCCTTTAAATACATATGCATCGTATGCGCCTTCATCGTTCCTCTCATCATGGTAGAGAACCTCTCAACGGCCGTGCTGCTCTGCACGGTGGTGTTCCTGCTCATGTTCATCGGCAAGGTGCCAAAGGCTCAGCTGGGCAGACTGCTGGGCATAGTGATGCTCTGTCTGATCTTCATCGTGTCTATGGTAATGATACTCGGACACGATAAGGAAAAAGAAAATGCCGACGGACAGAAGATGGCCATGACCGAACAGGTGGAGAAAAAAGACGAAACTGTGGTAGAAAAAGTTTTCCACCGTTTCGACACATGGAAGGCACGTATAGACAAGTTCCTCGACAACAAGGAGATAGCTCCTGAAGAAGTCGACCTTGACAAGGACGGCCAGACTGCACACGCCAACATAGCCATTGCCTCGTCAAACGTAGTAGGCAAAGGCCCTGGCAACTCCGTAGAGCGCGACTTCCTGTCGCAGGCATTCTCTGACTTCATCTACGCCATCATCATCGAAGAGATGGGCATAGCCGGCGCAGCCTTCGTGTGCCTGCTGTACATCATACTGCTCTTCCGCACGGCAACCATAGCCAACCGCTGTGTCAACACGTTTCCGGCGCTTCTCATCATGGGCTTTGCCCTGCTGCTCGTCATCCAGGCCATGTTCAACATGGCTGTGGCCGTCGGTCTTGTTCCCGTCACAGGACAGCCGCTTCCGCTGATAAGCAAGGGAGGAACGTCAACCATAGTGAACTGTGTCTACATAGGAATCATCTTGAGCGTAAGCTACTCGGCCAAGAAGAAAGACGAGGACGGCGACATGGACGAGACTAAAGCTGACAAGATAAAGCCAGCTGCAACGGACAAGAAAATAACTTCAACAACATCAGCATCAGCCGTGCCTCTCGCCAAGATAGGATAAGCCTGCCGCTAGGCCTGACAGAAAAAAAAAACAAATAACTAAATCCGAATGTCTTTTGTGTAAAAAAGACATTCGGATTTAATATTTTATAGTTACGCAAAATATATAATCCCCCCTGTATAGCATTAAATCAAATATATTTTTATCTCTAGTATGTATTCATTCTTTCAGGCACCTTTTTGTTTTTTACTGGTATATTTTCATCAGTTTTTACTTGAATAGCACACTACACTTACGATGAATCAAACTGAACCCAACTCAATATAAAACAAAATATAGACTGAATTTTAATGTCAGAATGAGGCTTAAAACATTATATCATATAAGAACCCAGTAAGCCAATAATATAGTCAATCCGAAAAATACAGACCTATAAGGGAAACAAAGCATCAAACATTAAATCTTTATCAAAATTTGGTAAAATAAACAAAAAGCCGTACCTTTACACTCTGTAATTCTTAATATAATTTACAAGCCTTGGCTACCAGAGACAAATCAGCAAGTCTTACGATGCTTTCATAACTCGATATTAACCATAAAATCATGCTATTCCAAAAAAGAAACCACATAATCATGCAATGCTTCATTATGCTTATGGCAATAATACCATACAGTAGTATTCTATACGCACAAAAAAGCATTGATAAAAAAATCGATCAAACTATAAAATCAGGAGAGGAGGCATACAATTCAGGCGATGCAGCAAAAGCCATAAAACTCTTCATGAAAGCTAAAGAACTGTCAACAAAGGCAAATAGTCCACAAGACATATGCCTCTCAACATACAACATCGGTGTCTGCTATTTTGTTATCTCAGAAAATGGAGAAGCACTGAAAAACTTTTACGAGGCTTACAGTATATGCAAAAAAAACAAATTAGACTGGCACAAAGAAGCAAACATCCTCAATGGCATAGCAGGCGTATATTTTGAAGAAAGAAATTATAAAAAGGCAAGAGAAATAGCATATAAATGCTACACTACGGCTACAAGCAATAAAGACTCTTCCCTGTCATATACCTGCGCTTTGGACATGGCACTTATAGCCAACAAGGAGAAAAAATTCAATGAGGCAATAAAATATATAAAAGAAGCACAGACGTATGAGAAAAGAAACTACAAAAAAAGATCAAGGTCATTAGCTGTGGAGGCAGAAACTATGTTCTTGCAGAAAAAATATGATAACGTTATCAACATTGCCGAAGAGCTGCTCAACGATAAATATGCAGACAAAGATAATAAAAGCATTGTTCTTATATACCTTATAAACATATACACCGAACGGAAAGAATACTTAAAAGCATACAACTGCATTAAACAGGCTGAAGACCAGACTGGACTAAAGAACAAGCCATATTTATTTGAGTCTGTTGCAAAATTATATAAAGCAACTGGCAACTACAGGCATGCATTAAACTACATGGACTCAGTAATAGTCTATAACGACTCCATAACAACTGTGACTAACCGTCAGCTTACAGAAAACAGCAAGATTAAAATTGAGATAATGAAATTTAAGGCAGACATGGACAAACAACTTGCCCGCATGCAACAACGCCATTATACATTAATACTTGTGATGTGCATACTTGTACTGCTTATAACAATAGCCGTAATAATGATGCGCAACCAACGTATAAAAAGCAGAAATCAACATAAAATGATGGAACTACAGCTGGAAAAAGAGCAACATGAAAAGAGACTGGCTGAGGAACAGGCAAAATCGGTAGAAATGGAAGCACACTATCGTCAGGAGATAATGAAACATTCTTTGGAACAAAAACAAAAGGAACTGTCTATAACCAATATGTTCATATCATCACGCAATGAGCTCATAGGAGATCTTCTCAAACATCTCACCGACATAAAGGAGGTGCAAGGCATAACCGGCGTTCAGACACTAGTGCAACACCTTAAACAGCTGCTCAAGACAAGCAACGAGCGGGATAACTTTATCATAAACTTTGAATCTGCAAATCCAGACTTTATACGGACACTCAAGGAGATGCATCCAGACCTGTCATCATCAGACATACGCTTTCTGTCATACATACGCATGAACATGTCTACAAAAGACATAGCGTCACTGACAAACATCAATCCGGAATCATGCAAACGCAGAAAGATAAGAATAAGCAAAAAACTTGGAATTGAGAGTTCTGCAGAATTATATAACTATATCATCAAAATGTAAAATTTCATAGCAAGAAATATGTTCAGTGACAATATCTTATGACATGATTTATCGTCAGGATATGTCTGCACATACAAGGTCTAAAAAACAGTAACATTTTAGGTATATTTCAACTACATTCTAAATATTTCTATGACATAGCAGAGCCAATTATTAAGATAAACATCAATTTTAGTTCCAGACTGTTAATGGCCCGTTTACGTGTCGTAAACGGGCCACTTTTGCATGAAAAGTGGCCTATTTATTATACGCAAACAATAAGGATATTTTATAAAACATAATATTAATAAGTAATTAATCCACATTACAGCCATTTCAACCTTTTCATTCATGCCGTTGTTCGCTTAACGACACTCTGCAAAAGTCATTTCTCAAGTTTCTTTGCTGCCATGACCTTATGGTCTTGCAAGAAACGGACAAAGAACCAGCACATACAAAATAAAAAGATATATCAGTATTCTTATTATCTACATAATTTATAAGAGAAAGACATCACAAATTACTCACAAAAAAGAGAATGAAACAAACTTATGAACTTACAATAATGCTACAAAACAAAACAATGACATCACAGTGATTAATAACAAAACATCACCAGCAAAGACCTTAAACTATAAAAAAAAGAACAGAATTAGGCCTAAATATCATAAAATGCAACGTTTTAACATATTTGTCACCCTTTTGTCACCTTCACAAAAAGCCCTTTCTAATATATGAATTTGTATTTTTGCAATATGATGCATCACGAATATTAACCCATAAAATGGTAATGCTTATGAATGTGAAACTAATACAATTAATGTTGCTTAGTTCGCTGACGGCAAGCCCGACAATGGCGCAGTCGCTTAACAAGACTATGCAAAAACAAGTAGCACCAACCTCAGAAAAGGTGCAAGTAAGTAAGGCAAAAAGGGGAAGCACAACATTCAAGCTAAATCCTTCAAACAAATTCAACGTGGCACAAAAGGATGTCTACAACCATCTAAAAAATGCCCGAAATATCACTACATCTATTAATAAAGCCCGAACAAAAGAGAACAAGACAGAACGTATTGCAGCTCAGGCCAACGTGGCAGACAGTCTTATTCTCTATGGTCTGAATTATTCAGACGGAACTTGGCAAACGTTATCTCCATTAGCAAGCAAAGTATACTCTTTTCAGGCAGCACCTGTCATAAACTATACAGACGAATCTTCTATAGAGATACCAAGACCTATGGCCGCATTTTATGCCAAGGGTAAATTCTATGCCCTGAACAGCGCCATGGATGAAGATGGACTGACAAATACATCCATTACTACATACGATGCAGAGACATGGCAAGAATTAGGCACAAAAATGTTGGCAGAAAAAGATCCTACCATGGAGATGTATCTAAGACAGATTGGTGTCTATGATCCTACAACGGATAAAGCATACACCATGTCGTGGGGCGACGGCAAACCGCTCATCTCCATCGACCTGAACACCATGGAGACAAAGAACATAGGACAAGTCAACCTGTTTATCCAAACTCTTTTTGTCGACAATGCAGGACAGCTGTACGGAATAGCGTTCAACGACAAGAAACTGTATAAAATCAATAAGGAGAACGGTACACCAACAGAAGTCGGCGAACTGGATGTTCCACATGCACTGACAGCCGACCAAATGTCTGCCGTGTGTGACCCTGCAACAGGAAAAGTCTATTGGGTCGGAGTAAACAACAACAGCAAAGAGTCTGCACTTTACACTATAGACCTAAATACGGCACACACTACAAAAATCGCAGACCTCCCTGGAGACGAGCATTTCCTAGGACTATACATACCGTATATTGAAGCCAAAGCACCAGGCGCCCCAACAAAGATAAGCTATGCAGACGGAAAACTGTACTTCACAGCACCGACTAAGACATACACATCAGACGAAACGCTATCAGGAGAACTGACCGCCAAGATATCTGTTGACGGAAGCGATGCGACAGAAACCAAAGTGAATGCCGGAGGCAATGCAGCTATCGACCTGAATCTTTCCGAAGGGAAACATACCGTAAGTATCATATTGTCAAATGCAGCCGGCGACTCACCCGAACGTCGCTTACAGACATTCGTAGGTCAGGATGTACCGAGTGCCGTAACCAATCTTTCGCTTTCAATAGATGACGGAAAAACGGTTGTTCTGACATGGAACGCACCGACGGCATCTGTAAACGGCGGTCCAGTAGACGACAACTCTATAAACTACAAAGTTGTACGCTATCCTGACGAGACTGTTGTTGCCGAAGGCCTGAAAGAAACAACGTTCAGCGAAAGCGTACCTGAGGCACATGCCCGCTACTACTACACAGTAACAGCCTGCTCAGACAACCGTGAAGGAGAGACAGCCACATCTAACAAGGTGACAGCCGGTTCAACATGGTTCACGCCATACATAGAAACATTTGACACACAGGCAGACTTCGACTCATTCAAAGTCATCGACGCCAACAACGACACAAAGACATGGTCGTTCATGTCTTCTTATGGCGTAGACAGTGGATATGCATACCTACAGGGCAACGGCACAGCAGATGTTGATACTGGCATATACGACGGAAACGGAAATGATGACTATCTGATTTCTCCTTCTATCAGTCTGAAGAAGAACACAGATTACAGACTTACTTTCGATACTAGTGACCAATGGTTGGATGTTGAGCACATGACAATCCTATTAGGTAACAAGCAGGAAGTAACAGGAGATGAAAAAGAAATAGCATCTCTCGACATCGTGTACGACAAGAATAAAT
>ENA-UOJG01000187-UOJG01000187.1-human-gut-metagenome-genome-assembly--contig:-C47-NODE-187-length-94533-cov-47.434757_pt1 | contig 94533 bp, 97 predicted proteins | sample MGYA00242340_ERZ723887 | MGnify/ENA metagenome assembly ERZ723887 | reverse complement strand
TTCATTCAGCCGGAGTCTGCAAACTAATTTGCGCATAACTCTTGACGGCACCCAAATCATGAGCTATGTCAATAATATTTATACGTATAAACAGACAAACCCCAAGGCAAATTCACATCGGGGGTTGGCATGATTTATGCGTTACTTAGTAATAGACGCCGCATCAAACGCACCGTTCGCAGCGAGGCTCGCCACCACCGCATTCACCATGCACAGCGGCCGCAACACCCCACATCAAAAACCTGTACCGCTATATCGGCCATATTACCAAAATAACGGCATTGCAAAAGTTGTCGAAATATTTTATCTTTTTTAAAAAGGAGGCCGTTTGTAATGTCTCTCATTTCAAATCTTTCTGCCCAACTCAAACAGTACCGCAAAAAGCAGGATATTACACTCATGGAATTCTCATCCATGCTGGGAATCTCCAAGTCCTCTCTTCAGAATTATGAATCCGGGAGGGGAAATCCCACGCTTAACACGATTGAGCAAATAGGTCAAAAGATGAACATGGACTCCGGATCGCTGCTCTTTCCCGGCTGCCCCCGTGCGTCACAAAGCGGACTGCCTCCCGAGCAGCTGCAGGAGGTGTACGCTTTGAGCACAAGGCTGTTCCAGATATGTTCCCAGTATTGCGGGCAGCAGGAGGCGGACGACATATGAATCCCAAGATTTCCTTGTTTTTACGGCGTATCGGGCTTCGGGCGACGCTTACCGGCTTTCACTACCTGGCATACGCTTTATCCCTTGTTTTGCAGGATGAAACATACCTGCTCCATCTCACGACCCGCCTTTATCCCCAAATTGCAGAACGCTTCAGCGTCTCCGCCTCCAACGTAGAACGCTGCCTGCGCACGGCTGTAAATGTGTTTTGGGACAGAGGGAATATCCGGATACTGGAAGATCTGCTGGGGTATCCCATCCCGGACAAGCCCTACGCGGGAGAATTCATCGATATGCTTGCCGGATATCTGCGCTCTTCCGGGAATAGTTCGGGGGTATGACACAGCAGCGCCCCCGCTACCGGATGGCGGCGGGGGCGCATCATCTTACATCAATTCGTCTTCGTGCTTACCGCGTCAAACGCGCCATTGGAAGCCAAAGAGACTACCACGGCGTTGATTATACACAATGCAGCAGATTCGACTGTAAGCCCTGCTGTGAATGCTGTCGCGGCGATTAGTAAAACCAATGCAACCACATAACTGAAAATGCGTGTGGGAATTTTGTCTATGAACCCCACGCCCTTAAAGACCTGTGTCACGGCTAAGGTGGCCGCAGTCGCACCGGCATACGTTGCAAGCATGGCCCACGAAAAAAAGCCCTCGGCGGGCTGTTCCCCAGCGGCCGGTTCGGCCCATGCGGTTGCGCACAGCAACAGCAGGGCCAGCGTAATCAGAAGTACAATTGTCTTTTTCATTGATTTTACCCTCCATTTTTTTGCAGCGCATTTAAGCGCCCAAACTTGTTCCAGTACCCTGCGCCGGACGCGTTGATCCCGCGCAGCACCACGCCATCATCGCGGCCCTTAGCCTCGACGACCTTTCCACCGCCGATATACACGCCCACATGGTACATATCGCCGTTCCGCTCGCGGAACAGCAGATTGCCCGGGCGCAGCTCCGCGCGGGTTACAGGCGTGCACATCGCCCACAGGTGGTCGCAGTTGCGCTTGCCGGATACGATGCCGTTGTCCTGCAAATACCGCGAGATCAGGCCGGAGCAGTCGAACGCCGCAAGATCTGTCATGCCCGCCGCCTTCTGCTTCTCCCAGAACCTGATCGATCTCTGCGCGTTGGTTTCACTTGTATCCATGCGCCTGATCCAGCCCACAGAGATTTCCGTCTGCCCATTGCCGCCCCATACATAGATGTCACCGATATGCGCCAATCCGTGCCGTACCAAGCCCTGCTCCAGCTCCGTCGGCTCCGGTGCAGGCTGTGCATCCGGCTCCTTGTCCAGCGCTGCCCAGGTCTTCTCGCCGCAGATACCGTCAACAACCAGCTCCTTCATGACCTGGAACACCCTTACGGCCTTGTCCGTGTCCGGCCCGAATACGCCATCCGCATCGCAGGCTATGCCATGCACATTCAGCCGCGTTTGCATCTCGCGCACGTCCTCGCCTTCCATGCGGGGCTTGTCTTTCAGACGCAGGGTTCGCCGCGCCACAATGATCGGCTCCGGCGCCTCCTCCTGTTTTTCAGGCGGAAACAGAGCGATTACATCATCACAGGCAAAAACTTCATCGTAATTCACCCACAGATAGCCGCCCTTCGGCGTGGTAAGCGATCCTTTCGCACCCCACGAATTGCGCAGCTTGAACGCCTGTATCGCGTCATCCCAGCCGATGATCGCCATTTCGTGGTAGCCGGTTGCATTCCCTTTGGTGTACCAATATCCCTGTCGGATCGTCACATGGGGCAGGCACACAATGCAGCGCGTGCCGGGCCGCTGCTCCGCCTGATACACCACCGCTTTGATTTCATCCACTGTCCGCACACGCGCCCACGTCCAGCCCGCATATGGCTTTGCGGCAGCCAGCATGCGCGTAGCATACTTTTCCGCGTAATCGATCGCTTCCGGCACCTCATATAGCTTGCTGTCCACGGCCATGGGAGGGATGCCCTCTTTCACGAATCCGTTGCATGCCTCGGCCGGCCGCATGCCGGATGTGGTATGCGTGCGCCAGCGGCCATAGCCGAACGTTACGCCCATGCGCACGCCGTGGTACATATGCGGTGCAGATGACAGCGCCTGCATGACGCAGTTCCCGATGCTGCCCTGGTCGTAAATCTCCACGTCTTTCGCCGTATAGACAGGCGGGAGCGTTGCCGCTCCCGCCATCATGCGCACGCTGTAATCGCGTGGATCGTAGGCGCTTGGGATTGCGCCGAATGTCTTGCTCATTTTCCTTCTCCCTTCATGTTTGCTTCTCCCATCCCGCCGGATACTGCTCTGGCGTATACACGTTGGCATCTATCAGGCTGATGTAACGTGAACCGTTATATGTAACCTTATCTCCCTTCTGGTACGCGTCATGCGCGCCCGTGGGCTGTACCCACTCCGGCCATTCCTCCGTGCTGATTTTTACCCACAGCGCAGGAACGGCATCGGGTGTCCAGTCCGCTTGCGATGTGTGCGCCTGTACGCACTTGTACAGAAAATCGCCGTACCGTCTGCGGTCGTTTACGGCATATGCCTTACCGATCTCCCACGCCGGATAAATCGCCATTGCGTCCAGCGCCGATGCATCATTAAGCTGTGCGCCTGCCAAGTCCATTGCCGCGCGTACTGCACGCGCACTGTCTAACCATCTTCCCATGTTATGCCCCTTCCTCAGGCTCCACGCCAAGCAGCGCAAGCGCTGCCGCCATGTCTTCCGCTTCGCTCGGCTGCGGCTCCAAAACGGCTTCATAACTGAAAACCAACCGCGGCGCTTCGCCGGATACATCAACGGCAACGTTCACAATGCGCGGGTTGCCGCCTGCGTCCACGGGTTCAAATGCCGCTTCAATTTCGGGGTCTGGTTCACGCCATTCGAGACAGCTACACCCCGCAATGCCAACCGCTTCTGCCATTTGTTCAGGTGAGACGTGGTTAAAGCGGCCTTGCTGCATTCCAACATATTTCACCACGCCCCCTGCGTCATAAAATACCCATCGTACAAAATTCATGATGTTTCCTCCTGTCAATATACAAGGTCAAAATACCATTGCTGGCCGTTCCAACGTGAACATCCTGTTTTGATATTAAATATCCCGTTGTTGTATGTTGCGGTTACGGTTAGAAGTTTCGGGCTGGCACTTTCTTCATATCCGTAACCGTCAGCATCAAAACCAAATGTAGTATTATAGGCATTGCCGTCCCAATTCGTAGCAAGTGCGTATGCGGTATAGCTGCTTTGCGCGTAATTGCCGAATTGAAAAATAATGCACATTTTCGGCGGTGCAAGCAAGCCACTTACTGTCAAGCCTTCCGTTCTGGAATGAACTGCGGTTCCGTTGACGAATCCGTCAACCCCCCCCCCAACCATATTAAAAATCATGCTGTTCCTCCTTAACCATAAATATAATACTCATATGAGCCGTACATCACGTGTTCATTCCACATATCCCATTGTGAAAAATAACCGCCGATACCCGAAAATGCTATTGTTACTGAACTTCCGTTTTTTGTAACAGTTCCAGAACCGTTATTACATTGTCCCATCGAGCCTGTGTAATTTCTGCCGTGGATGGAATAAAACCAGAAAACACGACTGTTTTCTACATCAAAAAACAGGACATCTATAATTTCGGCATCATTTGTGCCGGCGTAAGCAGATGATGCACGTCTGATCGCAATAATCTTCGGCTCAAACGTAACGCCCGAAACAGTAAATGATTGTGATTCCTTATTTGATGGAGAAGAAAAACTTCCCATTATGCACTGTAACTCGCCGCCCCCGATGTTGGCCATATTAAAAATCATGCTATCACCCCACGATCAGAATTTGCGCCGTGATTGCTTCCGTTGGCACGGTGTCGCATGTGAACGTTACCGTTCCATCAGCTTGTGCCGTTGCACGGATACCCGCAGCGCCCCACGCTTCATATGATGCAGGAGCAGGGGTCACAATAATATTGCTGTTTGCCGTAACGCCCGCAACGCTTACCGTCTGCGTCTTTGCAGAAGAATCCCACCCGGCGACCGTTAGGGATGCGGTCTTGGCTTTGGATGCGGCTGCAGCGCCGATCCCCGCCCTGGCAGCTGCGGCCGTCGTTCCGCCCGTGCCGCCTGCCGCAACGGGCAGCGTACCCGCCTGCAGCGCCCCGCCCGCGCCCGTGTATACGGCTTTGTTCGCCAGCGTGCCGATCTTGCCGTCGTTGGTTATATTGCCGTGGGTGTGCTTATCTGCCGCGCCCTGCGCCGCCGCTGCCGCGTCCGCGTTGGCTTTCAGCTGCGCGTCGATCGCGTCAAAGTTGGTGTTAAACTGGTCTATATCATATGACTCATCTTGTGCGGGCTTGATTAAATTGTAGTTTTGAGTACGACTAGGCATTGATTTCCTCCGTCCGTATCGCATAATGCGTTTTTTGAGCGAGCTGCGCATGTGTATAAGGCTGCAGCATTCGGTGCGTATTGTACAAGATACTTACGTCCAGCACGATATTCAGCGGCACCATTTCATCCAGCATGCGCGCAACTTCTGCGAGCATGTCTTTGCGGCCTAGGTCTAGGCGTATCGTCAGCCGCTCATCGGATATGCTCAGGTCTGCCGTGTAGCCATCGCCGACCAGCGCCTGCAGGGATGCATGCATCTGCCTTTCCGTGTATGGAAGCTTGCTATTTAAGCGCGTGGCCACGCGGAAGCGGCGCAGCGTCAGGTCGTCGCCGGTCGCGGGGATGATCCGCAGGATATGCTCCCAGCGCCGGATGATTGCGGAATCCGCGTCCAAAATCACGGCGTTTTTTTCCAGCTGTTGTTGCAGTTCAACGAGGTTGTTCACTTCGGGATCGACGGCATCGCCGATCCCCTGATAGTCCTTGATCAGCCGCAAAAAGCCCGGCAAGTACTCGATGTAGGTACGCATTTTATATCTCCATAAGCGTCACGCTGCCCAGCGTCGGCACCTCATAGCTTGCATAGTCGGCGTCCAGAATCAGGTTTGCCGCAGCACCGTTGATCTTCGTGTCCATCACGTCCAAAACGCTGGTCAAATTCAGGAGGATGGATTCGATTCTCGCCACGCGTACCACCGATTGCTCGAAAGAAATCTCTTGCAGATAAGCCGCGAGCGCATCTTCCGCTTCCGTCGTCACCTCAGCGACCGATGCACCGGAAACCGGCGTGACGGACGCGGAAATATTAATCACCTGCGCGGTCACGGATTTGACCAGCACACGGTGGCCAATCGGTGCGAGGCCGATCCCCTCGCCGGAGGAGGCGACAGGGTCGAGCGCGTCCTGTACGGTGGCGACAAGCTCATCGCTTGCGATGCCCATATCCGTGCCGCAGATCACACATGTCACATATACGCCCGCTTCCGGCCGGCGAAAGGCATGTACACCGCCCACACCCGGCATCGTTATGATCTCCTGCTCGTACGCCGCGCGGTTCCCGGCAAAGGCCCGCGCGTTTACGGTCTTATAGTATCGGGCACGGTAGTCCTCGTCGTTTTCCTCATCGCCGCCCTGGATCAGCACATCCGTCAAGGTTGCTACCGCCAGCCCCGATACGTTGTCTACTGGCAGGATCGCGCCGAAGTAAGCGTTTCCGATCAGGCCCGCCTGCTCGCACACCAGCTTGTAAATGCCAGCCGACACTTGATCTGTGACCGCGTATGTGACGCCGCCGCCCGAAAATCGGGTGCCGATCGGTATAGTAGCGGGCGTACCCACCTCATCCGCATAAAATTCGGCCTTCCGTACCGCCTGCGTGGCGGCAAGCCGGTTCACGCCCTGCTGCCCGTTTACGCGATCCTGATCCGCGCCGCGCGCAGTATCGGGCATCATGGTATCCTGCACATTATCAATGTGCAGCCGTACCTCCTCCAGCTGCTCAGATACCGGACCGATCGCATGATAGATCAGGCTGCCATCGCGCTTGTCTACGTCATTTGGCACGCGGGCGAGCATGTCGGCCATAATTTGTGCCGCTGTCCTCATGCTGGCACCTCCGCATTTATTTTTTGTGTCCCATAGATCGTATCGATCCAGAACATGATCACGTCGCCATCGAAAGTAAAATCCCTCACGTCGCGGATCCGGTCATCCTCAAGCAGCGCTTCCCGAATCATGCGCGGTGCTTCCGCGCGCACATAGTCGGATGGTTTGCCGACGAGCGTGTGCAGCTCGCTTCCATATTCCCATGGCAGGTACAGGTACGCATATCGCTCGGTCAGCAGCGCGCACTGCGCCGCCTGCCCGATAGCGGCGTTGCCATCGATCATGCCACCCCGGATGCTGCCGCGCACACGCCCAGCCGCAAAATCCAGCCGCCATGTGCGGGATGGGACTTCTATCGGCTCGTCGGCAATCGTAATGTTTGGGATAATCACACTGTTACCTCGCGCTTTTCGCTATATTTTTGAATCCGGTCGAGCAGGATGTACATCTGCCTGCCGTCCGCGCGCGGCTGCGTGATCAGCAGCACGCCGTCGCCGACCTTCAGGGGATTGCGCAAAACAGCCTTTTCATAGCTACCCACCTTGACGGACAGTCCGATCGCGGCATCGGAAATGTACAGGCTTTGCTCCGTGATTTCAATTTTATTATTCAGGCGAATCTTCAGCGGCTTTACGGATGAAACAACGCCCGTCTGATACCCGCCGCGCCCGGAGTCCTGCAGATACTTCGATATGATTTGCTTTACCTGATTCGGTGTGCAAAAACCCATAAAAGCCTCCTGTAAAACGCGTTTAAATCTGGTTTATACCAGCTTAAAATCCGCTGTTACGCCGTGGTAGTTGCTGCGGAAAGTATGCTTTGCGCTTATGCAAAGCAGGAATCCGGACAGCCCCGATTTCGGTACGCTGACGTTGATCAGGTGCCCTGCCCGGATAGACTTGTCGCCGACAACCTCGGCCGAAAACTTTCGCGTCGGCCGGTTGCTGATTTGTAGCAACATGTCGGCTCGCTCGGCAGCCTGCGCATCGTTGGTGTTTTCGTCCAGCACTTCAAAGTACTGCAGCAGCCCCCAGCGCTGGATCGTGGAGCTGTCGCGGGAAAGAAAAACATCGCGTTTACCACTCGACTTATTGTCCCGTACCAGCTTGATCTGGTTATAGGTATCCGTATCGATGCTGCGCTCGTGGGTATAGTCGACAAGGTTTTGCCCTTCCGCGATCTGCAAAGATACGATGCTGGACGCGATGTTGCGCATGACGATAGAACCCGCCACGTCCTTGATGTAGCACATCTGCTTGGTGTAGGCCAGCGTCGTATCCAGCGCGCGGACGATCATGTCGAGCATGCACTTATTATCTTCAACGACTGCCCCGAGCGGATAGCCGGGATCCTCGATCACACCGGTGGTGAGGCCCATATCCTGGCTGATCCGCCGTAGGATCTGCCCAGCCGTCAAATTATCAAAAGCATAGCTGTCGCTTGCGGTCAGGTAGCGCAGCTGGTCATATGCCGTATAGCTGCAGACGTTGTTTTTCCCGCTATCGGATTTCTTAAAAACGTACCCTAAAAAGTAAGGTTCGTTTTCCACGCGCAGCCGGACGACCGCTCCTACGTCAACATCCAAACCATCAAGCATAGGGAGCGAGAATTCCAGATTTCCGCATTTGTTTATGTTGTCTGTAAATGTAACTGACTCCAGTATTTGCGACGCGTCTATGCGCGCCGAAGGCGTTTGTATGATAAGCTCCACATCCATATCACTTGTCCATCATTACTAATCTGTCTCCCACATGGATTTTGTTGGGATTTGTGATCACGTTCTTGTTTTTTTCGTAGATATCGCGCCACCTAGTACTATCTCCATACTGCGATTTCGCAATGGACGACAGGCTGTCCCCTTCAACAACCGTATAGTTTTTCAGCATCGGCGGCGTGTTTTCCCGTGTGGTGATCCCGTATCTGGTCGTTCCACCGATCTGCACAGACTTCACGCCATACGCGCGATACTCTTTCAGTTTGATCTCATAGTAGTACTCGCCGATTTGGCCGTGCCGCTCCTCGTGCTTCCACGACTCTATGCTGCACAGCATGTTGACGTCCATGCCGACGCCGGTTACGATCAGGCGCACCGGCTGCCGGGCGTCGATCGCCTCATAGATCCGGTTGATAAAAGACTGGGGCGATATGCTCGCCCCATCCACGGAAAACGGATACCGCACATCCGACACCAGGCTTTTTATGGTGCAGGACGCAAGCTTGCGGTATCCTAAAAAAGTGACTTCGCCCAAGGAAATAATGTCTTGGGATTTGTTATCCACGCTGGCCGCGAAAGCCAACTCATCCAACGGGTTGACCGGCAGCAGCATGCCGCCAAGATACGTTTTTACGCCCATGCGCGTCTCCTTTATGGGACGGGCAGCAGTTCATACAGCCCAGACAGTCCCGTATCAATCTCCTCCTGCGCTTCGCTTTCCAGAGTGCGCCGGATGTCCTCCAAGCTTTCGCCCTGTGTGATGTTGGCGTTGGCTTGCATGCCGCCGCCCTGGTAGTTCAGATAGAAAACGTTGCTTTGCCCGGCCGTCTGCCGCAGCAGTTCCGCGTCCGACCGCGATATGGCCAAGCCAGTTTCCATGGCGGCAAGCGCCTCGAAACCGCTGAGCACCTCCTGCTCTGCGATGTCGCGCAGGTACTTCAGCTGCTGCTCCATCAGGTCGATCTGCTTTTCGGCTGCTGAGCTTCCGCTGCCGCCGCTGGAGCCGCCGCTGGCTCCGGTGCCGGTGCTGGTGCTGTAGTCTCCGGAGTCGTAGATCCCGGAGTCGGTCACGGACTTGCTTTCCGCGTCCGCAGCCCAGCTTGCGATATCCTCTTGCAGCTTCGCTTCGCGCGCGGCCGCTTTTTCGTTGGCCTTATCGACCATGCCCTGCAGCTCTGCGTCCCGCCGCTGCCGGTTTGCTTCGGCTTCAGCCTGGGCGGCGGCCGCGAAGCCCACCTCGCTGATCGCCCCGATGCTTACGCCGGGGATCTTGTTGAGCTGTTCGATCAGCCAGTTTATGGCGGAGATCACGCCGTTCACCATGGTATCAACGATCGTCAGCACTTTTACTTTCGCATCATCAAACGCGTTGGCAATTCCAAACCCCACGCGTGTAAAGAAAATAGGAACCTGATCAAAAAATCCCAATACGCCGTTCCAGATGCGGATCACTGCCTCTCGGAATTCTGCGTTCGTCTTCCACAGCCGCATCAACAGTGAGATTAGTACCGCAATTGCCGCAATGATTGCCATCGCAATGAGTACGAACGGGTTTGCCATCATTGCGATATTTAATGCTTTTTGGACTACCGTCCATACAACAACCGCTGCAACAATCCCAGTAATAATGGGTTCTATGGTTGCCCAGTTTGCGGATACAAAGTTGTACACATCAGCCGCGCCCTGCAAGAGCCACATCAGGCCGCCGACGATCGCGGTGACGCCGCTTGCGATGCTGTCCAAAAATGCTGTGCCGTGGTCGGTATTGAGCCAAGCTACCAGCTCCATGACCTTTGAGATGATGCGGTCGACCGCTTGGCCTGGCTGCTGTAGCCGCTCCCACAGCGTGCCGATTTTATTGCCGATCAGGGTGGTTGCCTGGCCGAAGGTCATGGGCATCTGCGTAAAGTCCGCGTCGATCTGGTCGCTCATGCTCATGATTGCATCGGCGATCTTTGCGGCCGTCAGCTCGCCTTCCGCACCAAGCGTTTTCAACTCGCCTTGGGATACTCCCAAGCCGTCCGCAAGGTACTTCATGAGCATCGGTGCGTTTTCACGCAGCGAACGCAGTTCGTCGCCCTGCAATACGCCGGACGCAAGCGCTTGTGATAACTGCATGATGGCGCTCTGCTGTTCCGACGCTGTAGCGCCGGAAATGACCATTGTTTTATTCAGCAGCTCCGCAAATTTGATCGCGCCGTCGTTGGTGGCAAACAGTTCGGCCTGTGATACCTTGGATACGAGGGACGCCGTCGCGTTATACTCGCCCCGGCTCGCGTTGGCTGCTTGGCGCACCGCGTCTTGCAGTTCCCTTTGCGTGCGCAGCCCATCGTTGATCAAGCCCAAGCGCGCGTTCACGCTCATTATCGCGTCCGACGTGTCCATTTTGCTGGTCAGCCCGCTCCAAAGCCGCTGCGCGAGCTGCAAGCCCTGATTCGCTACGATAATCGCCTTTTGCCAGCCGGATATGCCGCGGCTTGTCTTTTCCGCTTGCTGATCCGTTTCCTTCATTCCCTGCTCGAACTGGTCGAGCTCTTTTTCGGCTGCGTCGATTGCGCGGCGCGCCTCGGAGTATGCGCGGCCTAAATCCGCCTTGTCTGCGGTCGCATTTGCCCGCTCCATCGCGTCGATGACCTTTGTGGTGGATGCATAGGCCGCGCGCATCACGCGGGTAAACCGGTCTTGCAGCTTCAGCGATGACGTAATCGTTGCCATCTCGATTTACCCCCTTCGTTTTTTCATCCTTCGAGCTTGCTTTGCCCTTTTTTGTGTCTCCATCTCCAGGACGGCCATGACGTGCGCTTTTTCCCGTACCGGCCGGTCAAGCCACTCCCACGGGAATCGTCCATGTTCAACGATCAGGAAGTAGCTGTACCACGACTCAGCGTCGCCCTGGTCTAGAAGTTTTTTGCGTCTTCGATCGATTCCTCAAGGTCAAACCCAGACGCTTGCTGTACAGCTTCCGACAGACGTGTGAACTCTCCTGCGGTCAGCATGGCCACAACAAGTTTGTCCGCGCCCATCACGCCGTAGGATTTCTGCAGTTCGGCGTCGTGCAGATCCGGATATACTACGGACTCCGCCGCAAGCAGTGCGCTGTACCGGTTCCCGTCAAAGCGTGTCTCCACGCGCTTTGTCTTCTTATCGGTCGTGCGCTTCGTGCATTCGTCCCGCAGCTCCGCATTTCGGGCCTCGGGCACGCCCCGGATGCGCCACGCGATCGGCCTGCCGTCGCCGCCCACAAAGCGGTTGCTTATGACGATTTCCTGCTCTTCGATAGGCAGCGCGGTTTCTTTGAAAAAGGCAGATAAACTCATGCTTTAAACCTCCGTAAATTCTTTCATCAGATCCCCGCCCTCAAAGGTAAAGGGCAGTTCTTGCTCCAGCACGCCGTCCTCAGTGTCAAAAGACGCAAAATCGACCTCGTCAAAATTGCAGCCCGTCAGCAGCGTTGTTTCCGCGCCGTAAGGGGTGGATGGATCCTCGTTTGTGCAGACCAGGTCAAAATATGTGTCGATGCCCTTATTGATGTACTCAAACATCAGGCGTTTGAAAAGGCTTGTTACACGGTAGATCGTCAGCGTGCCTTCCCCTTGCCACGAGGTGGTCTTATGCCCGACGCCGCGCCGTCCCAGCGCTCGGATCTCTTCCTTGTTTTTCTGGGCGGTCGCCTCAAGGTCTTTGGCGTAAAATAGTTCGTAGTTGCGTCCGTCGATCCGGATATAAGCCGTGGCTTCCTTGGAGCTGATCGCATTTCTTGGCTCAAAACTCATTTTTTCCTCCTTATACCGTGCTTACCACGATGGTATTGTAGATCTTCTCCATCACGTCGACGGGGCGCACAGCGTAATCCACAACAACCGCATCAATTTCGTCGCCGCGCCGGATGGTGATGTCCTCGCTTGTCACGTCGCGGATGACCTCCTGTGCTTCCAGCTCACGCAGATACGCCATGATCTCGGACTTAAAAAGCATGCGGCCGTTCTCGGTGTTGGGCACCTTGCCGATGTAGCTGGCGTACCCACGCTGGTAGATCGTATCCGCGATCGCGTCGAGCGTGCGCACAACCTTGTTTTTCGCAAAGATTTTCGGCTGGTCGTCGGTGTAGGTGGTCAAAGTGTTGATATCTTTGCAGATCGCAACCGTGTTCCCGCCCACCGGGCTGGGGATAAAAGCGATCTGTCCTGCGTTGACTAGGTCGATCAGCTGCGACGTGGTATAGCGCTCGGTCACGTCCACCGCGTCCGGCACGATGGCGTTGGTCAGGCTTTCGGCCAGCGATACGCCCGCCGTCGCGCCCGCGACGAAGCCCGTCGCCTGCGCTGCCGTGACGGTCGTGCCGTCCGCCAGCAGATACCCGTTCTTGACGCTGATCACGGCGATCGAGTCCGCGCCCACCACATTCGGCACCACGGCCTGCACATTCTTGCCCTCTTCGCCGCGCAAGCGGTTGACATATGCGATGATGAGGTCGTTGACGCTGGAGTCGGTCGTCAGGCTCGGGATGGCGTTGAAAGTATGCAGCTCAAACGCTGCGAGCGCCGCCGTGTAGTCGCTCACCTCCGCCGTGCCGTCCGCACCGCCCGAAAGCGCCGCGCCCGCATTGGCTGCGAGATTCTCCGTCCCGGAAAATTCGACGTAGGCATTCGCTTTGACGTCGGCAGCCGTGGCCGCCTGCTGTATATCGACCTCGCTTCCGTCCAGAAAGGTTCGTACATAATACTGCCCGCTGTTGCCGGGGATCGCCTCGATAGACACGGTCAGACGGTTGCCCACGCTGCCGCTGTACTTCGCCGTTGCTGTGAGGTTCCCGGCCGTCGCGGTCGCTTTCACGCCCTCATTCGGGCGGTATATCAGCACGGTGTGCGCATATTTCAGCGCCTCACGCACCGGTAGCATCGGCGCGCCGATGAGGTTGTAGAGCGCAGTGAGATCGTCCGCCTGTACGGTAACGATCGTTTTTTCCGCAAGCCAGGGCAGTACGATGGGCATTGCGACAATGCCGCGCGTACCCGCACCGACCTCAGCCGCACCTTTGCCCACGACATTGGTGTACACGCCGGGCAAAACTTTGTTTTGGATCGTCCAGTTGCCTCCTGCCATTATTGGCGTACCTCCTTTTTCAGTCGGGCCGAAACTAGCGCCCCGGCCTCCTTGATGGTATACGTTTCACCAGCGCGCAGTACGCAGCGGAGAATATCCGCTTCAACGCCGCGCTTGCCGCGCAGCAGCTGCTCGCGGGTGAAGCGTTCTTCTTCGGTAGTTGTTGTTTTGGTGGTCACTTTGTACCTCCTGTATTTTTGATCTTGCCCATGATGGGATCGTCCGGCACGCTGTACAGGTGCGTCTGAAACGGGCACTTGATATGCAGCACGCCGCTTTGATCGCTGCGGCGCATGGTATGCAGCGCTAACTTGTGGCCATCGTACTCGATTAGGCCAAGTCCCGCGCAGCAGCGCGCGTACACCTCGTTCAGTTCGCGGTCGCGGTCAAGCGCCATAAGCGGCATGTAATAGGCGACATCCAACATCGCGCTGACTTCGTATCGCCGTCCAAAAGCCTTTCGCCATTGCACGTCCTCCAAGCTCAGCAGGATGCACCGCTCCGGCAACTCGTCGGGGACTTCCTCCCCGTAGACCGGCAGCGTGCCGTCGAAAAGCGCATCAAGCGCCACAGAGGCCGCCGCAAGGTAAGTATTCAGTATGTCCGTCATGATAGTGCCTCCTGCAGGCGGCGTAGCAGCCGGGCCGCAAGCCGGTCAAGCTCTTTCTGCGCGAGCACCTCGCTGTCGCGCATGGCATAGTTTCCACGGACATACGGCGATTTCAGCCGCAGGAAGATGCCCCATTTCCCGGTTTTCTTGTTCCGGCGCGCCGTATGCCCGTAAGCCGTGGTGATGCCCTCACGCAGCTCGATAAAGATCACGCGTCCGACCGCACCCTGCCGGTGCCCTTCCTCTAAATATCCTGCGTGCGGAGCGGTATTGTAAACCTCGCTCACGTAGTCGTCGCCGACTTTGGTCACGGGGCTTCGTGCCGCCTGCTCCCGCGCCTCGGGCGATGTGGGGGAGCGGCCGACCGGAAGGTTATCGACATAGCGTTCGAGATGCCGGCCGGTGACGCGGTTCATCCCGCTGCGCGCTCCAGCGTCCAGTTCACGCATGGCTGCGTCGAGCTTGGCCGCAAAGTCTCCGAGTTTCATGCCATCTCATCCCCTCCGAGCGGGATTTCCGCATGCGAAACATAGCGCATGGGCCGCCCAGCGCGCAGGGTCAGGGCGTCCCCGGCCGCCGTATGCACGATCAGCTTGTCGCCAAGCCGGATGTCGGCTTCGGGCGCGCAGAAATACACGCCGTCCACGCGGGCCAGCCCGGCCCGGCCGGACTGGCTATACTGGTCGCCGCCCGTCTTGCTCCACGCGCCCGGAACCTCGGACGCGATCAGCGTCTCCGTTTGCCGGGTCTGCTTGGTGACGGGGTCTTTTTCCGTGTTCCCGCGCCGGTACACGTCGGCGGAGTCAAAGTATGTCGTAGCAAGGATGTCACGCTCTCTCATTTTGCCCTCACGATCGCATAGCGGCGGATCCGCGCGTCAAGCGCGTCCAAGCTGTATACGGACACGGCGGATCCGGCGCTGGTGTCATACTGAATCGTGGTATCGCCGCGCTTGACAGATGATACCGGCGCATCCGCGCCGGTGCTTTCCTCCGTTAGGTATCCGGCGACGCCATACCGGTCAAACGCAACTGCAAGGTCGACCAGGAGCCATCCGGCGCGATCCGGCACCGCCGTGCGCTTGGTGACCGCGCAAAAGTGCTCGATCGCCCGGTCGGTCAGCTCTTCCACCAGCGCGGGATCTTTGTCCGGGAGCTTCGCTTGCACCCGCTCGATCAGCGTCGCCCTTTCCATGCTTTATTCCTCCGGCGCGGCAGGCGTCGCGTTTTCTTCCGGCGCTCCGCTCGCCTTGTCCTTTTTTGCCTTCTTCGGCTCCCCGAGCTTCTCCCAGCCGTCATCCATCATGGCGGCCGCTTTCTGCGGATCTTCCACGACCCGGACAATGCAATCTTTGATGAGTTTCATTGTTATACCTCCGTATTTTTTGTCAGGCTCAACTCGCGGCGGTAATCACGCCGATGGTATTCACCTTGCGCTTCATCACCCAAGCGTCGTACACATAGCGTGCCTGGATCGCCGTGCCGTCAAAGCGCTGGTTGATGTCGGGGCCAAACTCCTTCAGTGCGTCCACCTTGCCGAGCGCCTTGACCGCTTCGATACCGCAGATGATAAAGTGAATCTGTTGGCTGGTCGTGTCCGCCACGATGCCGCCGTCCGTCTGCCCGGAAGTCTTGCCGTCGTTGATCTTGATCACGGTCTGCAGGCGGGTCTTCGGCACCCACAGGATCGGCAGATCGTCGATGATCGTCACGTCGTCGTACGTGACGCCATTGATGGACACGCGTTCGTTGAAGTAAACGCGGTGCCTATTCGTGGACGAGGTTTCCGGCACAAGATTCTTGAGGTTCAGCGCGCCGACACACACCAGCTCCATGGCTTTTTCGCTGTCGTCCTCTACGATGGACTTGAGCGCGTTCAGTTCCGACAGGATGTTGGCCGCCGTGATGTCCTTGGCAACGATATGCGTGCCCTTCAGCGCTGTATCCGCGTTGATCGCGGCGTAGACCCGGTTAAAACGGTAGCTGTCCTGCTCGCGGACAAGCGGGCCGCGCGCGAACTCCCGCACAACGTTGCTGGCCGTAGCGATATAGCGCGAATCGCCGGGAGTCATACGATCAAGCGCGAACTCTATGCCGCGATCCTGCGCGAAGTTATAATCGTTCCACTTGGTTTTGACCGTGCCGGACGGATATGCGCCGGACGTACTGTTGGGGTCGTAGTCGCCGAGGCCGGAGACTTCGATGTCCGCGATCTTGACGGTCGCGCCGCCGTTGTACTCGATGTCCTCCGCAGGCGGCGTCATCCAGCCACTTTTTGATCCGGCGATAAGCTCCTCGTCAATGATGTTCTGATAGATCGCGGCGTTTTCAATGCTGTTTGCCATGGGTTATGCTCCTTTCTGCCTTAGCGGCGGCCAAGAAAGCTGATGCCGCGCTTGCGCGCGGGCGCTTCCCCGGCGGTAGTCTGCTGCGCGGAGGGGGCGGGGGTAGTGCGCGCGCTGCCAAGCGCCTTGAAGCGCTCTTCCACGCCCGCGTCCACCGCCGCTTTGTAGATCTTCCCGAGCTCCGCGATACGCTCGTCGGTGGTCTTCTCGTCCGTGCCCTTCACATACGGCATGAAAGCCTGCGGCAGCTTGGCCGCGTCCAGCTGTTTCGCGGCATACTCGCCAAGCTCTTTGTCCGCGATCTTCGCTTTCAGCTCGGCCAGCTCCTGATCCGCTTTTTCACGCAGCTTCTTCTCGCGCTCGGCCTCGTTCAGCTTCGCGAGCTCTTCAGCCTCCTTGAGCGCCTTGTTGACCGCTTCCTGCATCTGCTCGGCGGTGTACGTGTCGCTCGCGGGCGGGGTGGGATTTGTGGGCTCCACAGGATTTGCGGCGGTGGGGACAGCAGCGGGTTCCGCAGGGGTTGCGGCGGGATTCACGGCGGCGGGATCCGCAGCCGGGGTTACAGAGTTGCTCATAAGTTACCTCCTGATTTTCTGGTTTTTGCATACTAAAAAAAGCCCCTGAAAAGGGCTTTTAGAAGTCGGTTAAATGGGGTTTATACTAGCTTAAAATGTTGACTTGGACTATGTCGGGGACTTCAACGCATGCGCCATGTCTTGCAGTCTCGTTCGGCATGAGGCCAATTGTCTCAATGCCAAAGTCATCGTCAAGCGCAGGGGTATGAGTCAAAACATATCCGCTGCGCACGCTTCCATCTTTCATGGTCACGCGTACAGTTTTTCCGACCAATTCAGAATAATTAATCATCTGTTTTAACTCCTCCTTTCGCAGGTACGGCATGCGTGCCCGATTTGCTGTAATGGATCGTGATCCACGTTGTTTCACGCGGTGGATCGCTTGCATTTAGTATAACACCGATAACCCTGCCAGTGTCAACCGTTTCATGCAATCCACTGCCGCGAAACATGGTTTTTCCCGTGCCAGCGAACATATCCACAATTTCCTTCAGCTCATCCGGCCCGATCGTGAAATAGCTGCGGCCCTCGATATAGCCCTCGCCCAGCAGATGCCGTTCCTGCTTGCGCATATTGATCGTGATCGGCAGTTCGCCCGCGCGCCACTGTTCCAGCAGCCGGTATTGCTGCTTACGTTCGGCCCATTTTGCGGGATCGCCATATTTTACGGCTTGGAAGCCGGCAAACGAATCCTCGACCGGCACGCCAGCCTGCGCGTACTTTTCATACAGCACGAGGTCTTGCGCCGCGTTGCGCTGCATGGTATACCGCAGTAGTTCTTCCGGATCGCCCTGCACGTACTTGTTATACCACTGGTCATATGTCATGCTGGCAGGCACTTTATAGGCGTTCCCGTCCGAATCGCGCGCAAAGCGCGTGTTGGCGCTGTCGTCGTCCTCGGCCTCCGGAGGCCAGTGCTCAACCGCCACCGACCGGCAGTTCGGATGCAGCGGGGGAAAATTCAGCCCGATCTTCGCATCGTCCACATCGAAGATCATGCCGTCGCGCTCCCGGCAAACTTCGGACGTCAGTGCGTCAAGCACGGCCACAAATTTATATTGAGGCGCGCCGTTCGCACGCATGGACGCGAGCGTCGCTTGGGCGCGCATGCGTCCGACCTCGGTGCGGATCAGCGTCCGCGCTCTGCTCTCGGACATTTTCATCTGAGCCGTAAGCTGCCGGATCATATCGGCTTTCGTCGTGCCGGTCGCAAGCCCGGAGCCTATGATTCGATTCAACCGTTCTGCCAGCTCGATGCGGTGTTTTCCCCATATGCGCTCCGAAAAATTGTGGGCGCGTATAGGCGTCTCCAGCGCCTGCGTCACCGCCTGCGGGTTGATACGTGCAAACGGCGTCGCAAGCCCCTGCCACTGATGCTGGCCATAGATCGTGCGGTAGTATGCGTCCTCGTAGTTCGCAACGCATTCCTGCCGGGTCAGGCCGTCCAGCCGTCCATACAGCGCGGTTTGCAGCTGGTTCAGCTGCATCTGCAGATACTGCAATCGATTGATCTGGCTCCCGGCGTGATACCGATCCAGAAGTCTGGTGGCGACATGGTCGGCCGGATACCGCTGCACGAGCGCGTGGTACTGCTCCAGCGTCAGCTCATATGCGCGCCGGTCTGAAAGGGAGGCATGCGCTTCCGCCATGGTCATCCCGGTGTCGGACGCATACCGCTGGTACCATTCTTCCAGCAACCGGCCGATCTCTTCGGAAGCATCCTCAAACAACCGGCTTGCGCCGTGCGCCGCCTTCCGCTGCCCTTTTACCAGCCGCAGCGTTTCGATCTTGGCGCGCTTGATCCAGTAGCGGTCACTCGTCATTGGTCAGCAAAGCCTCAACGTTGGACGGGAACTCGTCGTTTTCGGCGCGCGCCCGCTCATCCAGTCTTCGCTGCAGCTCATCCGACGCGTCCTTGATTTCCGGCCACATGCCGATCAACGTTTCGTCCGACAACAGGCCGCGTAAATTGTTGATGATCTGCGATGTTTCAAGCAGGTTTGCGATGTTCGACCGATCGAAAGACAGCTTCACAGTGCGCCAATCATATGCGGTGCCGCGCCGTGCGTTTAAGTGCTCCGTCAGCAATCGGATCTTCTTCATTTCAGACGATGTGAAATACTTCTGCTTTTCGGTGGCAAGCTCCTCGATCCCAAAAAGCTTGTACTTCATGGCAACGCCGGAAAGATTCCCGGCAAAGCTTTCGTCCGTCAGGTTGGGGACGAGCGCCAGAAAGAAAAGGTCGCGGTAAACGCGGTTTTTGTAGTTTTCCGTGGGCGTGTCGGCGATGTTCTTGGTCACAAACTTTACATCGCCGCCGTCCGGCAGCAGCAGCAACCGCTCCTCTCGCATGGTGCGCAGGCTCGTCGCGGGATCTTCGTTGGTTTCCCCATCCAGACTGATTTCCTCCGCACCCGTGATCGCGAGGTAAGCGTCGGTGAAGTAGTCCAGATCGTTTGCCGTGTCGCTTTGTGCGCGGTCATATGCGTCGATCTGCGGGATCACGTCCTCGTAGTCGCCCTTTTGATCCGTGCTGTTCCAGCGGACGATCACGGGCACGTCGCTGTAGCCGTGGGCATAGTCGCCCGTCCGCATCCAGCGAGACGCGGTTCCCGCGCGCCGCTCGTAGGTATATACACGGTCTGCTGTGTAGACGTCCGCATGTTCAATGGCAGTTTCGATGCCTCCCACGATCTTCACGGTTTTATACAGGTAGATCACGAATATCAGGAAGCGGTCAATCCCCTCGCCATAGACCGGGATCATGTCGCTGGGCTGGATCGATGCGGTTCGGTCATTCCCATCCCGATCAATATACAGCAGCTCGAACGCGCGGCCGAATTTTGACATGCCTTTGGCCTCTTCATAGTGCTTCACCTCAGCCATGTGGGATTGATACAATTCATTGAGCGCATCTCTATACTCGGGATCCTCACATTCGATTTTCACGCCGCTCCCAAGGAAATACGCCGTTGCGATGCACGTGATATAGCGGGCAAACGCGTGCGCGATTCGGTTGTTCGGCTTACTGCCGTCCTTGAAAATTCTATTGCCGATCTCGTTCTCGTTCATATAGTAGCGATCTAGCCGCCTATATCGCTGCAAGTCAGCCATATGCCGCCGCGTGCAGTAGTCAATCAGCTCCGACCCGATCACAGTATCCTCCGGCAGTGCGATTATGACAGGCCGCTCCTTTGCTGGCCGGATGTCGTTCATATGCCAAATCTCCTTTTCTTTATGATCAGGCGCTTTTTCCGGCCGCCCTGCGCGATCGTGCGCAGACCCTCAAGCGCGTCTGGGCCGTCGTCGTGGTCGGCCATGGGGAAGTATTGCAGCTGCTCCAGCAGCAGCTTGTGCCTGCGCGAAAACTTGATGTACTTGTTTTTTATGTCCGGCTGAAGCGTCTGGATCCGCAGTACCTTATCGCTGCTTTGCGGTACCTCCTCGATGGGGAGATATATCCGCGCGCGGGCGCTGGATTTCGCCAACTGCTCTTTCAAGAACCATTGGAACTGCACAGTTTCGACGCCGAACTTCACATAACGTTTCCCGTATGTCCGCTGGATCCAGTCTGCCTTCTGCAGTACGTCGCTTATGATCGCGTCCGGATGCCGCCGCACGATGTCCGCGTCCAGGATATATAGATACCCGGTCGGCACCTCCAGCGCGCCGGTCAAAATCGCGGAGTAGTCCGCGCGCCGGTTTTTCCCAAGCGATGGATCCACGAAGCCATAAAATCGGAAGTCGGCGGACGAAAAGTCCATATCTTCCGGGTTGTAGTAATCGAACCATTCTTCGTTGAAAAGGCAGTCGTCCGGATTCACCGGCTCATTTTGCAGCTCCGAATTGAAAGATGCTTCGCCTTCTGATACGCGCGTCACCATAAGGTCATAGTAGCTGAGCTTTTCTTCCCACAGCACTTTGGTGCCCGCAAGCATTTCTTCCCGGTTTTTCTCAAAGAATTTTTTTGCTTCAAGCTCCCGCCCCTCGTTGCCAAGGTCGGTATAGATGCTTTCCCAGGTCTCCCACAGCGGCGAAGTGGAAAAAGACTGCACCGCCTTGTACTTGACGCTCCGATACGCCGGATTCTTCAGCACTTTTGCCAGCAGGGAGTCATAGTGTAGCAGTGTGCCGATGTATACGATGTCGGTATACGTATCGCCCGCTTTGGAGACCGCTTTATAAAACCAGTTTTCCAGCTTTTTGCGCTGCTCCACCGTCCGGACGTTTTCATCGTTCTCGATGTCGTCGAGCACCATCAGGTCGGGCCTCCAGTTTTTATGCTTCCGGCCACGGATCTTCTGGCCCGCGCCGATCGCGTCGATGCGCACGCCCTGTGATGTGATGATGACATTTTCCCGCCACACGCCGCCCGTCAGGTCGCCGAAGTCCTCGCGGATCGCGCCGTTGTCTTCCAACTCGTCTTTAATCGCGCTTAAAAATCCGTTCGCTTGGTCACTTGTGTCCGAAAGGATGATGATATACCGCTTATAGCGGTACAGGGCTGCGTGCAGTGATCCCTTAAATGTGAGGTTCGTCGATTTTGCGTGGCCGCGCGGTGCGGCCGTCGCGCGTCTGCAACCGTCTTGCGCGTCCACGAGCTTCGCGTTGTCGCCGATAGGCACGATGCCTTTCAGCACGCCATCACGCCATAGCGTATCCAGCTCCGCGTGAAACTGCGGCGAGGGCCGCGAAAAATAGTGGGGAAGGTAGGCGCGGCCGAAGTACGCCAAGTCCATCGCGGCAAGCGCACGGCGGATCCCGTCCTCGCCCTTCAGGGGATCCCCGGCCCGGTAGCGGCGCAATAACTCCCGCCGTTCCGGCTCGTTGCCCACCTGCAAATACGCTTCTGTCAGCGCGCGCAGCCGCGCGTCGTTATTTCCTGCTGTACCGCCGCGCTTGCTGCTGGCTTCCCGCATGGCCTTTGCCAGCCGGTCAAAGCTTTTCTCGCGCCGCACGCTCATGCGTTTACACCTCGCTTCAAGATTCGCCCCAAATTTGCCCTGTGCCGCTTTTCCGCGCGCAAAGCGCCGCGTGTTCGGCGGCGCTTCTAGGGCGAAATTTAAATTGGTTTTAAACCGGTTTTAAAGGCGGTTGGGGCGGGGGTATGGTTTGGCACTTGTCGCTTGTGCCACAAGTACCCTGTCGTCTATCTCTTTTAGCTTTACGCTTGCGGGACGAATCAACCGTATGCGCGCTGCTAAAATATGGTGGGGGATATGCACGCCAGGACATATCCCCCATCGAAAGGAGGATCCAGAAGAAGGCGCACACAAGCCCAACTCTGGAGTATGATCAACAGCGAGCGCCGTGGATCGCTTTCTCGGTGGGGGCGTGTTCTGGCCGCACGCCCCCGTCACAAAGGAGGAACCCGTCGGCAGGGAGGATGACGCCCTACTGCGGAAGTATGATCAACGACATATTAATGTCGTGGATCCGGTTTAAGATGCGCACGCGCACCCGCGCGCGCCGCTGGCGCTTATCCCATCGGATGATCCAGCCCTCTTTTCCGATCAGCGGCCCGGAAACGATCCGGATCCGGTCGCCGTCCAGGATGCCGCGCGATGGGTTTAGCGGCGCGTCCGTGATGGACAGCATTTCGATATATAGCGCCTCGTCCGCGTCAAGCGGCGTCGGCTGGCCCAGGATGCGCAGCACATGGTCTACGCCGTGGATCCTGTGATAGTCCGTATCGGTCATACGCAGCTCAATGAATACATAGCCAGGGAAGAACAAACGCTCCCGCTCCCGCCAGACGCCGCCATGCCGCTCGATCGTCATTTCACGCGGTACGGCGGCTTGGTATCCCAGCGCTTTGAGGTCGTCTCGCACTTCCAGCTCGCGCAGCGTGTGTACCTGCAGCACATACCAGCTCATACTACTCCTCCAGATCCTGCGGCGCTTCTTCCACACCGCGCTTTGATTCCAGGAAGGCCGCGACTTGTGCGTAAAGTTCCGGCCGCTCGTGCGCCATGGCGTCGAAGATCATCTGCTTCATGGCGTCGATGCCGATATCCACATCGGTCTGGTTCTGCATGTCGATGCGCTTTTTGTAGGCCGCAGCCTTGATCAGCGCGTTCGATTCTTTCAGCAGCTTATCCAGTCGCACCTCCGTCCACGCCTCTTCCGGCGCGTTGGCCAGCGCGTTGAAAACGTTCTGTGACATTAGCCGGACGATCGCCTCGGTCGTATCCAAGTCCGGGTATTTGTCCATCTCCGTCATCATGCGCTGCATATTCTCTTGCGCGATATTCAAGAGTTGGACATTCGCATGATAGTTCTTTGCGTATCGGCACACCGATGACGGCGATATGCTAATACCCTTATCCGCAAGGTAGTCTACAACTTCCGCATACCGGCAGTTTGAGAGCAGCATCTGCTCCACGGTATCCTTGACCGCAGGCGGCAGGTCATCGATCTTGCCATGCTTGCGCTTGCTCACTTTCGGCTTCATGGCTACACCAGCACCGCCGGGTCTGTATCGATGTACCGCGCGAGACGGATCCCTTTTGCGGTCAGCGATACGTCGCATTTCTTCGGGTCTGCCCGCCGCGCGTCGATCAGCTGCTGGGCCGAGCAGTAAAGGATGTCGATGTATCCTTCTTTTTGCAGATAGGTAAGCGAATCCCAAAATTCAGCTTCGGAGAACTCCGGCAGCGCCGTTTTTATCGTGGCCAGCCGGATCCAGTCGCCGTCCAGGATGTTGATGACGCGGATCATAGCGCCATTGTTCTCAGCGAAGTTGGACGCTTCTATGCGTTTCTTGAGCTCCCGTTTCTCATCCATCATGTCAGGCCCCTCCCTTTCTCGCCAAATCAAAGAGCATATCATATATGCGGTCGTTTTGCGCCGTAAGCTTTGCGATTTGTGTTACAAACTCATCCTTGGTGATGTACTGGGTGCGCACGGCTTTCAACTCGCTGTCGATGCTGTCCAGCCGCTCGTTCATTCTTGCTTCCATTTTGGACATCGCGGATGCGCTGGAGGCTTCGATCTTTTCCAGCTCCGTCCGCTTCGCAAATCCGTCGCGGATCGCGGCGATCGCTTTCTCGTTCTGGTCTACACGGTCGATCGTGCGCTTCAGGAAGAAACTGATTACGCCCGCGATCGCGCTTAGCACCAGTCCGATAATCTTGTTTGCCACATCCGCTCCACCCATACGCACCACCCAAAAATAAAAGATTGATCCGGTTATGGATCAATCTTAAACGCCTATGGGTGAAACTTCAATTTGAAGCGCTTCAACAGCTTTCATCCGCCATCCGTTTCTGCGGATTCAGCCGCCTTGATCGTATCACAGTCTTCACCCACTGGCAAGCAAAAACTTAATTGTCCGTCGATCGGTTTTGCGCGTACACGCTTGAGCACAGGCGCTACAATAACGCGGATATGCCGGGGCGAAAGCCCATACTGGCTTGCCAACTCGTTGAAGTTGTAGCCGTCAAAGGCTTCGCGGATCGCTTCATCCCGCGCATTCCGGCTCAGGCTTTCGGGCTTCGGGATATACAGTTGATACCCTCCATACCGCTCAGCCAGCCGTATAAGACCGTCCGTGCCTACAAGCTCCGCGATCGGACGGTACTCGCTGCTGATGTCCTCCAGCTTCAGGTTAAGTGTCGCCACTCGCCGCCGCCTCCTTTCCCGCCGTGCCTACGATGCTTTTTAGGATCTCGATCAATCGCCATCCGTCCGCAAGGGACAGGAAACGGAACGGCTGATCCGGCGTACAATCGCGGTGGAGCTGTTTGCGGATGATCCCGCAAAGCCGTTCGCCCAGCGTGGCCCGGCTTGGCGTATGATCGAGATCCCGCAGCTGGTACATCAGCCTCCATATTTTCCGCTGCTGCTCTGCGGTAACGCCGCCCGGTGTTTCCTCATGCTGCTTGCGCCTGCGCTGCTCCAGCGGTTCCGTACGGTTCTTCAGCTTCAGCTTTTCCAGCAGCTCTGCCTGTACGGCGCGAAATTCAGAATTTGTGAGCGCGCTCACGCTGTCTTTACCTGTGATGCGCTGCACTACGCAGTGGAGCGCGTCTTCCCGGTTCCCCGATTCCAGCAGGCCTGCAGCCGCGCCCAGTGCATAGATGCGCCGGATTTCTTCTTTGGTGATCGTTTGGCTCCCTTTCATGTGTGTTTTCCTCCTTTTCAGCTGCCTCGTCAGTGCCGGACACCGAGCCCCGGCAGACCGCCCGCAGGCGGTTTCGGCTTTATCTCGTGCAGGCTGCAAGCCGCCGTTCCGTTTCCCGGATCTGTGCTTGGATCGCGGCAATTTTTGTGCCTCCGTCTTTCATGGGATGCAACTCCGCGTTATAGAGCATCGCCCCAAGCACTTCTAATTCGTCACGCAGCTGCTCTTCCTGTGTGCGCGGCTCCCCGCTATGTACGATCATCATGATAAATTCCTCCTTATTGCTCCAACAGACTTTCCCGATCGACCTCGTACCAAAACACATCGTCTACCTTGATGTTCGCCCCAACGGCAAGAATGTCATCGGCCGGATACTTCTTCAGCGCATCCTTATTTACCTTGGGCGGCGGGGATACGATGCAGTCGCTCATCCCGCGTACGCGCAGCGCCTTCACGATCGCCGCGATCTTTGCTTCGGCTTTTGGCAGGATAACTTTCGTGCTCTTGCGGTATCCCGTCTGGCCAAACTGCAGCGACATTGTCTTTTTCTTGCCCATATCGTCGCTGTGTTCATCCATGTAGCCCTTAATTTGCAGCTCCAGCTTGGCAATGCGCTGCGTGTACGGTTCCGCGTTGATGCCGGCTGTAAGCTTTGCATCGTCGATCGCGCGCTGCATTTCCGATTCGATTGCCTCGACCTTGCGCTGGCACTCTCCGATTTCGGCTAAACATAGATTTACATCATCCCAGCTGTTCAGCACATGGTCGGGCATGCGTACTCGTGCCATATAGCACCTCCTTCAATTTTTTGCTGCACTCTGCGTTTTCACGGGCTTGTGACCGTCCTTGGCCGCATTACAGCCCATAAAGGGCGTGTTTAAATTCCCATTTCCATGAACTTCATCATCTGAATCAGACCATCGTATGTGATATCCTCGTTGTCGCAGGCGTTGCTGTACAGGTTAGATGCGCCGCGCAGACCTTGTTTGCTTTGCGCCACCGCCAGCATAATCGCCTGCTCCTGTTCGCCGGGCAGATCGGGGAAAAGCTTGCGGATATCCTCAATCGTGATCTGCGTAGTCATGCGCAGCTTGCTCTGCTTTGTTCGGCTTTGAATCTGTGCAAAAGCTGCCTCCAACCGACCTCCCATGTTATCCACAACCGATCTATTCCCCACAAACACAACGCCCATGGATGGGACATAGTCCGATATGGATCGGATCATGTCGATCGTCTTTACCGGCAGATGCTGCGCTTCGTCGATAATCAGCACTTTCCGGCCGCCTGCAAAATAGGATGCCACGTTAAACCACATGTCGTCCTTGCGCGCGACCGCGATATGCAGCGTGCGGCAGATCAGTTTCAAAAAGCTGCTGATGCTGGAAAAAACGGGGTTCACCGTAACGACCACGGCGTTGTTCGGGAAGTCTGCCGCATACTTCTGCACTGCTTTCGTTTTTCCGATCCCAGCGTCCCCGCACTCCACCGCGAGGCCGCCCTTGAGGTGTGCAGAGCGGATCGTCTTATATACCGCCTCAGATATGCTCGTGGGCACGTAGTCCGGCGTTCCATGGAGCTGCTCCGCCGCTTCGCTGATGTTGAAGAATTCCTGAAGCTTCTGCTCGAACCGGGCAGGGGATTTGTAAGTCCCCTTTAAATACTGGTTTAATCCAGACGAGTTCGAGAAGCCGAGGGCTGCGGCGAAGGCTGCCTGCGTGATGTTGTTGTCCCGCATGTACGCAAGGGCACGCTCCCGCCAATACTGATTTTGTTGAGTTCCCGCCAAAGTGAGTTGTTCCGCTGCTTCTGCCATGATGATTCCTCCTCCGTTTAATTGCTGATTCGTTTGGCCGCATTGCGCAGCATGCGGTCGGTATCGATCTCGACCACCTTCCCGCCCTTTTGCGGCGGCACAGCGGTCAAAGCGTGTTTTTCGTTGGCGCGTACCGGTTCCAGCACTTTTCCATCGCTGATGACCATATCTGCTTTCGCTGCCTGGCTATGCCGCAACATGAGATCCAGCGCATCGATGCGCTGCGCGGGCGTAAGCCGGCTTGTGTAGTCTTCTGCGAGCGCCTTGACGGCTTTGTCTACCGCCGCCTTCTTCCGCTGTGCGGTTTGCAGCTCTTCCTTCGACGCACCCCATGTCAGACGGCATTCGCGGTCGATCGGCGCGGTTTGGATAAATCGGTCTTCCTCATCATAGATGCGGATTTCCGAAAGATCTTCGGGATTATACCGCACATACACCTTTTGCCCTTGACGGCTCAGTAATAGCGGCGCGTCCCAGTAGTACAGCTTCACGCCGCTTACCGTGATCTGCACGCCCTTGCGGCCGATCGTCTGATACCGCGTAGTGCGCATAAGCATGAGGTTCAAATCCTCTGCGGTGGCAACGCGTTTTGTGTGCAGATTCGCGTTGTACACGTCCATGCGGCATTTGCCTTGATCCGCTTTCACGCGCCCGCCATACGCGCCCATGTTATAGTATCCGTCCAGAATATCGTCTACCGCCGCGCGGAGGTCGTCATCAAATGGGATCCGTCCGTCCTTCAAAACGTGCTTCAGCTGTTCCGGCCGCTCGATCGCGTTGCCTCCGGTATACGTCTCAAAGAGGCGTGACAAGCTGTTTTTCAGGTCTAGGAAGGTTCGCTCGATCGGCTTCGCTTTCGCGTTGCGTACGATCGCATTACGCATTTCGATGCCCAGCCGCGCGAAGATCGGCGGCGGTTCGGGCAGGTCTTTTGTACTGGCTTTTTGTCGGTGCCCAAGGCCGCCTATATCACGGTTCAGGAACTCGCGCCCGTTGTCCACGAGGATGTGGCGCGGGATTCCAAACCGCAGGATCCCTTTGCGGAGTGCAAAGAGCGTCGCGTCCGAGCAGGGCGCATCTGTCACATGCCAGCCCGTGAAAATCTGGCTGCGCGCGTCGATGAAAGCCGTAAGGTACAGACGATGGTGCGTTTCGCCGTCTTCGGACTGTGTGATCACGTCGAAAGTGTGGTTATCCGCAATCCAGTAGTCATTGGATGCGAGATCGTCATATAGCCGCTCGATGTACGGCGCGCAGCGGTCGGAATAGGCCTTTTCGCCTTCACGCATCAGCACGCGCACCGGCGCTTCGATCGTCTGCACCTGCCGCCTAAAGGCGTGGTAGCTTGGCATTTGCGGGATTAAATCCGGATGGTATTCTTTCGCCCACATGCCAACATACTCGACGCATTTTGATATGGGATACTGACGTTGATCCAGGTAGTAGTCCAAAAATGCGTCCCACAGTTCTTTGGGCATGTCCGTCCTGCCTTTACGCCACTTGCCGCGCTTGTCAACCAGCCCGTCGAGGTCGCCCATCCGATATGCACGCCATTTGCGGTACAGCGTCGGCTCGCTCACTTGCAGCTCCGGCCGGGTCAGCGTCAGCATGGCGCAGAACGCTTTGTCCACGCCCGCCTTACTTGTTTGCGCCGGATCGTTGCGGTATCGCTGCCACTCTTCCAACAATTCGCTCCACAGCTTGATCTGTGCCCGTTCATCGGCGGTATAATCCTCAAGCGCTTTCGGCTGCGCTACCATAGCGGCTGCGCTTCCGGCTTTTGCGCCGTAGTGCTTCGCTTGCAGCCTGTCCGGCAGCTCGCTCACCGGGATCAGGTATTTGGTTTGGTTTCGGTTCACATTCCCGCTCAGTTCATACGCCAGCTGGCCGTCCGCAATCATCTTGCGTACGTTTTGTTCACTGCAGCCCCGCAGTTTGGCATATTCTTTTATGGTTATGTGTTCCATATATCCGTCCCCACATGGTATAATCGTTACAAAGTTTAGCCTGCCTCATCGGTGCCGGGAGGCCGTCTCCGGCAGACCGCCCGGAGGCGGTTTCGGCAGAGTTATTAAAGGAGGAATTTCAAGTGGAAGATTTAAAAGCAACCAGCATTGAAGAAGCAACAAAATTTCTCGAAACCCCAATTGGCGTTGGCATCGGTGAAGCCATATTCGCAAATGAACGGCTTGCACAGGCGCTCTTAATCGTGCTTGTCAGGAGCGGTGTGATCACAAACAGCGACGTACAAAAGGCGCTTGATGCCATCCTTATCCGCGACATGGCTAAACTGTGGGAAAATAACGCTGAGTAACTGGCTGCATGCGCAAAAGCCCCTTCCTAGTGTCCACGAATAAATTACCGTCTTCACCTTCCAAAACCACAAGCTTAACCCCTACGTACATCAGCCAGTCCTCGAATTCATAAAACTCTTTTTTTACAAGCACGCCCCGGCGAGTGACAGTCGTCTCCCCGATCCTTCGCCGCCTTTGCGGCCATTCCAATTTCTTGCTGTTTGCAGCGGTTTGCCCGTAGGGCTGTTGCGCATCGCGCACTACCGCACCGAAACCTGTTGTGAGCTCTTCGATAACGCAGCTGTTTCGCTCAAAAATTTTCCGATAACGAAGTCCTAGACTTTCGCAAAGCAGGAAGCTTTTCCCTCCATCCGGCCCAGTAATTTGGTAACATTTCATGTTCGCTCTCCTCCTTGGTTTTTTGTATGCGGCCTGCCTCATCGGTGCCGGGAGGCCGTCTCCGGCAGACCGCCCGGAGGCGGTTTCGGCAGCGTTGCGGACGGCTTGAACGCACATGCCCAATTTCAATTGATGCGTTCATTCCAGCGCCCTCAGCACATCCTTGATGATGGCGATCCGGCTGTCGCATTCGATATTGACATTGCGCTTCCACCCACTTTTAAACCATATGGTGACAACGTCGGTATCTGTCAGCCGCACATGATCGACGGCGACGTCTGCCTGCCGCAGCACCATCTCCAGTAGGCCGACGAATACGGCCTTGTCCACAACGGGGACGGGGGATAATTCAGGTTCGTATATCGGCCGCATGCCCTTACCATCATCGATGTAAACATGCTTTGGAATTCCACCGGCACGAGCCAGCACAGTTTCGTATACATTTGCAAATGATTGCAGCGCTTCCGCCAATGTCTTTTCCTTCATATCGGGTTCCTCCTTTCAGACGATGAGCGCCGCGCCCTTTCAGACGGCCCCGGCTTTCACGGGGCTGGGCCTTGGGTCTATAGCTTGATGATCGGGGTGACAACTTCTTCAAAAAGCTCCTCGTAGGTGTAGCTGCTTCTGCCTTCTTCTTTTAAGCCGTTCAAAAAAGCCTGTTCATCCAGCGCTATGCGCAGTACCTTGAAAACTCCTACCATTTCCGGCGTGATGCCGGTTATGTCATGTCCAGCGATCATGCAACTAATTGCGTTCGGAACATGATTTAGATAAAGGTCATACAGGCTGCTGGATTTTGCCTTGTCTTCCAAGACCTGCGCTGCAAACTTTTTGCGGTTTAGCGGGGATTTCTTCGGTGGTAAAATCCCAGCTGCGCGCAGCCGCTTCCGCGTTTCCGCGCGCAGCCGCTTTTCCTTCGCGGTCATTTTTTTGCTCATATATCATCCCTTACATCCCTGATATATAATGGCCGCTGGCGCTTTGCCGCAAGACGTGCACGCGCCCTGCGCCGCGATCGTTCCTCCAGTGCCTGCACCGCCGCGAGCGCCGCCATGCAGCCCAGCACCGCGCCGGGCAGAAAAAATGAAAACATCAGACCGAAATAGTTCATGGGTTCCTCCTTTACAACAGCGCAGCTTTCAGCGCGTTGGCATACCCGCATATTGTGGCGATGCTCATGCGGATGCCGTATTGATCCAGAAAATATCGGCTGATTGCGCTGTAGCTGTATGCCCCTTCAAAAATCATATCGGTCAGTTCATCCCGCTGCTCTGCGCTCATGCGCTGGATGATCGTCGGCCTCCTGAACGCAGCGGGCGATGTTCTGTCCATTATGCGCACGGGGACGCTCGCACCCCGCTGGCTCTGCGCGATATACGGCAGCAGCTCCGTCACCGTAATGCGCACCGTCTGCGCGATCACCTGCGTCAGCAGCTCCATGTCAACCGGTTGCCCGTATCCGCCCGTCTTCCGAATCGTGGGAAGCACTTCATCGAACACCCACTTCTCAAACCGCTCCGCAGCCGGAAGCTTTGAGCGAATGATAAGCCTGTAAAGGTCACCCTCCGGGATGAAGGTCATTTTTTGATCGCCGCTATTGGTGGGGATGGACCGTTTTGTTCCCCCCCTCGTGTGCTCCCTAACCGCTCTGCGCGGGTTAGCATACCCTAGCGCCTTTGCAACATCGCTTCCGCAGAACAGCACCCTGCCGTCCTCCTCGATGATGCGCACATCACCGAACTGCTCGTGGTTGAATACCTGTAACTGTTGATTCATGGCGATTCCTCCTTTGTGTATGGTATAATTTACATGCAAGCGCGTGAGCATTGCCCTCTGCCGCTGGAAACACGGCAGCAGAATCGGGTGAACTCAGGGAACATCCCTAGCGGACAATCCTGAGCCAAGCCGCAGAGCGCCTTCAAACCCTCTGCGGAAGGTGCAACGACTAGCAGGTGAGGCTGGCGGCCAATAACCCTGCCACGAGCGCCCGATACCCCTTGGGGCAATGAGATAGTCTGGACTGCACAGTAATGTGCAGATGCTTCGGTTAAATCCCGAAGCGGTAACAATTCGTACAATCCGTCTGATCGGCAAAACACCTCGAACTTCGAAAAAGCTATGAGAGGGGCTGATGCGATCGCCAAGAGAGCTTCCGCTATTGTCACTATGACTGAGCCTAAATTTGGCCTTGGAACAATTGGATGCCGAACCGGATTTGGTGACGCTCCCGCGCTTGCAAATTTTATCCGTTTGCCGCTCTTCGAATGGTAGCCTTACAGTCGATTAAGTCTTCCAGACTGCACCCAAGCACATTAGTTAGCATTTTCGCCTTTATTAATGTGATCTGGGCCTCGCCACGCTCAACCGCACTTATCATGGTTTGGCTTACACCAGACCGTTCAGCCAGTTCTTTTTGAGTGAGACCAGCTAGTATACGTATCTCCCTAAGGTTCATAATGCTTAACACCTCCCGATATAAGCATTATAATGCTTAATTTAATTGAAGTCAAGCTATATATTGTTGGGCCTGCGTTCTTGTGTTATGATATAATAGCAATATATTACTAGCGAGGATCCCTTATATGAATTTGAGCTCGAGATTGTCGGAATTAATGGCAGAGCGTGGGTTTTCTGCGACTTCTCTTGGAAAAAAGGCAGGGGTATCGCAAACTATAATTAGCGCTATATTACGCGATGAAGGAAATCCTAGTATAGCGACACTTGATGCCATCTGCAATGGCCTTGGGATTTCGCTGGTTTATTTATTCTCTGGAGAAAACGAAGGGTCTCTTTCTAACGATGAAAAGAGGCTTCTTAAATTATACAGAAGCACAACTCCCCTCGGTAGATCATATTCTTTGGCCTCTGTAGAAGCGTTTTATAACCAGTATAGAGTTTTTCAGAAATCAGAAAGCAAAACAATTAAGCTTGCGGATTCTGATACTAGTTGCGATAATGTAGCTATGCTGAACCTTCCAGTCATGGGCCGCTCCGCAGCCGGTACGCCGATTGAAATGGTGTCCATTCCGGAAGAGCCTGTTACCATCAATGGCGAACCACGTGTGAGGGCTGGGGATTTCATTGTAATAGCGGTTGGCGACAGCATGATTGAAGCAGGTATTCACGATGGCGATAAATGCGTCATTCGCCCGCAAGAGCAGGTTGAGAACGGCGAGATCGCGCTCGTGGCGGTGGACGACGGCAGCACCATCAAACGGTTCTGCCAGGATGAAGATGGTATCCATTTAAAGCCATGCAACCCAGCGCACCCGGTACAGCATTACGATGCTGGCGCTCCGATCCGCGTGCTGGGCCGGTTTATTGCAGTGGTGAAATAGACCAGTGATATAACATATGCTTATACCACTTGATATAAGCATACCGCACAAAAAGCGATTTTTTAAAGCAGAAAAAGTTTCGCGCCGACGCAACCGCGATATTTGGGCCAAAATCCAAAAAAGTCCCTAATTTAGGGCGACGCAACTGGTTGCGTCGGAAATCGAATTTAGTTGCGTGGTTGCGTCGGAATTTGGTCCCGCAAAAGCCCCGGCAAGCCGCTATTTTGTAAAAGCGGGTAAAATCGTATTTTACAAACAAAAAGCCCTAAATTAGGGCGATTTTCAGTTTTTGCTTATTAGTTTATAAAGGTTTTAAAGATTTTTTAAATAGAATTGTGCTGTGCGCACCGCTCCCCTCAAAAAGGCAAAAAACGGTCCAAAAACTTTTGCAGATCGTTCATTGCATTTCGGCTTTATAAATTGCTTTAAATTGCACGAAAATCCTTTTAACTAGGCGTTTTTTCGCGTGTTCGTTCGCGTTTTTCCGGGTTGTTGCGTTACTATCAGTTTGTGTGATCACTAACACCTGGTTGTCGATCATCACCTCGTCACGCACAACCGTTGCGCCCTTGAACATGGTATAGCCATCGCCGCCGTCCTTAAGCATATAGTTATGGGACGCAAGGAGATATGTTTTGTTTACGTCGATCGGCTCGCCGCCCACCATCACGTTCTTTACACGGCGCGCACCGGTTACCCCGATAAACGACTTGTTGTCATCCAGCTGCACGCTCGAAGGGATATAGGTATGAATTTCATATGTTAACCCCGAAACCTGCAGGAAGCCGCCGCTCTCGCCCGGTGTGCTCGCACAGCCAAGCTCCAATGCATCAAGAATCTGCTGGCCGGTCACTTCGATGGAGCAAGCCATGTTGCCATACGGATGTACCGCAATGATCTGCCCATAGGTAATATCGCCTTTTGGAATCGACGCACGGATACCGCCGCCGTTCACGAATGCGATGTCCGCGCCGAGCAATGTGCGGTATGCATCAGCACAAAGGTCGCCAAGGTTGCTCTCTTGGTTGCGGATGATGCGGTTGCCTGTCTCAGGATCATTCACCACAAGGTCGACGTTCGTCTTGGCAACTACCTCTTTAAGCAGTCCTTCATATTGTTTCTGGATATTCTTCACATAAGCATCGGTATTTTCATCTTGGGTTGTATACTCTTTGGCGGCGATGAGGCTTGTGGACATCGTACCATCCGCCTTGATGACGAGGCGGCCAAGGTTACGGAGCTTATCGCCGGTGGAAGAAAGGATGACATTCTCTCCGTTCTTATTCTGCACAAGTTCCTGCGCAATCGTGCTGTGAGAGTGGCCGTCGAGCACCACGTCAATGCCGGTGGTGTTTGCAATTACATCCTTGGAACGCCAAGGGCTGCTCTGCGCATCCACGCCAAGATGGGCAATGGCGACGACATAATCCGTACCCACCGCTTTTGCCGCGTCCACAGCCGCCTGCACCGCGTCATACAGATCCTTGCCATCGTTGCCGGAGCAGAAGCCGTAGATGTAGTTCCCGTCCTTATCCTGGAAATACGCAGGGGTGGATTTGGTGATCGATTCCGGCGTGGAGATGCCGACAAACGCCACCTTCTTGCCGCCGAATTCCTGAATCGCATATCCGTCCGAAACGGTCTTTGCCGGGTCGCTTGCAATATCCATGAAGTTGCAGGAAAGATACTTGAAGTTTGCATCCTTGGTCAGTTCCTTCAGCCGATCCATGCCGTAATCGAATTCGTGGTTGCCATACACAGCATAGTCATAGCCGGTTTTGTTCATGATGTCAATAAGGTACCGGCCGGTTGAAAGCGTGCCGATGGCATCGCCCTGAATGGCATCACCGCAATCCACGAGCGCAACGTTTGCGGTGATCGCTTTCATCTCCGCCTTATAGGCTGCTACCCCCGCATAGCCCATGTTGGTCGCAGTTCCATCCTTCTCTGCCTGCGCAACGGAGCAATGCACATCGTTTGTGTAAAGGACCACGATGTCCTCCGCTTCCACCTCGCCTTCGGCAAACGCAGCGGGCACAAATGCAAGCGCCAACGCGAATGTCAAAAACAATGCCAACAGTTTTTTCATAAATCCCCCTCCTTAGAATGTTAGATTGGCTGTAATATCGCTGACCGGCCGGTCTTTCGATTTGTGGATGACCGCAGCAGGTCATGTTGGTATCATATCATGGAAATGCGGCACTGTCATCCCCAGAACATGGGATTCGGCATTGTTTTAACAAAAATTTCTTTTTAATTTAAATATGGAAGGAGGGAGCTCCCGCTCCCTCCTTCCATTCGTTTTCAGCTCAGGATTTCGCTTGCCGCTTCCTCGCGGAACTGCGTGGTGTACAGGTCGTAGTAATACCCGTGCAGTTTCAAGAGCTCGCGATGCGTGCCGCTTTCCGTAATCCGGCCTCCGCGGATCACAAGGATGCGATCCGCATTGCGGATTGTGGAGAGCCGGTGCGCCACAATGAAGCTTGTGCGGTGCGCAAGCACCTTTGTGATTGCGTCCTGAATGAGTTGCTCCGTCTCCGTATCGATGGAGCTTGTCGCCTCGTCCAGCACAAAGATGCGCGGATCCGCAAGAATCACACGTGCAAAGGAGATGAGCTGCTTTTCTCCCGTGGAGAGGCGAACGCCGCCTTCGCCTACTTCGGTGTCGTAGCCATGCTCCTGTTTGAGGATGAATTCCTCTGCATGGACCATGCGGGCTGCCGCGCGGACTTCTTCATCCGTCGCGCTCTTGCGGCCATAGCGGATGTTATCCGCAATGGTGCCGGAAAACAGGTGCGGCGTTTGCAGTACATAGCCCAAGCTTGCCTGCAGCCAAAGCTGGCTGCGCTCGCGATAATCCCGCCCGTCGATGAGCACCTGCCCCTCCGTCGGCTCATAGAACCGGCAAACGAGGTTCACGATGGTGCTCTTGCCTGCACCCGTTTCGCCCACAAGGGCAATGGTTTCTCCGGCATTCACATGCAGGCTGAAATCGCTCAGCACCTTTTCGCCGCCTTTATAAGCGAACGAAACGTTTTTAAATTCCACTTCGCCCTGGATTTCTTCCCAGTTTTCGCGTTTCGGATCGAAGCTGTCCCCGTATTTTGCAACAACCTCCGGCGTATCCATGATCTCGCACGGCGTATCGATCAGCGAAATCACGCGCTCCGCGCTTGCCTGCGCGCTTTGAAGCTCTGCAAGAATTCCCGCAAGCTGCTGCACGGGTTCAAAGAAGTTCATCGTATACGAGATAAACGCTGAAAGCGTACCGATCGTCAGAGTGCCGGCCAGCACGCCGTATCCGCCGCGGTAAAGCGCGAGGCCCGTGCCGATGGATCCCAGGGACATTACGATCGGCATAAAGATTGCAGAAAGCACTGCCGCGCGCACGGAAGCCTTCCGCATTTCCCCGGTCAATTCGCGGAACTCGCCATAGTTTGCTTCCTCGCGCACAAGGGTCTTGGTTGTCATTGCGCCCATAATGCCCTCGTTGAAGGAGCCTGTGATGCGCGAGTTCGTCTTGCGGACACGGCGCTGATACTTGAGAATCTTCTTCTGGAAATACAGCGAAATCACCGCAAGCGGCGGGATCACCACAAGCGCAAGCAGCGCAAGCTTCCAATTGAGCACGAGCATCGCCACCATTACGCCGATCACATAAGTGAGCGCCCAAAGAAGGTCCACCATGCTCCAGGCAATCATTTCTGAAAGCCTTCCCACGTCGCTGACCATGCGCGCCATCAGATAGCCCACCGCCGTTTTATCGTAAAACGAGAAGGACAGCTCCTGCAGCTTGCGGAATCCCTCTTGCCGGATATCGTAGGAAACATCCATTTCGATGCGGCCCGCGCGCGCAACGAAAATGTATACGCCGAGCGCCTGAAAACAGATCAGCAGCAGATACAATGCGCTGAACCACGGAAGGCCCTTGGTTGTTCCCTCCGCAATGAAGTGGTCAATCGCATATTTGCTCATCAGCGGATAAACGATGTCCACGAGCGCGATGAGGATATTCGTTATAATCAGGATCGTCGTGTTCTTTTTATAGCGGAACGCATAACGGAAAAGACGCTTCCAAATGGAAAAATCCACTTTTACATCCTTATCGTAATCCTGTTCCAAAATAGCGCTTGCCATTACGCCTCACCTCCTTCGGTGCGAAGTTCGTCCTCGAGTGCGTTTTGAATTTCCGCAATGCGGCGGTAAAGTCCATCCTCCGCAAGCAGCTCTGCATGTGTGCCCTGCTGCACGAGCCGGCCATGCTCGAGCACAAGGATGTTGTCCGCCTCGCAAAGCGTTGTAATGCGGTGCGAGATGATGAACGTCGTGGTGTGCTCCCGGCGCTTTTTGAGCGCCGCGCGGATGGCGGCGTCTGTTTCGGTATCCACGGCGCTCATGGAATCGTCGAAAATCAGGATGGGGGCGTTTTGCATCAGCATCCGCGCGATGGCCACGCGCTGTTTCTGCCCGCCGGAAAGCGTCACGCCGCGTTCCCCGACGACGGTGTCGTACCCGTTTTCAAAGCTTTCGATTACATCATGCACGGATGCCACACGGGAGGCTGCAAATACCTCCTCCTCCCCCGCGTCCGGGCGCACAAGGCGAATGTTTTCCATGATTGTGCGCGAATAGAGGAACGGTTCCTGCAAAACGATGCCGATATTCCGCCGGAGATGCCCATGTTCAATGTCGTTTACGTTCACACCATCGATATAAATCCCGCCTGCCGTGCAGGGATAGAGCCGCTGCAGAAGCTGTACCAGGCTCGTTTTGCCCGATCCCGTAGAACCCAAAATGGCAACAGTTTGCCCCGGTTTTGCGCTGAAGCTGATGTCGTGCAGCACATCGTCGTAGGTGTCGTACCCAAAGCATACATTGCGGAACTCTACACGCCCGCGGATGGCGGGCTTTTCTGCCCGGCCGGGTTCCTGCTCCTCCGGCACAGAAAGGATTTCATCGATGCGGCCGAGCGAAACCGTCGCCTTGCCGAGATCCGCAAGCACGCGGCCAAGCTGGCGCACCGGCCATGTGAGCATCCCGGCGTATGTCGTGAACATCATCAGGCTGCCAAGCGTAAGCTTGCCTTTTACCACAAACAAAATGCCGGTGAACAGCGTAAGCGCAATCTGCGTATACCCCACGGCGTCCGAAGCACCCCAGTAAATGCCCATCAGCTGCGTCAGCTTAAATGTTTTATCCCGGAAATCGGCATTGCATGCGGTAAACTTCTCCACTTCATCCCGCTGTTGGCCAAACGCGCGCACCACGCGCACGCCCGCAAGGTTTTCCTGCAGCGTTGCAGAAAGCTTTCCCTCCGCTTCATCGGAAAGGGTAAACTGGCTGCGCACCTTTTTAAAATACAGGAACGAGGACACGCACAGCACCGGCAGGAGAACCATGGAGATGAGCGCCATGCGCACATCCGTAGAAAACATGATATAGCAGGCCACTGTGACCATCGCAACCGTGCGGACGATTTCAAGAAGCTGCACGGAAATAAACCGGCGCACGGTGTCTACATCGGACGTACAGCGCTGCACCAGATCGCCTGTGGAAACATGCTTGTGATAGTCATACGGCACGTTCTGCAGGTGGGAGTACAGCGCGTTTCTGAGCGTCATCGCCACGCCTTCCGACGCAAGCGCCACATAGCGGCGGCGCAGGTAAGTTGCAAAACCGTTTACGAGTGTGCATGCGATGAGCGCGAGCGCACAGATCCAGATTCTTCCGCGCAGGAATTCCCTGCCGCCCCAATGTTCAATCCACCCCATAACCCAGCCAGGCAGGTTGCTTTCCTTGCTGTCAATCACATAATCCACCGTGAAGCTTGTCACAAGCGGGCCGCAATATGCCGCCATGACTGCCACCAGCAGGAACACCGCACCCAATACGAGGTAGGCCGTATTGCCCTTTAGGATGCGCGCCACAAGCGTTCGGTTCACTTTCTTTTTGCCTTGCTTCTTTTCCGTTTCCAAGAAACATCCCCCCTTTTTCTGTCTTTTTGGCTTGGCGGCGCGTTTCGCCGTTTCGCCGTTTTTCCGAAAGGACCGCCCACAGCGTGTGTCTTTGGGCAGACACAAAAAGGCCGCGGACGGGTGTCCGCGGCCGGATAGCGCGTGAAAGTAGGCCTTTGCCTATGCCACGTCAACAAGCCGTGCGGACATACGGATTCCGTTAAATGCTGCAGTAAGCTGGATGGTTTTGATCGTTGTCATCGTACACGGCTCCTTTCTGTGATAATTTGGCATTGCGCCAAGATTTATTGTAGCACTCCTGCTGCCTGATTGCAAGCAAAAATAATACAATATATAATTCTGACTTTTAACGTGTATATGCCTCAAGCAGCGCAAGCGTGTTCCGCACGCCGTCTATGTGCGTGCGTTCATAGCCATGGGACGCATATACGCCCTGCCCAACCACGCAGTGGCGCACATCGTAGCCCGCGCGCAGCGCCATATCTGCATCGGAACCATAGCTTGGATAAATGTCCACAGCATAATCAATCCCGTTTTCCCGCGCGCACCGGATCAGCGCGCTCGTCACCTCATAATCGGACGGGCCGGAGGAATCCTTGGCACAGATGCTCACCTGCGTTTCGCTGCACGCAAGCCCTTCTCCGATGCAGCCCATATCCACAGCGATCATCTCCTCCGCCTCAAAGGGGATTCCGGAGCATGCGCCGTGGCCGATTTCTTCATAGGTCGTAATGAAAGCGTACACCTTGCGCGAAAGTGTACCGCCGTTTTCCTTCAGCCGCTTTGCAAAGCCAAGCAGGAGCGCAACGGAAAGTTTATCATCGATGAAGCGGCTCTTGATGTAGCCGCTCTCCGTTACCGTGGTGCGCGGATCAAAGCAAACGAAATCGCCCGCGTTAATCCCAAGCGCAAGCACATCGTCCCGGCTCTTCACCTTTTCATCCAGCACGATTTCAAGCGTGTCAAAATCGCGTTTTACATCGGCAAGTTTCGTGTTCACATGCCCGGAAGCATTCACGACCTGGCAGGTGCCTTCATAACGCTTATCGGTGAAGCGCGGAATCACGATGCAGTTTTCCGCCTCCGCGCTTCCGGCAACAATGCCTCCGATGCGGCTCATGCGCAGCCTGCCGTTTGGCTTGACTTCAGCCACCATGGCCCCGAGCGTGTCGATGTGTGCGGAAAGCACAAGCGGCCTGCCTTCTCCGCCAAGGTCCACCAAAACGCAGCCCTTGTTGGTGATCTTGGGCATAAAGCCCAGCTTTTCAAACTCTTTGGCGGTGTATTCCGTTGCCGCGCGCGTGAATCCGCTTGGGCTCGGAATCGCCGTAAGCGCCTTAAACTGATCAACGATGTATTGCATGCTTTCTCCTCCTTTGCTGTACGGCAGCCCGCCGGAATTGTAGATTGTTTTAATTATATTTTTATTGCGCGCATTTGGCAAGAGCCGATGTGCCGCCGCACGGCAAGCCGGCCAACTGCTGTCATGCTCATCTATCCGTTACGCCATTTAAAATTTCAAAGTTGCGTAACAGCGGCAGTTGCACAACTTTCATCCGTACAATATAATATAATTTGACGCAACAAACATCCGGGCGCTTGCCACGCAAGTCGCTTTAAACTGCCTTTCCGGCCTGTTTTGCTCGTCCATCAGCGGCTGCCTGTGCGTCAAATTGGATTTCTCGGGGAGGTGCGCTATGAAAAAAAACGCTGCGGTGGGCAAAGTGCAGGCTCAAATGCTTGCGTTTATGCGCGTCTTCCTTTCCATTTTCGCCTCCATCTTCATCGTTGTATGCATTTTTCTGGGAATTTGCCTGATTTTCAAATTTCCTGCGCGCGCGGTGGAATTCATCGGGCAGCATGCGTCCCTCGTCAATGTTCTCTTTCTTGTTTTTGCTTTTTTAGCCATCATCAGCATCGGCTTTTATGATATGCTCATGCGGCGCAGCATGGCGGTCTCCAGCCGGGAACTGCGCGTTTTGGCACACAGCCTCCCGGGCGGCATCTGTAAATGCATCTCAGAGGGGAATTATGATTTTCTGTTTATCAGCGATGGTTTTTTGGATATGCTCGGCTATTGTGCAGAGGAAATCAAAACCAACTTCCACAACAGCGCCCTTGCGCTGGTTCATTCTGCGGACAGGGAACGCATTGCAGCGCAGCTTGCCCGGGAATCTCATTTTACCGAACCGTTTACACTGGAATACCGCGTTGTCACAAAGGCCGGCAAAACGCTTTGGCTGCTGGACAAGGTGTGTTTGATTCACGATGAAAACGGATCCCCGGTGCTTTACTCCATGCGCATTGACAACACGGCAAAAAAAGAGGCGGAGATGCAGCTGCACGTGCGCAGCGAATGGTTCCGCATTGCGATGGAGCATTCAAAATCCCATATTTTTGAATACAATGTAGTGACGCATTCTTTCGATTCGGTCATAAGCCCGCCGGATTCCATGCAGCCCCTGCTGCCGAAGCACATCGAATCCATGCCGGAAAACCTGATCGATTCAGGTTTTGTCGCCCCCGAAACGGCAGACGGCTTGCGTTCCGCCTTTCGTGCCATCGCAGGAGGCGCAGCCTCCGCCGCCTGTTTGCTAAAAGTAAAAGACGCTGTCACGGACGGATACAGCCTTTGGCTGAGCCTTGCGCTTACGACCGTTTTTGATGAATACGGCATGCCGGTATGTGCAATCGGCACGCTCGAGGACATCACGGAAGCCAAACGCGCGCAGGAGCGCTATGATGAAGAAAAGCGCTATCATGACGCGATGCTTTCCACCACACTCGCTTCCATTTTGTTCGATGTGGAAACGGGCGCCGTGATTTCCGCCCGTATATCAGCCATTTTTTCAAACCTGGAACTGCCCGAAGGCTGCAATTTGGAAGAACGTCTGCCTGAGCTTGCGCGCAAAACCGTGTTTCTCAATGACCGTGCCGAATACATCCGCACGCTCAACCGCCGCAACCTGCGCGAATGCTACAACGACGGGACAAGCTGCGTTACCCTGGAATACCGCACCGTGTTGAGCGACGGCTCCCTGGCCTGGCGGCAAATGACCGTCAACATGGTTAAGGACCCTCAGACCGATACCGTTACCGGCTTCGCTTACTTTACAGACATCGACACACGCAAACGCAAGGAAATCGACCTGTTGTATAAGGCGGAGCACGATTCTCTGACCGGCCTTTGGAACCGCCGGGCGCTTGAAACACGGTTGACTGCTTTCTTCAAAACCGCAGACGCCCACGCGAACCTGCATGCATTTTATATCATTGACATGGATGATTTCAAAGCGGTCAACGACACGTGCGGCCACATCCGGGGCGACGAGGTTCTCTGCGCGATTGCCGCGCAGCTCCGCTCCATCTTCCGCAAAACAGACATCATCGCGCGTCTTGCAGGCGATGAATTCGTAGTGTTCATGAAAAATGCAGGCACCTCCGCGCGCATTGCCGATAAAGCGCGCGAGATTTGTACCCGCATTCAGAATATTGAACTTGGAAGTTCAAACCTTCCGCCACCGCGCGCAAGCATCGGCATCGCCATTGCGCCGGATGCCGGCACAAGCTTTGAAGCGCTTTATGCCAAGGCGGACGAAGCGCACTATGTTGCAAAGCGCGGCGGCAAAAACCGCTATTCCATTTTTCAAGAGCCGCTTTAAGCCTGCTCCCTTCAAACCACCATGCCGTATTCGCCCGGGTTTCCGCTTTTAAAATAGCGGCTGAGGTCGTATGGCGCGTAGATGCCCGAATCGGTCACCACCCCGCTCACAAGCGCAGGCGGCGTAATATCGAACGCCGGATAATACCCCTTTACACCGTCGCACGCCGTCTTTACGCCCATTGCCTGCAGTACAAAATCCGGATCGCGCAGCTCAATGCGCACAGTGTCCACCGTTGGATGCCCATGGTCCGGCGCGCCCGTCACAAAATATGGAATCCCCATGTATTTCGCCGCGATCGCAATCTGGAACGTGCCCACCTTGTTTACCACATGCCCGTCCAGGCAGATCGCATCCGCTGCGCTCGTAAACACATCCACATGTTCCCGCTGCATCACATACGCGGGCATATTATCGGTAATCACCGTAACGTCAAAGCCCATTTCGTGCGCAACGGTCGCCGTGAGCCGCGCGCCCTGAAAATACGGCCGCGTTTCCGGGCAGAACAGCCGGAAGGACTTGCCGCGCGCTGTTGCCACAGCAAGCATTTTCCCCACGATGGTTTCCCCGAAGCATTGCGTCATCACCGTGCCGCCCGCAGGGATCATATCAACGAGATATTCCGCCATCCGGCCGACCTTTGCATAACGCACATCATTGGCCGCAACGGCGTATTCCACAATCGCCGCACTTGTATCCTGCCCGGCCGCAAACGCCTTTTTTGCCGCTGCAAGCGACCCTTCCGTTACAAGACGCATGCGTGCGGCAGTGGTAGGCCGCGCATTCGCGATGACCCGGGCAGCCTGCTCAAGGTATGCCGTCTGCTGCGCTTCTGCAAGCGTCCTGCATTCATAGGCCGCAAGTGCCATTCCCATCGCAGCCGCCGTATACGGGCCCGCGCTTTGGGTGACCATGTCCGTCACCGCCTGCGCCACCTCCTCATGCCGCCGGCATGTCACAAATTCCACGCGGCGCGGATAAACCCGGCGGTCAAGGATGCGCACCGCACCCTTTTCATACCAGGCGATGTTCTCATATTGCAGCATGAATGCAAGCCCGCGATCCTGCCGTTCCATTTTCTTCCTCCTGTGCCGATTATATCTGCTCGATGATGTCCTTCACGTATGCGCTGAACAGCGCCGCGATGCGCCCGGCTGTTTGCTCCACATCTTTCTCTGTGAGCGGCTCCTTAAGCACGCCTGCCGCCATGTTTGTCATCACGGAAAGCGCAAGCAGAGGCAGCCCGCAATGTGCGGCGGTAAGCGCTTCCGTGACAGTAGACATGCCCACCGCATCCGCACCGAGCAGGCGCGCAGCGCGAATTTCAGCCGGGGTTTCAAACTGAGGTCCCGTGAAGAACATGTAGACGCCTTCATGCACGGTAAGGCTGCTTTGCGCTGCGCATGCGCGTGCGATTGCACGCAGCTCCGGCGTATAGGTTTTCGTCATATCAAAAAAGCGCGGCCCAAATTCCGAAAGGTTTGGCCCGCGCAGCGGGCTTGCCCCGGTGAGCTTGATGTGGTCGGAAAGGATCATCACATCGCCGGGGCTGTAGCTTTCGTTAACGGCGCCTGCCGCATTGGTGAGGATGAGCGCGCGCACGCCAAGGAGTTTGAGCACGCGCACAGGGAGGGCGAGCTGTTCGTAATCGTACCCTTCATAAAAATGAAACCGGCCGGACATGCAGACGACCCGTTTCCCCCGCACCGTGCCGAACACCAGCTTGCCCGCATGGGATGCAACGGTGGTCACAAGGAAATTTGGAATATCAGCATAATCGATTGAAACGGAAGCTTCAAGTTCCTGCGCAAACGGCCCCAGGCAGGAGCCGAGCACAATTCCAATCTCCGGCACAAAGGGCGCGCGCGCTAAAACATAATCCGCCGCAGCACGATACTGCGCAAACGTATGTTGCATAACAGCCTTCTTTCATCGTTTTGTTTTTCTTTCAGAAACAGGCGGGGACTCCCCGCCTGCATTGTATCATGCGCCGTTTTTGGCTGTCAAGAAAGCGCCGTTCAGACTACTTCCGCATAGTTGCCGAGGAACACAAACACATCCGGCTCGGCCATCAGTTCGGAAAGCATTTTGAGCACCGTATCGGATAGCACAGAGGCTTCCATATCAAAATAAAAAATAAATTCAAAATCGCTTCCCGGAAGCGGGCGGCTTTCCAGTTTCGTCAGGTTCACGCCGAGCGCAGCAAATTTCGCAAGCACGGAATACAGCGCGCCGGGCCTGTCCCGCGCAGAAAGCATAAGGCTGATCTTGTTTGCGCCGGGGTAGATCTCAAGGTCCTTGCTGATGCAGATAAAACGCGTATAGTTATTGTCGTTGTTCTGTACCCGTTCCTCCAGCACATGCAAGCCGTAAAGCTGCGCGCAGTGAACGGAGGAGATCGCCGCAATGTCCTTTCTGTCGCTTTCCGCTACCATGCGCGCGGCTACCGCGGTGTTTTCGCAAATCGTGATCTTAATTTCGGGATGCGCTTTCAGGTAAGCGCTGCACTGGCCGATTGCCTGTTCGTGAGAAAACACCTCCTTCACATCCTGCAGGCGCACGCCGTGCTTTGCAAGAAGCGCATGGCGCACGCAAAGCTTGATGCTGCGCACGATGTAGAACTTGTGGTTGCGCATCAGATCATACACCTGGGCAACGGAGCCATAGGAGCTGTTTTCAATGGGCAGTATGCCGTATTTGCACATGCCGCTCTGCACTGCCTGAAACACACCGTCAAAATGCCGGAAATACATGATGCGCGGCATGGCGAACAGCTTATCGCATGCCTGTTGGGAATATGCGCCCTCTACACCCTGGCAGGCGACGATCCCCTTCTGCGGGAACAGCGCGGGTGTGCGCTCTGCCGCTGCGCGAATCTCGTGCATGAATTCGCTTGTATCATCCAATAGCCAATGCTGGTAGGAACGGCTCACTTCAAACATGGTTTGATACAGCAGCTTCGCATAAAGTTCCATGCCGTCCCCGGCCCGGTCCATCACATGATCGAGCACCTCGCGCTCGCGGCTGGAATTGAGTATCGCAAGGCCGTTCTTTCGTTTTACGGCGGCAATTTGCCCGGAAGTCTTCATGCGTTGAACGAACAATTCGATGATTTTATCATCGATCCCGTCAAATTTTGCCCGCAGTTCCTTCAGTTCCATCGGTATATCTCTCCTTAAAAATAATTCCTCAAATTCAAGCCCGGCATGTTCCCCGCCGCGCTTTGTCTCGCTGTATCTTTGCACGGCTCACCGTTGTTTTTCCCGTTCATTGAGCAGTTCCTTGCGCACGCGCCCCCGGTGCAGCATCTCAAACAAGCCTTGGCGGTCGCCGCTGCGGATCGCATCCGAAAACGCCTGCAGCCGTTCCACGAGCCCGTCGATCTCCATCGCAAGCGGCTCAGCGTTGTTCAGGAAAAGCTCCGTCCACATGGGTTCGTACAACCGTGCTACACGCGTCATATCCTGAAAGCTGCCCGCAGAAAAGCCCACATGCGAAAGTGAGGCAGGGCTCTGTACATACGCGCTTGAAACCACGTGCGCAAGCTGCGAAGTGTAAGCGATCATCCTGTCATGTTCGGCAGGCGTGCAAATGCACATCCGTCCGAAGCCGAGCTCGTAAAACAGAGCTTGTGCACGTGCAAGATCCTCCGTAGGCACATCCTCGCATGGAGTCAGGATCATGGAAGCGCCGCGGAAAAGCTCCGCATTGGATGCGTCATATCCAAATTTTTCCCGCCCGGCCATGGGATGCCCGCCGATAAAACAAAATCCCTTCTCCTTCGCAAGGGGCTCAAGCGCCGCGCAGACACCACCCTTTGTGCCGCAGCAATCCACCACAAGCGCGCCTTTGCGGATGTGGCCGGCCCGCTCGCTTACCGCGCGGATGGCCGTACCGGGATACAGCGCTACAAGCAACACATCGCACGCGGCACATGCTGTGTCATCCAAAATGCCGCCAATTGCTCCATCCGCAAGCGCCTGTGTGAGCACCTGCGCATTCGTATCGCTGCCGAACACCGCATGCGCAGTATAGGCCGAAAGCGCCTTTGCCATAGAGCCGCCGATCAATCCAAGTCCGATTACGCCAATTTTCATTGTTCCGCCCTCCTTCAGCATGTCAGCGCACTGCGCACGCTGTTCACTTTGCGCGCAAGCGCCGCGAATTCAGCAGGCGTGATAGATTGCGGCCCCTCGCATAAGGCATGCTGCGGATCGTTGTGGACTTCCACCATCACGCCGTCCGCCCCCGCAGCTGCCGCCGCAAGCGCCATGGGGCACACAAGCCGCGCAATGCCCACCGCACGGCTCGGATCCACGATCACAGGCAGGTGTGAGAGTTCCTTCAAAGCAGGAACGGCAGAAAGATCCAGCGTGTTCTGCGTATAGGGTTCAAACGTACGGATGCCGCGTTCGCAAAGGATCACATTCTCATTCCCGCCCGCCATAATATATTCCGCGCTCATCAAAAGCTCCTGCATGGTGTTTGCGGAGCCGCGCTTTAAGAGAATCGGCTTCCTGAGGCGCCCCAATTCCCGCAGGAGTTCATAATTCTGCGAATTGCGTGCGCCGACCTGGATCACATCCACGTCGTCAAAATATTCCAGTTGGGCAATATCCATCAGCTCCGTGACGATGGGGAGGCCCGTTTCGCGTTTTGCCGCAAGCAGCAGGCGAATTCCTTCCTCTCGAAGGCCCTGGAATGCATACGGCGAAGTACGCGGGCTGAATGCACCGCCGCGCAGCATCGTAGCGCCCGCCTGCTTAACCTCCCGGGCAATGGTGCAGATCTGTTCCTCCGTTTCGATTAAATACGGACCTGCAATGAGTTGGAACGTTCCGCCGCCAATCTGCGTGCCGCCAAGGTCAATCCTGCTGTCATCGGGATGAAGCTTACGGTTTGCGTTTTTGAACGGTTCCTGAATGCGCTTGACATCATCCACGATATCGAGCGCCCGGATGAGGTCGATGTCCACACAGGATGTATCTCCGATAAGGCCGAGCAGCATGCGCTCTTTTCCTTCGCTCACATGAACATCCAACCCCATGCTGCAGAGCCATTCCACAAGGTTGGTAAGTTCATCCTTGCCCGGCTTTTTTTTCAGAAGTACGATCATTTCGATTTCCTCCGTTATGCTGAAACTTTATAAAAAAAGCTTCGCAGCGATTTCGCTGCGAAGCACTTTACTTCTCAATGGATGGCCGCGCCATGCGCGGATGCGCGACCGTCTATCCAGCGAAACCACAAGTATCCTCGCAGGCAAAAAAGCCCGCGAGGGTAAAGTAATAGTATTCGCTTGTGAACAGACGGTTGGTCATGTTCAAACTCCCGTTTCGTTCAATTAGTGGCATTATACACCCGGCGCGCCGCCTCTGTAAAGGAAAACCTTAAAAAAAGTTTTGTGCCCGGGGGTTCTCCCGGGCACAATTTGCCAAACCAACCATTGATTTCAATCGTCAAAGTCCTTATCCCATTCAAGGATTTTGCCGGTTTGGGCATCAATTTCATAATCGTATTCATAGCCGCCTGCTTTAAATTCAACCTCGTACTGCTGCCGGCCATCCTCCCGGTCAAGTTCCGCCTTCAGTTCCGTTACCTTTTCCCCAGAAAGCCCCGCATGCGCAAGCGCGATTTCCTTTGCCCTGCTTATGCCGATCAAGCTGCCGCCGGATGTGTCCGGCGTACCGGCCGGTTTCCCGTCTGCATCGTCGTCCTGCTCACGTTCCTGTTTGAGCACAGCGCCGGTTTGCGCATCAATCTCGTAACCATATTCATATCCGCCGCAATGAAAATCCACATCATAATGCAGCACTCCATCCTCCCGGTCAAGCTCCACCTTAAGCGCGGTCACATCCGCTTCCTTCACATTCGCGTGCCGGAATGCGGCCTGTTTGGCTGCTTCCTTACCGATTTCATTGCCCGCAGTGGGCTTCGGGGCGCCGCTTTCCCCTGTTTCGCCCCGCACAATGCCCGGTGCCTCATACCAGACGATCTCGCCCGTCTCGGCATCTACATCGTACTCGTATTCCGCATTCGCTGCGTCGAACTCCACCTCGTATACCATGCGCCCGTTTTCGCAGTCCAGCTCTACCTCAAGCCCGGTTGCATCCGCACGCGCAACGCCCGCATGCTTGAGCGCCGCTTCAACCGCCGCATCTGTGCCGATGTATGCTTTATCGCTCGCCTGGCCGACGGAGTTGACATGCGTGAGGCTTACATTTTTTGCAAGCAGGTTCAGCTCGTTGATGGAAAGCCCCGCAAGCTCCTCAAATGTGTAGCGTGCATTGCCCTGAAGAATTTCCTCGATCAGGGCGGCCTTGCCAACGGTGATGCCGTATTCGTTGGCCTTTGCGGAAAGCGCGTCGTCCGCATCGCTGACGTTCTGGCTCAGGATTGCGCCGCTGCCGACCGGGCTCTGCGCAAAGACCGCTTCCACCTCTGCAACGAGCTTGCTTTCAAGCGCCTTTGCGTCCGTTCCATCCATGCCCTCCACAGAAATGAGGATAGAGTTTGCAAGTTCGTCGATATAGCCTAGCTTAAGCATCGAACCTACGATGGCGTTCACCGCCACGTTAAGTTCGGTTCCGGCAAGTTCCATCCCTGCAAGAACCGCCTCGCCGTCCGCATTGTGCGCTTCGGCTGCAAGCACCTTTTCCGTTGCATCCACGCGCAGTTCCACGCTCGGGTTTACATCAAGGGAAATAATCGCCGCAACATCCGATGCATAGAGGGGCGTATGCCCGCTGCCGCGGCCAATCAGCACGCCCATAACGAGCATTGCCGCTGCCGCTGCAATCGCCGCACAGACGCGAAGCGCCTTGTTTTTGCCTTTATTTGTGTTTGCCTTCTGTTCCATCTCAATTACCGTTCCTTTCTTCTGGTCACAGGCGTGCAGAATGTTCTCCAGCACGTCAGGGGCCGCGTTGGAAACGGCGTTTTTCAGCTTGGCTTCGATCTCGTTGTGTTTCATCTTCCGTCCGCCTCCATCGCTTGTTTTAGTTTTTTGACGGCTCTTGCATATTTGGAAAGCACGGTTGCAAGGGGCATTTCGAGAAGCACTGCACTCTCCCGGTGGCGAAGGCCCGCCACAGCGTGCAGCATCACGGTTTGCCGCTCCGCATCAGAGAGCTGCCGGAGTGCTGCCTGCAGCAACAGCCGGTCCTCTGTGGATACGCCCGGTTTTGAAGAAAGATAGCGCTCCCATTCTTCCTCGGGCAAATCGCTCGTGCGCTTTGCGTCCCGCAGGCGCATCCGCGAAAGGTTCTTCGCAATGGTCATCATCCACGCCATCGGCTTCCCTTCCGGCCGGTAACGCTCCGCTGCTGCGTAAACGCGCAGAAACGTTTCCTGCAGGATGTCCTCCGCATCGCTCGGTCTGCGCACGAGCGAGAGCGCAAAACCGTAAATCGCGCCATGCGTACGCTCGTAAAGCATACCAAGAGCCTCTTTATCCCCTTGCGCAATGCGTGAAAGCAGCGTTTCCAGCTCCCGCATCTCATCCCGCGTATGTTCGATTGAAGACGTCATCCAAACCAACATGCTCGCTTTCCTTTCCGTCACCCTATCAATGCATGGGACGGCTGTTTTATTGCACGGTTCACAAAAAAATTTTTATGCCGGAGTTTCCGGAAGCACGATGCCGATTCCCACATTCGTGAGCCCCCCGATATAACTGGCTGCAGCGGGGGTGAGAAGGCCCGTTTTATAATAGCCGATGGATACCGTCAGGTCGGAGCATACGGCAAGCTCCGCTTCGCCGGTATCGCCGTTCATGCCGCTGTTGATATCCACCGCAACGATGAACGTCCCTGCTTCCTTCGCTGCGTTGATGCGCGCAATCGCCGTGCGGGCAAGCCCGCGCACCTCTCCGCAAAACCCCGTGCCGAGGATGCAATCCACCAGAATGTCATATCCCGAAAGGCTGGTTTCCCCGTTGAACGGCAGGATGCGCACGCCGCGCGCCTGCGCCTGCTCCCTGTAAAACCGCCCGTCCTCCGAAAGCTTTTCGGAAACGGCAAACACATCCGGCGGCATGCCTGCCGCCGCAAGGATCCCCGCAAGCGCATAGCCATCCCCGCCGTTGTTGCCGCCGCCCGCAAGGATTGCCGTGCGCCCATGCCAGGCAACCGCGCCGTAAACGCCTTCCGCCGCACGGCGCATCAGCTCCCGCCCCGGCGTGAAATGTGCAATGGTGTATGCGTCCGCCGCGCGCATTTCCGCCACGGTGAGCGCCGTTGCATGTTCTCCGTTTCCCCACACCTGCTTCATTGCGCTCTTCGCTCCTCTCACTTTTGCACTCCAGTATACCGCATCCCGCATGCATTCGCAAAAAAACGTTACAATTTAAGGGGTGAAATTTCCGTGCATTTGTGTGATAATACTGCATGTATCGATTATCATAATGAGGAGTTTTCACCTTGCACACTCTGGCAAAACATCCCTTTTCCGCATGGCGCGCTTTGCTTTTTGCTTTCTGCGCGGCGCTGTTGTGTTCCGGCTGCGCCCCCGTTTCCGCTTCCGTAGCGACGCCTGCGCCCACGCCCTGCGCTTCCGGCGAGCCCGCTGCAGCGCCTGAGGAACCGGATTATGCGGTGCTTTCCGAACGCGCGGATGCGGCGTTTCACGAAGCGTTTTCCATCGATTTTTCCACGTTTATGCTGCCGCAAATGCAGTATATTACGGATCTTATGGCGCAACACGACACCTTCCTTGCCATGCGCAGCGCCATTGATGCCGCTGCGCACGCAGCGTTTGCGGAAGCATTCTGTGCCGTCAGCGGGGAATATGCAACATTGCCCGCCGGACGAATCTCCGTCTCCCTTCCCAGTTGGCAGGAGTTGATGAGCCTATATCGCGCGCTTGGTGACGCGCTTGCCCCGGCTTTGGTTGAACGCTGCGAAACAACGGCCGAACTTACTGCACAAAGCATTTTCCTTTCCGTTTCGTTCGCGCCGTATGAATCGTTCGTCGGCACGAGCGGCGAGGCATTGTTCAGCTTTACGACACTGTATGCATACCTCAACACCGTTTATGATGATGCCGGCTGTGAGAAAGAATATGTGGACGAACCGCTGCCGGAAGCGTATCTTGCCACCCTTTCCGATCCACTGCCCGGCCGCCGCATCAAGGACGGCTGGTATGGCCCGCGCTCCCGGAACACGCGTAAGCACACCGGCACAGACATCCGCGCCGCTGCGGACGAGCCAATCCTTTCCTGCACGGACGGCCTCGTCGTCTGCGTCGGAACGAGCGAGCTTGCGGGCAACTATGTTGTTGTGCTGGATGAATTCGGGTATGAGTACCATTATTACCACATGATCCGCGTGACGGATTTCCTTACGGAAGGGGATCGCGTACGCGCGGGCGATGTAATCGGCAACGTTGGGAACACGGGCAACAGCGATGCCAACCACCTGCATCTTGCAATTGTCACACCCGAAAAGGCGTATATCAACCCTTATCCGGTTCTGCTCGCGGTGCGGAAGCTGGAAAAAGAAGCACAGTCTCGTTGACTCACTTCCTTAGGGAGGGTTTTCAGACAAAAGATAACCTGCAATGTCGGGAATTTTCCTTTGCGGTTTGATATACTGCTCTTACAGCAGGAGGTGCCGCCATGGTATGGGCCGAAGCAATTGGGCAGGCAATCGCATACATTGAATCGCACATCGCGGACGAGCTTTCCGTCGGTGAAATTGCAAAGCAGGTCAACCTTTCTCCGTTCTATTTTCAGAAGGGCTTCAGCCTGCTCTGTGGCCTCACCGTAATGGAATACATCCGCAAGCGCAGGCTCGCACTCGCCGGCAGCGAGCTGGTTTCAAGTGATGCGAAGGTTCTTGACGTTGCGTTGAAATATGGCTACGATTCCCCCGACAGCTTCTCAAAAGCTTTTGCCCGGTTTCACGGGACGACGCCCGCCATGGCGCGCAAGGACGGCACAACGCTCAAATCCTTCGCTCCGCTGAAAATCAAACTATCGTTGGAAGGTGGATATCTTATGGATTACAGAATCGTACAAAAGGACAGTTTTACCGTGCTCGGCGTTTCAAAAACATTTTCCTATGAAAATGCCAAAGCGGAAATCCCAAAGTTTTGGAATGAGTTTTTTGCCGCAGGAAACGGCAAGTACGTTTGCGGCATGTATGGCGTCAACCATGACAAGGACATGGCAGGCGACCGGTTTGAATACCTCATCGCCGACAATTACAACCCGGCGGCAGATGTGCCCGAAGGCTTCGTTACAAAGGTGATCCCCGCCTTTACCTGGGCCGTATTTCCCTGCAAGGGCGCAATGCCCACCGCTTTGCAGGACACCAACCGGAGGATCTTTTCCGAATGGCTTCCGGCCTGCAAGGACTATGAAATTGCGGCGGGATACTGCATTGAGTTGTACGGCGATCCCAGTGAGTATCCGGGCGGCGTGCAGGATGAAAACTATTCCTGCGAGATGTGGATCCCGGTGAAAAAGAAGCAGTAAGCCGCATATGGGCGGTGCGCCCCGGGCGAAAGGCCGGGGCGCACTTTTTGTTTTCGGCTTGCGCGTTGCCGCACGATGCTTTATGATGAAAGCACCAATTCGGTTCGGAGGCAATACGCGATGCAGATTTTCCATATCAACACCAGGAACACGAGCCTTATTCTTGCGGCGTTGCCAAGCGGCCTGCTTTCCTGCCTGCACTATGGCGCACGCCTGCGCCTGCGGCAGGAGTATTCCGCCCTTCTCGAAAAGAAGGACGTTTGCTATGGTGACATGGTCGCATATTCACGGGAGGATGCAGCCCTTGGGTTGGACGATGTCTGCCTCGCTTTTTCCACGCCCGGGCGCGGTGATTTCCGTGAACCCATGGCGGAGATTCTTCTGCCCGATGGAAGCAGCACGACGGACTTCACCTTCGTTTCGCACGAGCTTCTTTCTGGAAAAACGCCGCTTGCAGGGCTTCCTTCTTCTTATTGCGACGGCGGGAACTGCGAGACACACCGTTTCACGCTGGAGGATTCTGCCGCGCGCCTGCGCATACGCCTGTTTTACACCGCGTTTTACGAAAGCGACGTGATTGCCTGCCATGCGGAATACGAAAACCTGGGAGCGGAGCCGGTTTCGCTTGTGCGCGCGATGAGCGCACAGCTCGACCTGCCGGATGCCGCGTTTGATTTCATCACGTTCACCGGCGCATGGGCGAACGAACGTCAGCGGCAGGACAAGCCGCTTTCCACCGGCGTGTATGTGAACGATTCCAAACAGGGCGCAAGTTCCTCCCGCGCCAACCCGTTTGTGATGCTCAAGCGCCGCGGCGCGGACGAGCATCAAGGCGAATGCTATGCCTTCAACCTCGTTTACAGCGGCAACCATGCTGAGATCGTGGAAGCGACGCACTTCGGCAAAACACGCCTGTTGCTCGGCATAAACCCATTTGCCTTCCGCTGGCTCCTCGCCCCAGGCAAAACCTTTACGGCGCCGGAAGCGGTGATGGCCTTCTCCGCAGAAGGGCTCGGCGGCGTTTCCCGCTGCATGCACCGCTTCGTCCGGCACAACATCGTGCGCGGCATCTGGAAAGAGCGGGAACGGCCCGTGCTCATAAACAGCTGGGAAGGCACCGGGATGGATTTCGATGAACGCAAGCTTCTTTCCATCGCCAAAGTAGGCGCTGAACTCGGGGCCGAGCTTTTCGTGATGGACGACGGCTGGTTCGGCACACGGGACGACGATACGCAGGCCCTTGGGGACTGGACCGTAAATCCGAAGAAGCTCCCCCACGGGCTCGACGGCCTGCAAAAGCGGCTCCGCGCGCTTGGGCTTGATTTCGGCATCTGGGTGGAGCCGGAAATGGTCAATGAAAACAGCGCGCTCTTCCGCGCGCACCCGGATTGGGTCGTGCGGCAGCCGGGGCGCCCGCCCTGCCTTGGGCGCAACCAGCTTGTGCTGGACCTTTGCCGGAAAGAGGTGCGGGAATACCTTGTTGACGCAATGACGCGGGTGTTCTCCGCCGCCGAAGTTTCTTATGTGAAGTGGGACAACAACCGCAATTTTTCAGATGCTTACTCCCCCGTGCTGCCGCCGGAGCGTCAGGGAGAGTTCTTTCATCGCTACATGCTCGGGCTTTATGAGGTGCTCTCCGAGCTGACTGCACGCTTTCCGAACATCCTGTTTGAATCCTGCGCTTCCGGCGGCAACCGGTTCGATCTCGGCATGCTCTGTTACATGCCGCAAACCTGGACCAGCGACAACACAGACCCCATGTGCCGCCTCACTATCCAAAATGGCACAAGCTACGGGTATCCGCTTTCCACCATCGGCGCACACGTCTCGGCATCGCCCCACCAATCCACGCTGCGGCAAACGCCGGTGGAAACGCGCTTCAACGTTGCATCGTTCGGCCTGCTTGGCTATGAGATGGATTTGACGGAGCTGACCCCGTTCGACAGGAAATGCATTGCGGCGCAAGTCGCTTATTACAAGGCCCATCGCCGTCTGTTTCAGTTCGGCACATTCTACCGGGTGCGCACGCCGGAGCACGACAACCGCCCCGTCTGGCTTGTGGTGAGCGAGGATCGGCGCGAAGCCATAGCCTGCCTGTTCCAATTCCGCGCGGAGCCGGCACACACGCAGGATATTCTTCGCCTTACAGGCCTTGACGATGCGCTGCTTTATGAGATCGAAGGAAGGGCCCAGTATCTTTCGCTGCGTGCATTCGGCTCCCTTGTGAAGCATGCGCTGCCCGTGAAACTCAACGGGGAAGGCGTGCCGATGGCGATGCTTGCCACCCGCTATCGCTTCCCGATGCCTGAGGAGCAGTATCTTGCCGGCGGGGATATGCTGCAAAAAAGCGGACTCCGGCTGCGCCAACAGTTTGGCGGTACAGGGTACAATGACCGCCTGCGCATCCTTGGGGACAACGGCTCACGTATGTATTATCTTCATGCGGTGGAAGAAGGCGCAGACAGCTAAAGCGCCTTTCAAAGGACAGAATTGATAAACAAGGGCTCAGCGCAATGCCGGGCCGTTGCACTTTTTAGATGACGACATGCCTTTTCACGGGTTCTCCGCTTTCTCCGCTTCGATCTTCTCCGCGCAATCCCGGTTGATTTCGGCGCGAAGCTGCGTCAGATATTCCGAAAAAGCAACTGCCTCGCTTCCATACGTAAAATTAAGTTCATACTCCAGCGGAATCCACGTTTTGATGTCCGCCTCATTGTGTTGAATCAAAGCCTCCATTTTGTCGAGCGCCTTGTACAGCTTTGCCTCCAGCGTTTCCTGTGCCGCCATCTCCGCGAACAGTCCGGTAAGCTCCGCACAGTAAGGCGCAGGCAAGCTTTGCAGCCATGCGTTGACCGCCGCATCCTCCGCAGCGCTGTCCGCATTCGTTTTTTGGAAAGCAGGGATATCGCCCGTAAACGTTTCGCCCAAGTCGTGGCAAAGGCACATCAGGATTACCTTCTCCGCGTTTGCTTCCGGGAATTCGTCCTTAATGAAATACGCCATCAGCGCAAGCCGCCATGTATGCTCCGCAACGCTTTCCCGCCGGCCTGTAGAAGTCCAGGAATGGCGCGGCGTACATTTCAGCGTTTCCATTTTGTACATCAGATCAAGATATTCTCGTACCTTCATTGCTGCCTCCGCTATTATGCATTAATACCATTTGATTAACAAGAATACGCGCGCCACAAGCCGGCGGCATTTCCCGCGCGTCAAAAACGCCTCTTGTTTTTATTTTTCTGCTGTTTTTCCTGTGTTCCCCAGAGAATATCGCATCACGCGATGCGATAAAAATTCCGTAAATTCGCTGTATTCCGTTTGCTTCAGAACGCGCGGCCAGCTCATCACCAAGAGTGGATGCGGTGCGTTTCCCACTCGATACGGCGGGTGCTGGTGTTCATATGGGTTCAGACAAAAGCCCAGCCTTTCATAAAAACCCTTTCGGCGAACGGACACTTCGTCCGCAAGCGGATCAATTTCGAGCACGCTCAATGGATGCTGTGCGCAAAACGAAGAAAGAATGCCGGAGCCTATTGAGCGTCCACGCAATGCAGGGTTCACCGCAAAGTGTTCCACATAGCAATTACCCGCACCATATTTCCAATAAAACAGCAGCCCAAGCAGCGTTTCCCCCTGCCAAATGCTTTCCGAAAAAAACGCGGGGTCGCTGAGCGCCGCTGCCAGATCACAAAAAAGGCGCTGCTCATGCTCTGGAAAGCTGGCGGCGTAAAGTGAAAGTGCCGCCAAAAGTCGTGGCTCGTCCTGTGAAACATGCCTGTAAAATTCAAATTTCATTGGTTCCATTCTTTTTCATTTGCCGGCGCACATGTTCCTTGATGCGTTCAAACGTAACGTCAGAAAGATCGTGCTCGATCCGGCAAGCATCCTCCCGTGCCGTCTCTTCCTCCACGCCAAGGGCGATGAGCATATCCGTGAGCACCACGTGGCGTTCATAGATGCGCTCCGCAATCTCCATGCCTTTGGACGTAAGCGTTAAAAAGCCCTCTTCGTCCATCTCCACATAGCCGTTTTCCCGGAACTGCTTCATTGTGACGCTGACGGTCGGCTTTGTTACTTCCAGCCGGCGCGCAACATCAATAGAGCGCACCCGCCCTTTTTCCTTTCCGATAATCAGGATACATTCCAGATAGTTTTCTGCGGCTTCCTGAATTTTCATGTCGGGATCCTCCTTTGCCCCGCCCTGCGGAGCCCTCGGTTCCATGTTAGCATCTCAAAACCGATTTTGCAAGGCAAAAGCCCTCCGCGCAGGTACGGAGGGCTTTTGAAACCTTCTGTTTACAATTCCACCCGTGGCAGGTGCCAAAGCTCCTCAGCATACTGCTTGATGGTGCGGTCGCTTGAAAACATCCCCGCAGAAGCCGTATTCATCAGGCACTTGCGGCCAAAGGCGAGGCTGTCCCGGTAATCCCGGTTGGCGCGCAGCCTTGCTTCCATATAAGGGTGAAAATCAAGCAGCAGATAATAATGATCCGGTGCGTGCCAGCTTGCTCCAAACAGAAGCGAACTGTAAAGCTCGCGGAACGCGCCGGAATTATCATCGCTGAACGTGCCGTCGATGAGCGTATCCACCACGCGGCGCATGCGCGCGTCAGCATCATAGAGTGCCTTGGGGTTATATGTATCCCGGATGCGGGCGATGTCCTCCACCCGTGCACCGAAAATATAATTGTTGTCCTCTCCTGCCTGCTCGACGATTTCAATGTTCGCGCCATCATAGGTGCCGAGCGTAACCGTGCCGTTGAGCATGAATTTCATGTTGCCCGTTCCGCTTGCCTCGGTTCCCGCGGGCGAAATCTGCTCGGAAATATCCGCTGCGGGAATGATGTGCTCTGCATACGAGCAGTTGTAGTTCTGCACGAATACCACGCGCATCTTATCCCGCATATCCGGATCGTTATTGATGCGCTTTGCGATCTCGTTGATGAATTTGATGACGCTCTTTGCGCGCCAGTAACCCGGCGCAGCCTTCGCACCAAAGATGAATGCTGTGGGCGTGAAGTCCGTAAGGGTCCCGTCCTTGAGGGAGAAGTAAATATCCAGAATGGAGAACGCATTCAAAAGCTGGCGCTTATATTCGTGCATGCGTTTCACCTGAATATCAAACACGAAATCCGTGGGCAGCTCCACACCCTCACGTTCCTTAATGATGGCAGCGAGCTGGCGCTTTTTCTGATGCTTTGCATCGTTGAAACGGGCAATCAGATTATCGTCAATCTTTTCACGCAGCGCGCCAAGCTCGTTGAGGTCGGTCAGGAATCCATCCCCAATCTGCTCCGCAATCAGCCCGGCGAGCTCCGGATTGCAAAGCCCGAGCCAGCGCCGCTGGGTAATGCCATTGGTTTTGTTTTGGAACCGGCGCGGATATACTTCATACCAGTCCCGGAACACATCGCTTTTCAGAATTTCCGTATGGATGCGCGCAACGCCGTTTACATACGTGGAAGCATACACCGCAAGGCGCGCCATGTGGATGGTGTTATCCGCCACGATCTGCATCCGCGCGCGGCGTTCCTCGTTTACGCCTGCGGCACGCAGTTCCGCGTTCAGCTTGTCGTTAATGCGGCAGATGATCTCGCCGAGTTTCGGCACAACGCTGTTGAACAGCTCAAGCTCCCATTTTTCAAGCGCTTCGCTCATGATGGTGTGGTTGGTGTAGGAAAATGTTTCCCGCGCGATGTCGAACGCCGCGTCAAACTCCAGCCCCTCAAGCATCAAAAGGCGGATCAGTTCCGGGATGGAAACGGTCGGATGCGTATCGTTAAGCTGCACGGCGCAATGCGCGGCAAACCCGGAAAAATCGCATGCGCCGTTCGCGCCGCGCACTTTCTTATAACGCCGGATGATATCCTGCATCGATGCACTCGAAAGGAAATACTGCTGTTTGAGGCGCAAACGCTTGCCCGCATACGTGCTGTCGTTGGGGTAAAGCACACGGGTGATGTCCTCCACGGAGTTCTTTTCCCGCACCGCAAGCGCGTATTCCTGATCGTTAAACAGGCGGAAGTCAAATTCCTCAATCGGCTCGCTTTGCCAAAGGCGCAGCGTGCCGATGTTGCGCGTGCGGTAGCCGATGATGGGCATATCGTACGGTATGGCCAGCACCTTCTGGTCTGCAAATTCCACCGTCACAATCCTGTCGTCCCGCCTGCGGCTCCATGGGTCGCCGAAACGCTGCCAGTCATCCGCCTTTTCCACCTGATAGCCGTTTTCAAAGCTTTGCTTAAAGAGGCCGAACTTGTAGCGCAGGCCATATCCGTCCAACGGAATGTTGTGCGTAGCTGCGCTGTCCAGGAAGCAGGCCGCAAGCCGGCCGAGGCCTCCGTTTCCAAGCGCTTCGTCCTCAATGTCTTCCATAGCGGTAATATCTGCACCGCGTGCACGCAGCATATCCCGGACTTCCGAAAGGATACCAAGGCAGTACAGGTTATTGAACACCATCCTTCCGACAAGATATTCTGCGGAAACATAGTAAGCGCGGCGCACACGCTCATGGGCGCGCCGGCTGTCCCGCCAGTCTCCCGAAAGTTCCATCATGACGGCTTCGGAAAGCGCGTTGTGGAGCTGCACTGTACTCGCTTCATGCAGTTCGATCTGATAATTGCTTTGGAGGGATTCCTCCATGCGCCGCAATATGTTTTTGCAATCCATGCGTTCTTCCTTTCGCTGTGTTCTTCTATATTGCTTGTTCAGGCGCAAAATGCGCGTCATAAGCGCGGCATCCGCCGCGCCGGGCAGCATCCGCCAGCGCCAGTTCCCGCCGAGCGTTGCGGGCTCGTTCATGCGAGCACCCGCGCCAAGGCGAAGATAATCCTGCATCGGAATGATGCAGAGGAGCGCGGTGCTTCCATACGCTGCGCGAATCAGCGCTCCGGCAATATCGTCATCCTCCTGATGCATGCCGAGTTTTCTGCGCGCAAACGCCTTTTCCTCTGTTCCGGCGCCCGCCCACCATTCCACAGTGGTAGCATTATCATGTGTCCCGGTATAAAGCACCGTATTCGCACCGATGTTTTCCGGCAGGTGCATATTGCGCTCATCCGAGTCATATGCAAATTGCAGCACCCGCATTCCCGGAAAGCCGGCTTCCTTCAACAGCGCTTCCACTTCCGGCGTGATCACGCCAAGGTCCTCCGCCACAAGCGGGAGCTCTCCAAGCGCTGCACGCACGGCGCGGAACAACTTCATGCCGGGGCCGGGCCTGTATTCCCCGGAAAGCGCGTTCGCCGCGCCTGCGGGGATGGCATAATACCGCGCAAAGCCGATGAAGTGATCAATGCGCAGCATGTCGAACATGCCGCACATCGCCCTGAGGCGCGCAATCCACCAGGTATAGCCTTCCCGTTCCATGGCTTCCCAATCATAAATCGGATTGCCCCAAAGCTGTCCTTCGGCAGAGAAATAATCCGGCGGCACTCCCGCAACGAAGGATGGCCGCCGCGCTTCATCCATCAGAAACAGCCCCGGGTTTGCCCAAAGATCCGACGAATCGGGCGCCACATAAATCGGCATATCGCCCAGAAGCTTCACGCCGCGTGCGTTTGCATAGGCCTTAAGCGCGTGCCATTGTTTGAAAAACAGATATTGCACGAAACGGATGTACTGAATCTCTTCGGTAAGCAGCGCTCCGTAATGCGCCATGGCCGCAGGCTCCCGCAGGCGGATTGCCTCATCCGGCCATTCCTGAAAAGAAACGCCGCCAAAATGGGCCTTCACCGCCATAAACAGAGCATAATCCGCAAGCCATGGAGCTCCCTTCGCAAAGGCTTCCACTTCTTCTGCAAGCCTGCCGCCTGCACGCGCAAATGCGCGGCGCAGCGCCGTGTCATGCGAAACTATAATGCGCCCGTACTCTACGCTTGCCGGGTCAGAGCCAAACGCAAGCCCCGCAAGATCTTCCTGCGCTAAAATCCCTTCCTGCAGAAGAAGCTCGAGATCGATCAAATTTGGATTGCCTGCGAACGTGGAAAACGCCTGATAGGGGGAATCTCCATACCCCGTCGGGCCAACGGGCAGCACCTGCCAAACGCTCATCCCAGAATCCGCCACAAAATCCGCAAATGCATACGCCGCGCGTCCCATCGCACCGATGCCATATGGCGACGGAAGCGAACTGATATGCAGTAATACGCCGCTCTTCCCCACGGTTTCCTCCTCATTGAAAACGTTTTCAGTATAGGATATAGTGTAGCATACGCAAAACCGATCCGCAATTGTTAAAATCGTCAGGCCCTGATAATAAGGCGGTTGACAAAGCGATGGCTTCCATCCGATAATAAGAAACAAAACAGGATGGGAGAACTTTCCAGAATGACGCGGGAAGAAGTGACTTCCGCAGCTGGGCGCGAATTTCAGGCCCTGCTGCACATTTACAACCTTTGCATGCAGCGCACACTGAGCAAATACGGCCTTTATCCAGGCCAACCGCAGCTGCTGTTTGCCGTACGCGCGCTCGGCACGCCAACACAGAATGAGCTTGCAGAACAGCTTGCCATCAGCAAGGCCTCCGTGGGTGTTTCCGTGCGCCGGCTGGAAAACACAGGCTTTGTAAAGCGCGTTCGGGATAAAAAGGATACCCGCTGCATCCGCATCGCCCTCACGCAGAAGGGGCAGGATTACGCCCGGTGGTGCGACATTGATTTTGAAATGTTTTTCACCACTCTTTTAGAGGATTTTTCCGGCGACGAGCGTGCGGATGCGCTCGACATGCTTGAGCGCATGAACAAAAGCATGCGCGCCTTCCGGGAAAGACTGGAGAGTTGATAAAATGGCTGAAATGGAAAATGCAATTTTCACAAACATGTGTATGGTCTATGATGGCGCGGGAAATATTCTCGTGCAAAATCGCCGTAACCCGAATTGGCCGGGCATCACGTTTCCCGGCGGCCACGTTGAACATGGCGAGTCCTTCTCAGGTTCCGTAATCCGCGAGGTAAAAGAAGAAACCGGGCTTGATATTCAGCGCCCTGTTTTATGCGGAGTCAAGCAGTTCCAAACAAAGGAAGACGCGCGCTACGTCGTCCTGTTCTATAAAACAGACCGGTTTTCGGGCATGCTGCGTTCTTCCGAAGAAGGAGACGTGTTCTGGATCAAACGCAGCGAGCTTGAAACCTATTCGCTTGCCGATGATTTTGAAAAAATGCTGGAGGTATTTGAATCCAGCGAAATCAGCGAATTTTATTACCGTAAATGCAACGGTGCATGGAAAGCGGAATTGCTTTAAATTCCGGGGAAAAGCGCTTCTTGACAGGCGCTTTCTTTGTGCCTATAATATCGTTATATGATATTATTAAACGATATTGTGGTCAGATGAAAGGGGTGTGCGCATGCCGAAAAAGTCGCTGGACGGCCTCACGGAGTCCATGTTTTATGTGTTGATGGCGTTTTGCCGCGGGCCGATGTGCGGCATTGGCGTTGCAGAGTTCATCGATGCAAAAACGCGCGGACGCCTGCAGATTGGCCCTGCCACGCTCTATACCATCCTCGGAAAATTCGAGCGCGAAAAATATATTAAAGAGATCGAAGTGTCCGGACGCAAGCGCACTTACCGCCTTACCGAGCGCGGCCTTGCAGCCTACCGCGAAGAGGTGGAACGGCTCGCCGCGTGTGTGGCGGATGCAGAAAGCGAACTTGATTTTGGGGGTGAATTCCATGTCTGAGCAAAAAACAAGCGAACCGCGTTATGCATACCGCCTGCCGCCCTGCCCCGCTTATGATGTGGAGGCCACGGAAAGCTGGCTTTCGGCAATGGCCCGAAATGGATTTGTGCTGACCAGGGATGGCTTTTTCTTTGGCTTTGCAACCTTTGAAAAAACACAGCCGCAGACCCTGCGTTACCGGCTGGAAGCTTCCGAAAAAAAGCTCGCCCCGCTTTCCGAGGACAGCCCGCCCGAAGAGGCCGAAGAGCTTTACGCCTCCTACGGTTGGCGCTACGTTGCCTCACGCGGGCAGTTCCGCATTTATTGCACGGATTCGGACGAGGCGCGCGAGCTGAACAGCGACCCGCGCGTGCAGGCGCTTGCGCTCAGCATGGTGCGCAAGCGGGAATCCGGCAATCTTGCGATGTCTTTGTTTTGGCTGTTGTTCTATCCGTTTTTCATTTTCCGCGGCGGCATTGTGCGTGCGGCGATCGAAATCGGTATGCCGATGACGATTCTGGCTTTGGGGCTCATCGCATGGGTGCTCGCGCGTTCCGTTCGGGAAGTGGTGCACCTGCATCGGCTCGGCAAGTCGCTCGCGGAAGGCAAACCGCTCGATCATGGGAAGGATTGGCACGCGCACGCCCTGCGGTACCGCGTGGGCAAGCTGCTGCATCTGTTCGCATGGCTCGCGCTCATCGGCTGCGGGCTTTGCGCATGGAGCGCGGATATACGAAACGAAAACGAAATCCCGCTTACGGAGTACGATGCGGCGCTTCCGTTTGCAACAATCGCCGACTTTGCGCCGGAAGGGGATTATACGCTGTACGACATCGGGTACAGCAACACGGTTTCTGCCGTCTCCCGGCTTCTTGCGCCCACGGTGATCGCATACCGCGAATATGCGCACGTTGCCCTGCCGGATGGTTCGCTTCTGGAAGGCGGGCTGGATGTGGAATATTATGAAACTGCATCTCCGCTGCTCGCACGCATCATCGCCCGGGAATTCCTGCGTGAAGCGAAACATGAAAAGCATTATGCGGAATGCGAACTTCCGCCGCTCGATGTGGATTATGCCGCAGGGTATACGGAATATTTCCCCACCGTTGTGCTGCAAAAAGGCAACCGCGTGATCTCTGCGATGTTTTACCAAACGGGAACCTCCTCCATGCCGTATGAAGATTGGGTCAGGATTGTTGCGCAAAGCATAGGTTGAAGCAGAAAAAGGCCGGTGCACCGGCCTTTTTCTTTATGGAGCATTGCACGTTTCATTCCATGATTTCCCCGCAGAGATTTTTGCGCATCAGCGCGCGGAGCTCATTTGGGTCGTCCGTCTGCCCAAGAACCCACATCAGTTTGGTCACGGCGGCTTCGGTGGTCATATCCCGTGCGGAGATCACGCCTGCGTTGCGCAGCGGCTCGCTGACCTCGTAAATGTCCGGCGTGCTTGCCTCATACAGGCATTGGGAGGTCAGCACCACAGGGATGCCCGCAGCGATCAGCTTCTTAATGCTCTCCGTGTGGTCGCGCCGGAAGTTATGCATGCCGCCCAGGCCGAACGCTTCCACCACCACGCCGCGCATGTCGGAGGCAAGCAGGCTTTCCAGCAGGGCCGGGCTTGTGCCCGGCACGAGCTTGATCAGTGCCACGCGCGGGTCAAGCGCATCAGAAAAAGCGAACTCCGCGCCCTGTTCCGGCGCAACCAGCGTATAGCAGCGTCCGTTCGCAACCATTCCGACATATGGATAATTGATGGATTCAAACGCATCAAGCGAGGTCGTCCGCGTTTTGACCGCACGGCATCCCTTGATGATGGCGTTCCCAAAGCAGATGTATACGCCGCCCGGAAGTTCCCTTGCCGCGAGAAGCGCGTTTGCAAGGTTTTTGCGGCCATCGGAATCCGGATAGGCAATGGGGTATTGCGAGCCCGTCAGCACCACAGGTACGCTGATTCCGCGCAGCATAAAGCTGAGCATGGAAGCCGTGTATGCCATGGTATCCGTTCCGTGGGTAATAACGATCCCATCATAATCCCAGGAAGATTTCAATACCTTGCCGGCAATCTTGCGCCATTCCTCCGGCTGAATGTTGGAACTGTCCATATTGAACAGGTCAACACAGTCCACCCCCTCGGCGCCTGCGCCTGCGTAGCTGAGCAAGGCGTGCGCATCCAGCCCCGGTGCGAGGCCGTGCTCCGTTGGCATGCAGGCGATGGTTCCCCCTGTGGCGATCAACCGGATTCGTTTCATGCTGCTTTTCCCCGTTTCTGATGCATGTGTTTCTTCCCCCCAAATTTTAACAGTCCGGCGTGCGGAGCACAAGGGCGCGGGACAATATATTTTTTCTCTGCGCAGTACCCTTTTTCCGCTGCGGATGCTATGATTTAACAGACGATTCATTTTGCCCCAAGGAGGAACCTTTATGGCGCGCCTGATCTTGCTTGAAGGCATCCCCGGTTCCGGGAAAACAACGCTTACCTCCCGGCTTTGCGCGTTGCTGCGGGAAGCAGGAACGCCCTGTGCGGCCTGGCTGGAAGGCCAAAGCGGCCATCCCGTTGAGCTGGAGCACCATGCCTGCCTGACGCAGGAAGAATACGCCGCGCTTTGCGCCGAATTTCCCGGTGAAGCCGGAGCGCTTGCAGCCCATGCGCATGCGGAGGGCGATTTTCTTCTCGTGCGCTATCTTGAAGATAACGCTCCCGTTTTTTCTGGAGCGCTGCTTTCCCATCTCATGGCCCGCGAATTCCGCTATGCGCTTGCGCCATGCATCCCGCTTGCATCCTATACGGCTGTTTCGCTTTCCCGTTGGCGTAGCCTTGCGGCCGAATGGGCCGGCAAGCCGGGGGTTCTTCTTTTGGAAAGCGCGTTTTTGCAGCATCCCGTGCAGGATTTGCTGCTGCATTATGCCTTGCCGGATGAGGAAATCATCGCGTTCCTCCGCCGTGCGGCGGACGCGCTCACGTCGCTCTCCCCCGTGCTGTTCTATCTTGCCCCAAAGGATGTTGCCGCAACCCTTGCAAACATTGCAGAACAGCGCGGCGCCCCTGAAATGGCTTATCCCGATTCCATCGCATTCTGGGCACACCGGCAAGCGCTGGAGCTTTCTGCCCTGCCTCAGCTTCCGTTTGATACCCATGTTCTCTGCAACAGCAGTGAAACGCCCGAACAAACGGCACTGCGCATACGCATGCTGCTGCGCGCATAGCATGCCGCCGAAAAAACCGGAAATTGTCAAGGGGCGGCCGCTCTTGCCTTTCGGGCAATTCACCTTCCGCATGCCGGAACGGATGATGCCCCTTAGGGTTTCGCCCGTTGCAGCGTTTGCCGTCCGGGAGCGATCGTGAGAGAAAAACGCTGAAAAAACTCGAAAAAGTGGCCTTTTGCCACTTTTTCGACACGCTGTGGAGGCGGCTGCACCCCCGCCTCCACAGGCTGCCCTCGAAAAGCCCCCTTCGCTTTTTGAGGATTTTCATATCCCTCTTGCGGTTTTTGCGCGGCCGGCCGCGCATTGCGTCCCGAATCCCCTGAATCCTTTGGGCAGGCAGAATCTTCTACCCGCACCTGTATCCGGCTTCAAAAGCGTCAAGGTTGCGTTGCGCGAACTGGGGTTTCACAAGCGCCCGGATGGCTTCCCGCCACTGTTCTGCCGGGAACTGCATCCGCTTTGCAAGCACCCCCAACAGCACAACGTTTGCCGCGCGGAACGTTCCGCATTTTTCGGCGATGCCAACCGCATCGAGCGCCACAGTATCCGCCGCGGCACGCACGCGGGCAAGCGCATCCTCCGGATATTCCGCCGCGCCCGTGATAACGGGCATCGGCAGAATCTGCTGCGTGTTTACGATCATCAAACCATCCTTTTTCAAATAAGGCAGCGCGCGCAGCGCCTCCAACGTTTCAAACGCAAGGATGAAATCCGCCTGTTCCTGCTCTACGATGGTGGAATACAGCCGTTCCGCTGCGCTCATGCGGACATAGGTTGTAACGCTTCCGCCACGTTGGCTCATGCCGTGCACTTCACTTACGCGCGCGTCATATCCGTTTCCCATGGCAATGTGGCCGAGGATTCTGCTTGCAAGCAGCGTTCCCTGCCCGCCGACGCCAACAATCACGATATTCGTTGTCATGCTTCTCACGCTCCTTCCGTTCCAAGCGCCCCAAACGGGCAAACGTTCCCGCAAAGGCCGCATCCCACGCATTGCGTGTGGTCGATCCAAACGCCCGTTTCCATTTTGCGGATGGCCGGGCAGCCGATCCTCATGCACATCCCGCACGCTCTGCACTTTTCCGCATCGCAGGCATAGGGAGCGCGTTTTTCCTTCACAATGAGCGCGCACGGCCGCCGCGAAATGATGACGCTGAGCGCATCGCGTTCCGTTTCTTCCCGCAATACCTGCTCCAGCGCCTTTACGTCAAACGGATCGACGATGCGCACATGCTCGATGCCCATCGCCTCGCAGAGCTTTGGCAGGTCAAGCGCCGGCGCGATTTCCCCGTGGATGCCGCGCCCGTTCATCGGGTTGTTCTGGTGCCCCGTCATGCCGGTGATGGAGTTGTCCGCAACGATTACCGTGCCCACGGAACGGTTATACATCATGTTCAGAAGGCCCGTCATGCCGCTGTGGCAGAAGGTGGAATCTCCAAGCACGGCAACGCTTTGCTTCGCCATCTCAACTCCGCGCGCCTTTTCAATGCCATGCGCAATACCGATGGATGCACCCATGCAAACACAGGTATCCACCGCGCCAAGCGGCGGCAGTGCGCCGAGCGTATAGCATCCGATATCGGAAAACACATGCAGCTTCAGCTTGTTGAGCACATGGAACAGCGCCCTGTGCGGGCAGCCCGGGCAGAGCACGGGGGGGCGCATCGGAATGTCCGGCGTCGTCATGGGGCCATACGCCTTTCCGCCCGCAAACCTGCACGCAACCTTATGTGCGAACAGCTCGCCCTGCACGCCGGTTTCCGCCTTGCCATGGCAGGGAATTCCCATCGCACGGACCGCATCTTCAAAAAACGGCTCCATATCCTCTACGATAACGAGTTCCTCCACCCCCGCTGCAAATTCACGAATAAGCCTTTCCGGCAGGGGGTATGCAAGCCCGAGTTTGAGCACAGATGCATGCGGCAAAGCCTCTTTCACATAATTGTATGCCGCGCCGGAGGTAATGACGCCCAGCTTTCGCTGCACCCATTCGATTCGGTTGACGGGAAGCGCATTTGCATCCTCAGCAAGGCGGCGCTCCCGCTCCTCCACATAACGGTGGCGGGCAATCATGTTTGCAGGCATGGACACATACTTTTTCGGTTCCTTTTTGTATGCAAGCAGCGGAAGCTCCTGCCGCTCGCCGAGTTCCACCGGCGTACGCGCATGCGCTATGCGCGTGGTAAGCCGAACGATTACCGGCGTATCGTACCATTCGCTCAGTTCAAATGCGAGCTGCATGAACGCCTTGCATTCCGCGCTGTCCGAAGGGTCAAGCACCGGCGCATGCGCCGCACGCGCAAGCAGGCGTGTATCCTGCTCGTTCTGCGAAGAATGCATGCCGGGGTCATCCGCCACAACAACTACCATCCCCGCATTTACGCCCGTGTAGGTTGCGGTAAAAAACGGGTCAGCGGCGACGTTGAGTCCAACATGCTTCATGCAGGCCATGCTGCGCGCACCGCCAATGGCTGCACCGAGCGCAACCTCCACGGCAACCTTTTCGTTCGGTGCCCATTCGGAATAGATTTCCGAATAGGCCGCGATGGTTTCGTTGATTTCGGTGCTCGGTGTTCCCGGGTATGCGCTTGATACGCGTACGCCAGCTTCATAAGCGCCGCGGGCAATCGCTTCGTTGCCCAACATCAGCCGTTTCAAATCGTGTTCCCTCCTGTATTTTGTTTTATGCACTCCGCACTGTTTGGCTTTCGTATCTCGTTTTCTCTGGAATTGCCTTTTGCAGATTCATAATTTCATTATACGGTAAAGTGCCGCCGCTTCAAGAGGTGGGCGGAAAGTATAAGATATATTGTGATTGCAACCCGGCAGCGCAGATACTATAATCATGATATGAGACGCAATCGCGTTGTTTCGGAGGTATTCACCCATGAAGCTGAATTACAAACGCACCATTCTCGTCGGCTTTGCCTTTTTCCTCATCTGCACGTTTTGGCAGGCGTATGACACCATTATCCCGAAGATTTTAACCGACAAATTTGGTATGTCCCAGGCAAATTCGGGCATCATCATGGCGCTGGACAACATTCTCGCGCTTATCATGCTTCCGCTGTTCGGCGCAATTTCGGATAAATGCACAAGCCGCCTTGGCAGGCGCACGCCCTTCATCCTCATCGGCACCATTGCGGCTGCCGTGGCGCTCATCGCCCTTTCCTTTACAGACGGCATGCAGCTCAAAAACATCGAAGCCGTGTCCGCCATTGATGATCGCGCAGCGCTTGAGACGCTTTACGACAGCGTTTCCGAAACACCGCTTGAAATGCCGGACGGAACCGAGTTCGTGCTTTCCGAGACCTTCTCGCGCGGGGACTTTGCTTCCATCACCTCGCAGGTTGAGATGGATGGCGCAGCCGTTACCAACCCGGATTACACCAACTATGTTGTGCCTGCGCGGCATGCTTACGCACATGCGGCAACGCGCACAAACCCGCTGCCGCTCATCCTCTTCATCGGGATCCTGCTGGTTGCTTTGATCTCCATGGCAACCTTCCGTTCCCCTGCCGTTGCTCTGATGCCGGACGTCACCATCAAGCCCCTGCGTTCCAAGGCAAACGCCATCATCAACCTGATGGGCACAGCGGGCGGCATTCTCGTATTGGGGATGGGCGTTGTGTTCAGCACGGGCGCGGCGAAAAACGCCCTGATGCCTTATGCAACGTTCTTTGCCATCGTAGCGGGCATCATGCTTCTTGCGCTTCTTGTGTTCATGCTGACCGTCCGGGAACCAAAGTTTGTATGTGAAATGGAGGCGGAAAGCCGGAGGTTCCATATAGACGAACTGCCGGAAGGCGAAACCAGCAAAGCCGCAAAGCGCCCTCTTTCCAAGGGGGAACGCGCTTCTCTGCTGCTGATCCTCGCTTCTGTGGTATTTTGGTTCATGGGATATAACGCCGTTACTTCAAAATATTCCGTCTATGCCGGGAAAGTGCTCGACCTCGACTACAACACAACGCTTTTGCTTGCAAACATCGCGGCGGTTGCGGCCTATTTGCCCGTTGGCATGATCGCCTCAAAAATCGGGCGCAAAAAAACGATCCTTGCCGGCATCGTGATGCTTGCAACCTCGTTTGGCGTGGCCTCCTTCCTGCGGGAGGGAAGCTCTGCGCTTGTGATGAACTGTATGTTCGCGCTCGCGGGCATCGGCTGGGCAACGATCAACGTCAACAGTTTCCCGATGGTAGTGGAGCTTTCCCGCGGCGGAGACGTCGGCAAATACACCGGCTTCTACTACACCGCCAGCATGGCAGCGCAAACCATCACGCCATACTTCAGCGGCCTTTTGATGGATAAGATCGGCATGACAACGCTCTTCCCCTATGCAACGATCTTTGTTGCCATCGCCTTTGGCACAATGCTTTTTGTGAAGCATGGCGACAGCAGGCCGGAGCAGCCGAAATCAAAACTTGAGGCGCTCGGCGGCGAAGAATAAACCCAGCGGTTTGAAAAAAGGGTCCTTGGAGAAAACGCTCCAAAGACCCTTTTTTATCCGTACGCCCAATCAATCCTTTTTCCGATAACTTCATGGTGTTCGCGCTTTTAAACTATACTTTCTTTTCTATCCGGTAATTTTCCGCCTGTGCATTGAACAGCTTGTAATACAGTCCGTCCGCCTTTTCCATGAGTGCCGTATGGGTGTCAAAATCGCTGACCGTGCCGCCGTCAAGGAGCAGGATACGGTCGCAAAAAACGCTTGAGGACATGCGGTGTGAGATATAGATCGCCGTTTTATCCCCGATGAGCGAATTGAAGTTTTCATAGATTTCGGCTTCCGCAAGCGGGTCAAGCGCACTCGTCGGTTCGTCAAGAATAATGACGGGCGCATTTTTATAAAGCGCGCGGGCAATTGCGACCTTCTGCCGCTCGCCGCCGGAAAGCTCCACGCCATTTTCATCGTAGGACTTTCCAAGCATGGAATACACGCCCTCGTTAAGCTCCGCCATTTTCTCATTCAGCCCTACGCGGCGGATGACCGTGCCCGTGCCCACAAGGTCGCTCCCCGGGCGCTTGCCGGTGATGTTTTCATCAATGCTGAACGCAAAAAGCTTATAATCCTGAAACACTGCCGCAATGGAAGCAAGGTAGGAACCGTGTTCGTATTCAAAAATATCCACACCGTTCAGCAGAATGTGCCCCTCCTCCGGCCGGTACAGCCTGGAAATGAGCTTCACAAGCGTGGTTTTGCCCGCGCCGTTCAGCCCCACGATGGAAATCTTTTCGCCGCCGCGGATCTCAAAGGGAACATCGTGCAGCACGCGCGTCTCACTGCCCGGATACCGGAAAGATACATGTTCAAAGCGGATGGATTCAACCGTTTCGGGGAATGGCAACGTTCCGCCAAAGTCGCTTTCCTCCGGCAGGGACATGAACTGCAGAAACGGTTCAAGATAGCCGAGCATCGCCGTGATGGTGACCGCGCTTGCGCCCGCATCCGTGGCGGCCTTTGCAAAGCTTGCCGCAGCGCTTACATACATCGTAAGCGAACCGAGGCTGATCGGAGCCTTCCCGGAAAGGGAACCGAGCACACGCAGCCCGGCGTAGCCGTACGCGAGCGCGGATTGCAGATCGTTCAGCGCACCGCTCAGGCCCTGAAACCGCCCCATTTTTTTATAAAACTGGTCGCACTCCCCGCTGATTTCCCGGCCATAGTCCGTAACACGGCCGGAAATCATGCCGCTCATGTCGTAAAGGCGCACATCCTTTTGCAGTGTATCCTGGAATCCAAGGTTCACATAATACCCATATTTGCGGTTGATCGGGATGAGGCTCGCATAAAATTTGAGTTGATCCTGCATCACGCGGGAATATGCAAACAGGTTCGCCGCCACGCACAACAGTAAAAGCAAAACCAGCACGGGGCTGAGCGTCAGCATCACCGCAAGCGTGGTGATGATAATCAAGGCGCTTTGCAGGAACTGTGCTGTGCTGCGGATCATCTCAAAGGGCGCGCTTTGGTTGTTGAACGCGAACAGGGCGCGTTCCTTTAAATCGAGGTATTCCGGTGTTTCAAGGCAGCCGAACGGAACCTTCATGACCTTTTCCGCCATAACGCGGTCCATCATGTTGTTTACGTAGAGCTCCTTTTCATCAAGCCCACGCTTCACGGCGCTGCTGAGAAGTGCGAGCACAAGGTTCGCCCCCACGATCATCCCCGCATAAAGAAGCAGGTATTCGCCGCGGAGCGCGCCCGTCAGCTCGTCGATCAGGAACTTGGGCAGCAGCACGTTCAGAAGCACCTGCGCCCCCGCAAGCATCACAGAGGACGCCATCAGCAGCACATAAGCATGTGAGGTGCGCCACACGATCGAAAAAAACAGGCGAAGCTTTTCCCACTGTTTCATGCGCCCACCTCCTCCGAAGCCCGGTTGTAATACTTCCCCTGCACGGTGAACATTTCAAAATATTTGCCGCCGAGCGCCATCAGTTCCTCATGCGTGCCGTATTCAGCAAGCCCCTGTCCGTCAAAGAGGGCAATATGATCGCAAAACTTCGTGCTCGCAAGCCGGTGGGAAATATACACTGCCGTTTTCCCCTGCACAAGCGCGGCAAAGCTTTCGTAAATCTCCGCTTCCGCAAGCGCATCGAGCGCGGCGGTCGGTTCATCCATGATGACCATGTTCGCATCCTTATACAGCGCGCGGGCGATGGAAAGCTTTTGCGCTTCGCCGCCGGAAAGCTCCGTTCCGTCCTTTTCGATGATCTTGAGAAGCGTTTGCTCCAGGCCTTTGGGGAACGCGCGCACTTTGCCGCCAAGCCCTACGCGTTCCAGCGCGTCCATGGCGCGCGCCCTGTCTCCCTCCGCATGGCAGGCCACGTTTTCAAGCACCGTATAGGCAAGCGTGTTCACATCCTGAAACACCGCGGAGAACATGGAATACAACGCTTTTTTATTGAATGCGCCGATGGGTACGCCGTTGATGAGGATTTCTCCCTCCGTCGGCGCAAAGAGGCCGGTCATCAGCTTCACAAGCGTGGATTTTCCCGCGCCGTTCACACCTACAATCGCAAGGCGTTCTCCCTTGTGAATTGTAAAATCCAGATTTTTAAAGATGTATTTTTCCGTGCGCGGATATTTGAAGCTCACGTTTTTGAATTCGATCTCAAGCGTATCCCCACTGATCGCCGGGTGTGTGCCACCGTGTTCGCCCAGGTCCTCATCCAAAAAGCGGAACATGTCATAGGCATATTCCCCCTCGCTGTAAACCGTACCCGCCTTTTCCGCGAGCAGCTTGAGCTGCGCCGAAAGGCTCAGCGCCGCCGCAAGATACATCGAAAAATCCGCGATGGGCATCCCGCGCGCCACATCCCGCACAAGGAGGCCGTAGGTCGCCGCATCACTCAGAAGGAGCGTGCCAAGCGCCGCAAAGCCGAGCAGAAATTCCCGGTGTTTGACGCGCGCGATGATGGCAACGTATGCGTCGATCTCCCGTTTGAAATTATCGAGGATACGGGATTGAAACCCGTAAAGCCGCACGTCCTTGCCAAAGGAAAAATCATTGGCGGTGTTGGAATAATACCGCACGCGGCGCGCTGCATGGCCGATTTCTGCATGCAGGCTGTGTTGAAACGCATGCGTTTCCCGGCTCACCCAAAACACGGCGGCCACATGCAGCAGCAGCGCCGCGAGAATCCATATGCTTTTCATGCCGATGAACACAACGTAAGCAAGCACCGTCAAAAGCACGGCGGGGGTTTCATACAGCGCATGGTATACGCCTTCCACGCCGTTGTTGTTGCTGTTTGCGGCATTCAGCGCACGCTCATGCTCGTCATAGAACTTAGCGTCCTCGGTATTGCAATAGCGCATGGTGAGGTTCTTGTTCAGCATGTCTCTGAGGTATTCAAGCCGCAGCAGCCCAAGTTTATGGTAAGAAGCATAGTACAAATAGGTTTTCAGTGCCCCTACGCCGCCTGCTGCAAGGAAGAAGCCCGCCGTAATGAAAACGAGCCGTTCGACAGAAGGCGCCGGCTGTGTCAGCTCCCCGAGCACAAGCTTGGGCAGCGCCACGGCAAACATCGGGTAAACCGCCGCAGCAAGCGTATAAATCCCAAAGCTTGCAAACAGGCGTTTGTTTTGCCGCCATGCGTTCTGCACAAGCCGGGCGAGTGTTTTTCCGATTGGATATGGTTTTTTCATGCTGCCTCCCCCGGAAAATGAGATGGGTTTATTTAATCACAGCCTCCCCCTTTGCGTCAAGCAAGGAGCGGTTGCGCAACCGCTCGAATCCTGTGCGTTTATCGGTTGAATGCTTGTGGTTCTTGCTCTTTAAGTTGAATGCTTGTGGTTCTCGCTCTTTAAATCAAAACGGGCAGGAATTTTCCCGCCCGAAAAACTGTTTTTCTTATTGCCGTCCCGCCGCCTGCAGCGCGAGGTTCGGATAATTCGTGATGACCGCATTCACGCCCGCTTCAATCAGCTCGCGCATTACCTGCGGGTCATTCGCTGTCCATGGGTTCACATCCACGCCTGCCTTACGGCAGCCTTCCAGCATGCCGGGGCAGTTGAGCGCGGCAAGGTAATGCGGATGCAGCGCGTTTGCGCCCACATACTTCGCATAAACCCACGGATCCACCATTGCATCGGAATAAAGAAGGCCGATCTTTGCTTCCGGGTCAAGCTCGCGGATTTTCAAAAGGACATAATGGTTGAACGAGGAATACAGAATGCGCCCCTGCATGCCCATCTCGCGTTCAAGCGCAATCAGATGATCCCATATGCCGTAATAGATTACAACGTCGCACTTGACCTCCACATTGATGGTAAGGTTTGTGTTCCTGAGCAGGCCGTACACTTCGCGCAGCGTCGGGATACGGACGTTCTGATAACCTTCCATGCCGTTTGAAAAATCCAGGCGTTTGAGCTCCTGGCAGGTCATATCCACCACGCGGCCCGTACCGTTTGAAGTGCGGTCCACCGTTTCGTCGTGAATGACCATCAGCTTTCCATCCGAGCTCATGTGCACATCAAGTTCCACGCCGTCTGCGCCCTGCTCCACCGCCAGCTTGAACGCCGGGATGGTGTTTTCCGGCGCATACCCGCTCGCCCCTCTGTGTGCCCAAATCTTTGTTGCCATATCGCCGTTCCCCCTGTTTACGTTTCGCATTTTCTAAATTATACCATCTTTCCTGCGAGAAAAAAACCGGCTAACTGTAAACAATATTGGCATGAAATTAAGTATTATCCTTCTTACATTCTTTCTCGGCGGCACGATCTATGTTCTGCTGGAGCTACTTTGGCGCGGCCGCAGCCACGTTTCGATGTTCTGCGCCGGCGGGCTGGCCCTTCTGCTGCTGCACGGGCTGTTTCTCCGCTTCGCGCTTCCGCTCTTCGCGCAATGCCTTGTCGGCGGGCTTGTGATCACAGCGATCGAATTTGTGGCGGGCGCGATTGTGAATGTGCGTCTGAAGCTCAACGTGTGGGATTATTCCAAAATGCCCCTCAACCTGTATGGGCAGGTCTGCTTGCCGTTCTCGCTGCTCTGGTGTCTGCTTACGCTCCCCATCTCTTTCTTAAGCAGCTATCTTGCAACGCTCTGACAGCTTGAAGCTTTCCTCTGTTTGCGGTATTATAAGGGAAAGATTTCATTTCCGCATGATCCCGCACAAACTGAAAGGAGAGCCCTATGCAAAAAGCAAAGATCAATTCTGCCCGTCTTGTGATGCAGAGCGTCGCAGGCATGGTGCGCCATCCCTATATGGGCGGCCCTTACCGCATCTCCCATGATGGCATTGCCCGCGTTCTGCCCGCCACAGGCGCAATCACTTACAATGTAAAGATTGGCGATTCCGTTTATGCCATGGAATGTGACCATGTGGAGCCGGGCGTTACAGTGCTCAACCCGGACAAAGCCGAAAACGCTGCTTTTAACACGCTTTCCTGCGTAGGCAACACGGCAGTTGTCATCTCCGGCGACGCAAAGGGTGCGCGCGGTTTTGTGACCGGCACGCATGGCGGTGTGGAGCATGTGATCTGCTATTTTCCGGCGGATGCGCTCGAGCGTATGGCCATCGGTGACTGCATTCAGGTGCGCGCCCAAGGGCAGGGCATGCAGATCGAAGGCTTTGAACGCACTGTTTCCTGCATGAACCTTGACCCCAATCTGTTTGAGAAAATGAACATCTCCGTGGAAGATGGAAAGCTGATTGTGCCCGTTGCCGCGCGCGTGCCTGCCTATCTCATGGGCAGCGGCATCGGTTCCGCAAGTTCCACAAGCGGAGATTATGACATCATGACCGCGGATCACGACGAAATCGTCCGCCTTGGGCTTCACAAGCTCCGCTATGGTGATTTTGTGCTGCTGGAGGATTGCGATACCTCCTTCGGCCGGGGCTATCTCGGCGGTGCGCGCACCATCGGGATCGTCATCCACAGCGATTGTATCAAGATGGGCCACGGCCCGGGTGTAACAACGCTTCTTACGAGCAAAACGCCCATCATCGAAGGCAGGCTCGATGCGGGCGCGAATCTTGCAGATTATATGGGGGTGTAATGCGATTAGGACAGGCGTATACATCGGAACCGACTTTGAAATGGAAGTGACCGCGCGATGCGTGGTCACATTTTGTCAGAACCATGTGGGCAATTAATTCTTCTGTTCCAATGGTTTCAAAAACGTAAGTGCAGCCTGTCGCCAAGCCTCGGGCTCTTCCCGCATTGGAGCATGCGCGGAATGCTCGAACCAGACCCATTGCTTTTGGGGAGCCTGCAATGCATCAAGCCATGCTCTTGCAAGCTCGGGCGGCGTGCATTGGTCATGCCGCCCTTCCAACAGGCAGACGGGCATCGGAAGGGATGTCACCTTTTCCGTAAAATCCCACTCCAATATCGAATTCCACAATGCGCGGATGCAGCCTGCGTTTCCATCCCAGGCATGATATAATTCCCGCGGCGTATACGCTCCAGAGCGTAGCGCGGGCAGCAGCGTGTCGCGCCAAAACACGCTCTTTTTCAAGGAACTCCCGCCATATTTTTTCACATATTTGCGCTGCACCCACGCACCCTTTGGCGTGGAATAGCGTCCGTTTTCCGGCGCGCCGATGCGTTGGAGCTCACGCATCGCCTCCGTATCTCCGCGCTGCGCGGCTTCTTCGCAAACGAACTCATAGGAAAGACGCTCCCCTTCCGCACCGTTAACCATTTGCCCCGAGCCCAAGTATGCGGAAATTCCCTCCGGATACGCGCTGCAAAGCAATGTTCCAAGAAGTGTGCCCCATGAATGCGCAACAAGAATAAGCGCATCCTGCTTAAATTTTTTCAGCAGGTATTCCTTTACCTGCCGCGCATCCTCCAATACCTGTGGGAGCGTCATCGGTTCCTTTTCCGCAAGCGTTGGTGCAAAGCTGAGTCCCGCCCCGCGCTGATCCCAGCAGACGAGCGTATAATGCTTTGCCAATGCAGATTGGCAGCCCAATACAAGGTGTCTGTCCGGCGCACCGGGGCCGCCATGCAGAAAAAGCATCAACGGCAGGTTCTCCTCCACCGCGCGATAGCACAGCGCATGGTTCCATCCATTGAGCCGAACCGTTTCCCTTTCATCCAGCGCATACCGCAATTTCATTCCAACCTTTCCGCGCAATGTTCGCCTCTATCTGCGTTTCCAATTGTTCTTCCACGCCGTAATACAGCGCAAGTTGTGTCAAAGCCACCATTGCCTGACGAATCTCGTTTGCAAGATTCTCCTTTTGCGGTGCGCCATGTTTTTCGCATTTTCGTCCACTGCCTTCCCAGAGGTTCACCTCTGCGGCAACTTCTCCACATTCCTCCAAAAGCCGCGTCACAATTTGGAACGGTTCGTTTCCTCCGGGAAAACGCCGGTTTGCGCCGCGCGCCATCCGATAAAAACGCTCCAAGCTCAAATCTCCTCCATCTCCAGCATCACGGGGCAATGATCGCTGCCCGTGACCTCCGGCAGAATGCTGCTTTCTTCAATGCAGCCGCGGATGCGCTCGCTGACGAGAAAATAGTCGATGCGCCACCCCGCGTTGTTGGCGCGGGCGTTGTACATGTAGCTCCACCAGGAATAGGCGCCGGTCTTGTCCGGATACAGGTAGCGGAACGTATCCACAAAGCCGCTGGCGAGCAGTTCCGTGAACTTTGCGCGCTCCTCATCCGTGAAGCCCGCATTGCCGCGGTTGGATTTTGCATTTTTTAGGTCGATCTCCTGATGCGCCACGTTCAGGTCGCCACAGATGACAACGGGCTTCTTTGCATCGAGCGATTTCAGGTATGCACGGAAAGCGTCCTCCCAGTCCATCCGGTAGGAAAGGCGGGTCAGTTCCCGCTGGGCGTTGGGCGTATAGCACGTCACAAAATAGAACGTTTCAAATTCCAGCGTGATCACGCGCCCTTCCGGCGCGAAGCCGAGCTCCGCCTCATCCGGCAGGCCGTAGCTGACCGCAAGCGGCGGGATGCGCGTAAACACCGCCGTTCCGGAATATCCCTTCTTTACGGCGCTGTGCCAATACTGCTCGTAGCCCTCAAACGCAAGCTCGATTTGGTGCGGTTGGAGCTTTGTCTCCTGCAGGGCGACGATATCCGCATCGATGATGCGGAAAAATTCTTCAAACCCTTTCCCCAGACAGGCACGAAGGCCGTTTACATTCCATGATACAAAGCGCATAGCGTTTCCCCCCTCCATTTTTGCCGGCCTTCCCCCGCTAGTCTTCCCGGTAAAAAGTGTTGCCGCCGATGAATTCCCGAAGGATGCTTGTGGGCGGAATTTCGTCCTCCACATCCGCATCCAAAATATAATTGAGGAATTTTACAATATCGCGCGCCTCGGCATAATATTTGCTTGTAGGCAGCACCTCACGCAGAAGTGGATAAACATACTTTTTCAACACGGCAATTTCATAAACGAGCGTTGTGTTAAACAACGCGTCGGCATGCTCCTGATAGGGGAAAATCCACGTTTCCTCGCCCCGGCGCACCGAAGGCCACATGGAAAGCGTGTGCTCCATGGACGCGCCCCGCGTTTCATAATCCCGCACAAGGCGGCGCAGCAGGCGCACATCCGTGGTGCGGATGCGGTTATGGTCGTCAAGGTTCAGCGTAGTAAGCGCGCTTACATACACACGGAATACCGCATCATCCGGCACTTCCTGCGTCAGCAGCAGCGGATTCAGGCCGTGGATGCCTTCGATGATGAGCGGCTGGTCCGCCTTTACGGAAAGCACAATCCCTTCCGGAGCACGTTTGCCGGTTTTAAAGTCAAAGCGAGGTACCTCAACCTCCTCGCCGCGCAGAAGCGCCGCAAGATCGTGGTTGAAGCGCGGAATATCAAGCGTATTGATGTGTTCAAGATCCATCTGCCCATGTTCGTCGCGCGGGATCACATCGCGGTCCAGATAATAATTGTCCAACGAAAGCATGATGGGATCCTGCGCAAGCACGCGAAGCTGCGTTGCGATGCGGTTCGCGCTTGTGGTCTTTCCTGATGAGCTCGGCCCTGCAACCATCACTGCGCGCGCCTTTTTTGCAACGATGGCATCCGCGATTGCCGCATAGCTTTTTTCGTGCAGCGCTTCGCTTACGCGCACAATTTCACGGATGCTGCCGTTTTCCACGCGCGTATTCAATTCGTTCACGGTATCGCAATGCATGAGTTTGCCCCAGGTATCGCTCTGGCGGAATACGGACGCGAGCTTCGTCATGTCCGTATAGTCCGAAGGGACGTCCGGCTCATCCTTGCGGGGCATGAGCATGATCACCGCCCCGTCCATAAACTTGAGCCGAAACACATCCGCATATTCGGTGCCGGGCGCCATTTCGCCGTAAAAATAATCCTTGTAATCCCCAAGGCAATATACGTCGAAATAGCTGAACTTGCGCCACTTCAGAAGCCGTGCCTTATCAAGTTGGCCGTCCTTTTCAAAGAATGCGATCGCCTCGTCAATGGAAAGGCGCCTGCGCTCAAGCGGCAATGCCGCGCGGATAATGAGGCGCATTTCGCTTTCAAGGCGCAGTACATCCTGCTCGGTCAATGCGGGGTCTTTTTCGATTGTAATGTACAGCCCCGGCCCGAGGGAATAGCGCACCTGTACGCGCGCCGCAGGGAAAAGCCTGCGCACCGCGGCAATCAGGATGAACTGCAGCGTACGTTCATAAACGCGGCGGCCCGTTTCTTCCCCATAGCGCAAAAGATGCACGTCCACGTCTTTAAACGGCGTATAGCGCAAGCTGAATACCTCGCCGCCAATCTGTGCCGCAAGCGGGCGTTTGCGCAGCGAAATGCTGTCCAATTCAAGTTTTTTTACCGCATCCAACAGGCTTTCGCCATGCTTGAGTTCTGCGGCGACTCCGTCCACCGTTACCTTCATAATAAACCTCCATCTCTGGAATAGAAACTTCGTGCACTGCTTAGATTATCATTATACCGCAAATCCCCGCTCCATACAGCAAACTGTGGCAAAATTTGAAATATTGCCGAATTTTTCAAACTTTAGCCAATATATCTGCTATAATGGATCGGGGTCGTTTTTCCGCCGACGCGGTCATGCGCCCTTTTGCGCGGCTCCGCCTTCTGTGCGGTCGCACGCGGCATCGTTGTTGAAGCAGGTGTTTTATGGAAAAGAAGCAATCCTCTTTTGTCCGGGGCGCAGCAATCCTCGGCGCTGCGGGCCTTATCGTAAAAATCATCGGTGCGCTGTTCCGTGTGCCGCTTGCCAACCAGGTCGGCCCGGAGGGCATGAGCTACTATGAAGTCGCTTATCCGTATTATTCCGGCCTTCTCGTGATCGCCTCCGCCGGGCTTCCGACGGCAATTTCGAAGCTTGTGAGCGAACGCGTGACCATGCGCGACTACCGCGGCGCACGCGAGGTATTTCAAACCGCGCAAAAGCTCCTTTGCGGCATTGGCATCATGCTGGGTCTTTTGATGTTCCTGTTGGCCAAACCCCTTGCCGCAAGCTCCGGCCTTGATGCAGCATACCTTTCTTTCCAGGCATTCGCACCCGCGCTCCTGTTTGTTTCCATCATGTGCGCATATCGCGGCTATCTGCAGGGCATGCAGCAGATGACCGGCACCGCCGTATCCCAAATTGTTGAGCAGCTCGGCAAGCTTGCCATTGGCCTTGCCCTTGCGGTAAAGCTTTTGCCCAAAGGCCCCGAATATGCGGCTATGGGCGCGATCATCGGTGTGACGGCGAGCGAGCTGATCGCACTTATTGTGATTTGGCTGATGTACCGCCTGAAAAAGCGCAGCTTTGATGCAAAGCTGCGCAGAAGCCCCAAAACGCAGCCGCGCGGTTTCGGCATTATCTCAAAAAATCTTTTGCAAATTGCAGTCCCCGTTACCATCGGCGCTTCCATCAGCTCGCTTGCAGGCATTGTGGATGTGGCGCTCATCATCAATATTTTGACCGACAACCTCGGCTATGAAACGTCGCTTGCGCAGACCGCTTTTTCGCTGCTGCGCACCAATGTAACGACGCTCACCAATATGCCCGGCGTGCTCACCATGGCGCTTGCGATGAGCCTTGTGCCCGCAATTTCGGCGGCAATGGCCAAGCGGGACAGCGCGAGCGTGCGCAATGCTTCCCGCATGGGGCTAAAGCTTGCGCTCATCATCGGCCTGCCGTGCGCCACCGGCCTTTTTGTGCTTGCAAAGCCCATCCTTTCCCTGCTTTATCCGCGATTGACCGAGGCGGAGCTTGCCCTCGCTGCCGATCTGATGCACACAGCTGCCATCGGTGTGGTTTTTCTTTCCATGGTGCAGACAATGACCGGAGTCCTGCAAGGAATGGGGAAGCAGAACGTGCCCGTGTTCAACCTGTTCATCGGCTTTCTGCTGAAAGTTGTGACATTGATTTTCCTTATGAACCTTCCTTCGGTAAACATTCAGGGCGCAGCGGTTTCCACCGTGGTATGCTATGCATTCGCCGGCATCGCGGACACCATCTATACGGCGCGGCGCGCAAGGCTTAAGCTCCCTTTGTTTGATGTGTTCGGCAAACCGCTCTCCGCATCGCTCGCCATGGGTGCCGCCGTACACTTTGCTTATGCCGCTCTGGCAAAGAGCGGCCATACTACGCTTGCAACGCTTGGTGCAGTTTGTGCGGGCGTTGCCGTATACGCAGTGCTTGTCGCGCTGCTTCGCATGTTCTCCTATGACGAGCTTGCGCTGATTCCGGGCGGCACAAAGCTGCGCCGCCTGCTGTACCCGAAAGGACAAAACAAATGAAAACCATTACCATCGCGCCGCTTGCGACGCCAAGAAGCATTTCCCTTGCCGTTTGGGATGCGGTAACACATGCCCCCCGCCTGTTTTTGCAGACGTCGGAGCACCCTTCCGCCCGCCGCATATGCGAGGCGGGCATCCCCTTTGAAAGCATGGATGATCTTTACCGCGCAGCCGAAGACTTTGATGCGCTCAACGCAGCAATTGCAGCGCGCCTTTTTTCGGCACCGGAGGAGGATGTGGTCTATGCCGTGCCGGGCCGCGGTGTGGGGCAAGCCCAGCTTGAAACGATCCGGCAGGCAGCCGAAACGGCCGGGGTGCAGGTGGTGCTGCTGCCTGCTTCCGGCTATGCGGAAGCCGCGCTGGCATCGCTGCCTGTACAGTTTGCAGCGGACAGCCTGCGCATCCTTCCCGCGACCGCACTCCCCTGCCGTTTGGACCCCTATGTGCCGCTGTGCGTTGAAGAACTTGACACACGGATGCGCGCAAGTGAAGTGAAGCTTGCGCTCCTTGAATATTATCCGGATGAATTCCCCGTCTGGCTCTGCACCATGGACGACGCCGGTGATTACTCCGCCCGTTCCCTGCCGCTTTACGCGCTGGACAGGCAGGAAGGCTTTTTTGCCGCAAGTACGCTTATCCTGCGTGCCGCAACGTTTGAGGAGCTTTCCCGTCACGGTCTGGAAGGGCTTGAGCGCGTGATGAAACGCCTGCGCGCACCCGGCGGCTGCCCTTGGGATGCGGAACAAACACACGAATCGCTGCGCAGCGATCTTCTGGAAGAAGCATACGAGGTGCTGGATGCCATCGACCGGGAGGACGTGGACGCGCTGTGTGAGGAACTCGGAGACCTCCTTCTGCAGGTGGTGTTCCATGCGGAGATCGAGGAGGAACTGCGCGTGTTCAACCTTCGGGATGTCTGTACCGGAATTGTGCAAAAGCTCGTTTACCGGCACCCGCATGTTTTCGGCGAAACGCGCGTGAATGGTTCGGATGAAGTGCTTGTCAATTGGGAAAACCTAAAGAAGAAGGAAAAGCATCAGGATACGGTCGCTGATATGATGAACGCCGTGCCTCATGGCTTCCCCGCCTTAATGCGCGCAAAGAAGGTGCAAAAAAAAGCCGCGCATGTGGGATTTGACTGGCCCGACCCAAACGGTGCGCTGGACAAGGTTGAGGAAGAAACGCATGAGCTCCGCGAAGCCTTAGCACAGCAGGAAAGCGAAACCCGCATCAGCGAAGAACTGGGGGATCTGCTTTTCTCGGTGGTCAATGCGGCGCGGCTGCTCCATCTGGATGGAGAGCTTGCCCTTGCTGCGGCGACTGAAAAATTTGTCACACGGTTCACAAAAATGGAGCAACTTGTTTTATCCGAGGGGCTCTCGCTCGAAGCGTTAGGCCTTCCTGCTCTGGACGCATTCTGGGAGCGCGTAAAGGGCTGATTTTATAGGAAATTTGGGCAAAATAGGGCTTGTACAATCACGGAAAGGCTGATACAATAAATGGCGGACAAAATCCGTTTAAAACATCAGGAGGATATAAGACATGAATAAAACCGAATTGATCGCAGCCGTAGCCGAAAAGAGCGGCATCTCCAAGAAGGACGCTGAAAAGGCCGTTAGCGCTGCGCTTACCACCATCACGGAAGCACTTCAGGCTGGCGACAAGGTTCAGCTGGTTGGCTTTGGTGTATTTGAAGTTCGCGAGCGTCCCGCGCACAAGGGTCACAACCCCATGACCGGTGCCGAAATCGAAATCGCCGCGAGCAAAGCCCCCGCCTTCAAGGCCGGCAAAGCGCTCAAGGAAGCTCTCAACTGATTTATTTAAACATAAAAAGCGCGAACCGCAAGGTTCGCGCTTTTTTAAATGGTTTTTGTTCATCCGAGCTTTATATAATCTGTAACAGCAAAGCCAAAGGTACCATTTTGACTCAGGAAGCACCAGCCGTCAAAAATCATATAAACCGTAACAGATGCTTTGCTTGGCATCAGCCGTATGACCTTGCTCGAAGTGCTCATTCCTTGCCTGAGGTTGACTTCTGCAGTAGTCCTGGTTTCGATGGGCGCGACTGTATCGCTCACGCGCGCAATACCTGCCGAGCCAGAGCTTTTGACCTTTACATAGGATTTATAGGCAAAGCCTGCATGTCCATTGTAAAGCACATAATACCAGTCTCCGGTTTCGCCCAAAATTTTGAGTTCTTCCCCCTGTTTAAGCGTTGCAAGCACATTTCCGCCCGTTGTGGAAGGCTTGTCCCTGAAATTGAGTTTTCCCGTGGCCGCACCTGTTGCAAGTTGGATTCCTTCCCCGGAGGACGTTTCGCCCTCCGGCGCGGAACTGCCGCCCTCCGGCGTGACGCTGCCTGCTCCTTCCTCGCTCTGCGCAATCATCTTCACATATTTTGCGTAAAGGTATCCGCGCGTGCCGTTATATTCAGCCGCATACCAACCGTCTGAAAGCGAATAGAGCGTAACCGTTTCCCCGCTTCTGATCTGGCCAAGCTTTTTGGACGAGGAGGAAGCCTGTTCCCGGAAGTTAACCTTTGCCGTAGTTTGTCCCAAGCCGAGGATATCCGGCACGGTAAGCTCCGGAGTTTCCTCTTTGTCGCTGCTCTCCTTCTCTGGAAGCGCAACCGTCACATTGATGTATTTTGAGCTCACATAGCCTGTCCGTTCGCCGACCGATACCCGATACCACCCATCTGTAAGCGCGTGCAGCGTAAGTTCCAAATCTTTTTTGAGCGTTCCGAACGACGGGTAGGATGTCCCCGGCCCTTCCCGGAAATTCACGTTCCCCGTGGTAATGCCTTTGCCCGTCTCCGGCTTGGGTTCCTCCGGCAAAACCGGCCTGCCGTCGCTTCCGAGCGTAACCTTTTCCCCCGTCAGCTCCACATAATCGGCATACAGGAATCCGAATTGGCCGTCCACTGCCGCATAATACCAGTTCCCGCTCTTTTCCAAAACATAAACGCCAGTATTTTTTTCAAGCTGCCGCAGTCTGGCGCTTGCGCTTGAAGCGTCTGCGCGGAAGTTCACCCCGCTTCGCGTCACCAGACCCGCCTCGGCAGAATAGGTCGGCTCCGGCTTTGCGGTTTGTTCAGGCGTAGGCAAAGGTACTGCTTGCGCCAATTTTACGTATTGCGCGCTTACATAGCCGTAAACGCCCTCAACGCTCACATAATACCAACCGTTTTGCAGCGCGTATGCCGTGAGTTCCGTGCCGCGCGCAAGCTTTTTCAGGCTGCTGTAGCTGGTGGCAGGCCCTGTTCTGAAGTTTACATCCTTTGCTGTGATGCTTCCCGTGCCGAGAATGGCAGGCTGCTCCGGCGTGGGTGACGGCACAGGCGTAGCCGTTGGCGCAGGCGTTGGCGCAGGCGTTGACCCTTCCAGCGGAACAAAGTCGACATAGTCGGCGCTGACGTAACCATCATACCCATCCACAACCGAACGGTACCAACTTCCCGACTTTCCATAAACCGGAATCCTGCTTCCCTTTGTAAGTTTCCCATAACTTTCGTATTCCGTGCCGGGGCCTTTGCGGAAGTTCACATTGCCCGTAACCGTGCCATAGCCTGTAAGCGTCACTCCTTCCGGAACCTCAGATGCGTCCGGAGTTTCGCCCGGCTTCACAGGGTCTGCGGGTTCTGAAACCGCAATCGTGGAAAACGATGCGCCCGGATAATAAAAGCGCAGAATGTCACGGTAATTCCAGCCTTCGAGCGCGCGTTGCTGCGCGCCTCGCTGGCTCATTCCCACTCCATGGCCCCATCGTGCATGGTAGATAACATAGCAGCCGGAAGATGCGTCATATTCCCCCCAATACGTACGCAAGGCAGCGTTTGTAAATACGCCGTAGGTAAAAAGGTCGGCCACATTGAAGTCAAGCTCAATGTCATCGTAAAGATACCCGCCCGCAATAACGCCAAGCCTCATTTTCACGCGCGTCATGTTGCGCGTCACATCATTGTAGCGGGGCGAATACACCTCCACAGCCTTAATGAGTTCCAAACCTGTCGGCATCACGCCGATCACTGCTCCCGCTTTGGTCAGAATCATTTCATACAGTGCCCGGCTGATGGAACCCGCCTCGTTAATGGGGATCTTAACTTTTTCAATTGGGCTCATCGTGTTTTTAAGATCGTATTCATCCAGGCTGATGGCATACCCCGCATTTGTGCCCTTGCCTGTGCTCCAAGCGTATGTCACAAGACTGGTTTCCCCGCCATTGCTTGCAGCGTAATACGTGCAGAGCATAGAGCCGTTTACGGTAAGAATTTCACCGAGCGTTTCGTCTACCGCCCGGATTACGTTTGTGTTTGACGACGTATACCCTTTATAGACCTGGTCTGTGGACGTATCGCCGATATAGTATTCCGCATTGCCAGTTTTCATGCAGGTGAGCACATAGCATTTGGCTGCAATGGCCTGCGCCTTGAGCGCCTCAATGGGAAACGTGTTGCTCATTTCATGCCCGACGACGCCATACAGATAATGCGCCAGAGGCACGACATTGACAATCTGCAAAAAGCCGCTTGAAAGGACGCGCACATTGAAATGGCCGAGGTAAGAACGCGAGTTAAAATACATATAACCCGCAGAGGGCTTCATCTGCGCCCGCATAATGGAAACGGACGCGCCCGTATACAGCTCGCCCTCTCCCGAATGGGACACGCTCAACGTGCCATCCAGATTTGCGCGCAACGTAAGCGTACCGCCTTTAAAGGACGCTCCGTTTTCGTTGATAAAATATTCACCTTTTACGCTCATGGAAAGCACGGTAGCATTGTTGGTCGTCAGTTTGACCTTGATGGTGCTGTAATCTGCCGCAGCGGATGCCTGAGGTGCAGGGAACGCTGCCATGGCCACGAAAAAAGCAAATGTGAGAAAAACCGCTGTGAATCGTTTCATAAGCAATCCTTTATTAAATCGTTGCGCCGTTGCGTCTTGCGGCATGCCGCAGCAATTGCAGTTATATAATAGCAGTATAATTTTAGCATGAATGTAATGATTTGTGTAGGAATTCCACGTTTCTTTTCGGATTATTCATATTATTGGTATTATTTCCCATATAAAACCGCAAAAAAGCTGCCCGGCAGTTTGCCGGGCAGCACGTCCGCATGGATGCTGTATACGATTTAGTTCTCCATCTGTTTTCCCATGAAATTTGCGGCCGTTTCGCACGCTTTCAGCTCCGTGGCACTCATCGCCGCCCCTGCTTCGCGGCTCACGAGGATCACCGCGCCGATCGCATCCCCCGCCGCAAGGATCGGCACCACAACAGCCGCCTGATAAATGTCTCCGCCATCCTCCGCCGTAATGTGCGGCACGGCTCCGTTTCCATCCGAAGCAAGCACCTTCTCGCGCCGTTTCATGATCTGCTCTACATCGTCGTGCAGCGGCCTATCCAAAAGCTCGCGGCGGCTTGCGCCTGCAACGGCAATGACGTTGTCTTTATCACAAATGAGCGCGGTGTGTCCCAGCGCCAAATGGAGCGATTCGGCATATTCCTTCGCAAAATCGCCGAGTTCGCCGATTGGAGAATACTTTTTCAGGATCACTTCGCCTTCGCGGTCCGTAAAGATTTCCAGCGGGTCGCCGTTACTGATAACATTGACACGAAAAACCTTGTCCTCGTGGTTTTTAGAGGACTGAATCAGCGTGTTTTCGATATTTTCCGTGCCTTGGTTAAAATTTGCGGCGTCCTCCGTTTCTGCGGGGAGCGTGCCGCAGCGCAGCAGCGTGTCGATGTCGGATTGCAGCTTGATCTCCAGATGATCCTCAAAGACGAGAATCTTGTCTATCAGCAGCTCCAGGTCATTTCGCTCCAGCTTATCCTTTTCCAGAATGTCGCGGAACACGTCGATGGCGGTCTTTGCCACGCGGTTGACCTGAATGATGGTGTTGCGCTTGTCGCTCAGCAGGTCGATCTGGTGGTTGATGCCGTCGATCTTTTTTTGCAGTTCTGCTTCCATCTCGTCATACAGCGCCTCGATGGAAGCTTCCTGCTCCGGCTTTTTCATAATCTCCCGGATGCGCTGACGCTTCGTCACCTTCAGCTCCTCGGTGAGATCGTCCAGCACCTCGGCGAGATTGCCCGCGGACTGCTCCGTTTCCGCCACCTGCTCGGTCTCGCGCTTCAGCTCCTCGTTGAGCCGTTCCAGCATGGCGGCAGAGCCGTCCGCCAGCTTGCGCACGTAGCTTTTCAGCAGCTCGTCCAGCCGGTCAACACGGATATGGTGGCTGGTGCAGCCCTTGAGACCGCGCCGGTGATACGTCCCGCAGGTGTAGGCGGGGGCGAGGTCAGAGCGGCTCATGGCGAACATGGGGCTTCCGCAGTCGCCGCACTGCAAAAAGCCGGAGTACACGTTGTCGTTGACCTTGACGCCGCGATAGTTATTGCGGCTGCGCTTTTCCCGTAGCGCACGGGTGATGGCGAAGGTGCGGTAGTCAATAATGGCCTGATGGTGGTTCTCGATGACGATGTGCTCATCGTCGTTGCGCTTGATGTCCTTGCCGTTGATCTTGGCGCGGGTGTACTTGCCCTGCCGGAGCGTGCCGATATAAAAATCGTTGTCGAGAATGCCCTGCACCGTGGCGATGGCCCATGCGTTCTTGGCCGCCCGCTTGGTCTTTTTGCCCGCCGCCTCCTTGCGCATCCGCTCGGACATGCGCGGCGTGGGAACGCCTTGATCGGTGAGATAGTTGGCGATTTTCTTGTAGCCCCAACCGGCGTTGCTGTAAAGGTCAAAAATCCTGCGGACGGTCTCGGCTTCCGTGGGGATGATCTCAAACTGCTTGTCCTCGGTCACGAGATAGCCGTAGGGCGCGGCGCAGATCCACTCGCCGTCGTTCTGCCGCCGCTTCACAACGCTGCGCACCTTGCGGGAGGTGTCCGTGACAGGCATTTCGTTCACAAGGAACTGGAACTGGATTTTCAGCCAATCGTCGTCATTGGGGAAGTCCACGCCGTCCCCGATGGAGACGATCCGGACGCCCGCGTCGCGCAGGTCTTCCAGCTCTACCAGTCCGCGCGAGTTGCGGCGGGAGAAACGGGAAAAATCCTTGATGATGAGAATATCGTACTTGTGGGACATGAGTCCCCGGCGCATCTCCTGATAGCCCTCGCGCTGCTCAAACGTGTAGCCGGAGCGGTCGCGGTCTTCAAAAAACGTCAGCGTGCTGCCGGGGAAGTGGGTTTTTACATAGTCCTCGATGATGGCCTTCTGGTTCTCAATCGAGATGTTCTTTTGATCCTGCTCATCATCAACAGAAATACGGGCATAGCCCGCAATGTCAAATGTTTCAATCATGGTCATTCACCCTTGAGATACTTTTCCGTTTGGCGGTCAAACTCGGAAATGTACGCCTCGTCCTGTTTTTTGCGAAACTCCTCGTAGATCGCGCTGACCTTTTTCGCTGCCGCTTCCCGCGAGATGCGACCCTTGCCGTCCAGCACGTTTCGGCGGTTGTTGGTCAGGAATCGATCGGTTTCGTTCAGCCAATCCTGCATACTCATCAGCTGCTCGTCCTCTGCCATCAGCTCGGCGTAGTCGATGAACATGGTTACCAGCCGGTTCAGGCGGGACAGCTCCTTTTCGTTCAGGTAGTTTTTCGCCACCAACGTGTCGCTTTTGAGAATCTTTCCATCCGGCGCGCCCTTCCATGTGGTAAGACCCATCGTGGGGCTGTCCAGCGTTGCCCGCTCGGAAATCAGTTCCGCAGCAGTCTTGCCGGTAACGGCGTAGTGCAGTTTGTTCTGGACAAATGCGTAGAACGCTTTCGTCGTGTCGCTGTTTTTGTCGTAATCATAGCTGCACTGCTCGAAGACATCCGCGATTTTCTGATAGGCCCGGCGCTCGCTGGCACGGATCTCCCGGATGCGCTCCAGCAGCTCGTCAAAGTAGTCCTTACCGAACGGACGGCCGTTTTTCATCAGCTCATCGTTGAGGACGAAGCCCTTCTGAATGTACTCTTTCAGCGTCTTCGTCGCCCACTGGCGGAAGCGTGTGGCCTTCTTGGAATTCACGCGGTAACCGACCGCAATGATGGCATCGAGGTTATAAAAATTGGTGGGCTTCGTAGAAAATTCGGAAATTCCGAATTTTCTCATGCAGGATACTTTGTCCAGTTCTTCCTCCTCGAAAATGTGTGACAAATGCTCGCTGATATTGGACTTGCTGGAGTCGAACAATTCTGCCATGCCAACCTGCGTCAGCCAGAATGTCTCATCCATAAATACAACGTTTACAAATTCTTTTCCGTTTTCATCGCTGTACAGGAGAATTTCACTGTGCTCCATCATTTCATGTTCCATTTGCGTTTCCCTCCGTTTCTCTGGCGGCAAGCATGAACCACACATATCTTCTGATAAACATACTATTTTAGATAATATTGTACAGGATGTTTTCAAGCTTTGCAAGGGCAAAAAAGAAAAGGGCGGAAGAGATTTCTCTCTTCCGCCCGCGGCTTACCGCTCCATGCCCACGGCGCGCTGCTTTTTCGCCTGCTGCACGGTCTTCTCGGCGCTGCGGCGGCGGTTGAAGAGCAGCAGATCCCGCGTGTTCTCATAAAGATCGCCCTTGCCGGACTCGAACACGGCGACCATGTATTTCTTCGTCTTATACTTGGCGTAAATCTCCTTCAGCTCCTCCCGCAAGACGGGGTCAATTTTTTCTGCATTCGTCAGCCAGATTTCAACAAGCTTCTGATCGTCCCTGACGTTCATCTCCAAATAAAACCAGCCTCCTTTCACAACTTTAGTTTCCTCATCTTTCCTGCTGCTTATGCGCGGCCGCCTGCTTTGCCGCCTGCAAAATCTCCGGCGGGATGCCGTCCACCATGCGGTGCAGCTCGTCCAGCTCTCGGAGCTTTTCGTTGACCTCCAGCTTTTTGTGGACGCTCTCCTTGGAGGCAGCGCCCAGTTGCTTATTTAGCGCCGCGTTCTCGGCAGTCAGCGCCTTATACGCGGCGTCGTACTTCTCGAGCTTCGTCCGCAGGGCTTCTGCGCCGGGGATGTACTTGCCCAGCAGCGCTTCCAGCTCGTCCAGCTTGGCTTTTTTGTTGAACGGATTGGTGTCGTTCAGAATGGCCATGATCTGCTCCTTCATCCGGTTCAGATGAACCGCCTCCTTAAACAGCCGCGGCGGGATATGGTCACGTCCGGTTTCGCTGGCGCTCTCGCCGCGCTCCAAATCGGGGTATTTCTTGACCATATGCTCCCAGAACCTGTCCTGCCACTGTGTCAGCTTCTTCTTGTTGCCGACGATTTCCTTGGCGCTGAGCCGCCCGTCCTCCGTCAGCGGGACAAAGCAAAGGTGCATATGGGGCGTTTTCTCGTCCATATGCACCACGGCGGAGATGATGGTTCTCGGGTCTTGATGCTCTTGGATAAAGCCCAGCGCCTCCTGAAAATAGGTTTTGACCTCACTTTTCTTCTTGCCCTTGAAAAATTCCGGGCTGGCTGTCACCAGCGCCTCCACCACGCGCACGCTGTCCGACCTCGTGCGGCAGCCCGCCTCCGCGATCTGCCTTTCGGACTCCGCGCGGTACTTGCGCTCCGGTGATACCAGATGAAAATTGAGGTGGCTGCGGGACGTGTCCACGTCGGGATTGCTGGCGTATTTCTCCTTGGTGCGTTCGTTGTGGGACTCAATATGCCCAATTTCCGGCCCCTTATATTTGGCAAAGCGGAGAATGGCGTACTGTGCTTTCATCGGCGCGCCCCTCGCTTCACCCACACGATGTTGCAGTCCAGCACGTCGGCCAACTCTACGACCTCTTTGTAGCGGATGCTCTCCCGCTGCAACTTGGCAGACAAATTGGAAACGCTGTCGCTCCAATCGTGTTCCTCGGCCAGCCGGTCAACGACCTCCTGCATGGTAAATCCGGCACGAATGATCTGCGATTTGATCTCATTTCTGATGCTCATAAAATCCTCCTGTTTTTTCGTGATGAAAACAGAGAAGCGGGTTTCTGTTTCCGAAAACCTGCTTCGCTGTTTGGCGTAATATTCTGTCTTTCTGAAATCCGCTGGAAAAGCGGCGGTCAATGCCCTCTTTGTAAGTGAGGGGTAGTTGAACTTGAAAACATCCATCCCATCCGCCCATCCATCCGGGGGTTTTGGGATGCTTGGGATGGATGGGATGGAGAATTTCGTGTCTGATCTCATACAACCGGCGGCGCGACCAGCGCCTCGATGCCCCAGAAGCCGTTGACCCGCTTGCCGAGGGCGTTCTGGATGTGATTGTCGTGCTCCAGGCCAACCTCATCGGCGTACTTCTTGAGCGTCATGCTCACCGTCCGCGCGGCGAGCGGCTTGTAGGCGTTGTCATTGCACCACATGCAATAGATGCCGTACAGCGCGGCGGAGGGGATGGCGCTGTCGGCCTTCAGGCGGATGTAGCCCTCGGAGCGGAGAAACAACAGCACGTTGTCGGCCTCCCGCCGCGCATCCTCACGGTTTGCTTTCGTCTGCGAGCTTTCGGTGAAGCGGAAGTTATTACTTTGCAAGCGCCGCAGACCCTCGAGACACCAGAGAAAGATGCCCTCGATCTCGCCGCAGAGCTTGTCCGCAAGAAAGGGGTCGTCCTCGCGATTCGGCGGCTTTTTCTTCACCGACAGGATGAGTTGCCGCCGGTAAAAGCCGTCCGAGTGGTCATAGAGCGATTCCAGATTGCCGTTGGAAAAGGCAAGAAACCGGACGTACATCTTGCCCTGATAGCTCTGCTCGCCCTTGCGCTCCAAGTCCATCGGCATTTCGGCGGTGATGAGGGACTTGAGATAGTGGGTGGATTTCAACGCCTCCAGCTTCATATCGTCGTCTACCATCAGCAGCTCGTGCTCCAGATCGGCGCGGGCAAAGGGGCTACGCTCCACCTTAGCGATGCTGCCGTTTTTCATGTTGCCGCCCAGCAGCTTCTGCATCACTACGCCGATGCGGCTCTTGCCCTCGCCGCCGTTGCCCTTGAGCAGCATCATGGCCTGCCCGCAGTTCGTCGGAATCAGGCAGTAGCCGAGGTATTCCTGCAAGGTCAGGATGTCCTCCGCTTCCAGCAGATCGGACAAAAACCGCAGCCATGTCTCCGGCTGCGGCGCGCTGGGGTCATAGTTGACCGGCAGCCGGTTGCGGCAGAATTCCTTTCCGGCACAAAACTCACCATTTAGAAACAGCGTGCCGTTGGCAACGTGGATTCGATCCTCCTGAATGCGCAGCTCCTGCGTGTAGGCCTCCAGCCTGAGCGTTTCCAGCAGACTTGTGGCGCGGCAGGCCGTGCCGCCCGTAAAATGCGGGCGGAGCATTTCGTAAATTTGCTTGCGGATGCCCTCCTCGTCAACAACGCGGCCCTCCACCGTGAAAAAGCTGCCGTCCACGCAGGCCATCGGGTGTTCCGATAGAAAATCCTCGCAGAACATGACTTCGTTGAAGTGCTTGTCCTGCATCCAGCGCGGCGGTTCATTTCGTTCCATGTGCTTCCTCCCTGAGCTGCCGGTTTCGCGCCTCCATCCGCGCGAGGCGGTCGTCCTTCTGCAAGTCGGCCACCACCTCGGCGCGCTCCTGCGGCGTGCCGAAGGCCAGAATGTCCAGCATATTCCCGATGCGTTCCAGCATATGGCAGGCCTCCGCATAGCGCGGGTCGATGGCGTCCTCCGGCGACTGCAGTGCGCAGTGCTCCTTTCAGTCCTGCAATATGCGCAGGTAATCCTGCAATACGCGGAAGCTTTGCCGCTCGGTTTCCGCCTGCGATGCTCCCCGCTGTAGCCTCGCGAGAATGGACGGCTTCTGCTCGGTGATGCCGAAGTCTGCCGCCAGCTTCTTCGCCGCGTCATAGCCGCTCAGGCCGAACAGCCTTGCCGCAAGGTCGATCACATCGCCGCTTGCCCCGCAGCCGAAGCAGTAGAAGTAATCCTCATTCAGCTTCATGCTGGGCGTGCGGTCGGCGTGGAAGGGGAAGCAGACCATGCCGCGCCTTGCCTCCAAGCCGTAGCGCTCGGCGGCCGCCTTCACGGAAACCGCCGCCTTGATTTGTGCAAATAGGTTGATGTTCGTCTCCTCCTTTGAAAAATATTTGAGTGTTGCCGTTCTGCCCGATGTCGTTCCTGCCCGAGAATCTCACTCCGGCGTTTCGTTCTCCTTGGTACGCGGAATGCGGTACTTCGCCGGAAAACATATCCCATCAGACGGTCATGAAGTTTTCAATGTGCTGCGTGGTTTACGTCTAAATTTTAGTAAGAAAACAGGCCCTTTCCCGTATATCCAAGAGGTAGGAAAAGTGGGGTAGAAGTTGAAATTTTCCACGCTTTGAGGCACAAAACGGAAAAGCATGATATAATACAGAAAAATGGAAACGGAGGCTGCTGTATGCAAGTCAAGCTGACAATCGGAGAGCGGTTGAAAGATTTACGAGTAGAGC